>Ga0315282_10006539_pt1 | contig 19464 bp, 22 predicted proteins | sample YL17G07_20_MG_FD_203693 | JGI IMG/M metagenome (GOLD analysis project Ga0315282, IMG submission 203693) | Sediment microbial communities from Yellowstone Lake, YNP, Wyoming, USA - YL17G07_20 | ecosystem: Environmental > Aquatic > Freshwater > Lake > Sediment | place: USA: Wyoming | collected... | reverse complement strand
TCCTTACACTTCTGCTATTGTTCATTTGCTACCTCCGCATACGACTATTTATCAGTTAAGTATGGTAATGGACTTATTCAGCTTCCCCTTATTCTTCCAGTATGGTTTTCACGATAAGCTCTTTTGCCCTTTTCACATCATCGTCAGAGATATAATCCATGACACCTTTGATATCCCCGCCGATGTCATCACTGAGAGCCTTCTTTTTCATGCCTATATCTCTAGTGAGCACAATGCTCTTGGTCAGCTTGTATCCAGCCTGCTCCACAATCTTTCGGCTGCACTCAAAGGGACAGCCATCCACAGTGATAACCTTTTTCGCCGCTCTGGTCTTGCCCAAAACTGACTTCACTTTGGTTGGCAATCCCCCCAGACACATGATAGCCGCCTTTTCCAGTCCCAATTCTTTAACTGCTTCCAAACAGGCCAGTCCACTGACTATTCCGGTGTTGGACGCTCCACCGAAGCAAGAGAAAATTGTGTTCTCGTGGGTGTTTACTCCTGCCCGCCATTGTTGTTCTTCTGCCATTTTAGTTCTCCTTTAATCTTTTTATTGGCTTCCCTTATTCTTTGGCGAGAGCCGTGGTGATAAATGTGGTAACCTCTGCCTTGGTGGGCACCCGCCCGAAGCAGACTAGCTTTTCATCAATGACCAGCCCCGGCGTAGCCAGGATGGGATACTCCATTATCTTTTTGATGTCTTTCACCTCTTCAAACTCGGCATCTATACTGAGATCCTTAACTACTTCTTTTGCTGTCCGTTCCAGTTGCTGACAGCGAGAACACCCGGGGCCGAGAATTTTAATTTTCATTATCTAACTCCTCTTAATTTTTATTGAGTTATCAACCCGAAGATATAGCCCGTGATAGTGGCAAAGGCTACTACCAGAGCCACGTAGGTCAACATTTTCTTTGTCCCCATGATGTTGCGGATGACTAACATACTGGGCAAAGACAGAGCTGGGCCTGCTAGAAGAAGCGCTAGTGCTGGGCCCTTACCCATACCCAAATCCATAAAAGCCTTTATCACTGGCACCTCGGTGAGAGTGGCAAAATACATCAGCGCACCTAAGAACGAGGCGATGAAGTTAGCGGAAATGCTGTTCCCGCCAACATAGGCGGTAACCACAGACTCCGGAATGACTACTTTGAGAATGCCGGCCACAAACACGCCTACCAGAAGCCAGGGTATAATGAGACGGGTAAAGTGCAGTGTCTCCTTCAGCCAATGCACTATCTCACCTCGGGTAAACCAGCGCCACAGAATGAGGGCCAAGGCAACCAGGAATATACCGGTAGCAATCCAGTTCTTAGATGCGGCAAAGACCAGGATAGCTACCAGCACAGCTAAGAATATAACCTGCTGCCAGATGCTCTTGCCTGATGGGTCGGTGGCGAGCAGGGCGAAAGCCTGCGCATCCGCCCGGGATTTCTCTTTACGATAGATAAGAGCCATGATTAGCCCAATGACCACTGAAAACATGATGGCACCAATAGCCCTTGCCAGCCCAATGTCATAACCGAGCAACTTAGCCGAATAAACAATGGCAAGAACATTGATAGCCGGTCCGGAGAACAGGAAGGCGATTGCCGGACCTAAACCGGCCCCCCTCTTATAGATGCCGGCGAACAGCGGCAGCACCGTACAAGAGCACACGGCCAGCATGGCACCCGAGACGGAAGCCACGCTGTATGACAACACTTTCTTCGCCTGGGGACCGAAGTACTTCAGGACTGCTGCCTGCGAGACGAAAGCCGCTATAGCTCCGGCAATAAATAGAGCCGGCACCAGGCACGTTACTACGTGCGCCGACAAGTAGTCCAGTAAGCCGTTAACACCACCCCAAAAAAGATTAATGATTATTTCCATGGTCTATTGCTCCCGATTCCCAGCTAAAATTGAAGTGGGCCTGAAAGATACGTCGTCCTCTACGCTGAACACACATCTACGCCGAAACGCTTGGCCTTTTTCAGCCGCTCTTTATCTAGCGCGGCAATCTTGCTGTCCTTCAGTGCCTCTCTTACCGCTTCAATCAGTTGAGACTGATAGCCTTTGATGTCCTCTCTATCTATTGAATAGAACGACCAGAGCCCGCCTTTCCTTAGCTTGAGAAAACCAGCATTGTAAAGGGCACTTAGGTTGCGAGAGGCTCTGGTCTGGGAAATGTCCAGTGCCTGCATAACCTCACAGACACAACACTCCCTCTCCAGAAGCAGGTTAAGCATCCTGAGCCTGGTCTCATCGGAGAGAGCCTTCATTGCTTTAATCAAGTCTTGCATAGTCTTCCTTTGGATTATAACTGTATATGCGCATATTTACTTATATCCTACCACTCCGCATTTTGTTTGTCAACACCTTATTAAATACTTTGCCCCCTATTTATCGGCTGTGTTAAAATAAATTTAAGCACCGCTATTTCTCCTCTCCAAGGAAGATGGAGAGGCGGAGCTCCCCAGAAACTATAATCCGTTCCAAGGGGAAGGAAATAAGGTTGACAAGTAGTCTTATCGCAGAGCAATTAAAGCAACTACCAACCAGCCCTGGCGTCTACCTTATGAGGGATGCCGAAGGCAATATACTATATGTGGGTAAGGCAGCTAATCTCCATCAGCGGGTAAGGTCATATTTTAGCGCTGGGCAAAAGCTATCACCAAAACTTGAGCGGATGGTAGCCCGAGTAACTGACTTTGACTTCTTTGTTACCACTTCAGAACAAGAGGCTCTTATCCTTGAGTTAAACTTGATAAAGAGGCACCGCCCTCGTTACAATGTCCGACTTAAAGATGATAAAACCTTCCCTTATCTCAAGATAGACATCAACGAAGACTGGCCCAGAGTGCATGTTACTCGGCGTCTGGAAGAAAATAGAGGGCGTTACTTTGGTCCCTTTGCCAGCGCTAAGTCAGTGCGACAAACCCTGAAGGTGCTTAAAGGAATCTTCCCATTTCGCTCTTGTTCCAAAGCAATCACTGGCACTGACTTGCGACCTTGCCTTGAATATCACATACACCATTGTCTGGCACCCTGTATTGGTGCCGTGAGCAAAGAGGAATATGCTGAGGTAATAAAGCAGGTAATCCTTTTCCTTGAAGGTAAGCAGGAAATGGTAGTCCAAGAGCTACAAAGTGAGATGAGGAAAGCCGCTGAAGCTTTAGACTTTGAAAAGGCGGCTTTACTTAGAGACCAAATCCAGGCTATAGACAGGGTTATTGAAGGGCAAAGAATCGCCACTACGGTTAAAGGCGAGCAGGATGTTATTGCCTTTGCCAGTGATAAAGACCAAGCCTATGTCCAGGTTTTCTTTATCCGTAGTGGTAAGCTGATTGGTCGAGAGAGCTTTGTATTGCAGGGCACCCGCTCTGAACAGCCAGAACAAATCATGACCAATTTTATTAAGCAGTTTTACGCCTCTGCCCCTCATATACCGCCGTTACTACTACTCCAGTATCCGGTGGAAGATAGGACTATTATTGAGGACTGGCTTCAAAGCAAAAGGGGAGGCAGAGTCCATATTCAAGTGCCCTGCCGGGGCAATAAAAAACAACTGGTGGGAATTGTGGCTGAAAACGCTCAGCAAGGTTTAGAGCAACTAAAAGTCAAGCAGTTAGCTACTCCTGCAGCACTGGCGGCGGCTTTAGCTGAAATAAAAAGAGAGCTTCGCCTCCCCGGCTTACCCTCCCGAATGGAGGGCTATGACATCTCTAACCTAGGAGGCACAGCAGCCGTAGGCAGTATGGTAGTCTTTGAAGAGGGGAAGCCCAAGCCATCTCACTATAGACGCTTCAGAATCAAAACGGTGTCAGGTGCTGACGACTATGCTATGCTTCAGGAAGTAGTTAAACGACGCTTTAAGCGGAGTCTTAAAAGTGATGCCTCTACCCCAAATACCTGGGCAATCCTACCTGACCTTGTCCTCATTGATGGCGGCAAGGGGCAGCTCAATTCTGTGCTGGCAGCAATGCATGAAGTCGGAGCCAGTTCTGTGCCTACGGCTAGTTTAGCCAAGGAAAACGAGGAGATTTTTGTGTCACAAAAGACAAAGCCCATTATTCTACCCCGCAGTTCCCCGGGTCTTCAATTACTACAGCGCCTTAGAGATGAAGCGCACCGCTTCGCCCTGGGTTATCACCAAAAAATACATAAAAAGGAAAGCCTTGCCTCAGCCCTTGATACTATCCCTGGCATAGGAGCTAAGCGTAAGCGTGCCCTACTCAAACAGTTTGGCTCAGTTCAGACCATCAGGGAGGCTCCCATAGAGGAGTTAGCTGCCACAAGAGGCATGAATAAGAATCTAGCCCAAAGAGTAAAGGAGTATCTATAACAGGCAATGCCAGCTAATTTACCACCACAATACTTTGAAGCCGAAAAAACCTTCCGACTGGCTAAAAACCCTGCCGAAAAGATAGCCGCCCTGGAAGAAATGCTGGCTATTATGCCCAAACACAAGGGGACAGACCATCTCCGTGCTGAGCTAAGAGGCAGAATTGCCAAGCTAACCCAGTTAGCTGAGAAGAAGTCGGCTACGCAGAGGGCGTCTATGGTTATTGATAAGGAGGGGGCTGCCCAGGTAGTAATAATTGGTCTACCCAATGTAGGTAAATCTCAGCTTGTTGCCAGTATTACTAATGCCTCCCCTACCGTAGCTGAATACCCATTCACCACCCACAATGCCACCCCGGGGATGATGGAATTTGAGAATATACAAATACAATTGATTGATACCCCACCCTTGGCACCTCAGTCTATTGAGTGGTGGCTACCACCCATGCTGAGGCGGGCTGACGCCTTATTGGTTATGTTAGATTTAGGTGATAACCCGCTGGTCCAGATGGACGCTATCACAGCACAACTGGAGAAAATGAGAATAGTAATCGGGGAAAGAAAGGCTAAAGAAGAGCAAGAAGTCGTTTTATGGCAGAAGAAGGGACTAATTATCGGCAACAAACTCGACCTAGACAATGCCAGCCAAAACTATATGGTCTTGAAAAATAAATATGAAGGGCAATTACCGATTATTGCTATCTCAGCTAAAGAAGGCATTGGCTTAGAAGAGCTAAAGCATGAAATCTATCAGATGCTTGATATTATTCGAGTGTATACCAAAATGCCAGGTCAGAAGCCGGACCTTAATGACCCAATAGTCCTTGACAGGGGAAGTAGGCTAGAGGATGCGGCAGCAGCTGTGCACAAGGATTTCGTGGCTAAGCTGAAATATGCCCGCATCTGGGGCTCAGGCAAACACGATGGCGTCATGGCAAAAAGAGACCACGTCCTTGAGGACGGCGATGTTATAGAGCTACATCTATAAATGCTTCACCTCTGTAAGCAGTCTCTTACAACAAAAACTTATTAATAGCTTCAGCGACACCGCTGTGGTCAACATCAAGGGTAACATAGTCAGCTACTGCCTTGACCTCATTAGGGGCATTCTGCATAGCGATAGCCAGACCGGCACTAGAAAGGAGTGGGATATCATTAGCTCCATCGCCTATAGCTATAACCTCAGTCAAGGGTATTCTCAAATGCGAGGTTAGTGCCAGCAAGGCTTCCCCCTTGGATACCTCAGGAGCAACAATATTGAAAAAATCAACACCGGGGTAAGCTGGTGACCTTGCCACAGAAAAGTAAAGACTACCCTCAAATTGAAGGCGGAAGCTGCTAACCTTGGCAGCTTCTTGAGAAGAGGTGACCGCCAGCCCTCCTTTAATAATCCTCTCTCGATTCCAAAGCCCAGTAAAATCTACCAAGGTAGGTTCAATCCCAAAGTATTGACGATGAGCCTGTGTAGACCATGTTTCCTGTTCAGCAAAATAGTGGGTTGTTGAATAAAGCTCAAGGCTTATTTCATTTAGATGAGCAAATTCAATAGCCTGCCTCACTATCATTTTATTAATCGGTTGAACATAGACTTCCTTACCGTGATTAGGGTTGCTTACTAAAGCGCCATCAAAGAATATATGGTAGTTATTCAGTGACAATTGGCTAATAATTCCTAAGCAGGCTTGAGCGGCTCGCCCGGTAGACAAAGAAACCTCTATACCTAAATCGCAGGCTCTAGCCAACGCATTCCTGTCCTCAACCGAGATAGACCCATTCTCACCTAGCAGTGTGCCATCTATATCTATCACTAGAAGTTTATAGGGATTATTTATCAACCTCACCCCCTCTGTGTCCCCCCTCCTTCAAAGGAGAGGAGAAGGTTTTAGCAGAGAGGCTTCACCTCTCCCGGACTCTCTTTTAGCTTCTGCTTTAGACATTAAAGAAGCATAAGCCCGTCTATACTATACTATAGCTTGTAAATAATCGCCAATGGTTATAGCATTTCTCACCGCAAATGCCTGAAGTAAAGATTACCTTATTTATTTCGCGCGATTTAATAAACAGCGCTTACAGGCTGTTGACAATTGGTAGAAAGTGCTTTATAATCACCACCAATATTTATTTCGTGCGATTCAATAGCATATAGCCTATATGCTATGAGCTAGTTCAGATAGATAGATGACAGTTCAAAGTATAAGAGTATCCTCCACTTTAGGTTGGGAACAAGCCCTGGTTGTTCGTTTCATTGTGAGGAGCCTCTTCCTATTGTCATTGCGAGGCACAAAGTGCCGAAGCAATCTCCATGAATGCCCGGGGATTGCCATGCCTTCGGCTCGCAATGACAGGGAAAGGGGGCAATGACAAGGCAAGGAAACAATGTGCCACTAATCATATGAACGAGCACAAACTATTGACAAATAGTGGAAAGTGGTTTACAATGACCAGCGAGTATCAATTGAGTATAGGCGATATTAAAATAATCTAGTGGCTATAGAGGTGATATGCAACCTTATTGCCACAGGTTTAGTTTTTAAGAGCTAAATCTCGCTGAGTAAAATTGGGTAGGAGGTGATGTTATTGGAGATGTAGCTAAATTTACCCTCAAGAAAGGGAACAGGTTGACCAGAATAATTAAGGAAAGGAGTAATGAATGAAAAAAGTAATAATTGCGGTAAGCGTGCTGCTTATAGCTTCCTTGGCGGTTTGGGGCTGTGCCCAGCCACCAGCGGTGCCAGAGGTGCCAACAGTGCCAGAAGTGAGATATCCGTCGGTAATATACGTTGGTGGCGTGCATAATTTGACTGGTGGCTGCGCCCCGTTTGGTATCCAGCAGGCAGTTGGAGGTCAACTTGCTGTTGACCAGATTAATGCTAGCGGTGGCATCAAGAGCATGGGTGGCGCCAAGCTTGAGTTTGTCATTGGCGACGGCCAGACCTCACCTGACGCTAATGCCACTGAAACTGAGCGGCTAATTACCACGGAAGATGTCGTTGTTGTCATGGGCGGCTTTGCCATCACCGTACCAATAATGGTGCAGTGCCAGAAGTATAAGACTGTTTTCTTATCTCCGGTTATGGGCTGCCACATTCCCTCGGACTATGATTGGTGTTTCCGCGACTTCAACGCGATGGAGTATGATTGGGAGGAAATTTTGGGGGCAATAAAATACTTCTCCGAAGCTACCGGCGTGGGACCACCCAAGACCGTAGCCCAGATAGCTTGTGACTGCGACTGGGGTAAGACCACTGCCAGTATTGGGTTGGAAGCTATGACGACTGCGGGCATAGAGGTAGTCTATAACGACTCCTTTTCAGGGGGTTGTACCGATTTCATGCCCTACCTCCTCAAAGCTAAGGCAGCCAATGCCGATATGTTTATGATCCACGCCTCTTCGCCTGCTCATACCTTCTTCACCACGCAATTATGGGAATCAAAGATTGACTTCCCTTACGGGGTGTTGTCTAGTGGAGCCGCTGTTGAGGACGTAGCCTTCTACGACACAGTTACTCCCGAGATGACGGAGTATTACTTTGTGCAGGAAGACGCTGATATCTGGGCCTCGCGCAGACCTTGGTATAACTACCTAAACACCCCAGAAATTAAGGCGAAGCTTGGCGGCATGGATCTCGGTACCTATGGGCTATGCCAGTATGGCGTAATGTGGGATGTCAAGGATGCCTTGGAGCGGACGACTTACCACACTGACATCAATATGTTCCGAAGCAATTTCCGCGATGCACTTGAAAAAACGGATATTACCTTTGCAAATTCCCCGGATAATATTACATTGCCTGACGGGACAACGTTTTGCCCAGCTCTGGTCCGTGGTATAGACCGGGTTAAGTTTTCGCAAGGGCACAGGCCAGGGGATTTGTACTGGCAGAATACCTACTCCCACGGTACGATTAGCCAGCAGTTTATCATTGGTGGGGAAATCGTGCGCATTCCAGTATATCCCAGGGTGCAACATCCGGCAGACGCCCCAGCAGATTATGTCTGGCCAACACCGGCTTGGGCTGATCGTTAACTAGGGCAAGAATATTTGTTACCTAGATACATAAGAATAGGCGGGCTAAAGGGAGGTGCTTTGTCAGTGCTTCCCTTTAGTCATGCCTAACTTGAAAGAAAGGATCTATGGTAGAACAAGTCGGCGCAGCCTTAGTGATAGGCATTTTATTGGGTTGTCTGTATGCCGTGGTAGCCATAGGTTTGAGCCTCATCTTCGGCATTATCCGGGTGATTAACTTTGCCCACGGCTCGATAGCTATACTTTTCATGTACCTTGGTTTCCTCCTATGGCGTCTGTGGGGTATTGACCCATACCTAAGTATAATTATCGTAGTGCCAGTCGCTTTCGCTTTTGGTTACGGGGTACAATATATCCTCGTCCGGCCTATGTTCGTGAGGGAGAAGACATATGTGGTGGAGCCACTGGGGGTGCTGCTGCTGTTGTGCGGGCTTGACCTAGTTATCTCAAATGGAATCTTGTTAGCCATTGGCCCTTATGCCCTGGCGGTCACTAACCCCTATATATCGGGGGTCATCCAATGGGGAGGATTCCTAACTATAAGCGTCCCCCGCCTCATCCTAGCCCTAGTTGCGGTAGGGCTCTGCTTCGGTCTCTTTTGGCTGCTGAACCGGACTGAGCTGGGAAATAGCATTCGCGCCGTAGGCCAGAACCGAGAGGCAGCGGCTATTTGTGGACTGAATGTTCACCACATCTATGCTCTTGCCTTCGGACTGGGGTGCGCAGTAACCGCCTTCGGTGGCTGCGTCATGCTCCCTTTCTACGGCATATATCCACAAATGGGGATAGGGCTAGCTATTAAGGCGTTTATCATCGTGGTGCTGGGAGGGCTGGGTAGTGTGCCCGGAGCCTTGTTGGGAGGCATCATCATCGGGGTGGTAGAATCAGTAGCCAGTCAGTTTATGCCAGGCACTATGGCTCTTATCATCTCCCTCGTCCTATTTCTAATTATCGTCCTCTTAAGGCCAAGGGGCTTAATGGGCACTATTGAGGTGTAAGGTATGAAACAAGGCACAGGGATAGGAGCTTTAGCCGAAAGGCTGAGAAGGAGGCAAATCCCTTCTGGCTGGATAGTCATACCAGTCTTGTTAATACTGCTGGTGATACTACCCTTCGTCTGGAAGCAGCCGTTTTATGTGAACATATTCATCTTAATTTTCCTGTTCGGTTACCTCGCCACCGCCTGGGGACTGGTAGGGCAGAGTGGACAGCTTTCCTTTGGTCATGCCGCCTTTTTTGGACTGGGGGCATACACCTCCACCCTCCTGTACACACAGGTGGGGGTTAGCCCCTGGCTAGGCATGTTGGTCGGGGCTGTAGTAGCTGTCATTGCCGGGGCTATTATCGGCTATCCTACCCTACGGCTGAGAGGCGTCTACTTTGCCCTGGCTACCCTTGCCTTCTGCGTTATCCTGCAGATATACGTGAGGAACACGCAGTTTTTGGGTCCGTTGACCTTAGGAGCATCCTCGGGGCTTTGGATTACCCCATACGCCGGTGCCAAGGGTCCACTCTTCTATCAATTTGCATCTAAGACGCCTTTCTACTTCATCGCTCTGGGTATGCTTGTTGGCGTAGTTTCCCTCAGCCACCTACTCAACCGGGTTCGTTTAGGCTACTACTGGAGAGCCATGCGGAGCGACCCGGACGCTTCTGAATCTCTGGGTATCAATGTGGGCAGATACCGGCTTATGACCTTTCTCCTTAGCTGTGCCTTGACTGCCCTCGGCGGCAGTTTCTACGCCCAGTACTTCTATTTCATCAGCCCGGACCGAGTCCTGGATATAAGTCTATCCGTAGAGATTGTCCTGGTAGGCGTTGTTGGTGGCTGGCAGACGGTGTTTGGACCGATGATAGGCGCTTTTATTATCATCCCTATCAGCCATATAATAAGTGCCCAGTTGGGGAGCACTTTGTTTGGTCTACACATCGTCGTCTACGGAATCATATTGATGCTGTTTATCCTATATTTGCCCAGAGGGCTCAATATCCCGGTTATGAGAGGTTTGAGGTGGCTTGAAGCTAAGCTACAGCGCCAACCCGAAAGTAGTAGCGACAAGCCGAGGAGGAAGCCAAGTGGCTATACTGGAAGTTAGCAAGGTAACCAAGAGATTCGGAGGCTTGGTGGCTGTCCATGACTTAGACATGAGGGTGGATGAGGGAGAAATACTGGGGCTGATTGGTCCTAACGGGGCTGGTAAAACTACCCTGTTTAACCTAGTAGTTGGCTATTACCAGCCTGACGGTGGTCGGATTGTCTTCCAGGGTCATGATATAACTAGTCTTAAGCCATACGAGGTTTGCCAGCGAGGAATAGCCCGCACTTTCCAGACAACTAAACCCTTCATGGACAGCTCTGTGCTAGAAAATGTGGTAATTGGCGGGTTCATGTGGTCTCACGGCACTGCCGAAGCTCGAAAAACTGCTCTAAAGGCACTGGGCATGCTGGAGCTCGATGACCGAGCTGAGACCCTAGCCAGTGAACTCACCGTGCCCGACCGCAAGCGCCTGGAGGTGGCTCGGGCTCTGGCTACCGGTGCCAAGCTACTGCTGTTGGATGAGCCTATGGCTGGGCTAACCCCCTCAGAGAAGGCGCATACGGCTGACCTGCTGCGGAGGGTCAGCGAACAGGGTATTACTCTAGTGATAGTAGAACACGACATGAAGGTAGTGATGACCCTTTGCTCTCGTATTATACTAATGGACCGTGGGGAGAAGCTGGTGGAAGGCACTCCCCAAGAGGTATCCAGTGACCCGAAAGCAATCACTGCCTACCTAGGAGTAGAATATGCTGCTTGAGGTTAAAAAGCTTCGCTCAGGCTATGGAGAAATACCTATATTGCATGATATCTCCTTCCAAGTGGAGCAGGGTGAAATCATTGCTATAGTTGGCTCCAACGGGGCCGGTAAAACAACCTTGATGAGGACCATCTCCGGTCTCATTGAGCCATTCTCGGGGGAGATTATCTTTAACGGAGAAGCAATCCAGAAGCTGCCACCCCACCAGATAATAGCCAAAGGCATAGCTCAGGTACCGGAGGGTCGACAGCTATTCAACTTCCTAACTGTAGAGCAGAACTTAATGGTAGGCTCCCATACATCTACGGCTCGCGCCCACCGGCAAGAGAGCTTTGAGCTGGTCTTCAGTCTGTTTCCGGTACTGGCGAAACGGAAAAAGCAGCAAGCTGGCACCCTAAGCGGTGGTGAGCAGCAGATGCTGGCAACGGCTCGTGGTCTGATGGCTCGCCCCTTGATGCTGATGATGGATGAAGCCTCTTGGGGGTTGGCACCAATGCTTACCACCGAGCTATTTGAGGCTATCAAGCGAGTTAATGAGCAGGCAGGCACTACCATCCTACTGGTGGAGCAGAATGTGTATAAGGCCTTATCCATAGCCAACCACGCCTATGTCCTGGAGCGTGGGAATATAGTTATGGAAGGGACAGGGCAAGAGCTCTTAGGTAGTGAGGAGCTAAAGACTGCTTATCTCGGGTTGTAATATATGTAGTCCAACCCCTTCAAGCCTTCCCCATTTCTAGGTAACCACGCAGGGTTATGGCATTTCTCACCGCAAAGGCTTCAGCATCATTATTAAAATAAATATAGACCGCTTTCAGGTTCCCTGCCAGACTAGCCAGCCTCTTTGCCCAATCAGCTAATTCCTCATCAGAGTAACAGCTAAAGTAGAGTCCGCTACTGCCATGAAACCTAATGTAGGCAAAGTCAGCCGTCGCTATCACAGGGCAAGTAAGAGAAGGCATATCAAAGACACAAAAGCCTACACTATACTTATGTAAAATTCCAAAAACCTTCTCCTCAAGCCAGGACTGGTGCCGAAACTCAAACACATGCTTCATTCCCTGAGGTAAAGTAGCTAGGAATGACTCTAACACCTCATCATTACGGTGCATATTAGGTGGCAGCTGATATAAAAGCGGACCCAATTTTCCCCCTAAAATTTTAGCTCTAATAATAAACTTAGCTACCGCCTCCTCAGTATTCTTCAATCTCTTAATGTGGGTAATAAAACGGCTCACCTTCACAGCAAAGGTAAAATTGGCTGGTGAAAAATCATGCCAGGTAGTAAAAGCAGCTTCTGAAGGTAACCGGTAAAAACTATTATTAAGTTCCACAGTGGTAAATTGCTTAGCATAAAATTCAAGCCACTTGGTCTTGGTCAATTTCTCAGGATAAAATCTGCCCTGCCAGTGTGCATAATGCCAGCCTGATGTGCCAATATAGTAGTGTAATGACATTAAACCTCTTCACCTATATGAATCAGCCTTCAGCACCTCATTCTAGCATCGGCAGCGATAAATTTCCAAGCTAACATTGTATAGTAAACTATTCTCTTTAAAGAAGGGAAAATAATAGAAGAGGGGTTGACACTCCTCTTAGATAGTCTATATCGGTGCCTAGTTCAAAGGGAAAAGTGTAGAAATGGATGGGGTTTTATTTAGGTAGACCTTATCTCAGTACGCATAAATTTAATATAGGAGATAGCAAAGCACACAACGGTTAGCATCACCAGGCTCATCAGGTAGGGCCATATAGTTAACAGACTCTGACCTACCGAGAGGGCACTAGTTGGTACCAGGCTCTGACCTATTTGTCCCAGTGTAGTCCTTGCCTCGGGAACAAGAAGAATGGTGACCACCTGCCCAAAGAGCGTCATAGGAGATACATGCATAATCATGAGTCCGAACCGTTCCTGCCCGAGCTGGACAAGACTAGGAAACACAAACAGGAAGATACCGAATAGCCAAACCGCTATTGAAGCCAGGACTGAGGTTGCCACTCGTCGAAAGAAAATAGAGAATAGCATGGCTACACCCAGCCAAAATGCCCCGTAAACAATACTTATAATAAGGAAAGACATTAGCCTGACCGCCTCTTCTGAGGTGGGGGGAATGCCAATTATTCTAAGCCCTATTCCAGCCACAAGCATAACCAGGCTGGTCAGCATAATAGCTATAGTAACTACACCAGCTAGGAACTTACCATTGATGACAGAATCCCTGTAGATAGGTTGGGACAGGAGCCGACTCATCGTGCCATTATTCCGCTCACTATTTATAGTGTCAAAGCCGAGGATAATACCTACTATCGGTATAACAAAGACAATGAAAAGAATAAACAGTGGAAGTGAAAATGTCTGTCCCGAGATAGTAAAAAGCCGAAGGAAAATAAATTGAGCTTCAACTACCGCTTGCCTTATATATTGAGCAACATCAACTATAGCAAATATCCCTACGGCAAAGACGATAAGAAATAATATTATGCCCCGCCAACTGGTAAAAATATCAGCCAGTTCTTTGAGGAATACTGTTAGCAGACCAGAGATAGTGCTAGACTTCACTAAAATACCTCATATATATATCCTCTAAAGAGTAGCTTTGAATTTTCATCTGCATCAGTAAGCCGTTACTATCCACAATTGCCTTGGCTATCTGCGGTCTCAGGTCTTCCCGGCAGGTAATACGCAGTAAATCGCCAGACCTTTCCGTATCAACTACACCATCAATCCGCTTGATACAATCAACAAGAGCTGAGGTGATTTCAACTAGTTGCACCTCAATCATGAAGCGCCCACCAGCTAAAGCCACCCTTCCCAGTTCATCTAGTGAGCCTTCAACCACTATCCGTCCATTTACCAGTATTCCAACCCGGTTGCAGATTTGCTGAACCTGGTTTAGCTGATGTGACGAGAGGATAACGGTCATCCTTCGTTCTTTGGCTATCCCAGCTATCAGGTCAAGCATTTCGTTCACACCCTTAGGGTCTATCCCGGTTGTGGGCTCATCCAAGAAGGCAACTTTAGGCGTTTTGACTAGTATATCAGCGATTGCCAGGCGTTGCTTCATCCCCCTGGATAGCTTGGCTACTGTCTGGTTGGCTACCTCTGAGAGACCCACTATATCCAGTGCCTCACCTACCCTGTTCATAACCAGCTGTTCAGAGAGACCGTTCAACCTAGCCGTGTAGGCTAAGTTATAATGCGTAGTTAAATCCTCGTAAAAGCCTACCCTTTCCGGAACATAACCTGAGATACGCTTGACCTTGAGCGGCTCTCTAGTAGAGTTATACCCGCATACATAGGCTACACCTGAAGTTGGCTCAGTAAGTCCGAGTAACATCAATATGGCTGTAGTCTTACCAGCCCCATTGGGACCAAGGAAGCCAAAAATCTCACCCTCGTCTATACGAAGGTTTAACTTATCAACCACCGTAGTGCCATCATAGGTCTTGGTCAAATCTATTGTTTCTATTATCGGTTGCGCACTCAATTCTGTTACCGCCTACCTAACCGCCAGAAAAGTGCCCCTAAGCCAGCTATAACCACCACCACGATTATGATGCCGACCCATCCCCAAATGGCAGGGGTTAATACTGTCACCCTGATTAGCAAAGGGTCGGGTTGGTAATCCTTGCTTCCAGCACTCAGGGAAATAGCATAATCGCCAGCTATCGTTTTGCCCCGGGGTGGTTTTATTACTACATTCACCTCCTGGGTAAGCTTAGGTTCAAGGGAATCCACCTTTTCAGGACTAAAGGTTACGCTCCAGCCTTCCGCTTTGCTTGATGAGAAGGTGATGTTTCCAATGGCTGCCGTCCCTGTATTTACTAGCACAATTGACAAGGGGGTATCCTCACCAGCAGTTGCCTCAGTACTAAGCTTCCCTGTAGCTGTAATCATTTCGAAGCTATATATAGCAGTTACCACTGCCTTGAGTTCAATAGATTCCCTTATATCCCCTGAAGTTACCTCTAAGGTCATAATATATTCACCTGGCTCAGGGAATTTCCAAGACAATGGAGCCAATGTAACTTTTACTGTCTCAGTTCTAGGGTATCCTGGTGCCGCCGGTGGCTCTATCTCAACAGCTAACACTTGTCTTTCGGGATAACCTGCCAAAATTGTTGCACTCCAATCGGGGGGGATTGTAGTAGTGAGGTCAAACCTCCTGCTTTCACTACCCCACCACTCCAAGTTAACCTCAAACGTAAAGCTCTCACCAGATTTACCAGACAAGACAGGAAGTACGCATTTAAGCTCAAGTTTATCTTCAGGCGAAGGTTGCTCCTGGTTTGGTGGCAACGAAAAAGAGCCATTACTACCTTGCTGAGCTGCCTGCACGACTGGGTTTCCTGCCAAGCCACCGACTATAGCAAAAAGCAAGGCAAAACAAAGAAAATAATGAACTGCTCTAGATTTAGTCATAATTTGTTCTCTCCTTCTACTGATAAATTATTTACTCTCGGTCATCATTCCTTCAAATTTATCAAATAGTATACTGCATACTAAGAGGCAAGTCAACCCCGTAGCTTGAACAAATAAGTAAAAATAGGCTATAATCCTGCGATAAAGCTAATAGAGTTCGAGTGAACCTTTCTTCTTACCAGCCAGCAATTCAACGATGCCAGTGTTTAATATTTTGCCTGATAACCTTCAGCCACCCTTGCAGTTGGGAAGAAGGACGCACAACAAAGAATGAGTCTTATAAAAGGAACTTGTGGAAACTAACATCAAGGAACAGATAGACAATATTCTATCACAATATGGTAGGAGAATGATGACTATCCCCTAATCCTGACCACAGGGCGAAGCCTATACCAGTTTCATACTGGTACCCTGACCCGAAAGGTAAAAGGGCTCAATATATTGAGGGGTGAAGAGCTGGTGGAAATAAACCCTGAGGATGCCTCAGCTTTAGGCATTGCTGATGGGGAGGTAGTGGCTAAAGCCAGGGTAACTGAGGTTTCACCGGTGTGGGTGGTCTTTATGACCTTCCACTTTGCTGAAAGCCCGACAAATTTGCTCACTAACCCAGCCCTTGACCCGGTATCTAAAATACCCGAATATAAGGTCTGTGCGGTGAGAATTGAAAGGAATAAGAGTAGTTGTTGAGCAATGCATTATATTGGCATAGATATAATAGAAATAGGTCGCATTGAAAAGGCTATAGCCCGCTGGAGAGAAAGCTTTCTGCACCGGGTATATACTGAGCCCGAGCTCAAGTTATGCCACACCAAGCCTTCGTCTCTTGCTACCCGTTTTGCTGGCAAGGAAGCAGTAATAAAAGCACTGGGAACACAAACCAAAGGCATCAGCTGGAAAGAGATTGAGATATTATCTGACCCTAGTGGTAAGCCCTTAGTTCATCTCTATGGTAAGGCTCAAAATCAAGCTGATAGCCTGGGCTTAAATAATCTTGCTATCAGCCTCTCCCACTCCAAGGAATATGCCATCGCCCTCGTAGCCGGTGTAACCAAATAAGGCACCCCCCACACTTCTGGATTTGCTCCCTTCTCATATTAACCCTTTGACCATTGGTAGGTGAGGTGCTAAAATTAAAAAAGGGCTTTTGATTAACCTGCCAAGGAGGGCTAAAAATGTCAGGGCATTCTAAGTGGTCTTCAATTAAGCATCAGAAAGGGGTGACTGATGCTAGGCGGGGTCAACTTTTCACCAAGCTGACCCGAGAGATTATTGTAGCGGTGCGTCAGGGGGGAAATAATCCTGAGGCAAACTTCCGCCTCCGCTTAGCTATACAGAAAGCTCGCGATAGTAGTATGCCTATGGATAATATAGAAAGAGCTATTAAACGAGGCAGCGGTACATTAGAAGGAGCTAGTTTGGCAGAAATGGTTCTGGAGGGTTACGGACCCAGCGGAGTAGCTATTCTGGTACAGGCTCTGAGTGACAACCGCAATCGAACCATACAAGATGTAAGGAATACATTTTCACGCAGCGGTGGTAGCCTGGGAGAGAGCGGTTGTGTCGCCTGGCTTTTTAACCTAAAAGGATTGATTACAGTAGAGACCAACGATTTAGATGCTGATGAGCTAGCTCTGCAGGCTATAGATGCCGGTGCTGAGGATGTCAATATGGGCAGTGATTATGTAGAGATTTATACCAAGCCAGAGGAGCTTGAGAGGGTAAGGACAGCACTAGAGCAGAAAAATCTACCTATAGCCTCGGCTGAGCTGTCCATGACACCCAAGACTATGGTTGAGCTCGAGGAAAAGGCAGCGCTACAAACACTGAGGCTACTGGATAAGCTAGAGGGGCTGGATGATATCCAGCATGTATTCAGCAATATTGACTTTTCCGACTCTACTCTAGAGAAATATCAAGAGGAAGTTTAACATTGTTTATCAACTCAATGAGTCGGGTCGGCGACCTCACCCCTACCCTCTCTCCGAGTCGAATCTACGACTTTCCTTGAAGGGAGGAGGAAGTATAGGTTTTGAAGGGGTCGGCTCGCGAGCTTCGTCCCTTCAAGCTTCCCAAATAATAGAGGGCTTGAGTTTAATAGTATAATGAGAGTTTTAGGTATTGACCCGGGCACGGTAACTATGGGCTACGGAGTGATAGAGAGTGGGGAAGATGAAGCAGTCCTGGTTAATTGTGGTGCCTTAACCAGTCCACTGCGCTCCCCAATTGGGGAGCGTTTGAGTTATTTGTATAACAAACTTTTAGAAATTATCTCACGCTATCAGCCTGATGCAGTAGCTGTAGAACAACCTTTTATGGCTAAGAATGTAAGGTCAGCATTGGCTGTAGGTAGAGCTCAAGCAGTAGCTCTCCTGGCAGCAGCTAATAAAGGAATCCCAACCTATGAATATACCCCAGCTCAGGTAAAGCAGATGGTTACTGATTACGGAGCTAGCTCAAAAGAGCAGGTTCAGGAGATGGTCAGGCTTCAGCTTGGATTGTCTCAGGTTCCTCAGCCAAGCGATGCTGCTGATGCCCTAGCTGTAGCTATTTGCCACCTGCGTGAGACACATCTGGCAAGTTTGTTAGCCAAGCAGTGACCAAGGAGAGAAATGATAGCTGGTCTTCATGGGAAATTAGAGTCGCTAGGTAATAATTGGGCAATTATTAATGTTGGTGGCATAAGCTTTCAGGTATATATGCCTACCTCTACCCTGAGCACACTGGGTGCTATTGGCAAAGAGGTCAAGCTACATACCTACCTTCATCTCAGAGAGGATAATGCCGCTCTCTATGGTTTTGCCTCCACCGAGGAGCTGGGGCTATTCCAAAACTTGATTAGTGTATCGGGAATAGGTCCTAAGCTGGCACTGGCAGCACTCTCAGCCATGAACATAGAGAAGCTTACTATGGCTATTGTTACGGGCAGTGTTGACCTGCTAACTGAAATTCCAGGAATAGGTAAAAAGACGGCTAATCGACTTATCCTGGAGCTTAAGGACAAGCTTGGTGCCGGCTGGATAACAACCCCAGGGGTTCAACTAGCCGAGGAAAACGCCGAGGTTCTGGCGGCACTTACTTCCCTGGGCTATTCGGTTACTGAAGCCACCCGAGCCGTAGCCAGCCTGCCCCCAGCTTCAGAATTAAGCCTGGAGGAGAAGGTTAAGCTGGCGCTACAGTATTTCACCACTAAATAAAAGGAGAGCAGCGTGGAAATTCTCTTGTATGTAATAATTGGTGCCCTACTTGTGGTAATTTTAGTGTTACTTTTTAGACCGAGGAAGGTAGAGGTGCCAGCCATAGATGAGCTGGAGAGCAAACTTAGATTTGCCCTGGCTTCTGCCGCCTCGGTTAAGGAAATTCAGGATACCCTAGAGGATTTGCCTCATGACCTTTTGGAATCAATAACCCGTAGTCTGGGACAGCGGACCGGCAAGCTGAACGAGCTTCTAGCTACCTTTGAGCTAACCAAATATGACCGGCTTTTCTACCTGGGAGAACCTATTGACTTTGTCGGGATTAAATACGGAGAAGGTATTGATTTTATTGAGGTAAAAACGGGCAAGGCACGCTTAACCGAGGATGAAATGAAGCTAAAGGAACTGATTGATAGTAAGCTGGTCAATTATGTGCCTCTGTCTGTACAGAAGATAGGTATCGCCGAGCACATTGACACGGGGGAAATGGAGTCTCCACCTGAACTTTAAGGGAAAGATTAAGCTGGCATTGCAGTATTTTGGGGGGAGTAGACTAAATACCCTAAGTGGAGAGGATAGGGGAACTTTCATGGTTAGCGAGAAGCAACTGAAAGAACTTGGAGTTAAAAACTGGTCGGACTTAGCCAATGATTTTGTTGGGGCAGACCTACTTCTTGGAAATGGCTTTTCAATAAACCTA
>Ga0315282_10006538_pt1 | contig 19467 bp, 18 predicted proteins | sample YL17G07_20_MG_FD_203693 | JGI IMG/M metagenome (GOLD analysis project Ga0315282, IMG submission 203693) | Sediment microbial communities from Yellowstone Lake, YNP, Wyoming, USA - YL17G07_20 | ecosystem: Environmental > Aquatic > Freshwater > Lake > Sediment | place: USA: Wyoming | collected... | reverse complement strand
AAGGCCTTAGGCTCCGGCTCGACTGATAACCCCGCACCGGCCTCCGCGACTTCCGATAAATTGCAGTATGGCGTGATCACGACGGGCCGGGCGCAGGCCATCGCTTCGAGCACTCCCAGCGGCAATCCTTCGCTATAGGACGGCAGAACGAAGACCCCGGCGGCGCGCAAGAGCCCGGCCTTCGTGGCTCCGCTGACCAGTCCCGTGAACAGGACGGAGCTGGTCAGGTTATTGTGGCGCACGAGTGTCTCGACTTCCTGCCTGTAACCGCGGTCGTCGGGGCCGGCAAGAACCAGAAGGACGTCGGGATGCTTCTGCAGAACATCCCGGAAGCACGGCACCAATTCTTCGAGACCCTTTTTTCGATGGAGCCGCCCCAGGAACAGGACGCTCCGGCGGTCCTTCAACGCGGGGAACCGCTGCTCGAGCGCCTCCCGGCTTTCGAAGTCATCAAAATCGTGCGGGTCCACGCCGTTCGGGATAACCTCGATCCGCGTGGTGACGCCCATGGCCCGCACTTGTCCGATTTCGGCCTGTGTCTGGGCGATGATGGCGGCCGCCCGGCGGTAGTTCTCCCGTTCCGCCATCTGCCACCAGATCTTCTTGCGAAGGCCGTGGTGGGCGATTGCCCAGGGATCGAACACGCCGTGGGTGTAAAGTATGTAAGGCAGATTCGCCGCCGCCGCTTCTATGCGGCAGGCCCAGTTCACATAGGTCCAATTGCCGTTGACGAGAAGGAGGTCGCAAGAGGAGACGCGTTGTCGCAGCCCCCGCCTCAGTTTGGGGGAATAGAATGGAACACCCCTCCGGACTGGATAGTACACAACGGGCGTTTCCTTCCAGAGAGTCTCCTCGCCCGGCCGCGCGGTGAGTTCCCCGCCGCAGCCCAGGTTAGTCGTGAGCGTCATCACCGTATGGCCGAGTTGCTGTAAACCCGCCGCGACCTTGTAAATGACCGTGACAGGCCCGCCATAGGCCCACGCAGGAGGGAATACACTCGTCACGTTGAGAATCCGCACCGCGAATACCTCAAGTTCCCGTCGCTGGACCCACCGCACCGCTTTGCGGCGCCAGTCGCTCAACCAGCCAGGCGTATTCACGCAGCCAGTTGCGAGCGGAGAACCGCTCGTCAAACTCGGCGCGGCAATGGCGGCTGAGGGAATGGATTTGCGAACGAGCGCGTTGAATCGAACCGAGGATTTCCTCGACGGAAGCGCCGGGCGAGACAAGAAAGCCTGTCCGACCGTCGCTCACGACTTCGAGAAGCCCTTCGATCGCCGTAGCGATCACCGGCGTTCCGTTCCGGAAGGCAACCGGGACCACCGCGCTCTGCGTGACGGCGCGATACGGCGCCAGAATCGCCGTGCTGGCCCGCGCCGCACGGTCTATCGCTTCATCCGAAATTGCCTGACCCTGGATGATCGTCAGCGTCGCGCGCGCTCGGGGATCGAGACGCGCCAGCTCTCGGTCTATCCGGCTCCGCGTGACGATCTGGAAAGCCAGACCCAGCCCTCGGTCGGCGGCCGCCTGGACAACCTGGAGGAATTTGTCGAAACCCTTGCTCTCGACGGCATGGCCCAGGAATGTGATGAAACGGCGATCGTCCGTGTCTGGCGCGACCGGAAAGCTGCGCTCGGAACCGGCAGCGTCGGGAAACAGCAGCGGCACCTGGCGAAGATGGCCCGAGAACCGGGGATACGCCCGCCGGAAGGCCTGCTCGGCTCTCGACGAATGGACCACAACAATATCCGCCGCCGCCACTGACAACCGTTGAAACGCCTCCACGCAATGAAAGTACAGCCGCCGGTGGAGTGCGAACGCCATCTTGTCATACTTGTGAGGTTCGTGCAGAAACGCCAGCGACAGCGTCGAGGGGTCCTGGTTTTTGGCCAGACGGGCCACGGCGAAGTTCAGCGGGTGAGGGTTGAGAAACAACAGCGCCGTCGCACAATGGTCCGCGAAGAATTGTCTGTACCAACGCCGCTGTCCCGCCATGAAACGAAGTGAATCGCCGAGCATCGTGGCCACGTTGCGCGACGTCGTCGGAAAATGACAAGACCCGCTCTCGCCGTTTATCATCCAGCGATAGTCTTGCGACATCAGCCCCACGGTCGGAAAGCCGGCCGCGTTCAACCCGTCCCGCATCACGCTGGCCAGAGACCAGAACACGGGCGAATACTTCAGGCTGGCGAGTACACACGTTTTCATAAATCAGAGCCAAAGAAGAGGCGGAATGGCGGACCGTGCTTTTCTCTTCGCGGCATGGGTCGTACCAGCTTCGGCGGCCCTTACCAGGTTCTCGGCAAACAATTGCGGCGACCAGTGGGAGATAATCTCGCGCGAAGCGCGGCCCATCGCCGCAAGATCAACTTGCCCTGAGGACATTCTCTCCATCAGATTCGCCAGGCCCTCGACATCATACGGATCGAATGTGAATCCGTTGACCCCGTCTTTCACAAGGTCCTGGGCGCACCCGCACGCACGACTGACCAGAACCGGCAAACCGCTCGCCATCGCCTCGTTGACGGTTAGATTCCACGTGTCTTTTGTGCTCGGCGCCACAAAAGCGCTTGCAAGGCCGTAAAAAAACGGAAGTTCATCAATCTGCCGAAATCCCATGAATCGGACAGATTCCAGACCAAGCGACTCAATCTGGCTGCGGATGGCCGGTTCTTCCTCGCCTGAGCCGCAAAGAACCAAATCCCACGGTTTTTCTGCCAGCCGTTTGTAAGCCGCATACGCGTCCATCAGACGGGATAGATTCTTGACAGGATCGAAGCGCCCGACGAACAGGAAGTATGACTCAGGTAATCCCTGGCGCGCACCCAATTCGGCCGCGTTTCTTCGCGCGGCATTTGCTTCCTGTCGAAAACGATCATTATCAACGACGTCATAGCCCATAAAAACTCTTTCGCGCGGCATTCCCAGACGGACTAGGTAATCAGCTTGCGGCGCGCCACCCACCAAAGCCGCACCGAAACGGCGAACAATCCAACTCTTCAGCCACTCCTTCCACCAAACGCGCGGCGCATCATCATACTTGCTGTCCGACATAAGAACCGCCCCGCGGCGATTTCGGCGCGCCCACGCCAACGCCCCGCGCTGCCAACCCACAGTATAACCCGCAACAGCGACGCAGTCTGGTCGTTCCTGCTCCAGAAGTCGAATTATCTCCCTGCGCGCCTCGGCGTTTCCAAGAGTTTCATAAGTGCGGTCCGAAAAAAGCGTGCGGATTTGAAGCTGGTCTCGTTGCCCCGGCGGTTCCCAGGGGTAAAGGTCCTCCCTGCCCGCGATCTGGACACAAAGGACATTTGTTCCCTGCTCCCTCGCCAAGCGAACGGCAGCGCGCGCCCGCGCGCAGTGATACGGCCCATAGTTCGCCCAAATGAGGGCAACCGTTTTTGGCTTCTTGTCTGACATACGGAAACCAGGAATTACTCTGCTGTGTCGAACGCTGGTGCCCTGTGCCGAATACCACTGGGGATAGTGCCTCGTACCCGAACGATCCGTATGGTGCGTGACCCAGCGCCACCGGCTCGCTTCACGAACGCATACAAGAGACCAGCATATAATAGAGACCTCGTTGTGCCACGGAGTGGCCCATGGAAGGAGATTATCATACAATAGAGGCTAGCCATATAGAAGAACGTCCCCCACATTCGAATATATGTCCCTGGCATCGATTCTACAATCCACCTCCACACATACCCAAACCACATGCCGAAGACAAAGCCTATCGCCGCCCCAATCCAGCCGATCTGCATAAAGAGCTCGCCGAGCAATGGGACAGGAAATCCCGCGCCTTTGCCGCCCCTCCCCAGGGCGTGTGCCAGACTGGTAACAGGAGGCATATCGCCAATGACGAGGCTAAGGAGCGGACTTGGGATCGGAAGACTTCTCAGTACCACACCGGCTATGCCCTCCCCTCCCCAACCGCGGTCTGCCACGTAAAAGGAACTCGACAACCCCGAAAGCGCTGATTTTCCGGTCGTCTCCAGAAGGGTTTCTATCACCTGATTTACAGATAGAGGCAGTCTTTGGGCAGCGGGTATATTACTACGGATCTGGGCGGCCAAAAAGAACCCCAGTCCAGCGATAACCCCAATAACCGGCACCCAGACTAGTCCCCGAGAGCGACAAAGAACAAACCCTAACAGAAAAACCGCCGGGCCCAGCATAAAGCCTCGGCTGTAACACGAAAAGCGAAGGATGAAGAATAGCAGAGGTGCGATCCATAGCGCTTTGTTTCGTTCAACTGCATAGGCACAGCCCGAAAGGCACGTAAGCACAAGCAGGCCGAGATGCCCCGTAATGTTTAAAGCATATGCGGTCCCGTGCGGCTCCCACTGCCCAATGCCCCTTGGTACGCCAGAAAAAAGTGGTGTCCCATAACCAAACACGTGTATGCCAATCCACCATAGTAAGAAAGTGAATGCCGCAAGGATAGCAATAAAGAAAGAGAAACGTATTCCAAAAGGCCTTGGTTGAGACTCCCCTCGCCACCGCATTGATCGCGATCTCGAGGAATACATCGCGAAGCCACACCAAAGAAATACTAGAAACGCGCTCGCGAAAACGAGGCCTGCCGGCACCCAGTCCCAGCGTACGTCGCCTTCTGTCCAGAGCAGTTCGCCGGTAGCCAGGGACATCCAGCAAGGAACGCCATAACCCAAGGCATAAAGACAGGACAAGACCAATCCAGGATGAACCAACCGGAGGGGTCCCCGTAGAGCCAAAAAAATGCCGGGTGCTAGAGCAAAGGTAAACAGCACCGACGCATAGAGCAATTTCACATGCAATCCTTCAGTCACCGTGCGCGACACTCTCTACAGGCCATATTTCAACATCCCAATTGCGCATGACCATTCACCGTGCATCGCCCAAGAACCAGTCACGCCCAATCAATTTGCGTAACCCCGCCATTACCCACCGCCGTGGTCAGGCGCTCGCAATAGAGCCAAGGATGGACACTGATCCTTCCTCGCGGCTCTGGTTGCCAGTGCCGCAACAAGCGGTGGCGAATCGGCCAGCTTTCCGACCTGTCGGGCAATAGACTGCGGATCGCGGATTGGCACAACGAAGCCATCCTCGCCGTCGCGGACGATGCTGCCCGTGTTGGGCGTGCAGATGACGGGGAGGCCGGCCACCATGGCTTCGTAGGTCACCAGGGCCGAACCTTCGCAGATCGAAGGAAAGACAAACACGTCGGCCCAGGCGTAGTGTCGGAGGATTTCCGACCGTGGAACGGGACCGACAATCTCACAGTAGCGGCGGTATGGCGCCAGCGCCGCCTCGCGAATAGAGATCGGCCCGACCAACCGAGCCTCGATCCGGTCGGTGTTCAGCATCCGCAACGCCTCAAGCAGATATGGAACACCTTTCCTCAGGGACACTCCGCCCACAAACAATAACCTCAAGGGCCGGTCGCCGCGGTAGGGCATCCTCTCGACGGCAAATTGCTCAATCGGTATGCCGTAAGGAACGAGCCGGATTTTTTCCTCCGGGACGCCGAGCGATCGCACGTAGTTGACGACAAACTCCGACGGGCACAGCACCACGTCGGCCAGGGCAAGCTCGGCGTTCTCCCATTCAGCCGCCGCTTCGGCAAACGCATCCGGTTCGCTTTCGGCTTCCCAGCCCGGCCATCGTTCTCGCTCTTCGGCCTCAAGACGCCGGTAAAGCTGTGGGCAGAACATCTGGTCCAGAACGGTTCGCACCCCCTGTCGCTTTGCAGTCTCGAAGATGACTTTTGCGCCGCCGAGGACGCCATAGACAGCCGACGCCCCATCAAGACCGCGCCGTGCAACAAGGCACCCGAACGTCTCTCCCGCCCACAGGTGAGTTTTTGTGCGCTGGGTTGATGTCCGCGCGGCCCGCAGGCGGCGGACATAGTCGAGACCAAACGCATTGAACGCCGTCACTTTGTCGTTTGGCAACCGCGCGTCATATCGGCCAGCCCATTTCTTCAGATCGGCAAAAGGCAGGCGAGAGCCAAGCACCCTGACAGCACGGCCCAGCAAGCCCTTGCCCACCCAAAGGTCGGTGTAGAAATGCCGAAGCAGACCCGCTTGCTCAAAGGCAATCGGCTCGGCATAGTGCCGCCGCGCGCCCATGTGGGCGACAATTACTTGGGTTTTTTCTTGTTGCTCCTTAGATGCCATAGAGAGCGTCACGGGACAGCGGTTTTTGGCCCACCGCCGACGAACGTCGTGCGTGACCCCAGAGCCGTTTGCGCAACTCCCATCGGTCCTTCTGCATATAGACAACGGCAAATCCCGCCTCGCGCAAGGCACGCTCCATTTGCCATGCCGAAAAGCGGTGCGGGTGCGCAACGAAACCTGGCTCTCCACTTCGGAACCAGCGATAGTGGGTATTCCATTGGAGTTTCTTCGCAAGGCACAGGGTGTCGAGACCCAGCACAAAGAAGCCGCGGGGCCGAAGCACTCTGTGGACTTGGGCTAGAATGTCGTGCCATTTCTCCGTGTGATCCAGGACGTTATAGCAGAAGGCGAGATCGCAGGAGCCATCGGGTAGATCCAGGTCTTCCGCCTGTGTCTCAATATAGCGCGCAAGCCGCGATTGCGCCGTTTCGCAGATGGACATGCAGAAAGGCGGCAATGCGGGCACCCGCCGAGGCTGTGGGTCAATGCCGACGATTTCCCATCGCTCCGAAGGTTCGAGAAGGGAAGCCACGCCTATGCCAAGCGCGCCGATTCCGACCTCAAGGACGCGTCCTCTTCTTCCGTCGGGAGGCCGCAGCGCCTCAGGGCAATTACGACGCACCAGCTCCAAGTGAACTTGTTTCTCATGGAGAATTCGCCAGAATTCGACAGCATCTCCTGCCACGCGTTCCCAGTATCTTGTTTCGACCTCCTGGGCCTTTGCCCACTGCGCATGGGAGATTTCTTTCATGGCCGCCTTCCTGGAGCGCTGCCCGGGACGAGCCTGGCAAGCAATGCCGCCGGGCGACTCAAGACGTATCGAACATCTTCGGCTCGTGGCAGGCAAAGGGCTGCAAGAGGGATTTGGAGGATTCTGCCACCAAGCATGACCAGCATGGCCGCTTGCGCAAATGTGCCGGCAAATGTTGCCATGGACATGCCGGTGATGCCCCACCGCGGGACCGCAAACATAGCGCCGAAAGCAATGAGGCCAGCCCCGACAAACCTGCTCAGAACACCATACTCCGGTTTGCCTTGACCGCGCAGAGATTCATCCATAAACGTTACTGCTGGCAGGAATGCGGAGCCAATGGCAAGGAAAATGCAGGGGAGAACAGCCGCTTGAAACTGCCGGCCATAGACAGGCGCGATGAGGAGGGGAGCGAGGATCGCTGCTGCGATGCCTGCGGAGACGCCCAGCAGCAGCAATCTGCGGAAGTTTCTCTCCACAAAGCGGCTCATTTCATCGGACATGCGCGTTGAGGCGCTTCGTGCAAAGGTCACCGTTCCCAAGCTGCTCGAGAAGCCAGAAAAGATCTGGGCGAACGCCCACGCAACCATGTAAAAGCCGACCTCGGCGTCGCCAAGAAAGGACACAACAATGATTCGATCAATCTGGGTTGCCAGCAGCACCGCCGCAGAAGACATCGCAAACGGGAGGCCTAACCGCAACAGAGCGAAGACTGACGCGCGTGTAATCCTCAGGACCAATCGTTCCCGCGCGAGGCACGTCAAACGCGCCACAATCACTGCGGCATTGCCGCCAAGGAGCGCGATAGCAAAAACCGCGACCGTTGGCCTTGTCCACGCCCAGAACATCAAGATAAGCGCAATGTAAACGGGCGAAAGTATGGCTCGGGTCCAGTTGAAGCGGAAGAAGTTGCCCCGCCCCTGGTCGAGGGCGAGAAGATTGAGCCCGAGATAATTCACAGGAATCCAACAAACGAGATAGAGACGAGCGAGGGGGACGAGGGCATCTCTGTCAGCAAGCAATGAAGGCAGTACGAACCACCCCACCATGACGGAAACCAAAGAAAGAGCAAGAGCGAGAATTCCCGTGGAACCCGCCAGTTCGCCGAGATCGCGCTCGCCGGCGGCGGAAAGACGAACCGTTGCCCAGTTGGTTCCGAAGATGCCAATGGCAGCGATGACCGAGGGCCAGAGAAGGACAGCCGCGAGCTGACCGCGCTGCTCGGGGCCTAAGAGACGTGCAGCCAGGACGCCCGAGATGGCACCCCCCCCCTGTAGTGCAAAGCTCGTCACCAGCGTCCCAGACAAAGCTCGCATTCCGGGCTTTCGGGGTGCGCCCCCGTGTTCCGAAAGGGAGTCGGTATGCTCAATAGTCAGATGCGTCAGATCCTTGCTCAGCGTTGTGTGCACACCGGGTCCGATCTTTAGAAGATCAAGAAATACTCGACCACAGATTTCACCGATTTCACCGATTAGAAGTGAGGGGACAGGTTATTCATTTCGCGGGCTTCCGTTGCGCTTGCTTCCTTGTCCGTCATTGGAAATGAATAACCTGTCCCCCCATTTACGTCGGCGGCTATAATGAGACAGGCAGGATGCCTGTCCTACGAGCCCGCCTGTGCAAACCGGGGACAGGCACCGGCTTTTCAAAAGCGAAGGATGAAGGCTGAAGGATGAGGGATGAATTTAGAAGCCAAAGAAAGACCCGTTCCCGCGCTTGATCAAGCACGGGAACGGGAACCCACTGAAGTGGGAACTACATGCCGTCACGCAGACACCCCAGGCACTGTTACTTTGAGGGTGTCGCTGACTTCGCCGACGATGTCGTCGTTGTCGAGGAACTGGGCGATATACTCGCGCGATTCGGGACCGTCGGTGAGGTTCGGGCGCGGCGATCAAGTTCGCCGAAGCCTGTCTTGCCCAGCATGCGGGCGACGGAGATCGAGGCGACCAGCATGAGGCCGCGCGAGATGACCGCGCCGGCCATGGACCAGAACATTCCGCGCGCCAGGCGGTAGCCGATGGGCGAGGCCTTGACTCGCTCCAGCGGCCTCTGGAGGAAGGGGGGCAAAAGGCCGGCTACAGTCGCGGGAATGCTCACTTTGTCTTACCGAATCGCAAGGGTGTCCGGGCCTCTCTCGTTCCCGCAGGGGCCATCAAAGGGTTCTATCGGAATCGCTGGTTCCAGTGCCATGAAGTCGTGGCTGTTCGGAGATTTCATCTGCGTCCCGAGGGATGATCCATCTGGACAGGAATGCCATGTCTGGCGGTCTGTATGATGTCCACCTGACCGGGTGCTGATACCTTTTGGCAGATCAGGGCGTAAGATGGCGAAAAAGGAGCGACCAGAGAATGAGGCAAAATGCACCAAAGACGAATGAGAGTGCGTGGCATCCGTTCAGCAACGCGGCGCATGGGCTCATGAATTCGGCGCAACACAGAGAATCCATTGATGGTGCAAAGTCTTTTCAGGCAGTCGGGCGAAAAGGAGTAGAGGTGATAAGGATGGGCGAAGTATGGATGATATCGGGTTGCGGTTGCCAACCGTGTTTCGTGCGGCACAAACAGGACAAGATGACCTTGCGGCTTCAGGACCCGATTGCACTCGGCGAGGAAATCCACGGGGGCTCGGACATGCTCCAGCGTGTGAGAGCTATGAACAGAATTGAACTCCGAATCGGCAAACGGCCATGGGAAGAAGTTGAGATCATGTTTGACGAATCGCCGTCCAAGTGCCTGGACGCATCTCCCGTTCTCGTCCGATATATCCACACCGACGGCTTCGTTGCCAAAGTAGGGCAGGTGCAGTCCGCGGCCGCAAGCGACGTCGAGCACCTTCCCCTTCAGATAGGGCAATGTGATAAAGAAGAATTGAGTCGGCCTTGAACCCCACGTTCGGGCGGATTGATATGCCGTCTCAGGGGTTAATGCCTGCGGCGGGGCGTTATGCCGGGCACCATCTTGCATACAGTCTGCCGGACAGCTCTCGCTCATCTAAGGTAAATCTCGTTTGGGTCCTCGACGTTCCCCCACGGGAATTGCCGCCGGAGGATCGCCTAGTGTTTGATTGCGGCGATGCGTTTTCCGTCGGCCCGGCGCGATCGGCGCACTTTCAGAATGAGCCGAAGGAATCGTCATGGAGCACGTGGATGGCGCGGAGTCGGTTCGTTTCACCGACGAGCGTGTCGCCGAAGTGAAGCGCGAGGGGCTTCGGCCGCCCGATCGCCGCGACTGGAAGGAACCCTCGGAGCCGCAGATTGCGAATGCAACCAAATCCAGAAAGGAAAGGAAGCACGACGATGGTTACAACACCCGGCATTGATTTCGATCCGCCCACACCAAGGGAGATTGAATACAGCCGCCAACTGTGCGCCGAAGGATACTCACGGGAGTCGGTGTACGGGCTCGGCAGACCGTTTTATCTCCTGGAGCACAAACGAATTCGACTGCTTGGCCACTGGATGGGTAACCCGTTTCTCCAGATTGATTTCGTCGAGCATCTGGACAGCCTGGGACAAACGGTGCGGAAACTGAACGTCCGTCCGATCGTGTTGCGGGCAATCAACGGTGCTGAGGCCGATCGCTGCGGGCTCGAGCTGATTGACGCCTATCGCGCCGCCGAAACCATAGACTGACGATTTCTGCGCTGGGCGAAACTGCAAGTCATGGACATAACAATCACCAACAGGAGAGACTACGATGTTGGAGGAACAAAATCCATCTGTTACAGACGATGACGCAAAGCAACGGGCAGAGGCGTGGCAGGAAAAGCACAAACGTCTTCACGCCGGGCCTCGGAACGATTTTCGGTTCGGGTTTGCGCTGCCGCCGGAGAAATGGGTCGAGGAGAAGCGGCGGCGTCTGCTTGCCGGCGAGCCGCGCGAGGCGGTCGTCGGGCCGGATCGCGGCAACTACTATCTGCTCGAGAGCGACGGCATCCGGCTGATCGGCGCCTGGGGGGCGCACGGGTACGCCATCCATGTTCTCGTGGTCGAATCGTTCGACAAGGAGGGCCGCACGATCCAGCGGCTCAATCGTCAGGCGATCCATCTTGATTTTTCGACTTTCGCCGAGGGCGAGCTCTGGTGCGCCGAGGTCATCGAGATGTTTCGTCCGCGCGCCGAGGGACGCGATCTCGAGTACGACTGGTATGACTCGATTGCCCACCCGCAGTGTTCTCCCTGCCTGCGCGAGCGCGTCAAGGCCGCCGCGCAACGTCGGCTTTGCGCCGATGGCGGCAGTTCCATAGGCTCGGATACGGTACAGGCCGGCTGACCGGCTGCCCGCACGTGATCGGGCTAAAACACAGGGGCCTCAGGAAGGTCATTAAAGCACAGGCTTCGCCCACCACCAAATACCACCGCTGCCCACAGGTGAGAATTGGGTCGAAAAAGATTGGCGGGTGGATGCTGCCGTGACAGGCCCAAGCTGCGCGAAGGAGGTCCTTCGCTTTTGTCCCCTCACCGCGGTTGGATAAATGGATCATAATAAACCCACCCGCGGGCCCCACCTATTTCAGTTCACCGCTTTCTTACCTGTGCGGCGGCCAATTCAATTCGTCAAGCAAAAAATGCACCGTTTCGGATCAGCGTGCTGCCTCATAAAAAAGCTACCAGAGCGGAGTGAAGGACTGACGTATCTAGAAAAGGCGGTGCAGGGGGAAAAACTGGTTGCGTCATGGTAATTTGACATCCTGGAGCAGCAAAGCCGCAGCCAAACGAGGCTTTAGGCTGTAGGCTGCAGGCTGTAGGCTGTAGGCTGTAGGCTGCAGGCTGCAGGCTGCAGGCTGTAGGCTGCAGGCTGTAGGCTGTAGGCCGTAGGCCGAAAAACCCCCTTCGCGAAAGCTTTGTAGAACATTGTTACAAAACATCTTATGCGCCCTGTTTAGGAAAAACCTTCGCAAGAAAACAAGAAATTGGAGGATGGGAGTATAGATGGAGTATTGAGCCAGTCGAAGCAAGCGATGGAGCGAACGGTTTCGGGCTGGCGAATGAGTTGGCCGAGGGCGACAGAGAGGGAATCTTCCACCTCGTCCAAGGTGTCGGAGACGCGATTGCCCAGATAGTTCTCGCGCAGGTGCCGCCAAAGCGGCTCGACGGGATTGAGTTCCGGACTGTATGGGGGGGAGGAAGCGAAGTTTGAGGGTCGGCGGCAGGCGCCGTTCATGGGCGCGATGCCAGCCCGCGCCATCCAGGAACATCAGGACATGTTCGCCTGGGCACTGGCTGGCGACATAGGCCAAGAAGACCGACATCGTTTCCGCGTCCACTCACGGCATAATCAGGGAGCCGAGTCGTCCTTCGAACGGATTGACGGCCCCCAACGCGTACACATATTCGCGGATCACCTGATGGCCGACGATGGGACGGTCCGGGAAGGGGGCCCAGCAGCGTCACAGGTCGCTGATCCGGCCAAACCCGTCACAGTTCCGCCGCTGCCGCCCGCAGACTCTCCACAACCGTTTTTTGTTGTTCGCGCGTTAACGTTGGATACAACGGCAAGGTCAGCAAGCGCGGCTCCAGGGCAGCCGTCTGCGGAAGGGTCTCGTCCGACGTGGGATAATTCCGACGGTAGAACGTGAAGGTGTGAACTGGGCGATAATGGATACTCGTCTGAATTCCCCTGTCGCGGAGGAACGGCATCAACCGATCCCGTCGCGGTGCTCCCTCCTTCAAGACGATGGGAAACAAGTGATACGCGCTCCGCCCCTCCAGAGGCGGCTGGAAGGGGATTTGGATCCACTCGATCTCTGCCAACCGATTTCGATAGTGCGCGTCGCATTCCGCGCGCCGGCTGTTCGCAGATTCCAGTTTTCCAAGTTGGACCAACCCAATGGCCGCCCGGATCTCGTCAAACCGATAGTTGTATCCAAGATCCACTACGTCGTATTCAAAGGCGTGTCCCTTATGGCGATCCAGAGTCTGATGGGTCATCGCGTGAGACCGCAGCAGCCCCACCTTTCCGGCAAGTTCAGGATCGTTTGTTACGATCATCCCTCCTTCGCCGGTACTGAGATTCTTGTTGGAAAAGAAACTGAAGACACCGGCGGCGCCAAAGGTTCCCAGTTTCCGTCCGTGCCATTCCGCAAGGGGGCAGTGAGCGCAATCCTCGATGAGGGATAGGTTGTGTTTCTGAGCCAATTCACCCAGGCGACTCATGTTGCAGGGATAGCCGGCATAATGCACGGCCACAATTGCCCGGGTGCGATCGCTGATTTTGCGCCTCACATCTTCCGGATCAAGAAGCGGCCGGTCGGCCGATTCCACGTCGGCAAACACCGGTGTCGCGCCCGTCTGGACAATGGTACTCACCGAGGCAACGAAGGTCAGAGACGGAACGATGACTTCGTCGCCCGGGCCCAGTCCCAGACAACGCAGAGCCAGATGAAGCCCGGTCGTGCAGCTGCTCACCGCATGGGCAAATCGAGCCCCCAATCGTTCGGCAAAGGCGCGCTCGAATTCCGCGGTCTTCTCGCCTTGTGTCAACCAGCCTGATCGGATGACGGCCAGCGCCGCTTCCTGCTCCGCCGCGTCATAGTTCAGATCGAAGAGCGGGACTTGCCATTTCATGGGCTCACCTTGTTCGCCGGTAACGGTCGCGAGCGAAGCGTTTCGAAATCCTTGCCGGCTCGTTCGTAATCGTCGGGACGACCTATGTCGAGCCGGTTTCGCTCGTTCTGACACAGCCGGAAGTCTTTTGGTTCATTCCTCCCTAGTGCAAGCTTTTTTGCTCAGGAGCTTGCGAATCATAATCCTTCACCGTCTTTCGCAAGGAAGGACTCCGTGGAGCTCGGGGTCGGGTCCGGCCGAAAGGTTTTGTGGCGGTGAAAAGCGGTAACGGCAGCAAGAGTTCCCGCAACCGTTCGACGTGTGGCCCGCAAGGCGACGGGGTTCCCTAACGTTGACAAGCAGTCGAGTTTGCTGGGCGTGGGAGCCACGGCGGAATGGGACCTGGGCGAATTGGTGTTCCAACCTTTGGCGGCGCGCCGTCGCGTCGAGGCCGGCAAGGCGGGCGTTGGTGTCTCCGCCGATGAGGCGCGCATCACCGCCGTCAACGCCTATTTCGATCTCGTTCTGGCCCACGCCAATCTGGCGATTACCCGGGAGAGGCTCAAGGAGGCCGACGAGACCGTGCGGATCGCCGAACTCTTGCGCAACACCGGCGCGGGGCTGCTCTCGGAGGTGAAGCGAGCCCAGGCCGCCCGCGCCGAAGTCAAGCAGCGCGTGGCCGCCGCCGAGGAGAAGGTGCGCGTAACTTCGCTCAACCTTACCGAATCTCTTCATATCGCCCCTCTCATTGTACTGGTTCCGGTGCAGGAACCGCAAGACAGGCTGGCCCTGGTGCCTCCGGAGCGGGGCCTGATGGATCTGGCCTCCGACGCGCTGGACCACCGCCCCGAGCTGGCCGAATCGCGTGCTCTGTGGGCCGCTTTGGATCAGGAGCGCAAGGCCGCGATTCTCGGCCCGTTGATCCCGACCGTGAAAGGCGGAGCGTTTGGAGGAAGTCTCGGGCCAGGCACCAGCCGCACACAGGGCACTCAGGATTACTCCCTGGGGTTGGAGCGGAAGGTTGGACCCGGCGGCATCGGCGACGTCTCGCGCGCGCGGATTGCCAACGCCCGGCAGAACCAGGAGAATATTCGCTTTGCTCAGCTGGCCGCGTTGCTTGCCCTGCGCCGGATGAAGCGCGACGTTTTTCCCGACATGGGAATTCCGATCATTTACGTCGCCCAGCCATACGGTGGCATGGACCCGGCGCAGATGGAGGGTTTTCTCGTCAACTACTACGAGTATCATTTCCTTTACATTACCGGCATCGAACACGTCGAATCGAAATCCATCCAGGGCGCGGCGCGGATCAAGTTGCAATTCCATCCTGGAACCAACATGGCCCAGGCGATGGCCGAAACGATCAGCTACATCAACCGGGCCAAGTCCTTCATGCCGCCCGGAACCGTCCCGCCCTTTGCCATGCGGTTCGATGCGGGCAGCGTGCCCGTCGGCGACCCGGTGTTCTCCAGCGACAAGCGCACACTCACCGAGTTGCAGGAACGATTGCGCCGCCTGCTTCCGCAATTGCTGCCCAACGTTCACTTCTCCTTTGAACCGAGCGACATTATCAGCCGCGTCATGAGCTTCGGTTCGCCCACACCGGTCGAGGTCGCGGTCAGCGAGCCCGACCTTGCCGCCAAACTCGGGAGGGCGACGATTCTTAACACCTTGCCGGTAGTACCGGTGGGACCGAGTTGCCGTGAACCGAGGACATAGATCTCACCGGCACGGTCCTGGCCGAATCCCTTTAGCCACAAACCCAGCGGACGGCTCACCAGGCCAATCTTGAGTTCGAGGATCCTGCTCGAGGCATCCAGGTAAAAGAGGCGGCCCGAGGGGACGGTGAAGGAAGTGGCCAAGTCGCCGAATACGTAACGGCCCGCCAATTGCCAGATTTTCGTTCCTCGGTACACATACCCGCCGATCACGGCATGGCCGTCATCGTGGTCATATTGGGCAATGGGATTGATCAGACCGGGCGGCAAGGGAACCACCGGGACCGTCGTAACGAATCCATCGCCTGCGCCATTCGGATCGAAGAAGTAAGGATCCCTCCTTGTAGCGCCAGCCGTAGTTGCCTCCCCGCGTCACGAGGTCTATTTTCTCGATGGTGTTCTGTCCGACGTCGCCAACATAGAGTTGGTTGGTCAGTTTATCAAAGCTGAAGGCATACGGGTTTCGCAGGCCATAGGCGAAGATTTCGTCAAGGCCGGGCTTGCCATCCATCAAGTCCCTTGTCACAGACCACGAGCTTCTGCCTGATATGATCGCTTTTGGGCCAGGAAAGCTACAGCTGCAAAGCGCTTTTTTGAAAAGGAATTATGGGGTTTCGGTTTCTTGCGGCGGCCTCTCCGCTTCAGGAGCGAGCCGGTAGAAGCAAAGATGGGTGTCACCGAGTTTCTTCTCGCGCTCGAGGATGAGATGGCCGCAGGGGCGCAGAATCTCGGTGTGGGTGGAAATCTGCGCGATGACGAGGCTGTCGGCCGCCGGCGAGAGGAGAGAGGTCGCCGGCTCTCCCAGCACCTGCAAACAGCGTTTGGCCTCATCACCGCCATAGGGCGGACCGAGGAAGATCAGGTCGAAGGGCTGACCGTCGGCGGCGAGTTTTCGGATCGCCCTTTCGGCCGGTGCGGCAAAAACCCGACACCGGTCCTGGTAGCCGAGATGCTCGATGTTCTTGCGGATGGTTTCGATGCAGCGATGGGAGGATTCGACCATGACGCACTCGGTGGCTCCTCGGCTGAGTGCTTCCAGGCCGACCGCGCCGCTTCCCGCGTAAAGATCGAGGAACCGCACGCCGATCACGCGCGGCCCGAGAATATCGAAAAGGGCCTGCCGTGCGCTGGAGGCCGTCGGGCGCACCGCCGACGTTCGCGCCACGCGCAGCTGCATCCCCTTCTTCTCGCCGGCAAGTACTCTAATCATGGGCCGAAAACCATTTTGAATTATGAATTTTGAATGTTGAATTGAGAAGAACGCGACGGCGAGGAGCGCCTGCTTGCTCCCCAAGGTCGGTGGATAGTGGGAATTCAGAATTCAACATTCAACACTCCTGAGCTTTAGAGGCTCTAAAAGAATAAACCGCAGAGGGCGCGGATAGGCGCCCGCCGCGGGCGATGGGTGCCTCGCCAAACAGGTCTTCGGGAACGTTACGTTCATTTACTTGCCGTTTTCCTGGTCCGGGTCCGCCCGAGGCTCCATCGCCAGTGGCGAATTTCCGGCAGGTCTTCGCCGTGTTTGGCGATGTAGCTCTTGTGGTCAAGCAGCTTGTCGCGGAGGAACTGCTTGGCATAGGCGGCCCGCGAGCGCAAGCTCGGTACACGGTCAATCACGTCGCCGACCAGATGGAAGCGGTCGAGGTCGTTGAGCACCGCCATGTCGAAGGGCGTGGTGGTGGTTCCTTCCTCCTTGTAACCCCGGACGTGCAGGTTTTTGTGATTGGTCCGGCGATAGGTCAGGCGATGGATCAGCCAGGGATACCCGTGGTAGGCGAAGATGATGGGTTTGTCTTTGGTGAAGAGGACATCGAAGTCCTTGTCGCTCAGTCCGTGGGGATGCTCGCTCTGTGGCTGCAGCGTCATCAGGTCCACCACATTGATGACGCGGATCTTCAGTTCCGGGAACTGCCGACGCAGCATCTCGACGGCGGCCAGCGTCTCCAGCGTGGGCACGTCGCCCGCGCAGGCCATCACCACGTCAGGGTCGCCCCCCTCGTCGCTGCCGGCCCATTCCCAGATGCCGAGCCCGGCCGTGCAGTGCTTGCTGGCGGCATCCATGTCCAGCCATTGGAGCTCGGGCTGTTTGCCCGCGACAATGACATTGACGTAGTTGCGGCTTCGCAAGCAATGGTCGGTCACGGACAACAGGGTGTTGGCATCCGGCGGCAGATAGACGCGGATGATGTCGGCCTTCTTGTTGACCACATGGTCAATGAACCCCGGGTCTTGGTGGCTGAATCCGTTGTGATCTTGCCGCCAGACATGCGAGGTGAGCAGGTAGTTCAGCGAGGCAATGGGGCGACGCCAGGGGATGTGCCGCGTCACTTTCAGCCACTTGGCGTGCTGGTTGAACATCGCATCCACGATGTGAATGAAGGCCTCGTAGCAGGAAAACAGACCGTGCCGGCCGGTGAGCAGATACCCTTCCAACCAACCCTGGCACAAGTGTTCGCTCAGCACTTCCATCACGCGGCCGTCGGGTGACACATGGTCGTCGGTTTTCAGGATCTCGGCGGTGGAGACGCGGTCGGTGATTTCGAACAGGTCCGTCAAGCGGTTCGAAGCGGTTTCATCGGGGCCAAAGATACGGAAATTGCGCTGCTCCCAGTTCCGTTTCATCACGTCGCGAAGGAACGCTCCCATGACCCGCGTCGCTTCCGCCTCGACAGTACCGGGCTGAGGAACCGCCACGGCGTACTCGCGAAAGTCGGGCATTCTCAGGTCGCGAAGCAGGACTCCGCCATTCGCATGCGGGTTGGCGCCCATTCGCCGTTCGCCTTTTGGAGCCAATTCCGCCAGTTCCGGGATGAGTTTGCCGTTCTGGTCGAACAGCTGCTCGGGCCTGTAGCTTTTCATCCAACGCTCGAGCATTTTCAGGTGCCTGGGTTTCGTCGCCAATTCGGAAAGCGGCACCTGGTGCGCGCGAAACGTGCCTGCGACGGGCAAGCCATCCACCACCTTTGGCCCCGTCCATCCTTTGGGCGTGCGAAGAATGATCATCGGCCAGGCGGGGCGCCGCTTGAATCCCTTGGTGCGCGCCTCCGTCTGAATGCTCTGGATCTCGGCGATGACTCTGTCGAGTGTGCCCGCCATGAGTTGGTGAACCTCGTCCGGATCGTCTCCCTCAACGAGATACGGGTGATACCCATAACCACGGAAGAGGTTCTCGAGTTCCTCGGGAGCGATGCGCGCCAGCACGGTGGGATTGGCGATCTTGTAACCGTTGAGGTGCAGGATGGGCAGCACTGCGCCGTCGTGGACGGGATTCAGAAATTTGTTGGAGTGCCAGCTGGTTGCCAGCGGGCCGGTCTCCGCTTCGCCATCGCCCACCACGCACGCCACCAGCAGATCGGGATTGTCCAGCGCGGCGCCGTAGGCGTGCGCCAAGGAATAGCCCAGTTCGCCGCCTTCGTTGATGGAACCCGGCGTTTCCGGGGCCGCGTGGCTGGGGATGCCGCCGGGAAAAGAGAACTGGGTGAACAACCGTTTCATGCCCTGCTCGTCCTGGGAAACATTCGGATAGGGCTCGCTGTACGTACCCTCCAGATAGGTGTTGGCCACGAGACCCGGCCCACCGTGCCCCGGCCCGGTGACAAAGATCATGTTCAGGTCGTACTTCTTGATGATCCGGTTCAAATGAACATAGATGAAGTTCAATCCCGGCGTGGTGCCCCAGTGGCCGAGCAGTCGCCGCTTCACGTGCTCCAGCTTCAGCGGTTTCTTCAGCAGCGGATTGTCATACAGATAAATCTGGCCGACCGACAGGTAGTTGGCCGCCCGCCAATAGGCGTTCATCCTGCGCAGAAGCTCGGGCGACAATGGCTTGTCCGTGAGTTTGCCCTTTTTCGTTTGCATGGCGATTCTCCTTTCCGCGTACCCCAAAGAAGACCTAACGCTCGACTCTGGCGAGAAGACGCACACCGCGGGGACAAGAGGCTTCCTCAGATGGCGCTACGGCTGTGTCTCTTTGCGTCCCAACAAGTGTTCCTCATTTTCCTGCCCCCGCTTTTTTGGAATTTCAATGACCGAATCCGCATGGGGCCATTTATTGCGTATTCTCCGCAAAAAGCATGCCGTTTGTAAAGAGATAAGGTCGCCCCAGGGGCACCATGGCGCGATGCCGCTGGGAACGGTCCTGCTTTCCCGTCACAGGGTAGCTTTTTTATGAGGCAACTCGCACAGGGGTGCACGTCAGTTTGGTTGGCAAAGATGAGGCCAGAGTTCGTGCCAACGGCCTGACAGTTGCCGGGATTTCAGTTCCAAGAGACCTTCATCCCAGCGGCGCGA
>Ga0315282_10006537_pt1 | contig 19469 bp, 10 predicted proteins | sample YL17G07_20_MG_FD_203693 | JGI IMG/M metagenome (GOLD analysis project Ga0315282, IMG submission 203693) | Sediment microbial communities from Yellowstone Lake, YNP, Wyoming, USA - YL17G07_20 | ecosystem: Environmental > Aquatic > Freshwater > Lake > Sediment | place: USA: Wyoming | collected... | reverse complement strand
ACATCGTGCAGACCTGCGGTGGAATAGCGGGCACGGGCGCGCACGTAGATTTCCCGGGCCTCGGCGTCGTGCATGGTCCTGTAATACGATAGACTCTTGGGGGGCATGAGGAGAAGGCGCTGCTGGACGTACTGGACGGCCGGGACAAAGACACCGAACCGACTTACCTGGATCATGCTCTCGGGATACCGGTCGATGACCTGCTGGTAATGTCTCATGGCCTCGAAGTAGTCCCCCTCGGCCTCCCGTTTGATGCCTTCCCGGACGAGTGCGTCCGCGCGGGTGTCCGTGACGACAACAGCCCGGTTGTAGAAGGTCGGCTGGAGGGAGGTCTTCATGAGTGCCGTGGGTTGGGCCTTGTCGAAGACGGGCTCATACCCTTCGTAAACCTCATCCAGAAGCTGGGGGCGTGTCCGGGGCTCCTGTGCCGGGGCGGGAAGGGCGGGCAGAAGGAGGACGGCCATGGACATCAGCCCGAGGAAGACCGTTCCGACCTTCATCATTTCAACTCTACCGTCCTGTCCTGAGCGTATTTCAGGTCCACGCTGAGGATCCGCTGGTTCGTCGAGTCGTTGATGTAGAGCCGGTTGTCGTTGACCGAGAGGTATCGCAGGTAGGCGAACCGGATATCCGGCCCACGGTCGTCCGGGTTGCCGTAGGCCCCCAGCCGGAGGATGAAGTTCCCGTTCGGGTCCAGCACGGAGACCGCCGCGCGGTGCCCTTCCGGGATGAACGCCCGCCCGTAGAGATCCACCTCGAAACGGGCGTTCAGACAGATGCATTTCGTGGTGTTGAACGGGTAATACCCGCCGAAACTCCAGAGCATGCCTTCGGCCCAGGTCTTGTCGCCGTAGCCCTGTTCCCCATGCGGCCCCTTGTCGTCATGCATGGGGTGGACCCCGTACTTGGGTCTGAAGTCCGCGGGCCGCTTCGGCGGGTCCTCCAGAGGGATGGGCACCCCGGGACCGTTGACGACGAACCGGCCGCCGTCGGGGCCGAATTTCACCACTGAATAGCCCATGATCTCCCTGCCGTCCACGAGTTTGGCCTCGGGGATGCCGACGTAGACGTTCCCCTTCAGGTCCATGCGCAGACAGGAGGTGACGCGCGTCGTGCCCTGGATCAAGTCGTTCTTCTTGAGTTGGCCCGAGCGGTCGTAGAGGAGGATGGCGCTCGATCCCTTGTAGTTGCGCCCGGGATACATCTGGCGCACGTTGTAGCCGCCGATGGAGGTCGCACCCTTGGCGAACCGGGGGTCTGTCATATAATCTGGCAGTCTCATATGCATCTGCGTAGCGATGTGGAGGTCCTCGTGCCGGAACATCACCCCAGGGACCGGCGGCCACCGGTCGTGGAAAAGCACGTCACCCCACGGCGAGACGCCGATCCCGATCCCGTCCTCACTGGAGAAACGGTATCCAATGTAGCCGTCGTCGCCCTCACCATAATCGAAAGCCACGGGTTCTTCCGTTTCCGGGTCGTAGCGGTAGATGGCGTTGCCCTCGCGGATGTACAGCAACCCGTCGGCCCCCACCTGCGTGGCACCCAGTGTGATCGCCGCGACCCCGGTCTCCGTGTCAATCCGGTACGATCTTTTTCGGTGGAACAGGGGACCACCGAGACGGGAGTCGCCCAAGTAGAGGTGCGGACGGTGGGGCGCGGCCGCCAGGTTCCCCGGAACGTCATTCACCAGGACGCCTTTCCAATCCCTTTTCAAATCCTCGTAGAGGTCGCGCTTCAACTCGAATTTGTTCCCGCGGTCGATCCATAGTTGAACGCGGTTAACGTCATAACCCCACCCGCTCGGCCCCGGACCCGCCTCGCCCCGGTGCGTGATCCAGACGGTCGTTTCCCTTGCCCAAGGGTCGAGGCACAGGAAGGGCAGGATCGGCACCCCCGTGGGATCCACCTTGAACGTCTGCTCGGCGACCGTTTTCAAAGCGTCCAACCCGTCGAGTTTCAGCAGTCTGAAGAAACCCTCCTTCACGGGAGCGGAGATCACATAGATCGCGCCGGTCTCGGGATGGACCGCGGTCTGGTTCGGCGCTATGACCGGTATGGACTTGACGAACTTGCCGTCCGGTTGGAAGACCTGTACTCGGTCGTTGCTCGTATCCGAGACGTAGATCCGGCCTTCTTTGTCACAGGCCACTCCCTCAGGATATTGGAAATGGCGGTTATCCCCTCCCGGCTCGTCTTCCTGGCCCAGAAACAACTCCATCTTGCCCTTTCCATCGAAGGGGAGGCGATAGACGGCGTGCTTCGCGATGTCCCGCCGCCTCTCCACAACGTATTCCCACCGGCACTTCTTGTATGCGTTGCGCGTTCTACTGCCCAGGCCACTGATGTATATCCATTTCCGGTCAGGACTTACCGCCAGCCAGCAAGGCCCCATGCCGCCGCGGTCGCCCAGCAGCGAACTGTAGTATCCGTCCCCCGGCATCGTGCCGTCCGTCTTCAATCGGAAGAGCCGCAGTTCGTTGCCCTTGAGGATGAAGTTCACCGCCGTGATCAAACCGTCGGTCACGCAGAAAGCGTTTGATTCCATCGCCTTGAAGAAATCGCCGTCTTTGTTGGGGGAAACGATCGTCTCCCCGGTCGCCAGGACCAGCCCGAAAGGCGGGGAATCGGCGTCCAGCCCCGCGGGTTTGCCGTCGCGCGGACTTCCCTGGCCGTGCATGACACTCGGGGCATACGCCTGCGGTTTCAGTTTGTCACGCGGAATGGGGAGAAGGGTACGCTGATAATTCCCGTCGTGGTCGTAGGCGAGGATCTGGGTCGAGGAAGGATCGGCCAGTTTGCTGACGAATTCGATCGCCGTCGTCATCACGTATACGCGGTCCTTGTCGCAGGCAACGCCGTACGGGTAGGTGAGGGCCATGGCCGTCCAGCGGTTGGGGTTCGAGATCAGCGGCTTGTCGAAGGTCGGTTTCAAGCCGAGCGAGACCCGCAAGCGATGGCTTTCCGGGGCGTCCACGTAACGGCCCAGGTCGTTCTTCCCGTCCCACGTCAGGCGCTGCTCCAGACTGTCTTTCTTGAGCGGCTCCGGTGCGTTCGGCCCCAGGACGCCCGTCGCAAGGTGCCGGATGATCCGCCCGCTCGAATCCACGATGCCGACAGCCACGTCGCACCAGCCCTTGGAGCCGAACTGGATCTCATACTGGTCCTTGCCGGCCTTGCGGAAGGAAGGCTCCTGGGAGAACTGGAAGACCTCCTCCCGCCGGCAGGGCGCACCCCCGATGTCCGCCTCGGGGGGCGAAGGCTTGACCTCGGCGGCGATGGCGGCGGATGTCATGAGGAAGAGCACCACCGCCTGGAACGTCGTCTTGAGATCGGATTTCATGGTGCCCCCCCTTTCCGTTCGTTCGGTCTCTAGTCCCCCGCCTTCCCGGTCTTGGCCGGATTGGCCTCCCGACCCGGCGTTCCGCCGACGTTCCGCAGGGGGTTGATTGGTTCCAGCTGCGCCGCCGGGGAGTTCAGGCCGATCATCATTATCCGACTCACGTTCAGGACCCGGCCGTCCGCCAGGCCGATCCTCTCGTTCCACGTGAAATACTGGTCCGGGAACTGGTTCCACTGGAGCACTTTCAGCAGGGTCTCGTCGTCGTCCAGGTCCTTGTCCCGGACGTCGAAGATGACGTGCCTCTTGGAGGTCCCATTGCTTTCCTTGCCTCCCACGGACCCGAACGCATCCAGGGTCAGCGTCCAGCGAAACCCCCGGAGCATGGCCCGGAGGGCGGGCAGGAGTCGGCGGAGTTTCTCCTTGTCGAGAGGCGTGCGCGGGTCCTCCGCGAACTTGGCCTCCCCAGATTCCCTGAGACTGGGCTTCAGGGCGATGACCAGGGGCATCTTGAACCATGTGGCAAAACCGTAATAGCCGCCCATCTGAACGACGGGTTTCTGCAGGTTGAACTGGACGCTTTGCTGGGGCCAGTTCGCTGAGCGGTTCGGGAATGCCGGGATGCGGATCTTGTCGATATCCTGAAAAGAGAACACGGCCTTCGCCGCACAGACCACGCCGTCTCGTTCCTCTGTTTCGTAGCGGACCAGGACGACCTCGCCGAACATGGACATCCGCTCGTCCAGGTGTTCCTTCTTCAGACAATCCGCCAGCGCCGCGAGGTCCTGCGAGCCTCTCGCCATGGCGAGGAATTGGTCTTTGAAGCGTATCTCCTCGACAAGGGTTCCGCTTCCGTCGTTCTGGAGCGTGATCGTGCGACGAATCTCGATACAGCCGGGGAGGAAGCTCGCGGCGAGGAGTACGAGGGATACCAGATGGAGATTCTTCTTCATGCACCACCCGCCGGACCCGGGTCGCCGATATTCTGTCTCTCTCCGGGTATGGTAATAGGAACGCATGAGCCGCCTGTTGGGCAAGCCATTCACCAAGAGTCCCCGGGAAATTTCCTGTCTATCTGGGCCGACACCATTTATGTTGCGCCCGGAATCCGCATTATTACGTACGTACTGCGGGTGTTTCCGCCATCGACTACTGGTGCCGTTCATCCCTTACCTGGCACCTTTTCGCCTCCGAAGAACCCCGCAAACACCTCGTCCGCAGGGTACTTCGTGAAATGCGCACGGCTCCTACCGGACGCCAACCGTCAGCGGCGGAAGCACCAGGGATCTCTATTTTGCAAGGCCGTAACTGACATTCGGTGTGGCAATGTCCTCGGGGGCGTTCGGGTCGCCCTTGGCCGGACCGTACCAGACACTGCCGCCGAAGGTCGTTATGAATATCTTTTCAGGGTTCATGGGGTCGGGGATGACCCGGTGTCCCCACTTGAAGTTGAAGCCCTTGAGCCTGTACCAGGTCTTCCCCCGGTCGTCGGAGCGCCAGGCGGAGGATTCGAAGCCGCAGGCGTAAAGGATGTTCGGGTCCCTCGCGTCCATCGTGACGTCGTAGATGTACTGGTTCCTGTTGAAGATGTTCTGCCAGGTCTTACCCCCGTCGGTGGTAAGGAATATTCCGCCGTCGGCGGCGCCTTTCCCGGCTTCACCAGGCGTCTCTCGCCCCCAGACCGCGAGGTATATCCGGTCCGGGTTCTCGGGGTCGACGAGGAGCCCATTGGGGCCGTTGACGCCCGGGGGGAGCTTTATCTGTTCCCAGTTCTCAGCGCCGTCGGTCGAGCGATAGAGCGCGCCGTCCAGCTCGTTGCCGAAGCTTCCGTCGTCGGATCTGCGGGCCAGGATGACATAAAGCATGCCCCTGGAATCCATCGCCAGTCTCCAGGCAAACGGCTCCTTGCCAGGCAACCCCTTCCTCTTGAGCGTCCAGGTCCTGCCGCAGTCCGTTGACTTCCAAACCCCCGTACCGAAGCCAGCCGCATAGAGGACGCGTCTCTCGACGGGACTCTTGCGGTCCGTGACGATATGCGTAACGTCCGTCTGGGACATGCCCGCGATCTTTTCCCATGTCCTGCCGCCGTCGGTGCTGATGACGACGCCGCCCCTGTACTGCGAGACATCGGGCGTACGCCTCCACATCTTGGGTCTGGGCAGGTCGTGGTTGGCCCCGACGCCCGCCCAGCACCGGCCCTTTGCGTCCGGATCAAACTCAAGCCAGTAGGTGGTGTTCCACCACTCGCGCGGCACCCCATCGGTCGAATGCACCCAGGACGTGCCGCCGTCCTCGCTCCGCCACAGGCCGATGTCCGTGTAGCTGATAAACACCCGCTTCGGATCGTGCGGGTCGCGGTGCACGCCGTAGCAGGTCGTGACGTCCAGTCCTGTCGTCGCCCAGCCGTCGCCGTGCTTCTTGCTGTACACGCCGACCCACGTCGTCAGGCCGTCGGTCGTTCGCATCGTCCGGCCGTCGTCGGTGCCGTAACAGAGGTTGGGGTCGTTCTGTGCGACGGCAAGGTAGGAGGGATAGTCGCCCCAGCTCGGACCCCAGTAAACGTCCATGTGGGCGTCTTTCTCGTTCGGAGAAGCTTTTTCCGCGGTGTTCTTGACTGCCAGCACCCATGTCCTGCCGCCGTCGGTGGTCTTGGCGACGCCGAAATAATCCTCGTTGCCCTGGAGACCCTTGTAGGAGACATAAGCGACCTCGGGCCGCGTCCAGCAGGTCGCGATGGCACGGAAGGTCGGCGCGGAGGTCGCGGGCTTCTTGACCTCCTTCGCGAAATCATGGTTGCTTGTGACCCAGCTTTCCCCGCCGTCTCTCGAGATCAGGATGCCCCCGACCAGTTCTTGGCCCCGCCACTTTGCCGCCGAGACCGCGTAGACCACTGCCTTGCGGCCGTCCGCCGGGAAGCCGAGCGATACGTCGGTGAAACGCTCAACGCCCTCAGGCGCCTTGTGGTCAGTCCATTTTCCCTTTTCGCGCACACTGATCGACTTTCCTCCGATGACGTAGAGCGTGCGGTCGTCTTTAGGGGAGTTCGGATCGATGTAGAGCCTACGTCCGCCATCGGTGAGGGCGCGGATCTCAATCCATGTCTTTCCCCGGTCGGAAGACTTGGAAAGTCTCGTTTGCCCGCCTACGGATATGACAGCGTAGAGCATCTTTGAATCGGCGGGGTCTATCGCCATTGCATGCATCTCACCGGTAAGGCCTTCCCTCAAGGCAAAGGACCAGTCGCCGTGATCACCGTTGACGATGATGTCTCGGACGTCTTCCGGGTCGGGATAGACCAGGTTCCAGCTCTTGCCGCCGTCGGTGCTGCGCCACAGGCCCCGGGCATACGTGTACATGACGTTCACGTCCACCGGGTCCAGCGTGAAGAAGGCGGGTGGGGTTCGCAGGTTGAACATCCGCCAGGACTCGCCGCCGTCCCTGGAAATGTAGGCCCCGGTCATGTCGCAGCGGACGAAAACGATCTTCGGATCCAGCGGACTGATGGTTGGGAAGTATTGTGATCCCCCTCCGCCCGGGCCGATGACAATCCAGGCGTCATTTCGCCGTGCTGCATTTGGGGAACTTGGCAGCGCGATCTTTGCCGGCACCGCCGGTTTCCCCTGTGCCAAGGCCGGGACAGAAATAGACGAGAGCGCCAACAGCACAACCCATAGAACGGTCGTCGTACTCGAGTTCATTCCAGATAGCATGCCTTCACCTCCTATTAGGGTCAACCAAAGTCTTAGTATATCCTATTGGCAGGGCAAATGGCAAGTAGCTGTATTCTCATTTTTAGGGCTCGCATTCACAAATACTTGTAGGGTTCCTATTGGCCAAGAACGCCCCCCAATGTCATTCTGAGGCCCCGATTCGTCCCGATTTCATCGGGAAGAATCTTGCCGCGGGCCTCAGAAGGCACTCGTTCAGACAGACGCCTTTGCGCCCTTGGGAGCAAGATGCTTCGCTTCGCTCAGCATGACACATAGGGCGCGAGCCGGTAACCCTGCAAGAACTTCTGAATGCGGGCACTCAGGGCCAGGGATGTGACTTCGGCGGAATCTTCATCCGGCGACGCCGAAGGCGTGGCTCGAAGGTCAAGAGCAGGCTTGTCAAGTCCTCCAAACGAGATAGAATTGTCGCCAATGGCTCGCCAACATCGTGGGCGTAACGTCAGATGGGGAAAGTCGGTTCCCAGGAACACGGTTGGACCTCCAGGGAGAGGCAAGATGGGCGGAAAGACGCGGCTAGCGGGGCTGGTCATCGCGGCGGCAGTCCTGGTCGTCGGCACGGCGGGAACGCTTCGGGCGGAGGTCTACTACGTCTCGCCGGCCGGCAACGATGCCTGGACCGGCACGCTCGCCCAGCCGAATGCCGGCCGCACCGACGGACCGTTCGCTACCCTGGAACGTGCCCGCGACGAACTCCGCCAACGCCGCAAGGCCGGCACGATCGCCGACGGCTCCGCCGTACTCGTCCGCGCCGGCGCGTACGAACTGACCAGGCCGTTCCAACTCACCGCGGAGGACTCGGGAACAGCGGCCGCACCCGCCACCTACCGCGCCTTCCCGGGAGAGAAGCCCGTCCTGTTCGGCGGCAAGCGCATCACCGGTTTCAAGCCGTTCAAGGACAATGTCTTGCAGGCTGATGCGGCCGCACAGGGTTTCAAGGGCGTGCGGTTCCGGCAACTGTACCTCGACGGCCGGCGGCAGACGCCGTCGCGCTACCCGAACGCCGACCCGGCACGGCCGCGCACCGGCGGCTGGGCCTTCTCGGACGGCAGATCGAAACGCAACCTCGTCGTCCGCGCCGAGGACCTCCGCACGTGGGCGCACCCGGAGGACGGCGAAGTCAACATCTATCCGCAGCTCAACTACCGCAACTGCATCGTTCCCATCGCCAGCTTCGACCGTGAGAAACGAACCGTCACCCTGACGCAGGACACGATCGGCGAAATGCGCCCCTTCGACCGTTACCATGTCCGCGGCCTGTTCGAGGAACTCGACGCGCCCGGCGAGTGGTACCTCGACCCGCGTACCGGGACGCTTTACTTCTGGCCGTCCGGCCCGATCGAGAACGCCGTGGTGCGCGCGCCCCTCACCGAGAACGTGATCGTCCTCGACCACACGGAGCACGTCACCCTGCACGGCCTGGCCATCGAGTGCTGCGAGGGCTCGGGGGTGCTGATGCGCGAGGCCAAGAACTGCTCGGTCGCCGCCTGCACGATCCGCAACCTCGGCGGTCGCAGCGACTACACCGCCGGCATTGAAATCCGGAATGGGGCGGCCGACAGCGCCTTCGGCAACGACATTGTTGACGTCGGCAACTACGGCATCCAGGTCTCTGGCGGCGACACGAAGACCCTGATCCCGGCAGGCCACGTCGCGGAGAACAACTACATTCATCACGTCGGGCTGATCAACGGCCACGGCTTCGGCGTGATGGTGGGAGGCGTCGGGAACCGCGTGGCGCACAACCTGATCCACGACGCCGCCCGTGGCGGCATCTTCAGCAGCGGCAACGACCACATCTTCGAGTACAACCGCATCCGTCACGTCGGCCTGGACACGGAGGACACCGGCGGCATCTACCTCTGCGCCCCCGGCGATGCAGGCTGGATGCGCCGCGGCACCATCATCCGGTACAACTTCCTGACCGACATCCTGGGGTTCGGCCGCAACCAGGGCAAGTGGGAATGCCCACGCTCCGCCTACGGCATCTACCTGGACGATGCCATCTGTGGGACCACTGTCTTCGGCAATATTGTGGCCCGTGCCATATTCGGCGGTACGATGATCCACGGCGGCCGCGACAACACGATCGAGAACAACATCCTCGTTGACGGCGGCAAACAGCAGATGACCTGGTCCGGGCCCAAGCCCCCCAACACGCTCGAACCCGACATGCGCAAGAGTTACCAGGAGTACAAGGACAGCGCGGTGTACCGCCAGCGCTATCCCAAGTTCGCAGCACTCAACCCCGAGACGGACGGTCCGATGGGCGGAAACCGGTTTGTCCGCAACATCGTCAGCTACCGCGACCCGAAGGCGAACCTCTACATGGTCTACAACTACCTGGCGGACAAGAACGAGTGTGACTACAACCTCCTCTGGCACCCCGGCCAGTTGCTGCTGGTCTATCCGCCGCCGGTGCCCTACGTCCCGCTTCCCAAGCAGCGGGAGGAGTGGTGGCAGAAGAAGGAAGGCAACGATCAGCACTCGGTCGTCGCCGACCCGCTGTTCGTCGACCCGGACAAGGACGACTACCGCCTGAAGCCCGAATCGCCCGCACTGCAGCTCGGATTCCAGCCGATTCCGGTCGAGAAGATCGGCCCGTACGCGCACCCGCTGCGTGCGTCGTGGCCGATCGTCGAAGCGCCCGGCGCGAGGGAGAGACCGTTCGCGTCCGAATCGCCCGCACCGATCCCCTGGCCACCACCGCCGCAAATAACTAGGGACAGACCCTAGTTAAAGTCAAGCCTCTTTTTAGGCTTGACAGTGGGGAGCAGTTCATTACTAGTGGTTGGGGTGGCATGACCGTGTATCACCGGGTTGTTGAGGAGTATTCCCATGAACGTGCGAGGTCCGGCGGGGATTCTGACGGCGTCTCTGCTGCTTCTAGCGGCGGCGGGACGTGCCGCCGGGGCTGAGACATACTGCGTGTCCCCCGCGGGCGAAGATGCGAACCCCGGCACGATGGAGAGACCCTTCAAGACCATCCAGAAAGGACTCGACGTCGTCAAGCCCGGCGACGCCTGCGAGGTGAGCGCCGGGACCTACAAGGAGGCCCTCGTCCTGAAGACCACCGGCAGGCCCGACGCCCGAATCACGCTCAGAAGCCGCGGGGAGGAGGCCGTCACCGTCGAATCGGCCAAGCAGAAGTCGCTGCGCACGAACGGCCGACACCAGTATTACACCATCGAGGGGTTCCACTTCGTCGCCGGCGAGCACACCGACTACGAGAAGGACTTCGACTACTCGCTCGACTTCGAGGACGGCATTTGGGACGGCCCGGACAAGAAGGAAGGCGGCAACAACGGCTTTATCCTGCGCAACTGCGTCATCGACGGGGCCGTCCACTTCTACGGACACGACGTCCTCATGGAGAACTGCGAGTTGCGCGGACACGACGCGTGGCGCAACGGCGTCTGGGCGAGCTTCATGGTCAGTTACGGGAACACGTTTCGCAACAACCGCATAAGTGGATACACCATCCGCGGCATCTGGACGATGAGCAATACCGACGATGTGCTCATCGAGGGGAACACGGTCTTCCACTGCGCCGACATCGGCATCGACCTCGACGGTGCGGGGCGGCCGGTCCGCCGAGCGAGGGTCATCGGGAACACGGTGTACGACATCTACAAGGAAGGCAGCGGGATCGAGCTGGAAGACGCCTTCGCCTCGCTCGTCGAGCGGAACGTTATCCACGACGTTGCGGGCGAAGGCATCGAGTCCATCAACTACGGGTTAACGACATGGGAAGGAAAACCCGGCGGGACGGACAAGGAATACAGGACCACCGACACGAAAACCGTCCTGCGCAACAACGTCATCTACAACGCCGACAAGGGCGGCATCGTGGGGTATTCCTCCCCGGGGCTCGAAATCTACAACAACACCATCGTCGGCGGGGAGAACGGCAAAGGGTGGTTTGCGGGCATCGCGATGACGCCCACCGGCAAGCCGCAGCGGTTCTACTCGAAGAATTGGCGGATCCGGAACAACATTATCGTGCTCGGCAAGTGGCCGGGCGTCTGGATGGAAGCACCCGACGCGGGCCTGCTGGAAGGACTGGAGTTGAGCAACAACCTCTACTGGAGCACCCCGAAGCGGCCGACGCATTACCTGAAGGTTGGGGATAAGACGATCCCGCTCGAAGAGTTCCAGAAGACGAGCGGCCAGGAGAGGGGATCGATTTTCGCAGACCCGATGTTCGTCGACGCGGAGAAGCACGACTTCCGGCTGAGGGAAGGCAGTGCGGCCATCGGGGCGGGCGAGGTGGTTGACGGTCTCAGGGACGACTTCGCGGGAAATCCGCGGCCGGAGAAGAAGCCGCCCGATATCGGGGCATTTCAGTTCGCGCCGGCCGGGCACGCGGCCGCCGGCGGGCGGTGAGGGCTCTTCGGCGGTTTCGTCGCAGGGAGACTTTCGATGTTCGGTTGGGCGTTTATCGCATTTGAACGGTGGGCGCGTGCGGATGTGGGGCGGCTTGACTGGCTGGTAGACTGCGTCCCGACCTGGGTGATCCGTCGCGTGAGCGAGGCCAAGCTGGTCCGCACACTCCGGCATGTTTACAGACAGTCTGCGGCGCAGCGGGAGCGATGGAACAGGCTGGGCATAACGCTCTCCGATATCCGTTCACCGGAGGTCCTCCCGGTGCTCCCGCTTACGACGGGCGCCGAGATGGCGAAGTTCCCGGAAAACTACTTCTGCGTCCCGCGCGAAGAGCTTATTCACGTCCTGAGCACTTCCGGCACCTCCGGCCTGCAGAAGAAAGTCTATCTGACGCAGGGTGACCTCGATCGCCAGTTGCTGATGATCGGGACGCATCTGTGTCGGTTTCCGGGGGCAACACGGGTCCTGGCGATCTTTTTCGTACGCGAGCCGACGTGGTCCGCCGGAAGCATCGCAAGGCGAGGCGTCGAGAAAGCCGGGATATTCGGACTTCTTTGCGGCAGCCATCGGACCGTCCGTGAGCAGATAGAGCTCATCAAGGAGTACGGGATCAACCTGCTGATCAGCACGCCCGCCTACGTCCACCGGATGACGGTGGAAGCGGAAGAGGAGCTCAAGGCTCTCGGGGTTCGGTGGATTCACCTCAGCGGTCAGCCGTGGACGGAGGAGCTGCGGAGGGAGATCGAACGGGCGTGGGGGGCGAAGGCGATTGATGTCTACGGGAGCACGGAGTGCGTCTGCGGGATGGCGGCGGAGTGCCCGTACCAGAACGGACTGCACGTGTCGGAACTCGATTACTGGGTCGAGATCATTGATCCGCGGAGTGCAGAGCTGCTGCCCGCGGGCCAGGACGGGGAAATGGTCGTGACGACGTTGAGCCGACGCGGGATGCCGCTCATACGGTACCGGACGGGAGACCTCGCACACCTGATTCCGGAGAAGGGACGCTGCGAATGCCGGATGCCGCTTCGGAAGATCTCGCGTGTGAGGGGCCGCGTTGACGACATGCTCATTGTTGGGGCCGGAGACAACGTCTATCCCGATGAGTTTGACAGGGCGGTCCTTTCGGTCCCGGGCGTAACCGATTACCAACTGGTCATCGAGAAAGACGGGTACAAGGACGTCCTGAACCTGACGGTGGAGGCGGACCGAAGAGAGGGCGAAATGAGGACCCCACTTGTCGAAGCGTTGCTGACGATTCCCACGGTCAGGGAGCCGTACGAGGATTCTCGAACACTGGCCATCGGGAGGATTGAAGTGGTGCCGCGGGGCGTACTTTCGACGGGGCGTCCGAAGAGCATCCGCATCATCGACAAGAGGGGCATATCGGCAGGCTCACAGGCCACGCGTGCTTGAGAACGAACGTTGAGGCGGGGACCGCTTGCGGCTGTCCGGAACTGGCGGACCTCCAGCATCGTGTTTGGCGGGAGTTTCACGTGGTTCGGCGGCGGGGGTCCGTCTCAGATGGCATAGTACTGGCCGCCGTGGTCGCCGGGCAGGACCTCGAGGCCCACAATGGTCATGTCGTCACAGGCCCGAGGCACGCAGTGTTTCTCGGCTTCATCGGCGATGCGTGTGATCTGGTCGGGGAGGCTCACGTCCAGGGAGGTTTGAATGACCCTCTCAAGTCCGGCGGATCCGAAGGGTCGGGACGGAGCGCGCGCGTCGACGACGCCGTCGGTGAACAGGATCAACCGGTCCCCGTTGCGGAGTTTGACCACCCGGTTTGTCCAGGTCGCTTTTTCCAGTACGCCAAGCAGCGCCCCCGTCGCCGGAAGCGCCGTGAGCCGACCTCCGGAAATGAGCATGCCGCCCTCGTGACCCGCCGCACAGTAGGTCCATGTCCTCTCGACGTGATTCCACACACCGACGCATACGGTCACGAATTCTCCCTCGGTGGCGCACGCTAGAAGGTCCCGGTTGACCAGCATGATGGCTTTTGCCGGGTCGTCTTCTTCCGCCAGCCTGCGGTGAAGAGACATCTTGACCACCCCCGTGAGCAGCGCGGCACTGACGCCATGGCCGCTCACGTCGAGAACGAGGAGGACCGTCTTCCCGCCGGGAAGGATGAAGACATCGTAGAGGTCGCTTGCAACGAACTCAGCGGGGCGATAGAGAGCCGCAACGGAAAGCCCGGGAATGGACGGAACGGCACTTGGCAGGAGATTGGACTGAATATGCCGGGCCTTGACCATGTCGGCCTCGCGTTCCTGCTCGACGCGTTCCAGGTCGGCAGCCATGGCGTTGAATTCACCGGCGAGCATGCGGAGTTCGGCTGAGCCGGCCACTTCAGATCGCGTGGAGAAACCCCTGGCGGACCAGGCCTTGGCCGCGACAGCCAATCTTGCAACCGGTTTGAGTACCAGGTTGTTCACCACAAAGAATATGAGGAGCATGAGGAGGACGCCGACGATGGCCACCGTGATCAGCCGACTCAGGACTTCGGCCCTCAGGGTGTCCTCCACGAGGTCCATGTACTGCGCGACGACAATGGTGGACCCGTCCGTGTCCCTGACCCGGAACTGTGCAAGCCGACGGTTGCCGACGGGAAGAATGCTCTCGCGCTCATCGGTTGAGGTCAGGGCCTGAGTGACCTCTGCTCCGCTGTGGTGCTGTGCATTGACGATGAGCGATCCCCGGCTGTCGATGACGAGAATATGATGTCCGGGGGAGACATGTTCGTTCATCTGCATGCAGTACTGATCCGTGTATGCTTCGAATTCGCGTGGGTCACGAATGCGGGCTCGTGCGAGCTTGAGTCCCATGACCTCGTCTTCAAGGCCGTCGAAGAGGTCCTCGGTCTGGGCCCGTGCCTCGCGCCGGTAGTCTATGATTGTGGCCACGCCGATGCCCAGTGTCACCGTGGCCACCACGAGGAGGCTCAACCGCATGCGCAATGCCCCCCTGCGTGCCGCCCGGTTCGCGGATGCCTGTTGGGCTTTGTCCGTGTTCACAGAGTTGTCTCCCGTGTTGCCCTTGTGTACTATACTTCAGGAACCGCTCCAGGCAAAGGGGGAAAATGAACCTCGCGAGAATTCGTCGCCGGCTGTTCTCAGCAGCAATCCGTCTCGGACCCGGAAGAAATGGATGGGGCAAACGAAGTAAGGTGGCGCGGGAGGATTTCAGCAAGGCGAAAACTTGAAACCCGAGAGCCTTTTGGATAGTCTGGAGGAGTACAGGATGTCACGGAGGGGCATCCGGGAAGTGAGGCGCATACTCGGGCAGCGGGAGAGACTCGAAAAAAGGACTTGCGGTTTGAGATAAAAGGTCGCACTGGGGGCGAAGGGATGGAAAAGCGGGTCAGTTGTCCGGCATGCAACTTTGTCTTCTCGGTTGCGGCGGATCTTGGGGGGATGACGGTCGAATGTCCGAACTGTGGTGTACCCTTTGAGATTCCGCAGGAGACGGGCAAGCGGGCCGCACGAGAGGTTTCGCCTCGGCAGGCTCAGCCGCCGACCTTAAGGGCGGAAGAGTCCAAGGAGCACCCTCCAGAGAAAACGGCCCCCGTGAAGGGGCACGCCGCGGGGCCGAAAGCACCGACGGGGATTCCGGATGTATGGGACCTTCCCGCAGGATCGGCTCCGGACCCACGCGCGGCCCTCGAAGACGCCAAGAAAAGACGGCTTCGAGTTGTGACCGCCGTTGTGATCGTGGCGCTGGTGATGACGGTGTCGCTCATCCTGGCGGCGAGATTCAAGCGGCCTGGAATGCGGTTCGAGCCGCCGCCCGACACGGTCCCGATGAACCAGGACGTGGAGTTGGGGCATTGGCGTTTCCGTGTGACCGGGGCGGCGTGGCGGCGGCTGCCGGGCGAGACCCCGGATGCGGTCGGCCCGCAGGTGTTGGACGTCGGTCTTTCGGTGACCAACCTCGACAACTCCCCCCGAGCGATGCCTCCCGTGAAGCTGGGCAGTCGGTGGGGCAAAGATCTCGGTGCGGAGTTGGGAACACCCGTGCTCAGGACCGACGACGGCTGTGCTGTTCCTGTGCTCCGCCCTGACCAAACGGTGCAGGGTCACGTGGTTTTTCAGCCACAGTTCGACGAGTATTGTCTGATCGTTTCCGGAGATGACGGCACAAGAGCGAACGTCACGTCGCGGATCAGGCTGACGCCGGAGACGGTTCAACCACCCCAGTAAGAGCATGGCTGAGCGGGCACTCTGTATAGTCTGCGGCGTAGGGTCGGTGCGGCCGGATGGTCTCCTGCGGTCCGGAGTGTCACACCCGGCGTGAAACTCGCCTCGAGAGCAATTTCCCCCTTGATTTTTGCGGCAAAAGGACTATGTTTTATAGTGTTTTGGGCCGAGAGGGGCGCCTATCCGTGCTGCGGGTCGACCTGGACTGAAGTGTCCTTCCAAGACCCGCCGACAAGCAGGTCAGCTTCGCTTTGGAGCGCCCATATTGCTTTTCGGGTGGACCACAACTTGCCGATAACCATCCAGGAGGCCCTTCGGCAGTTCCTCGAAGAGGAGGATGAGGCGGTCGCGCGACCGAGATTCGAACGCATCGCGGCCGCGCTATCGCGTTTCGTCGGGCATCAGAGCGAACATGGCGTTCCGGACGTCTCCTCTCTGACACTTGACCAGGTTGAAGAATTCCTGGAGACTGCTGCTCCCGGCGGCCAGCCTACACCACGAGACACCTCGGACACGTGGTATTCGGTTAAACGGTTCCTGAAGTGGCTGAAACGAAAGAAGTACTCCGGGGTTTATGACGAGTTTTCGAGGGAGCAGGGACGACTTCGCGAGGAATTGAGGACACGCGCGAATGGCAGTCCGCGTGATGGCTGAGCGGTTCATGAAAGGGAGAATGGAATGCATCGGAAGGACGTAATCTGGACGGTGTTGATTGTGACGTTGGTGAGTCTAGCGGTGCAGGGTTTTGCCGCCAAACGGGCGGATCTCTACGAGGAATTCGAGACCCTGGCGATCGTCGTGGAGAAAATCCGCGACAACTACGTTGAGGAGGTGAATGAGAAGGAGATTTTTGAGGGGGCGCTGCGCGGGGCGCTGCTGAGTCTCGACCGCTACAGTGCCTACATATCCCCGGAGGATTTCGAGGAGTTCCGGTCACAGACGAAGGGAGAGTTCCAGGGCCTGGGGATTGAGATCGGCGTGCGGAACAGCTGGTTGACGGTGATCGCGCCGATCGAGGATACGCCGGCGTGGCGGGCCGGGGTCCGTGCCGGCGACCGCATCATCAAGATCGAAGGGAAGTCCACCGAGGGCATGTCCACGCAGGACGCGGTGAAAAAACTCCGCGGCAAAAAGGACAGCAAGGTGACGATCACGATCGTCCACGAGGCGGAGAGGAAGCCGATCGATTTGACCATTACACGTGACGTGATTCCTCTGATCAGCGTCCGTGGATACCGGCGTTCGGACGTCGTCGGTCACTGGGACTACTTCGTGGACAAGGAGCACAAGATCGGCTACATCCGTCTCAGCGCGTTTCAGGAGAACACCGTGCAGGAGCTGGACAAGGCGGTTTCCGATCTTGAGGAGGCCGGGATGAAGGGGCTGATCCTGGATTTGAGGTTCAATCCGGGCGGACTTCTTTCGACCGCGGTCACCGTGGCGGACCGGTTCCTCGACGAGGGCGTGATCGTGAGCACACGGGGACGGTCCGTCCCGCCGGTCTCCTACAGCGCCCACAAGATGGGCACCTACAAGTACTTCCCGCTCGTGGTCCTGGTGAACAACTGGAGTGCAAGTGCAAGTGAGATCCTCGCGGGAGCCGTCCAGGACAACCATCGCGGCATCCTCGTCGGCGAGAAAACGTTCGGCAAGGGGTCGGTGCAGAACGTGATTCCGCTTCAGGGAGGAAAGGCCGCCCTGAAGCTCACTACCGCTCACTACTACACCCCTTCCGGCAAGAACATCGAGCGTGAGGAGGGAAGCGAAGAAGGCGGCCTCGTTCCCGACATCGTCGAGGAGACCGATCCGGAGCAGGAAATGAAGATTCAACTGCTCTGGCAGAAACTCGGAACTCCGCCTTCTCCCAAGGAGGAAAAGGAGAAGAGCGGCGAACTAAAGAGCGAGAAGCCGCCTGTGGAGCCCCCGGACCAGGAACCCTTCCCGTTGCCGGAGGAAGAAAAGCCGAAGAAGACCGAGGAGAAATTCCAGGACCGGCAGTTCGACCGCGCCATGGACGCCCTCAAGGTGATGATCCTTCTGAAAGAAAAGCCCGATACCGAGAAGCCGGAGCCCAAGAAGGAGCAGGGCCCCACGGCCTGAAGCATGCAGCTCTTGGGGATTGAGACATCCTGTGATGAAACCGCCGCCGCCGTGGTCGAGGACGGTCACGTCATTCTTGCCGGCGAGGTGGCATCCTCCAGTCGTTTGCATGTGCGATTCGGAGGGGTTGTTCCGGAAATCGCCTGTCGCGAACACCTGCGCTGTATCGTCCCGGTGGTCCAGGCGGCCTTGGAAGAGGCGGCTGCTTCCCGGGAAACGGTGGACGGCATCGCGGTGACCAACCGCCCCGGACTGGTCGGGGCACTTCTCATCGGGAGTACGGCGGCCAAGGCGCTGGCGTGGGCGTGGCGGAAGCCCTTGGTCGCCATCAGTCACGTCGAGGCGCATATCTACGCCGCCCACATGGCCTTTGCTGACCTCGCATACCCCTACGTGGCCCTGGTGGCTTCGGGCGGACACACCAGCATCTATCTCGTCCGAGATGTGTTCACCTGCGAGCTGATGGGCGCAACCATCGACGATGCGGCCGGAGAAGCCTTCGACAAGGTGGCCAAGTACTTGGGACTCCTGCGGGAGACCCTGCACGGTGGACCGGCCATCGAGGCGGCGGCGCTCGGGGGCGATCCCGACGCCATCAAGTTTCCCCGCTCTCTCATCGAGGAGGGTTTTGATTTCTCCTTCAGCGGGATCAAGACCGCGGTGCTCTATCGCTGTCACGGTCAGGACAGTTCGTTGCCCGTGACGGCTCCGCGCCTGACGCGAAGGGAGCTCGCCGACCTGGCAGCGGGTTTTCAAGAAGCCGTCGTCGATGTCCTGACAGGGAAACTGGTCCGCGCCGCAAAAGCCGCCGCGGTCGAGCGCATGGTCGTGGGCGGCGGCGTCGCCGCAAACAAACGCCTGCGCGAAAAACTCTCCCGTGCCGCCGAAGAGCATCGTCTCAAGGTCTACTTCCCTCCGCTTGCCTTCTGCACCGATAACGCGGTCATGGTCGCCGGTCTCGGCTATCATTATCTCCGGGCCGGCAGAACGACCCCCTTCGACATGGATACCCAGGCACAGGTCGAGCGGGTCTACTGAGTCTGGTGCGGCCAATGGAACTGGTTCCCCCTCTCCCCTTGAGGGAGAGGGTCGGGGTGAGGGGTTCTTTGAACGGGCGGGGAACAGGCGCATTTTCCGCCCGAATCCCCCTCACGCTAGCCCTCCCCCTCGGAGGGGGGAGGGGGCACCATTCCGACAGGCGTATTCCATTATCGATACGAGACTCAATAAGAGCCCGCATTCAGAAGTTCTTGCAGGTTTACCGGCTTGCGCCCTATGTGTCATGCTGAGCGAAGCGAAGCATCTTGGTCCCAAGGGCGCAAAGGCGTCTGTCTGAACGAGAGCCTTCTCAGACCCGCGGCAAGATTCTTCCCGATGAAATCGGGACGAATCGGGGCCTCAGAATGACATTGGGGGCGTTCTTGGCCAATAGGAACCCTACAAGAAATCATGAAATCCCGCGCTAAGTCGTACCCGTGGAGGAGCAAGTCGCCTGTATCGACTTGTCAGTTGACGGGCAGCGGCGTATAATAGCAGCCGAGGCGTAGCGGGGGATCCTGCGGGGAGACAAATGCCTGGAAGGCTGCGAGGGCTGATCGACGCATGGCGGGGGCGCGACCTGCTGAGTCAGATGCTGGACGAGTTCCAGAAGATGCTCCGCGACGGGGAGTGGATGTTCCGGACCGCGGGAGCGGTGCTGCTCACGCGCGAAAAGCCCGA
>Ga0315282_10006536_pt1 | contig 19469 bp, 17 predicted proteins | sample YL17G07_20_MG_FD_203693 | JGI IMG/M metagenome (GOLD analysis project Ga0315282, IMG submission 203693) | Sediment microbial communities from Yellowstone Lake, YNP, Wyoming, USA - YL17G07_20 | ecosystem: Environmental > Aquatic > Freshwater > Lake > Sediment | place: USA: Wyoming | collected... | reverse complement strand
TTCAGGGACAGAGAATGTATCAGGTCACAGGCGGATCTACACATGAAAGGGTGCCATCAGCCGAAGCGGCACAGTCCGAGGTTCCGGAGGAAGATGTGAACCTGGTGGCCACGCAAACCGGAAAGACTGTGGACGAAGCTAAGGCCGCACTGAAAGAATCCGGCGGAGACCTCGCAGAGGCAATCCTCAGGCTGAAGCAGAAGAATCAAGCCTAAGCATAAAGTCTCAGGATCAGGGAAACAGCATCCGTTTCGTGAAGCCGGGCAAGTGATGATAGTGGATAGCACGCGATACCTCATTGTCGGAGGAGGACTGGCGGGCGGATCCGCCGTCGAGGCGATCCGCGCACGAGACCAAGAAGGACGCATTGTGCTCGTCTCAGATGAGAAGCATCTTCCCTACGACCGTGTCGCACTCTCGAAAGGGTACTTGATGGGGAAACTCCGCCAAGAGAGCCTGTTCCTCCAGGGCGCCGAGTTCTACCAGCAGCAGCACGTGGAGCATCTGCTTGGCCGACGAGTGCAGCAACTGAATACGGATGCACGGACGGCACTCCTGGACGATGGCCAAGAAGTGGAGTATGAACGTCTTCTGCTGGCGACCGGAGGACGCGCACGTCGTCCCCCGATACCAGGCAGCGATCTATCCGGGATCTACTGCCTACGAACGATCGAAGATTCCGATGCAATCCGCACGGCTATGTCATCTGCCCGCCGCGCAGTGGTGATGGGCGGCGGCTTCATCGGATGCGAGATCGCCGCAGCGTGCAAGCAGCAAGGACTCGACACGACAATAGTTGAGGTTCTCCCCTCGCTCCTGAGTTTACCACTCGACCCGGAGACAGCCCAATGGATCACGAAGTACTTCATTGAGCAAGGCGTTCACGTCCTCACGAACGAGACGGCGGCTCGCTTCGTCGAATCCAACGGTCGAGTCGCAGGAATCGAGACCAAGACTGGGAAGACGATTCCAGCTGATTTCGTGGCAGTAGGAATCGGCATCATACCAAATGTCGAACTGGCAAAGGAAGCCGGGCTTCCAGTTAACAACGGAATCGTCGTCAATGAACAACTCCGAGTCGATGACACGAGCATTTACGCCGCAGGCGACATCGCATCCTTCTACAGCCCACTGTTCGGTAAACATCTCCGACTGGAACACTACGATGTCGCCGCCAAGCATGGCGAAGTAGCAGGAGCTAACATGGCCGGAGGACAAGAGAGATTCACCGAGTTGCCGCACTTCTTCTCATCCATGTTCAAGCTTCGGATCGAAGTCTGGGGAGACGCGACTCAGCGAGACACGGTGGTTCGACGCGGCCCACTCGAGCTTTCTGATAAGGGCGGATTTGCACAGTTCTACCTTAGCCAGGAACGCGTGCAGGCCTATCTCTCAGTTAACCGCTCCTACAAGGAAGCAGAGCCAGCAAAGAACCTGATTCTAGGCCGGCACCCTGTCAAAGAGATCTCGCTTCTTGGCAACGAGTCAGTAGACCTCAACAACGTGGCTAGATAGAGCCTCGGCTTGGCAAAGAGGCCCGCGTGCGGCTAGGCGGTTGCTTCTGGCTGCGCTGGAGCTGTTCGCCCGGTTCGACGTTCTAAGTGACAATTCCTCTATGACGGACCATGACGAACCTTGGTAGACGGCATGTCAAATTGAAGAGACATCTTGTAACCGCTGGTATGATTATTGCTGGAATTCTGGCGATGATTAGCATAGTCCCTATGGTTTTCCCGAGTCAGCCACAACCTGTTACTGCCACGACCGAGTCTCAACAATCCTACTTCTACACGACGGTCACGACTCTGGACGGTGTCACGCTGACTGAAGTTCTCGTGAATACTGCCGTTCAGATCCGAATCGCGAATTCCTCATCGCAGTCATCGACATTGAACTTTGCTCCGATTGGTCAATTCATGTTCCTCCTCGGTTCGATCGCAATAGCGATCGGATTCTGGTCATCTCATAAGACACTATATGATTGATGACTGTAAGACACGTCACCCTCCAATCCCGCTTCGAGTATGGACGCCTGCACCGCTTGATTCATGCACAAGATAGTGAGTAGTGCCGTTCCAGTCATGCTCCCAGTACGAAAGGAGAGCAGGGGAGATGCGTCAGCGAACCACTGCTGCTAATGCATGCTTGAGATCCTCGATTATGTCCTCAGTTGCCTCTATCCCAACTGACATGCGTATGAGTCCGTCCGTGATTCCGAGCGCGTGCCGGTCTTCTGGTGACATTCCTGAGTGGGATGTCTTAACTGGCAAAGTAAGCAAGGTTTCCACACCTCCGAGGCTGGGAGCTATTATTGGTAGCGTCGTGCTCTTGATGAACTCCGCAGCTGTCGCGGCGCCTCCTCTAAGCTCGAAGCTCAGCATGCCTCCGAAACCATCGAAGAGCTCGCGTGCCCTCTCGTGCTGTGGGTGCGTGTCGAGGCCCGGATAATTCACTTTTTCAATAGCCTGATGATCATCCAGAAACTTTGCGATTCTTAGTGCGCTTTCATTCTGGTATCTGACTCGAACTGCGAGCGTTTTCATTCCTCTATGCAGGAGAAAGCAGGCGTGAGGGTCGAGTGACCCGCCCAAATGATCTAGCCTATTCTTCACCCTGTCCACCAGCTCTGCGCGTCCGATGACTGCGCCAGCAACAATGTCGGAGTGACCGTTCAGATATTTCGTGCAACTATGGAGTGATAGGTCGAAGCCCCATTCTGGGGGCCGGAAGTTGATTGGGCTCGCGAAAGTGTTGTCTGTCATCGTTACCAATCCGTGAGCTTTTCCGAATTCGATAATGGACTTGTGGTCCGCGACCTGCATCGTCGGATTCGTTATGGTCTCAACGTAGATCGCTTTGGTGTTCGGTCTCAACTTCGTCTTCCAGGACTCTGGATCGTCTGCGTCAATGAAATCATAAGATATGCCGAATGTGCGAAGGTCTTTCGTGACGAAATCATGGGTTCCTCCGTACAAGCAGTCTTGTGCAAGCAGATGGTCACCTGAAGACAGAATTGACAATAGTGTCGTTGAGATGGCTGCCATCCCGCTCGCTGCCACCAAGGCAGCTTCAGCATTTTCAAGTGCTGCGAGCTTTTCATGAAGAGCCGCATGATTTGGCGTATTGTTCAAGCGAATGTACTTGAGATCGTGGTAACTTGTCTCGCCGGCATACTCGAACATGGCCGATTGGAAAATCGGCATACTAACAGCACCCATTATGCGCGGTTCAGGTTCCCCCGCGTGAATGAGTTTAGTCTCGATGTGTTTGAAGTTCTTCGGCAACCGATTTCTACTCCTCTAAGCTACCGGAACCTACTCGTAGACCTAATGGTCTTTTCGATCGTACACAAATGGTGGGGGAGATTGGAAATTGCGAAGTCTAAGTTCCACTAAAACGGAAATCAAAAGCATAGAGCCCCCGCGACTCTACACTCCTTCAGATCCGCACACTGGTCCAACGCCTCGCCCGGCCCAAGACAAGTCCACTCCGAGAAGCGATGGCCAGTCGCTTATTCAACAAGCAGCAAACCAAACCGGTTCATTTCTTCCCCATATCCCTTGAGCACGTGAATTGGATATCCCATCTTGCGGGCCGTGCTGTAAACATCCACGGCAAAAGCTTCCAGGCTCGGCCGAGCAACATACGGCTGCTTGCAATCTCTCTTGTTCCTTGGGCACGGACTGCACAATCGGCAGGGTGAGGGAGGGAAAACAAACGCCTTCGGGAAGTCCACTAGGAAAACCTCTCTTTCCAGAGCCACCGCTTTCTTCTGCATCTCACGGCCCCATCGGTGCCTTAGCTCCGGATCTTTGAACTTGACTGCAGAGTGAAGGAGAAGGCCGACTTTGTATTCATCAAAGAATCTTCGACAGTCGACGACGGAGGGGACTTCAGGCGGGCAGCATCCCCATTTGCCGTAGTCGTCGCAGCCGAACTGGCACTTCATTCTAACCCAGTTTCCAGTGATGACATCCTTAGGATTGATCCACTTGAAATCACCAAATCCATGACCATTCGCCATTCTCTCAATCCGATCGGCAGTTGACTTCCTCATTGAATCTTCCTTCGCGGATCCATTCTAGGCCACTTGAACATGATGTTAGGTTTGCGGATAGTCAAGCTACGCTCGACAATATGCGACAAGCGTGGAGTTCTGAACTCTCCCAGCTGAGTAATTTGTATGTGGGTCTGGTGGTGTGCACACACATACAACTCAATTCAAAACGACGGTTCGAATTCGAACGTTCGCACCATGAGGGGCACACACTTCTTTATCTGCGGGTGACATGTTTGGCGCATTGTTGCGGCGGGTGGATCGTAATCTCCCTTGATGTTGCGCTGTCAGGACTGTGGCACTGAGACTCCTGAAGAATTGGCATTTTGCCTGAAGTGTCGCAGGAGACTTCATCCAAGAAGCAGGTACGATCTTACTCTTGATGACTACGCCTACCCGCCGGACCGAGACGCAATCGAGATGATCAAGGCCACAGGAGTACTACCCTATCTTGTGAAGAATCTTGCGGTTGGAAAGCTCGAGAAGGATCTGTTGGCAAGGCTTTCGCGTGAGGCACGCACAGTCGAATATCCGGACCCTCTGGATGCCCTAGTCCGCCACTGTGCCGTCTTGCTGAGTGTTGATTTCCTACCAGAGATCTTCGTGGTCGACGGCGGACTGCCAAACGCCTTCACATTCGGGAGCGAACAGCGTCCCTATGTGGCCGTCAACTCTGGCGCCCTGAAGCATTTGGCCCCGCGTGAACTGACCGCGATTCTCGCACATGAGCTGGGTCACGTGAAGAGCAGCCACATGCTCTATCATACGGTCGCGGAGATACTTGGCAGCGGGATCGGATTCTCCGCCTCATTGCTGGGAATCAATATCGTCTCGGTTCCTGTTCGCCTTGCGCTTCTTTCCTGGCATAGAAAATCTGAGGTGACAGCCGACCGGAGTAGTCTGCTGGTTGTGAGAGACATCGCCGTCGTCAAGTCTTTCATGACCAAGCTAGCAGTGTGGTCATCTCGTGGAGTGTCATCATTGAATCCGCTTGATATCGAGAATGACAAAGTTGGTATGCTTGAATCCGTCTCAGAGTCTTTCCGTACACATCCTCTGTATTCCCGCCGATTCAAGCTCTCCAGAGATTTCTTCGAGAGCGAGCAATTTCGTAGAGCCGGTCTTAAGATCGAGGTGAGATCAGCCTCACTGAGGGCTCTGATCCCAGTCTGCCGCTTCTGTGGAGCAAGAAAGCCTGTGGAAGAAATGTTCTGTCCCTCATGCGGCAAATGTCAAACGTAGACGTATCCTCTCTGATTGGTGGTGAGATCCCTCCCTCTTCTTGAGGCAGTCATGCAAGAAAAGACGGCTAAGCCGCGCTTGCCTGCTTCTGCATCCGGCTCTTTATTCTCTTCAGTCTGAAGAAGTCTTCGCGTTCGCGTTCTTCCAGATGCATCTGGATATATCTGATCGAGTGAAGAACCCGTGGAATGATCACGTAATCGAGAGAGTTGACGCGCCTCTTGGTTGAGGCTATGGCTTGGGCGAGTTTTCGCGTTGATGCCTCTGCGCCCGACAATTCCGTCATCGCCTTCACTGCTTCTGTCATCTTCATCGTGGCCTCATCGAGCTTTGCTGATGTAGCTAGCAGATTGTATGGCGCCGTCTTGATCGGCGTAACTTTGACTTGCACTTGTGGTAGCGTGACGCCGATTACGTTTCTCGTTTTCGTGTCTAGCTCGAAACGGTCTTCGACCCCGACGGCGAATTGTTCGAGTCTCGTTAGACCGTGTACCATCTCGGCTTCTATGAAGAGATTGTAGGTCTCTTGAAGAAGTGCATGGGAGCGCTCTCGCAGCTCGGCTATCTGGCGTACGTTTTCGAACAGTTCGATCATCAAAGCGTCTAGCTTCTCTCTGAGTAGGTCTCTTCCGCGCTCTGCGATGTCTCGCCTCTTTCTTAGGGCGAGCAGTTCCATTCTTGTTGGGTGAATGCCCGAGATGACTTCTGACATTATGCGGTGCCCTTGTCCCTATGAGCGGGATGATACTTCGCGATGGTTGATGGATCGATGCGCTTGAGTTCGACTTCAGGTACCATGGACAGGAGATCCCAGCCGAGGTCGAGGGTTTGTTCGATGTCTCTGTTCTCGTACTCGCCTTGGTTGATGAATCGTCTCTCGAAAGCGTCGGCGAAATTTAGGTACAGCTTGTCTCTTGTTGAGAGTGCTTCTTCTCCGATCACGGCGACGAGGTCTCGGAATGCTCGTCCCTCCGCGTAGGAGTAGTACAGCTGGTCGGAGACTTCTCTGTGGTCCTCGCGTGTGCGGTCCTTTCCTATTCCTTCCCTCATGAGACGTGAGAGCGAGGGGGATACATCGATCGGAGGATAGATGCCGCGCCTGTGAAGGCCTCTGTCAACGATCAGTTGCCCCTCCGTAATGTACCCAGTCAGGTCGGCGATCGGGTGAGTGATGTCATCGTGCGGCATGGTCAGGATCGGCATCTGCGTGATCGAACCCTTGCCCGTATGCGTCCTTCCAGCCCGTTCATAGATTGTGGACAGGTCAGTGTACATGTAACCAGGATAGCCGCGTCTTCCAGGCACTTCCTCACGAGCCGCTGAAATCTCGCGAAGTGCTTCCGCATAGTTCGTCATGTCAGTCAGTATGACAAGTACATGCATGCCGAGCTTGAACGCGAAGAATTCGGCCGCGGTAAGTGCAACTCGTGGTGTGATAATTCTCTCTATCGCGGGGTCGTCGGCCAAGTTCACGAACATCGTCACATGTTCGAAGGCGCCTTGCTTCTCGAAGTCTTCTCGGAAGAACCGGGCCTCGTCGGCTGTGATGCCGATAGCGGCGAACACCGTCGTGAAAGTCTCGCCTGTGCCTCGAACTCGAGCCTGTCTGGCCACCTGCGCGGCTACCGCGTTGTGTGGAAGTCCCGCGCCGGAGAAGAATGGCAGTTTCTGTCCTCTGACGAGCGTGTTCATTCCATCTATGGCGGAAACTCCGGTTTGGATGAACTCTCTTGGATAGGTTCTCGCGCATGGGTTGATCGGTGCACCATGGACATCCCAGTAATCCTCCGGAATGATATTTGGACCACCATCGATTGGCGTCCCGCTGCCGTCGAGCACTCTTCCAAGCATGTCGGATGAGACCGGGAGTTTGATGGTTTCCCCCGTGAATCTGACTGCGGTTCCTTTCACATCTAGGCCTGATGTGCCTTCGAAGACCTGAACCACTGCCATCTTGTCGCTTACTTCTAGGATCTGTCCTCTACGCTCCGAACCGTCCGAAGCGATGACCCTGACGAGCTCGTTGTAACCGACATCTTGCACGGCCTCCACGAACAGCAACGGCCCAGAGATACGTGAAATCGTCCTGTACTCTCGCAGAACCAGGCTCATGCTTGCGGTCCCTCCGAGCCGTGGGTCTCGGCAGCTAGTTTGCTGAATTGGCCATCCAGATTTCCTTCGATTCTTGCTGCGAGTTCATTGAATCGCTCTGAGGGTTCGATCTTGCACCGCGCGATCTCCTGCCTAACAGGGAGATCTAGGATCCGCTGGAGGGTTACCCCATCCTCCACAGCCTTCTCCATCTTCTTGTGGAACTTCATGATCAGGCGCATCATCGCTGTCGTCTTCTCAGGCGAGCAGTAACTGTCGACAGGATGGAGTGCGCTCTGGATGAGAAAGTCCTCCTTGATCATGCGAGCGGCTTCAAGCGTTGCCCTCTGACTATCTGACAACGCATCTGGACCAACGAGCATTACGATCTCTCTCAGCTCCTCATCTTTCTGCAGAAGCGACATCGCATCTTGCCGAATATGCTTCCAGGGTTGCTTGGTCTTCTGCTCATACCATTCCTCGACTGAGTCGAGGTAAAGCGAGTAGCTCGTCAACCAGTCGATGGCTGGAAAATGGCGCCTCTCGGCGAGCGACTTGCTCAGAGCCCAGAAGACCTTCGTGATTCGGAGCGTATTCTGCGTTACAGGCTCGGAGAAGTCTCCGCCGGATGGTGAGACCGCGCCGACGGCTGATATCGAGCCAGTCCGTTGTTCACTGCCGAGAACTTCCACTCTGCCTGCGCGTTCATAGAATTCCGCCAACCTCGAAGCCAGGTAGGCAGGGTATCCTTCCTCGCCAGGCATCTCCTCCAATCTGCCGGAGATCTCTCTGAGTGCCTCTGCCCATCGAGAAGTGGAGTCAGCCATCAAAGCGACATCGTATCCCATATCTCTGAAGTATTCTGCCATCGTGATGCCCGTGTAGACGCTCGCTTCTCTTGCCGCGATTGGCATGTTCGATGTATTCGCAACCAGTATCGTCCGGGCCATAAGCGGCTGTCCGCTTCTAGGGTCCTTCAGCTCCGGAAATGTCTCGAGGACTTCAGTCATCTCGTTGCCGCGTTCTCCGCATCCGACATAGACTATGATTTCGGCGTCGGCCCACTTCGCAAGCTGTTGCTGCATCACCGTTTTTCCAGTACCGAACCCTCCGGGGATTGCGGCGGTTCCTCCCTTTGCTATTGGGAAGAGGAAGTCCATTATTCGCTGGCCTGTGACGAGCGGCTCGACTGAAGAGAGCCTGGATTTGACCGGCCGCGCCTTTCTAACCGGCCAGGTGTGCATGAGCTGGAGCTTCACGAGCCCATTCTGCGTCTCGACCTCAGCGATGTCATCTGTAACACGGTAATCGCCTTCCTTCACAGTTGACTTGATTGTGCCGGTGACATTGGGAGGAGCGAGAATGTGCTGTGTGACAAGGACAGTCTCTGACACTTCTCCAAGAATGTCGCCTCCCACAACCTTCTGGCCAGCCTTCACTTTTGGTGTGAAGCGCCAAGTCTTCTTCCGGTCGAGTGCAGGTGACGTAATGCCACGCGTGATGAATGTTCCAGCGATCTCCATCAGGGTTGGGAGCGGCCGCTGTATTCCGTCGTAGATCTGATTGATCATCCCTGGACCTAGTTCGACGGAGAGAGGGTTCCCGGTCCTTTCTACACGCTCGCCGGGTTTGATGCCAGCAGTCTCTTCGTAGACCTGAATGGTCGCTTTCTCGCCCTCGACTCGAATGACTTCTCCTATCAGACCTAGGGTGCCCACCTTGACGAGCTCATACATCTGGGCGCCTAGCATATCGTGGGCTACAACGACCGGGCCTATGATTCTCTCGATGACTCCTGGCTTGTACAAGTGAATCGACCGAGCTGAGTGCTACGTCCTACTGGAACGGTGTTGGTAGATTCGTATCGCAATTAAGCATTTCCAGAAACAAGGTCAAGCGAGCCGCGATGTCAGAGAGATGCTAGCGTCTCTGCAGTGTGGAGAAGGCACGCCTAGCGTCACCTTGACCCTTAATTGGCGCGAGCGCAAGCTCCCGACTTTGGTCGTGGAGTAAGCGAGCCCTCAGTAGTTTTAAGGGAGTATGTTCAGGGGCAGAGTGCGAAATGAAACGCAGCAACGTCTTCTGCCTTGCGCCGACACGGGAACAGCACCGCATTCTCCAAGGATTAGCCGTGAACTGCGCGAAGCTCTGGAATGAAATCAACTACCTCCACCGCCAGCAATACGAGAACTACTTGCGACTAGACTGGAACCCGCAAGTGTACAAGAGGTATGTTCCGCTCGTGGGTTCCGCTACGGCGCAGCAGATCGTCCGCAAGAACAATGAAGCGTGGCGTGCATTTCTCGCGTTGAAACGCATGGAGAGGAATGGCAAACTACCATCCACCGTCAAACAGGTGAAGCCGCCGGGATACTGGAAACGGGATGGACGGTACGTGCTGCGGGTACTGTTCCGCTGCGACAGCTACCACATACGAGAAGCCCGCGTGGATTTGCCGCGTGGGTTATCGATTCCCTTCAAGGGCGAACTGAAGTGGACCGGGAAGCCGGGACGGTTGGAGGTTGCATGGGATTCCCTGTCGAAGAAGTGGCGCGTCTTTCAATCCATACAGGTGAAACCAATCATTACCCCGTTGGGGTCCAAGACATGCTACATCGACATGGGCGTACGCAACTTGGCAACCGTCTGGCTCACCGAATGGCGGCAGCCAATCGCGTACCAGTCCGGTCGCCTCTTGGCGGATTGGTGGTACTGGACCAACCGCATAGCCAGACACCAACAACGACTCATCAGCGTGAATGGAAGGAAGAAGTCTAAGCAACTCTCAAGACTGTACAGGATCAGGAAGAACCGTTTCAGACATGCAGTAGCCACATTCGCTCGACAACTCATCAAAGACGTCTACGCGAAAGGCGTGTCAACGATCGTTATCGGTGAACTCACAGGCATCAGAAGCAACAGCAATCATGGTAGGCAGGGAAACGCGATGGTCCACAACTATTGGAGCCACAAGCATGTCGCGGATAGGCTCAGGTGGACCGCTGAAGAGTACGGCATCAGGGTTCGCACAGTCTCGGAAGCGTACACAAGCCAGACATGCCCACGTTGTCGTTCAAGACATTCGCAGCGTATCTTGCGTGGTTTCCGATGCTTGGATTGTGGTTTGGAGGCGCATAGGGATGCGGTTGGCGTCTTGAATATGGCTGCTCGCTGTGGCGGGTATGCTGTCAGGCCGATGGCTTGGCCTATGCTTCTACGATGGGATGGATGCGGGTGGAACCGCAACAACGGGATGCCCACCCAAGCGAAGAGGATCAGAGTGGAAGCATGAATCTCCCGACTCCAGTCGAGGAGAGAGTCAAGGAGTACTTTGATTCAACTCTCTTGCTTATACTCGGCGGCCAGCGATTCTTCAAGCGATCAGTGCAATGATATCGATCAATGAAATGAAACGCAACAGCGAGCAGCTCGTGGATTGTACTGTCAGAATTGAGCAGATGCTGATGCAATTAGCCGCCGCAGAATGAAGTCACCTAGAGTAGGAAGCGTCCTTTCTCCATCAGTTTCCTTTCGTCCACCCATAGGGTCGCGTCTTTCATGATCGCGTCTATGTGGGTTCGCGATTCCCAGTCTGCGCCTGTCTCATCCGTATAGGGATCGCCGAAGGCGACATGGATGGTCGGAAACTTCTCGTCTTGAAGTAGGTTTCCAATGAGCTTCGTCAGGGACGTGTTCGTGCCGATTGCGAACTCGCCGAGTCTGGTGCTGTTCTTGTCTGTCTGAAGGTACTTCACCAATTCGCTCTGCAACTCGTTGTTGGAGCATCTGATTGAGGACAGGTCGGCTCGCGAGTTCCTCACATCTATCGTGACGGGCGATTTCTCCAGCACGCCATACTTGTCGCTGAACCAGTCACCCAGCTCGTCAGCTACCACTGTTCCTTCTGCTTTCCATGCTGCGGTGAATAGCTCGCCATCAGGGAGATTGCCCCAGTCCCCCTTCTTTCGGAAGATTCCGTCAGACACCTTCCATCTCCACTGAGGGCTGAATTCGACAGCCAAGTCAGATCCGGCTGCGGTTTTGACACGTGCCTTCTTGGCAGTTGCCACGCGTTGGTGAATCCGTCTCGTGAGTTCAGATATCTTCTCGTAGTCAGCGCACATACCCTCTTCCATCAGCTGCTCGTTCACGGAGGGCATGTGTCCATGCCTCGCATATTGTCTAGCGAGTTTGATGAACGGCATCCTCAGACCCAGTTCGCCGCCCATGCTTCGTGCGGCGTAGAACGTCACATTCGCCCAAGGAATAGACTCCCCTAGAGGCTTGGGAAGTGATGTCAGGGGACGCTTGCCGAAATCCTCCAAGAACGCAATCTTCACATTTCCCGGACTAGATTTCTCGGCTGCCCGCTTCAGTGCTTCCCCGATCCTGCGCGTGGGAGAATCTGTTACTATGAACACTCGTTCGCCCGGTTTGACGCCCATACAAACTTCAACCGCTATCCGCGCACCTTCATCCACTGTACCCAAGAGAGAACCACGAGCTTTCGATGCTCAGAGTGAGCGTATTAACGCTTGGGCTATTTCACGGGAAAATCTCGCGACTGATTTGTTTGACGCGCCTTCGCAGTCAAAATAAAAACTTTAGGCGCCGAATCTGCGTTGCGGCTATAATCGGGTGTTCGGAAGTTCCGTCTCGGTTGCTGGTTGATCTTCTCCCACGGTTTGTCGATCGGTATTCTGGCAAAGTTTGTCGGTAGGTTTGGCTTTGACACTAGGGGATGGTTGTTGGTAGGGTTCAAGAACCTCCCGGCCGACTATCCCAAACTAGCAGAGCATATCTTTGAGACTCAAGGGTGTCCTTTTCCTGACGAAAGATGGTAATAGGACATTTACTGAGCTCAAAAGAAGGTGCGCCTTAGATTGGAGCCCAGACATCTGGCCTTCTGCCCTAGTTACCTCTTCGGCAGTCGAGCAGTGGACAGGCTCGTGCCCTTTTGTCGAGAAATCGGCCTGCAAGAAAAGAACGCCGTCATCATAAGCGACGCAACGACTTGGAAGGTCGCCGCTGAAGGGATTTCGGAATCTCTGCGCGGATCCGGATTTCGGGTCGACACGAGCATCGTAGAGAAGGGCGCAGTTCGATCGGAGGTGGATAAAGCTCGTGATAGGATTCGCTTCCTAAGACCCTGCATTGTGTTTGGGATCGGCGGCGGGGTGAGCATGGACATTGCAAAGGCTTCAGCATTCCTAGAGGGCGCTGGTTGGATTACTGTTCCAACAAGCTTTTCGACGGATGCCATGACCGGAATCAATGCAACGTTTAGAGGAGAGACGAGAGGCGTCGACGACAAGGCTCACGAGGGAGACTATGACATCCACGTCGGGCCGCCACTGGCGTGTATAGTCGACACTGACATAATACGAGAATCCCCATGGAGATTTCAAGCCGCCGGATTCGCTGACTATCTAGGCAAAGTCTGCGCCACATACGATTGGGATCTTGCCTATTCGCGGGGGAAGGACCCGGTTTACAGCGAATACGCGACAATGCTTGCGAGAGCACAAGTGGAATACCTCATGAAGAATGCTTCACGAATAAGGAGGAAGGATCAAGGGGCGTTTGATGCGTTCCTGCAAACCATGATGAACGACGGTTTTCTCACGCAGGTAGCTGGGAACTCAAGAATACTGTTCGGTAGCGAACACGTGGTCGCGCAAGGGCTGATGGAGGAGCAAGTTCGCCTGAGCATCAAAGGATTGCATGGCGAACAAGTGGGCTTGGGTACAGTCATGATGGCGTACCTTCAGGGACAAGATTGGGTGGCAGTCAAGAATGCCTTGGAGGAGATTGGCGCCCCTGTGACGGCAGAGCAAATGGGGCTCGACGATGAGGCTGTGATCAGAACACTAACCAGAGTTAGAGCGATCAACGAGTCTTGGATGCGTGATCGTCCAGATATCTATACAATCATAATGGAAAAGCCTTTGACCCGAGAACTTGCGAAGGAGATCGCAAGAGGAACGGGCGTCATAAGGTGAAGGCGCCCTTTCCCGCCTTCTAGCGCACAGTCGCAATGGCTTGGACCGTCATGCAATACAGCCGCCCAATCTCCTAGCTAACTCAGTGCGATGCTCGCGAAAAGACTCTACCAACACAGCTCGCTGTCAGGTGTTATAAGCCGCCCTATCGCTCCCAAGGCACATACCAAAGGCCGTGGAACTTTTGCCGGTCCATGCATACATACCGAATAGCGATCCCGAAACGAAGAGAGAGATGCTCAAAGAAATCGGTGTGCAGAGCGTCGAAGAGCTCTTTGCGGATATCCCCGAAAGAATTAGGCTCAAGAAAAGGCTACAGTTGCCTTATGCCAAGTCGGAGTATCAGGTAAGAAGAGACGTTGAGGCCATTCTATCAAGAAACAGGACTTGTGATGAGCTAACTAGTTTCTTGGGAGCGGGTTGCTGGCCGCACTACGTGCCCGCGGTCTGTGACGAGATTAATTCGCGGTCGGAGTTTCTGACAGCGTACGCGGGTGATGTATACTCTGATCTCGGAAGGTACCAAGCGTTCTTCGAGTTCCAAAGTATGATAGGCGACCTAGTTGCGATGGACGTTGTGAGTTTTCCTTGGTACGGCTGGGGAAATGTTTCGGGTGATAGCGCCCGCATGGCTGTAATGATGACTGACCGCCACGAAATCCTAACGCCTAGCACAGTCAGTCCTGATAGACTATCCATTATGCGAGGACACTGCGAAGGCTTAGCGGATATCAAAGTAGTCAAGAACGATCCCGTCAGCGGCCAGGTCAGCCTTGAAGATCTGAAGAGTGAGATTTCATCAAAGACAGCAGCGGTTTACATTGAAAACCCAACGTATCTAGGATTCGTCGAGTCACAATGCGAGGAAATCTCTGAGATCGCCCACGATCACGGAGCATTGTTCACGGTCGGGGTCGAGCCTCTATCACTAGGGGTCCTGGCGCCTCCGGGCGAGTACGGCGCAGACATAGTATGCGGCGAAGGTCAGCCTCTCGGGATGCACATGAATTTCGGAGGCGGACTGCTAGGTTTTCTTGCATGCAGGGATGACGAACGGTTTGTGTCAGCAATGCCTCACAGGCTGATAACGATAACCACGACCGAGCAGAAGGGAGAATGGGGATTCACATATGTCCTCCCTGAAAGAACCATGTTTGCCGCAAGGGACAAGGCCAAATCGTTCACCGGTACAGGTACAGCTCTCTGGGCCATAACAGCCGCCGTCTACTTGTCGCTCTTAGGCCCCAACGGTTTGCGAGAGCTTGCAGAGGCCATCATGCAAAAGTCGCATTACGCGGTCAAGCGGATGTCCGAAATACGCGGAATCAAAGTCCCCGTATTCAATTCCTGTCACTTTGAAGAGTTTACGGCAAACTTCGACGCAACGGGGAAGACCGTGTCCCAAGTGAACAGGGTTCTTCTGAATTCTGGAGTCATCGGAGGAAAGGACATTACAGAAGAGTTCCCCGAGCTTGGCAACACGGCACTATACTGCGTCACTGAGATGCATACCAAGGCGGATATCGACAAGCTTGCGGCTGCACTTGAGGAGGCCATCCGATGAGAGACACGCGAACCACAGGTTATCATGCAGTCTCCTGGAAAGAGCCTATCGTGCATCAACTCTCGAGGAAGGGTAGGAGAGGCCATCAGGTACCGTCGGTTGAAGACGAGCTTAGGGCAGCGATTGGAGATGTCATATCACACATTCCTGAGAAGATGCGAAGAAAGCATCCTCCAGAGCTACCAGAGCTTTCAGAACCAGAGGTCGTAAGACACTACATCCGCTTGTCGCAAGAGACTTACGGCGTTGATTCCGGCATCCACATGCATGGAACCTGCACAATGAAGTACAATCCTAAACTCAATGAGTACATCGCGAGGTCCCCCAAAATCGCTGACCTACACCCTCTGCAGGACATCGAGACTGTTCAGGGTGCCCTACAGATAATGTACGAATTCCAGAAGTGGTTGTGCGAGCTCTCTGGGATGGCGGAGTTTTCTCTGCAGCCCCGCGGCGGGGCCCACGCAGTGTTTGGCAACGCTCGCATAATTAGGGCATACCACAAATTGAACGGCGAACTCGGGCAGAGAAAAGAGATAGTCACGACAGTTCTATCGCATCCGTGTAATGGCGGTTCACCTGCGACAGCAGGTTTCGAAGTTGTCACGCTCTACCCCAACGAGGAGACCGGGTATCCAGACATAGAAGCTCTAAAGGCCGCAGTTTCGAGCCGAACAGCAGGGCTCATGATGACCGATCCCTATGACACGGGTATCTTTGACAGCAACTTGGAAGAATACATCAAGATCGTTCATGAAGCAGGCGGCCTTGTCGCGATCGATCAAGCCAACGCCAATTCCCTACTGGGCAGGCTAAGAATAGGCGACGTGGGCGCGGATCTGTGCCACTTCAACCTTCACAAGTCATTCTCGACTCCTCACGGGTCCGCCGGCCCTGGCACAGCCGCCATTGGGGCCAGCGAGAAACTCAGCAAGTTCCTTCCAATTCCAACAGTAGCGTTCGATGGAAGCAAGTACTATCTCGACTGCGATAGACCGCACAGCATTGGGAAACTTGGGGAGTTCTATGGCGTCGTCCCGAACGTTCTGAGAGCCTACGCATGGATGATGACAATGGGTGCAGAGGGACTGGAAGAGGCCTCAGAAGTAGCGGTCATAAACAACAACTATCTCGTAAAGAAGCTCTTGAAAGTTCGAGGAGTAAGCCTGCCCTGGCATGAATCCCATCCTTTCAGATTGCAGGAAGCCAGATTCAGCCTACAGAAGTTGCAGGAAGACACAGGCATAGGAATCGCCGAAGTGAATCGCAGGATAGTCGACTATGGCCTTCAGGACATGGAAACAAGCCATGAACCCTGGATAGTCCCAGAACCATTTACACCAGAGACACCTGAGACAACTCCTAAGGAAGATCTTGACAAATTCGCTGAAGTACTCGACGCGATTTCTCACGAAGCATACACGAGTCCCGAGGTGGTCAGGACGGCACCTCACAATGCCTCGATATCAAAGATCGATCGAGCACCATCACGTGACCCACAGAGATGGGCCATGACGTGGAGAGCGTATCTTAGGAAAGCAAGAGGTGACAAGTGCTGAAGAAACTCTCTGGCAAGGTGGCGATCGTTACAGGAGCATGGCGGGGGATAGGCGCGGCGACAGCGAGAGTGCTGGCTCAACACGGCGCACAGGTCGTGCTAACCGACGTTGCAGATGGCGTTCACGAGACAGCAGAGAAGAACAGACAGACCGGTCTGAACGCGATAGCCTTCAAAACGGATGTCACACGAACAGATCAGGTAAACCACATGGTTCAGGAAGTGCTAAGCAGATTTCGCCGGATAGACATACTGGTTAACAACGCAGGGATATATCCGCGCAGTAACCTAGTCGATATGTCGGATGAATTTCTACGTCAGATGTTCGACGTCAACGTATTTGGGATGTTTAGATGCGCAAAAGCAGTTCTTCCAGTGATGATGAAGCAGAGGTACGGAAAGATCGTGAATATGTCCTCCGTTACGGGACCGATGGTCGCTGATGCTTCAGGAGGTCAAACCGCCTACGCGGCAACGAAGGCAGCTGTTTTGGGCTTCACGGTAGCGTTGGCGTTGGAAGTTGCGCAGTATGGGGTGAATGTGAATTGCATTTGTCCGGGCTCCATCGATACTCCAGGAGGCAGAGATCAGACCTCAGAGCCAGGTTACCCAGATGAAAGCATGGAAGCGCTGGGACGCACCATTCCCATGTGCAGACTGGGAACAGCTGAAGAAGTTGGAGAGCTCGTTGCATTCTTGGCATCCGACGAGTCGGGCTACTTGACAGGAACGCACATAGTCATTGACGGTGGCAACATATTACAGGAGACATACCGCGGACCTTACACTCCCCAGTAAGTTTGCAGTGCACTTGCAGGCGCCTTGGCTACGCCAGTTCTGATTACAACGCTAGGCCAGTTAACCTCAAGTTGTGTCATGTAACCAGAGAATTTCCCTCTGTAGGTTCTCATCCCTTTCAGGCTGTACCGGCTTGGACGCGCACAATCCTCTACGGCACTGAATCCTACCAATCGTCCCAATGCACAATGGTGCCGACAGGCTCACGGGGTCCAGGCTTGAACCTCACGCCTTTCGTGTAAGCCACCGGAATCAGCGCTGTCTGCATGACTGCGTCGAAAGGAATACCGAGTAGCTTCGCAGCATCTTCCTCAAAGAACAAGTGAAAGCTGGTGAAGGTTGTGCCGAGACCTCGGGCTCGTGCGGCCAGCATGAAACTCCATGCAGCAGGCACAATTGAACACCACTGCGCAGCCTGGGCGACCGTCGGGAGATCATCCGTACGGCCCTCGATGCATGGGATAACATGTACTGGAACCTCATGGAGATGTTCAACCAAATACAGGGCCGAAGCCACAACTCTTGCCTGCGTCGCATTCCGCGTAGGGTCGTCGACGCTCTCGCTGGTCGTAGCAGCTGAATGAGACAGGTACATCTCCGCGCCTTTGCGATAGAGGCTCGCAAGTGCGGCACGTTTACTGGGCTCAGTCACTACCATGAAATGCCAGTTCTGCCTATTCGACCCAGTAGGCGCCTGCTGAGCAATGGCGACGCATTCCTCTATCACCTCACGCTCGACCGGTCGAGAAAGATCAAGGCGCCTACGTACAGCCCTCGTCGTAGTAAGCAGTTCGTCCGGGCTGAGATTCAATGTACGCACCAGAAACACCGGACGGTTTTATGGCTTTCGACGCTTCTTAAGACTGTGCTTGGTGTACACACACGAAACGGGAGTTCAAATTGCGACGCTCGCACGCTCTCGCTCACTTTGTGTTGTCTCTAACCGTCTAACACCCCAGATTCTCCAGTGAACCTCAGTAGAAGAAAAGAGGAGACGTTCAGTCTCTCCGCACTCTCGATTAGTCGGCTAGCCCGAGTTGAACGCGTCCTTTCGTTCGCGCCCACGCGTTGTATGATTATACTGAGAGGCTTTTCCTATGTTGTAATGTCTGAGGATTTGGCGTGATCCGATGTCATTCTTGTGATTCTACGTATTGGATACTCTGCTGGGCGAGATCATAGGGTTCGCATGGTGCTCTTGGAGATCAGTTTCGGCGATGTCCGTGATTCCGTGTTCCATCCCTTTCGTGTCTTATGCACTAGACTCTCTCCTCTGCGTTCGTGGGAGAGCAGTGATGGGGAGGACGATACCGTCATGGCGCATCATCGTCGAACAAGAAATCGCAGCGATGAGCAGGTTCAAGCAGTTCCTCGGACCTGAAGACCGAGTGGTCTTCGATGATCTCCTCAGTCAATGTAAGCTCTATGCGGCGGAGGGTGGGCTCCTCGCCTCACCCGTCAAGGAAGTGCCGTTACTTCTGTCGATGATCTTTGCGCAGCACAAGAAACTCACGGAGCTCGAAAAACGGCTCAACGAGACCTTGAAGTGATGTTCGATATTGTCTCGCAGTTTCGTTTGGGTCTCCTTGCATGTTCGACCACGCTGGCGGTTATCTTCCGTTGTCCGCGTTACGGCGGGTATGTTGCGTAATTCGATCGTCCAGGAAGGCGACATTCAGGTCACCATACCTTACGTGCTGTACCGCGAGGCGCTGTTGTGGATCCGGCGAACACATCGCTCCTTGACCGTGGATGAGTGGTCATTAGGGAAGCCGCCCTACGACATCCCCGAGAACAGGCTTGAAGGGCATCTTGGGCGAGCGCAATAGCGCTTCCCGAGAGTCCGCGTGGTTTCATTGGTCCGGTCGCAGAGTTATATCTCATGACCACTGAGACTCGTTTGGAATGAGGACTTCGCCGGCTTGATTCCATTCAAGTTCCTTGATGATGTGATGAGCCTGAAACGCGTCCCGAGGAGCGGCTGGATAACATACAGAATCGGCAAACACGACGTGGAATCTGTCTCCTCACATTCCTATTCGGTCGCCGTGATTGCGCTCACGATGTCTGAAATCATGCGGCTGCGGAAACAGGAAGTGGATGTGGAGCAGGTGTTGAAGATGGCGCTCCTCCACGACCTCTCCGAGTCGCTGACCT
>Ga0315282_10006535_pt1 | contig 19471 bp, 17 predicted proteins | sample YL17G07_20_MG_FD_203693 | JGI IMG/M metagenome (GOLD analysis project Ga0315282, IMG submission 203693) | Sediment microbial communities from Yellowstone Lake, YNP, Wyoming, USA - YL17G07_20 | ecosystem: Environmental > Aquatic > Freshwater > Lake > Sediment | place: USA: Wyoming | collected... | reverse complement strand
GACCCGGATAGAAGGGCCTATGATAGAGCTGGAATATTGGATCAAGTTCATCAGTTCTCGCTGCCGCCGCTGCGGAGACTGCACGCTTCTGGAGGTGGCCTTTCTCTGTCCCCAATCGCAGTGTCCCAAATATCTCTTCAACGGCCAGTGTGGTGGTTCTTTCGAGGGATGGTGTGAAGTCTTCCCGGGCAAAAAGAAGTGCATCTACGTCCGTGCCTATCATCGGTTGAGGCCTTACGGAGAAGAAGAATCCCTCAGGGAAGATTATACTCCTCCCCGAGATTGGGCGTTGGATCAGACCTCTTCCTGGGCGAACTATTTCTTAGGCCGCGATCATCACAGCCGAAGAATAGAATGATACGGAACTCCGGCGTTCCTCGTAACCCCTGACCCATTCAAAAAATACTCTGTTTCGGAAATGAAAATGCGGGGTTCCCTTTATTCCCTTTCCACTCCTTTTTAAGTAGATTGGTAGAGAAACAATACATGCTCTCCCAATAAATCCGAATTTAATCGTAGGGCCGCAATGGATTTCCGCTTGGTGAGATCAGAGCTCCGCAGGATGGGAAGGAAAAATCTCTTCAAAATGTTGATGAGCCAAAAAGAATCCATATGCATATTGAATGGCTTATGTTCTTTCCATTTCGCGTATAAGGGATACACGTTCTGTCTTTCCGAGGTTTTGGGTGAGGGATGTGAATCCCAAAGGCTGAAGAAACTGGAGAAAGAAACCTGCGAACATGAAGAAGGACAAGCCCACCGGGAAAACGTTGAGGTCCCGCTGTTTGACTGCACGAGAAGGCCGTTCTACAATTTAATAAGGAACGAGGATAACTGAATATTGGTTTGAAGGACAAAAACTATAAATGAAAACAATAGATTTTGAAAATCGCCGTGAGGCGGGCCGCCAGCTCGCCAGAGCGCTTATGAAACGGGGCTATCGGGGTGAGAACACGCTGGTTCTTGGCATTCCGCGGGGTGGTCTTGTGGTGGCCGATGAAGTGGCAAAAGCCCTCTCCGCAGCCCTGGATGTCATCATTGCAAGGAAGCTCCGGGCCCCCTATCAGCCTGAACTCGGCATCGGAGCCGTTGTCGATGGAGACCCTATCCTTCTTAATGAAGAGCTGGCTCGTACTGTTGGCGCAAGCCAAGATTATCTAAACCGTGAGATTATCTTCCAGAAGGACGAGGCTGAGCGGTGGCTACGATTCTATCGCAACGGCAGGCCCGCTCCGGAGATCGCCGGGAAGACCGTTATTATCGTGGACGATGGGATTGCAACGGGGTACACTTTCCGTGCCTCTCTGGAAAGCTTGTGTCAACGTCGCCCCGATCGTATAGTGGCAGCGACGCCTGTGGCCGCCCGGGATAGCGCGGAGATGCTGAAGGCTTTCGCAGACGAAGTCGTTTGCCTTCGCATACCTGCATCCTTCTCGGCTGTGGGTGCCTGGTACCGAAACTTTGACCGGGTCAGCGACGAGGAAGCCGCGGTCATTTTACGACGTAACTGGTCCCGTTGGTCGCTGGCTGCATGAGGGAGTCGCCCCGGAACGCGGCACCGAAAGTCTTTCACTTTCGATCCGATGCAAAAAACATCGAAGCATCGAAAACCGCCGGACATGATGAGGAAGGTTATCCGGAGATTTCATAGCGTGGGGATTTAATGAAACTCTTTCTCTCCGATTCAGCAAGACACCTGAGGCAGAATATCAGGAAACATGGCCTTGAGATCGGGCAGTATGAATCCTATGCCTTTGCGGACGGGGAGCGCGGATATCGCTTGAGGGAGGACGTCAGAGGAGAATCGTTTGCGCTCATTGCCTCCGTGCTTCCAAATCCAGAGTCTCTTTTTGAAATCTTGGCCTTCCATCGTCTCGCCTGCGAGAACGGTGCACGGCATACCGTCTTTTTTGTTCCTTACCTTGGATACGCGCGGCAGGACAGGCCAGCGGGACCGGGGGAGGGAAGTATCGGAAGGATGGTCCTTGAATCACTCCAGAAGATGAATCCCTCCAAACTTATCCTCTTCGATGTCCACAGCGATTTGATACGCAAAGCCTTCCGTCCTTTTGTCACCGAGTTGTCTGCTTTATCCTTAATCGCCAATGCCCTCGCTAGACATCCTCCCGATGTGATCGTCTCACCTGACGCAGGTTTTGTATCACGGGCGGCGAAGCTCCAAAAGCTCTTAAAACCAAAACCGAGTTTGGCAGTGATTGAGAAGGTGCGTCCAAGACGGAATGTGGCCATTGCAAAATATCTTCACGGAGACGTTCGAGGGAAGGATGTCCTCATCGTGGATGACATGATTGATACGGGCGGAACCCTTTCCGAGGCCGTCAAGCTCGTTTCCCAAAATGGCGCCCACAACATCCGTCTGGCCGCGACTCATGGAATCTTTTCAAGAGACGCAAGAGAGCGTCTTATACATTTGCCCATAAAAGAGGCGCTGATCACAAACACATTACCGCAGATCCGGTCCCCAAGGATCCGCATCCTGGATATCTCACCCCTTGTCGTTGATGCATTGGCCGGGATTTAAATCCTCAAAGAGACTGCGTCGCCATCATGAAGGAGCGTCGTTACGGGCGGAATCCCGCCAGGGCAACACCAGGCTCTTCAGCTTTAGAATACGGTCATTTAGAGTTATGGGTAATTGGCCTTATTGCAAAGGGACTCTCTTCAAGGAATTGTCACATAGAAGTTGACCTATAAGAGGTTTCCGCCCTAAAGCTTCATCACCCGATCCCGCCCTGACGAGATTCCGCCCATATCTACCCTGGATTATTATCGCGATACAGTCCCCGAAGGGGAGGGAGCGCCTGCCTGCCGATAGGGGGAGGTGGGGTGACTTGAATTTATAGAATCCAATTATCAATTTTAAAACGAAGGGAGGTGTTCATAATGGAAAGAACAAAACTTAGTCCACTGGTGACGGTGTCACACGACATAAACCAAGAACGACTGGAAATCGACGTGAGGCTACCCGATGTCGATGAGAAAAAAATATCGCTCGATATGAAGAATGACAGTTTCTGCATTTCGGCCCCGAAGAACGGTACAGAGCACTCAGGCTGTTTTCTGCTGGATCATGAGGTAGATCCCGGGACGGTTGAGACAAAGCATGAAGACGGCCTCTTCCGAATTCTTACGCCCTACAAGAACTATTGGGATCGCCTGAGAGAGGGATTTATGGGTCGTCCGATCTCTGTAAGAGGTTGATGGTTCAGATAATAGGGCTTCATGACCGAACAGACGGGGCTATTTTAAAGACCGTTCCTAATGGGAAACGATCGGCTCCAGGATTCGGGCTTTCCCCTCATAAATCCGAACAGCTTCCGTATGTCCCGATAGCCTCTGGACGGGATGCCGTTTCGCACATCTTATCCTGCTACAGATTTGAGCTGCGTCTGTTTGCCACCCGCATCATTATACTCCCGGCAGAGGCCTTTGCTTTCGTTATAGCACTGAGGTAACCGCGCAGGAGAGAAGGCAATATGTTGCGTCGCCAAAGGGATTGTGGTATAGACACATTACTTCGTGTTGGCTTGGTGAGCGGCGCCCGGCCGGATCATCGATGAGTGGCCCCGGCCAAAAAGATGGCCGAGAAAAGTGAAGCTCCACGCCCTAAACGGCGGGGCTTCCCGGCAAGGTGGTTTCCGTTTATAGGGTGCCCCTTGACCCCGTCCTAAAGGACGGAGTTTGCGGGGGCACATTCCGGCCATGATGGGAATTAATCCAAGAGGCGTTGTTGAGGGGAAACGGGATAGAGATTTTTTTTGGGCGAGATCCGCGCCCCATGGCCCGGGGAGGGAAAGATGACATTTAAGGAGATTCTTTACAACATCGAAGGTCCGGTGGCGATCATCACGCTGAATCGGCCTGAAAGGATGAATGCGCTGACGATGGTCACTCATCAAGAGTTAGAACAGGCCATCACCGATGCCGACCAGGATGACAAAGTAAGGGTGATTGTCATCACAGGGGCCGGAAAAGGATTTTGTTCCGGGGACGATGTGCAGAATATATTTTTGGACCCCGAAGATAACCTCAGGAGAGAAAAGCAAGCCCGGCTTCAAATCCTGCAAAGGAAGAGGCATTCGATGGGCGGAGCGCACCGCCTGGTGGAAATCAACAAACCTTCCATAGCAGCGGTCAACGGCGCAGCCGTTGGTTACGGGTGCGATATGAGCCTCATGTGTCATTTGCGGATCGCCTCGGAAAAGGCTCGTTTCGGGGAGGTGTTTCTCCGAGTGGGCTTGATTCCGGACGCCGCCATGATTCTTCTTCCCCGGTTGGTGGGGACCGCGAAGGCGTATGAGATGATCCTGACAACGGATATCATCGACGCGAAAGAGGCGGAGCGAATCGGTTTGGTCAACAAGGTGGTGCCGCATGAGCAGTTAATGGACGCAACGATGGAATTGGCCAACAAAATAGCCGCAAAACCGCCCATCTCCGTCCGGTTGGCGATCGAGGGGGTTCGCAGAGGGGTAAATTTGCCTTTGCCTGAATATATGGAGTGGCATGCCCAGGCGTTCATGGTTTGTGCGGAAACAGAAGATCATATTGAAGGTTCCAAAGCCTTCATTGAGAAGCGACAACCTACATTCAAAGGAAAGTAAAAATTGCTCGGAAAGTGAAGTACCCCGCAGCAGAGCTGCGGGGCATCTAATTCTCTAAAAACCTCTCCTCCCCCATCAAGGGGGAGGATAATACTTGGCAGTTTTATTGCTCGAAGGTGAAGAAGGCGTCACGAAAGATTACATAAACCATTAGGGTCAACCAAAGGAGGGCATATGATAAAAACAAGATTCACGGAGATGTTGGGGATAAAACACCCCATTATGCTGGCAGGAATGAACTGGATTACAACTCCCAAGCTGGTAGCGGCCGTTTGTAACGCAGGGGGATTGGGCATCTTTGCGACCGCTGCCTCTACTCCCGAAGAAACCCGGAAGAATATCCGGGAGATCCGAAACCTCACCGATAAACCCTTCGGGATAAACCAGATCCTGATCGGCCCCGGAGCGAAAGAAAACATCGGCGTCGCCATAGAGGAAAAAGTCCCCATCATCAACTATTCTTTGGGAAAACCCTGGTTCGTTGATCAGGTCCACGCCTATGGAGGAAAAGTAATGGGAACCATCGCGATCGCCAGACACGCCGTGAGGGCGGCCCAATTGGGTTGTGACATGCTCGTTGTGACCGGCCATGAAGCCGCCGCACATGGGGACGTGGCAACCTCAATGATATTGATCCCCTTGGTGGCGAGTCAGGCAAAAATTCCTCTGATCGCCGCCGGGGGTTTTTATGATGGAAGGGGGCTGGCCGCGGCGTTGGTACTGGGAGCGGATGCGATCTCGATGGGCACCCGGTTTATCGTAACCCAGGAGAGTCATGTCCACGATAATTTCAAAAAACTTGTCATCGAAGCCACCGAGCAAGACACCCTGTACGGCGATGTTTTTGACGGGCTGCCGGGCAGAGTGTTAAAAAGCCCCGGGGCGGAAGCCATGATGAAGGGAGGTTTCCCGCTCTTTCAATCAGTGAAGAGCGCCCTGGAGGTCAAACGGATTCTGAACCTCTCTTTCCCCAAATTCATTGGCCTTAGCTGGAGCATGATGAAATCTGAAGAAGGAAAGAACCTTCTGATCCAGGCTCGCTCGGCTCATGGGGCGATCCATCATCTGAAAGCCGTCAATGAGGGCGACCAAAAGGAAGGATTTTTATTTGCCGGACAGTCTGTTGGCGGCATTCAGGATATCCCCACGTCCAAAGAACTCATTGAGCGGATCGTTCTGGAGGCCGAGAAGAGACTGGAGGCGGTGGGAATCAATATTCACACGTAAAGCTATCGTTGTTTAGGTTTCAAGAAATCGCCTGTAGTGCAGAATGAAGGAAGAGGAAACCGCCTGAGAAATCTTCAGGGAGACGTTCTCATCCGCACCGGTATTGGACACCAAAACTGCTTTGCGGGTACGTCCACTGAATCGAGCCATAAATGCAGGCGATCATGCAGGTGCCGCATTCCAGACAACCGGCAAATTCTACCACCATTTCTCCCTTTTCATTAAGAGAATAAAGGTTTGCCGGGCAGGCATAAATGCAAAACCGCTCTTTGCAGCCTTGACAGATCTTCTGGTCGAGGTGAATATGGGATTCTTTATGGTTTTTGAAGGCGTCAAGCGCCAGCTTGTCAGTAATCCTCATTTAACTCTCCTCTTATCACCGTTCCATCCATAATGGTCTATATATTTCTGAATTGCAGCCAGTCTTTAAACGTTTGATAATTCAAAAAGTCTTTCTTCAATCCCTGCCAGATCGTCTTGTACAGACCCTCTTTCGGACCTCCATCCACGGTCATCACTTTTTCAAAGAGATTGGAAATCGCCTGGGGGTATTTCGAAAAGAGTCTTTCATTCTCGAGTAGATGGAGGCTGTTCTTAAATCCCTCCATCTCTTTCATGATAAAACTGTCTTTTAAAAGCTCTTCATAATGGGCTAAGGAAGACGCTGAGAAATCGTTTTTCTCTTTAGCCCTCTTGATTGCCCGGCCTGCGAGGACGCCCGAAGCCACGGCGTATTCCATTCCTCTCACCGTGACCAGCATGTTGAGGCCGAGACCCGCCGCATCCCCTACGAGCAGAATCCCGTCTCCGTAAAGTTTCGGCATGATGTGAATTCCCCCCTCGCTGATCAGGTGGGCGGAATATTCGACAGGATTGCCGTCCTTGATTAGATTTTTTATCTCGGGCCGTTCTTTAAAGCCATCCAGAAGCTTGTAGACTTCCTCGCGGGGTTCCCTGTGATTGAGGGAATGGATTCCGACGACAATGCCCAAAGAAAGGCTTTCACGGTTGGTGTAGAGAAACCCCCCACCCATCATGCCTTTGGTGAGGGATCCGACAAAAAGCTGAGCAGCCCCCTCTCCCTCTCCCAGACAAAATCGATCCTCAATGGTCTTCGCGTCGAGTTCAATCACCTCTTTAAAGCCCACGGCGAAATGTTCGGGCCGGAAAGGCTGCCGGAGCCCGGCTTTTTCGGCGATGAAAGAAAGAACCCCGTCCGCACCGACCACACAATCTGCTCCGAACTCCTCATCCCCGCTCTTGATACCAATGACCTTCGCCCCGTCTCTGATGAGGTCATCCACCTTCTTTTCCGGAATGACATAGACCCCCTTTTCCGAAACGACGTCGGCGAGCCAGCGATCGAACTTGGCTCTGAGAATGGTATAGCTGGGATAGGGGTCATGATTAAACCGGTCGCTGTAAAGTCCCACGGTGGTGGAATTGGTTTCACCCAGTAAGGTAAGGATCTCCTTGGTCACGTGTCTTTCTAAAGGGGCATCTTTCCAGAGATCCGGAAGATAACTTTGCAGAGGGGTGAGGTAGATCCTTCCTCCAGTGATATTCTTACTCCCTGAGAAATCTCCTCTCTCAAGGACAATAACCGTCATTCCCGAATCGGCCAGTTCGTAGGCACAAGAGAGACCCGCCAGTCCGCCGCCAACAATAATGATATCCACTTTTTCCATCAGGTGCCTTTAGATTACGTTGAAAATAACTCGATTATCCCCCTCTCCCCTGGTGGGAGAGGGCGAGGGTGAGGGGGGCCATGCCGTGTTCACCCCCACCTCGATCCTCCCCCTTGACGGGGGAGGATAATCCTAGGTAATTTTCATCGTTCGTGGGTGATCAATTGATCGTATAAAACTTATTTATAAGTCAGTTTTGATGCGGGATCAATACTCCTTCCCTGCTCAGGCGCTCTTCAGTTTTTCAGCGAGCAGGGGGACCACGTCATACAGATTTCCAACGATGCCGTAGTCCGACATGGCAAAGATGGGGGCTTGCTTGTCTTTATTGATGGCGACCGCAGTACGAGCGCCCCGAATGCCGACGGTGTACTGAATCTGGCCCGATATGCCGAGGGAAATAACAAGCCGGGGGCTCGTTTTTTTACCCGACAGCCCGACCAGCCGATCTTCAGAAAGCCACTGGTAGTCGGTGCAAAGAGATTTGGTACACCCGATCTCTGCGCCCAGGGCCTTTGCCAGCTGCTCGACGATCCCCAGGTCTTCCTTCTTCTCCAGACCCCGGCCGATGCAGACCAAGATTTCTGCCGCCTCCAGGTCAACTTTCTCTCCGATCTTCTCCTGTCGCTCAACGATTCGGACCCGGGGTGCTTTCAGTTTTAGATCTGCCTTAACCACCTCTCCTTTTTTGTCCTCCTTCGGTCCCAGCTCAAAAGTCTTGGGCATCACCGTGATCACCTTGTGGGCGGTCTTGATGACCTCCCCGGCCACGGTGTTTCCACCCAGGGCATATCGACTGATCAGGAGATTCCCCTCCTTCAGCTCGACGGCCGTGGCATCGGTGACGCAGCCTGCCCCGAGTTTTTGGGCCACACGGGGGGCCAGCTCCTTGCCCCTCTTTGTCGAAGGGATCAACAAAATCTTGGCATCGTTCTTCTGCGCAATCTGGTAGAGCGCCTCTGCATAGGATTCGGCATTGAACCCGGCCAATGCGGGATTCTCCCCGATGTAAACCCGGTCGGCACCGTAAGTGAAATACTCCTTAGCCTCTGCACCCGCTTTTTCGCCCAGGAGTGCGGCGGCTAATCCCATCTTCAACGCACCAGCGAACTCCCTGCCTTTTGAGACGAGTTCAAAGGCCAGGTCATTTTTTTCGGAAAATACCAGCAGTTCTGTCATGATTACCTCCCAAGCGCCCCTTCTTTGGTAAGGGCGTTGAACAAATTCTCGACAGCGTCTTTTAACTCGCCTTCGAAAACCACCTGCTTTCTTGCTTGCTCCGGGGCAAGATTACTAACGATCTCCCTGACCGACCCCTTCACCCCGACCTGATCGCTGGAAAGCCCCAGGTCTGCGGCCTTCCAGTCCTGGACGGGCTTTTTGCCAGCCTTCAATATATCCTTGAGCAAGGCGAGTCGTGGCTGATTAATCTCGTTCGCGACGGTCACCACGGCAGGCATTTCAACTTCCACAACCTCGAAGCTCTCTTCCATGTTACGAACAGCCCTCAGCTTCTTTCCCTGGACCTCCAATTTCCTGACGTAGGTGATCTGCGGAAGCCCGAGGATCTCGGCCAACCTCGGTCCAACCTGGCTGGAAAAATTATCCGTTGAGCCTTCACCGGAAAGGATAAGATCGACTCCTCCGATCTTCTCGATGGCCTTGCTTAACGCCCTAGCCGTGCCTGCGGTGTCCGAATTGGCAAAAAGAGGATCCGTCAACAGGACCGCTTCATCGGCTCCGATGGCTAAGGCCCCCTTGATCGTTTCCTTCAGTTTCGCTCCGCCCAGGGCCAGCGCAATCACATTTGTCCCTTCGACCTTCTCTTTGATCCTGATCGCCTCTTCGAGAGCGTTTCTGTCCATATCTCCGAAGATCAGAGGGGCCCCTTCCAAGAGAGGTTTCCGATCCTTGATCCGGATGTATTTCAGGTCAGCGATCTGTTTCAGGCATACGATGATATTCACGTTTTGACCTCCTTTCCACTCACTCAAGAAACACAAATACCTTTGGATCGACCCTGGCGAACCCAATAAGAGGGCCGACACCATTCTCAGCTCCAGGGGCAGCCATCGAAGCTGCCCCTGGAGACTGGGTGCAAGAAAATTCACTCTCAGACAGGATTAGTGACCTGTCTGTGTACCGCGATACGGCACTCCCTCGTCACCGATGTAGTCACGGGCGATGATGATCTTTTGAACGTGATAACCACCCTCTGCTCCGACCACATAGGACATAGCGCCCCTCAGGGCCATCTCAAGCGGTGTGTCCTTGGTATAACCAAAACCGCCGTGGTACATCATGGCATGTTTCGCGATATCCACAGCAAGCATCGGCGAATTGGCCTTGCAGACAGAGATCGTCCGGTTGATCTCTTCCTTGGTAAAGCTGGATCGATCTTCATAGAAATGGTCGATCATCCAGGTCCCCTTCTGAAGCATCAGCTTCAGCATCTCCAACTTGGAATAGTCATCGGCGATCTCGAAGGAGATACCCTCAAAGCTCGACAGGGGCCGGCCGAAGATGATCCTCTGTTTGCTGTAGTCCCGGCCGATTTCCAGGCACTTCTCAGCTCCTCCCAGGCAAGCGGCTGACACTAATACTCGGGCGGCATTGAAACCTTCCATGTTGATATAGAACCCTTTGCCTTCCTCACCAAGAATGTATTTTTTCGGAATCTCGACGTTTTTATAAACAAACCCACCCGTAGAGAGCCCCATACGCCCCATGTCTTTATAAACGGTAAAGCTTGTGCCCGGAGCTTTGGCCGGAAAATAGGCAAACGTGGCTCCTTTATACCCTTTTGAAGGATCGGACTTAAAAAGGGTTAAATGACCTCCACCCCACTCATTGGACTCCCTGACACCGCTGATATAGGCCTTTTCACCGTTGACGATGAACTTGGTTTTTTCGCTCTTGGCCCAGGTCTTAATGTTGGCAAGGTCGGAGCCTCCGCCGGGCTCGGTTGTATTGATCCCCAGGAACCACTCGCCTTTTGCCACTTTGGGTAATATCTCTTCCTTGGCCTCCTTGGTGCCGTACTGAGAAAGCATAAATGCCCATCCGATGCAAAGCAGTGTGTAAACAGGCACAGACATGCTCAGCTCGGCCCGGGCTACCTCATGAATGGTTGTCATGGCATACTGCATCGTTTCTCCGGGCACGGCTGTGCCGCCATACTCCTCGGGAATGGTCACTCCGAAGATCCCGAGATCAGCCATCTTCTTGACGACTTCCTTGGGAATCTTCTCCCATTCCTCGTCAATTTTCCGCGCGATTGGCTCCAGTTCTTTCTGCGCGAATTCTCTTACTGTGTTTTTCCATAACTCCAGCTCCGTACTCATTCTGAATTCCATTGTGATCCTCCTTTCTTGTGTTTAATGAAGTTCCAATCGGCCACCGGCAGCGTAAGCCGGGTGGCACCAAAAACAATAAATACCCAAACCGCATTCGTGCCAACCAGTGGTATTTGGCACGAATTGAGTCTGCTCTACTTGGCTGGGTGTCTGCAGTAGAATTATCTGCCAAGAAAACATTTCGTCCCGGACAATTTGTACGCACCTTCTATATCAGCAAAGACCGTGCCATTTGCCATAGAAATAGTAACATCTTGATATTTAAAGTTTTTTTTAGATACGAAATCACGAAAGACTCTTTGAAGCCGGAAAAATGTCCTGAAATCAGGACATCAAAACAGGCAAAATATCATAACATGCTAACTATACTATAAGATTCATTTATGTCCTGTATTTAAGACATGTCTGATTTACAGGACGTTATGCTGTTTCATTTTTTCGTAAAGCGAGGACCTGTGGATTCCAAGAATTTTCGCTGCCTTTATCCTGTTCCCCCCGACAGACCGCAGGGTGTCCACGATGATCTGCCTTTCCACATCCGTCAGCGTATCCCGTAAAGACCCACCGGGCCGGATAAAACCCTCGTTCAGCATCTCAAGACGGGTTATCCGTCCCGGAAGGTGTTCCGGTTTCAGCTGTCCACCTCTTGCCATGATCAGCCCCCTCTCCAGAACGTTTTTCAATTCCCGGACGTTCCCCGGCCATTGATATCTCTTGAGCATTTCCATTGCCTCATCGGATATGTCTGTGGGGTAAGACCCGACTTCCTGATTTAAGATAGACATCAGGTGACGGGCGACGGCCGGAATATCCTCTGGTATGCTTCGGAGGCTTGGCGCATCGATGTGGAAAGAGCTGATGCGATAATAAAGGTCCTCCCGGAAAGTTCCTTTTCCCATCATCTCCTGAAGACCCTTGTTTGTAGAGGTAATGAGCCTATAGTCAAGATTGATCGTCGTAGTCCCGCCGATGCGCTCCAGTTCCTGATCCTGAAGGACCCTCAGAAGTTTTGCCTGCATGGTCAGGGGCATGTCGCCGATTTCATCAAGCAGAATGGTTCCGTTGTTTGCAAGCTCGAATTTTCCAGGCTTTCCCTGAGCCCGGGCCCCTGTAAACGCGCCTCCCTCGTAGCCAAAAAGCTCGCTTTCGATCAATTCCCGGGGAATGGCGGCACAATTGACCCTGATGAAAGGACCGTCCGCTCGCTTGCTATTTCTATGGATATAATAGGCGATGGTCTCTTTGCCGGTTCCCGATTCTCCGGTGATCAGAACCGGAAAATCACTGCCGCTGACCTGTAAGGCTAACTTCTTTGCCCTTTGAATCAGATCGGACTGGCCGATCAGGACTCTGGCTCCCTTCAGGCTCTTGATTTCATCCTTGTAATATTTGAGCTTGCTGTTGAGTACATTAAGCCGTCTCTGGATTTGCATTACTTTTGACTCGTGATGAAGCATGGCCTTACCGACAGCGCCGATAATCTTCCCTTCCCGATTTCTCAACGGAATTCTCGAAATAATTTGTAGCCTTCCGCCGACGAACAGAGTTTCCCCGATCTTGGCCCGGCCGGTTTCCACAACCTCGTGCAAATTCGTTTCTTTGATGACCTCTTTCACATGCCGGCCTATCGCCGTGACGGGATCGACCCCTATCAGGTCCTTGCTATAGTGACTGATGAAGCGGATAATCCCCCTCGTATCAATGATCACAGGACACTCATAGGGATTATCGACGATGGCTTCGAGAAGGTCTCTATCTAACTGGTCCAGCGTATGATCGATAGGTATTGGGGTCATAAATGTCTTCGCTCGGCATGGTAATCTGCTTGTACTTTAGAAGGATTACCCATTAAACGGCACCCTGTCAAGAGGGATAATCCTCTCTTGTCTCCCTCGGGTTTTGCCCCCGACCTGGGGTGATCCCCCTCAGAGCCTTCATAAGGCCCATCTTTAATAGGAATTTGAAAAAGACGCATCCATGGGAGAAACGCCGGTAATGACCGTCACCCCTTTGCCAGAACCCCTAAACGGTCGGGCCGATGAAGCCTCTTCAGAGGATCCCCCCAGACGAGGGCTTACAGAAAAAACTAGGGGAGGACAAGGGATAACACCGTCGTTCGTTCTATTTCTGACGTGTGTCTGAATAATGAGGCTCATGCCCTTTCTCCGCCTTTTTTCGACGGAACGGACAGACGAGCTTATTGATGAAATAAGGACAATTCCGGCATTCCGGATTCTTCTTATAGCTTTCTTCTTTGCCTGAAATAATTTTTCTTTTCACACGCATGTCCCTCTGTTTTAGAGAGAATGTAATAGATCGCCATGTCAATTTGCAAATCTTATATACGCAATCGTCACCTTGCCTTGAGTCTTGGAGCCTTTCAACAAGTCTCTAACAGGACGTTGAAAAAGTGTTCTAGGCCAGGCTGCTCAAAAATGCCCAGATGCAAGGCCCCCGAAATCTTGAGAGTGGCGTTGCGACGAATAAGGAGCGACATCTTGCCACGCCGACGAGTTGGTGAGTCGGCCAGAGGCGTACTTGAGTGCACGCCGCAACGACGAAGGATAAGGGAAACGCAGCAGATGGGCGTTTTTCAGCAGCCCGCTAAAGCGTTCTCTCCGTCTCCTCCAGCAGCCGCCTGGCGATGACGAGCCTCATGATCTGGGCTGTCCCCTCGTAGATCTGAATGACTTTGGCATCTCTCATTAATTTCTCTACGGGATGCCATTTTGTGTATCCCATCCCGCCGTAGATTTGAACCGCATCCGTTGTCACCCGCATCGCCATGTCCGCGGCAAAGGCCTTTGCGATGGCTGCCTCTTTCGAATTTCGAATTCCCTGATCTGCCAGCCAGGCCGCTTTCCAGACCAGAAGCCTTGCCGCCTCAATATCCTTCGCCATATCCGCCAGCATAAATTGAACAGCCTGGTGCTGGGCGATGGGAACCCCGAATTGAATTCTTTTCTTGGCATATTGGGTGGCCAGCTCCAAAGCCGTCCGTGCGAGCCCAACGGACCCTATGGCAACCACCGGCCGGGTGATATCGAGCGCAGCCATCGCCTTTTTGAAACCCTCTCCCCCTCCGCCCAGGAGATTTTCCTTGGGAACCCTCACATTCTTGAAGGTCAAAGAAGTGGTATTGGAAGCCCTCTGGCCCATCTTATCGATCGGCTCCCCATGACTGAGACCTTCTAAGTTAGAGGGGACGATGAGACTGACGATCCCTTTATGTTTTTTTGAAGGGTCGGTGGTCGCAAACACAACATAAAAATCGGCATATCCTCCGTTGGTCACCCACATCTTAGCCCCGTTGAGGAGGTAGTGACCCCCGTCGAGGACGGCAGTGGTCCGCATGGAAGCAGGATCCGATCCTCCCGTCACTTCACTCAAACAGTAAGAGGCAATACTGAACTTTGAGCAGAAAGGCTTGAGAAATCGCTCTTTCTGGTCTTCCGTCCCGAATTTGATGATGGGATAGAGCGCCAGTGTGCTCACAAAAATGGAGACATAGATCCCCATGCAGCCTGCTGCGAGCTCCTCCGAGATAATGCAGGTATCCAGCAGCCCTAAGCCCTGCCCTCCGTATTTTTTGGGAACCAGCGGGGTGAAGAATCCTTCCTGATGAGCCTTCTCCATGATATCGAGAGGGAAGGTTCCATCTTGGTCATGTTTCGCGGCCACAGGCAGAATCACCTCTTTAGAAAATCGCCATGCCTTTTCTTGAAGGTTTTTCTGTTCCGGCGTGAGATCAAATCCAATCATTCTTCTCCTCCTTGCAAATAGTATCCCCTACCCATTTCACTTCATTTAACTTGATGCCGTGATAATACTTTAGCGCTTTATAAAATCGGCACTACAGAACCCCAGTTCCCGACAGGGACGCGGCTGCAAAAAGTTTCAGAGCGGGAACCTTTTACTGGACCAATCAGATGGTTCCAAAAGTATTGCAGGGGTCCGTTCTCTTTCTGCATTCCAGCACGATACAATATGAAGAACCGCATTCTGAAACTTTGAAATCCCCGCCCCTGGCGGGAACCGTCGGACCATTCTCCTCTCGTTTCAAAAAGCTAAAGTGTTATAAACCACCCTAAGACCACTCTATATATCTTATTATTTGATTTTCAATAGATTTCGTCATTCCCTCGCAAAAATACTGTTTTTTTGCCAGGGAACTACTGAATTCACCCTATTTGTCGGTTAAAGTTTATGAGGTAGGGTATTCTCGTCCCTGCCTGCTTGTTATCAGGAAAATCGACCCCCAGGCGTATTGACCCGTTCGGCGGCCCCAAGGCTCGCCCTTGAAGGGGGTAAAGAAGCGACGCTTCCTTCGACACGCTCAGGACGCTGAGTTTATCGAAGTGCAGGGTCAACCCTGAGCCTTCGACCCAAGCGGCTCGACTGAGCCCGTCGAGGGCCTCCGGGTCGAGCGACTCGCCGAAGTCTCAGGCGGAGGGACAAACCCCAGCTCGAGTCGAAGGGTTGACAGGGAGTTCCCGTGTATGTATAAACAAAATTGATGGTTCAAAGGAGCAAGTCTCAATTGATCTTGGCCGGAGATGTAGGCGGGACAAACACTCGCCTTGGGCTTTTTGAAATCACCCGGGGCCGCTTTCGCCTCCTGTCTGAGAAAACCTATTTAAGCAAAAATTACAAGGGACTGGAAAATATTCTCGTCAATTTCCTAAAAGGGCAAAGGGAAATCGTCGCAGCCTGTTTCGGTGTTGCCGGCCCTGTCACGGAGGAAGTCATCGTCGCTACAAACCTTCCGTGGTGGATAGATATCCAATCGCTTCAAAAGCTGCTCTCCCTCAAGAAGGTAGAGGTGATCAATGACCTTGTCGCCAACGCCTATGGAATCTCTGTCTTGAAGAAAGCCGACTTTGAAATCTTAAACGCGGGCAGGATAAGAAAAGGAACCCAAGCCCTCATCTCGGCCGGTACAGGCCTCGGAGAGGCGATTCTTTTCTGGGACGGGAAACAATACGTTCCCTCTCCTTCCGAAGGGGGACATGCCGAATTCGGGCCCAGAAACCATTTAGAGACGGAGTTGTTTAATTATCTTTCCGACCGCTTCGATCATGTCAGTTATGAACGTGTCCTCTCGGGAGAGGGTCTCTTCCATATTTATCAATTCCTGAGGGATTCGAAAAGGTTTGGAAGCGAGCCATCGTGGCTTTCGGAGGAGATGAAAGGAGAAGACCCGCCCGAAGTGATTTCCGAGATGGCCCGTCACAGGAAGAGCAAGTTGTGCTGGAAGGCGTTGGATCTCTTTACTTCCATCTACGGCGCGGCCGCCGGAAATCTCGCCCTCCAGGTCATGGCCGTTGGAGGAGTCTATGTCGGAGGCGGCATCGCTCCCAAGATCATCTGGAAACTGAAAGACGGGACTTTCATGAAGGCCTTCAAAGACAAAGGAAGACTCTCCCGCATTGTAGCCCAGATTCCGGTCAAGGTTATTATGAATGAAAGAACAGCTCTTCTCGGCGCGGCCTCTCGTGCCACGAGTCTTCTGAAGGCTTAGCCGAGTACCTCTATAAATCAAGAGTACGGGAGATAAGATGTAGCGTCGGCATTCATTGCCGACGAGAATTCTGTATTCGCCCCCAATAAATGGGGGCGCTACCCACAATGTTGTTAGGAACAACCTAAAATCAGATTATATGGGGGCGACTGATGGAAAGCATCAAGCACTGGGAACGGTATAAGGAGTATCTCAATTTCAATCCTGAGATCGGGCTGATGGTGGATATCAGCCGCATGATGTTTCAGGATGATTATTTCGACCGGATGGGCCCTCCAATCGAAAAGGCCTTCCAGGACATGGAGGCCATTGAATCCGGGGCCATTGCAAACCCTGATGAGAATCGGATGGTCGGCCATTACTGGCTCCGTGCCCCGGAATTGGCTCCGAAAAGAGAAATTACCCGCGACATTGAGAAAACCCTCCAGGCCATCAAAGATTTTTCTAAAAAGGTTCATGCCGGAAAGATAAAATCCAAAAAAGGCAAACCCTTTTCCCGTATGCTGATCATCGGCATCGGCGGATCGGCCCTGGGCCCTCAATTCGTATCCGATGCGCTTAAGACCTCCAAAGACTCCATCAGACCCTATTTTTTTGATAATACCGATCCGGACGGCTTCGACCGGATCTTAAAAGAAATCAAAGGTGTCTTATCAGAGACCATGACCATCGTGATCTCAAAAAGTGGCGGCACGATAGAAACTCGAAATGGAATGCTTGAGGCGAAAGCCGCTTATCAATCAAAAGGACTTCGTTTCGAGAAACATGCCGTCGCGATTACCGGGGCGAACAGCGACCTCGACCGGATTGCAAAAAAGGAAGGGTGGATTGCGCGTTTTCCGATGTGGGATTGGGTGGGGGGGAGAACCTCAGAGACTTCTGCAGTGGGACTTCTTCCCGCTGCACTCCAGGGTATCGATATCGACGCACTCTTGCAAGGTGCCCGTCTCTGCGATGAAGTCACCCGGAAAAAGGACTCCCGGACCAACCCTGCAGCTCTTTTGGCTCTCGCCTGGTATCACGCTACCGGAGGTTTTGGAAAAAAGGATATGGTCATTCTCCCTTACAAGGATAGACTCCAGCTCTTTTCGAAATACCTCCAGCAGCTCATCATGGAGTCCCTTGGCAAAGAAAAAGACCTCAAGGGTCAAGTCGTCAATCAGGGGATTTCGGTTTACGGCAACAAGGGTTCTACCGATCAACACGCTTATGTCCAGCAGCTTCGCGAAGGGCTGAACAACTTCTTTGTCACCTTCATTGAGGTGCTCAAGGACCGCCAAGGTCGTTCTTTAGTGCTGGACGGGAAGGCCACCAGCGGCGACTATCTGAATGCTTTTCTCCAGGGGACCCGAAGGGCGCTCAGCGAAAAGGACCGGGAATCCATCACCCTTACGATTGAAAAGATAGATCCCCGTTCCATCGGGACCTTAATCGCGCTTTACGAACGGGCCGTAGGCTTCTATGCGTCGCTGGTCAATGTCAATGCCTATCATCAACCCGGTGTGGAGGCGGGGAAAAAAGCAGCGGGGTTGGTCATTGAGCTTCAGGCCAAGGCCTTCGCCTTTCTCGAGAAAGAAGAGGGAAAGTCCTTTACGGCAGAGGAGATTGCCGCGGCCATCGGTGCGCCGGAAGAGGCGGAGATGGTGTTCAAATTGCTCGAGCACGCGTCGGCCAACGCGGATCACCCGATCAAAGGGGTATGCGCTGATCCTCCATTTCGTTCTCGGTATCAGTATCGTCCGTGAGCGACGTATTTTTTTATATCTTCTTCAGATCTCCCTCTATGGCTTGAAGCAGAGCAGGAGTTATTTGTGCTGGCATAAAAGCGGCAATCTGCTTCAGAGTCATGCCCCGACCCATGGCCGTTCGCGGATCCTTCGATACGCCCGGCATGTGTTTCTCTAAAACAGCCTTACCCTTCTCATTATCTAAGATTTCTCCCAAAGTCGAATCGCTTGAAAATGCCATCATAGACCTCCTTTCTTATTTAGGCGAATACTTTATCAAAGATTTTTAAGATGTCAAGAAAATTTGTTTCCCTGCCCCCCCAGTTCTTATGGTGCCTTCCCATGTAAACAGACCGGCTGCTCCCATTCCTTGTTTTCAATTTATAATCTTATGGAGATCCCCTATTTCCGACGAATTTCCTCCTTCCAAGAAGCATCTCCAATTTCGTGATAAATGCTCAAGTCTCCTCACCCTCCCCTCTCCCCTTGCGGGAGAGGGATAGGGTGAGGGGGCATTTCACGGTTGTCACGGAAAAAAAGATGCTTACCTCCTTCCAGCTCCTTATAGTCCCCAAATTCAATATCTGTTACAATAAAACAATTTGGCTGCTGAAGAAGCGATTTTTTTGTAGGTTTTTCCCCTTGCACGACGAGGAGTCGTACTTGAAAAAGAAGATAGCGGAAGAGCTCGATTACATATTTAAACCAAAATCAATAGCCGTGATTGGGGCATCGGATACCTTCAGAAAGTGGGGGTACCTGATGGTTGAGAGGCCTCTGAAGACGGGTTTCAAGGGAGCCATTTACCCCATCAACCCCACCAAAGGCGAAATATTGGGACTTCCTACCTACCCCAGCGTATCCGCGGTGCCGGCCGCTATTGATCTTGCCGTCATCACCACGCCTGCGGCAACGGTTCCGGGCGTCTTGCGCGACTGTATCGAGAAAGGCATCAAGGGGGCCGTTGTGATAAGCGCCGGTTTTGCCGAAGTCGGTGAAGAGGGGAGGGAAATCGAGCAGGCAATGGTGGAGGTGGCCCGTTCAGGCGGTATCAGGCTCGTGGGACCTAACGGCATGGGGATATGGAGCGCCGCGGGACAACTCAGCTTGTGCTTTCCCCAGGCGCCCAAAGCGGGGCCTATTGCATTTATTTCACAGAGTGGGACCTTTGGCGTTGCTATGGCACAGGTCGCCAGCGACAAGGGATACGGCCTGAGCAAATTCATCAGTATCGGAAACCAGGCTGATCTTGAGGTATCTGACTATCTCGAATACCTCGCGGATGATGAGGATACGAAGGTCATCGTGCTCTATCTCGAGGGGCTGA
>Ga0315282_10006534_pt1 | contig 19472 bp, 17 predicted proteins | sample YL17G07_20_MG_FD_203693 | JGI IMG/M metagenome (GOLD analysis project Ga0315282, IMG submission 203693) | Sediment microbial communities from Yellowstone Lake, YNP, Wyoming, USA - YL17G07_20 | ecosystem: Environmental > Aquatic > Freshwater > Lake > Sediment | place: USA: Wyoming | collected... | reverse complement strand
CATGGGCCCCAAGATGGTCTTCCTCAACGCTCATCAGCTTTGCAAGCGGGTGGTCGCTAGGCAGAAGCTTGGCTACAGTCACCTTGAACCCTCCAAGGTCGACAAGTCGCTCAGGTTGGTGGCTGACCTCGCTAAGTTTCATGGAAGGCTTCGAGAACTTGACTTAAAAACGGAGAAAGAAAGTTATTACCGCGCGGTAATAACTTTGAAGAGCGAACTCGATACCTTGTTTGCTTCGTTGCCTCGCACTAAAGGGTTGACTCTTGATACTTTCTACGCTAACAAGCTTCGCGTGTTGAAGATCGCCATTGCATATCACGCAAAGAGGAGACAGAAAACTGGTTACCGCGCGGTAACCAGTTTGAAGGACAAACTCGATGCGAATCTCGCGACGACCGGCCGGCAAGACCTAGACACCTTGCCTCCTTTGTATCATCAATGCGTGGTCTCGTGCGATATTTGCGCCAATGTCGATTAGGAGAACACGCCGCCCACTGGCAACGTCACCGTGTCAGCCGTTCCGATCACCTGATAACCAACAACACGGACACCCTGCTCGTACAGGTATATCCGTGAGATGAAACCCTCATGGAGCAGCCAAGTAAGCGCTCTCTTCATGACGTCCGGGGAAAACTTTAGCTCCTTCTCAATTGCTTCACGTGTCAGAAAACGCTGTGTGAGGAGGCACAGGAAAATTGAAAGACGCGGATCATCAAGCCGGCTGAGCAACCGCGCAAAGTTGTGGCCAATGGTTTCGTCTGTGCTCAAGAAGCTTCGCTCTTAATGTGCTTGGATGCCTGTTCGATTACGAGTGCTGGCAGGACGATGTATGTGGTGATGGTGAAGATGGCTGCGAGTGTGAAGCCGAGGATGGAGCCAGTGTTTCCTGCGCCGGCAGCATGAAATGTTGTGTCTGCGATGCGGACTGCGATGCTGATGGGGATCAGCAGGATGCGGAAGAGTGCTTGGAGGGCTGGTTTATCAGAGATGTATTCTGCGATAGGTGGCGACCAACTGTAGTAAAATGTGTTGAAAGCGTCGCGGAGTATTTTGCCTATTGGCGTGGACCCGATAATTCCATCTCGGACGTGTCGCATGTAGACAACCTCCGGCGCCATCTCTGAACCATAGGCTGCTGTGGCAATGATGCATCTGCCGGAAGATGTTGAAGTCGGAGTGGACGGTTGAGCAGTTGTCTGAGCCGTTGTGGTCTGTGGGGCATTGAACACGGCGGTTAGTGTATGCGGCTGATTCATCACGACGAGATAGGGTTGGGTGGAGGCGACATTGGCGCCGTCGAGTTCCCAATGGTCGAAGCTGTATCCGCTGACGTTGATTACAGGAATTGCCTGGACAGCCGCGCCGGGGTCGTATTGGTTATCGCTTGTCTGAGGATTCAGAAGAACGGACACTGCGTTGCTTGGTCCGCCTACCACGTTGACTGTGAGTGGATACTTCGTTGTGGTGCCGGTCGTGCCGGCGGTCGTGGTGCTCGTCGTAGTGGTGGCGGCGTTCATCGCGATTGTGAGTCCTCTTGGCCGGTAAGTGAATGGGAAATTCTGGATGCGGTACTGGAACGTGGGGGTGGTGATGTCGATATTGGCTAAGCCGTAGGTGTCAGTGATTGGCCACTTGAATGCGCCGTCAACTATGGATGCTTGAAGCGTCTGCGTGTTGCCGGCTACGGTTTGCAGGTTAATGGTTGCTGTGCCAGTCGTGATTATTGGAAGCTGATCGTTGCCGACTAGACCGACCCAATTGTAGGACGCAGTGATCTGTGCTGTGTCTGGGTCGATGTCAAGGTACTTGAAGACGAGGACGTGTCGGTCAAGGGTATAGCCTCCGGCTTCGACGTGTATGTCTGCTCTGACCTGCTCCGTGTTTGCAGTGATGTTGGGGTCAGCGATCTGGCAGAGGGCGCTGGGCCAGCTGCTGCCTAGGATCTGCGCTTGTGCGCTTGTGATGTATTGTCCGTTCGGTTCGTAGAGGGTGCAGGTGACACTTTGCGGCGTAACTATTGTGGCGTTGCCGTTTGTCTGCTGGAATGTTTCTACGTTTGCGTAGAATTGGTTGTTGCGCAGAGCTGCATAGGTTCCCGCGTATATGCCGTCCGGCTGGTTTGATGTTATGAGGCCTTCATCGCGCAGCCACTGTGCTAGCGGTTTCGAGTCGAGGACGGCGTCGCCGAGTATGGCGGCGTATGGGTCGGTGCCTTGGAGCTTGGCTAGTTGGCTTGTCCATTCTCTGAATACGGTTGGCTTGTACGCGTAGAGTTTCTCAAGCGGGTTACTGAGGAGATATGGTGGAGCGATCTGTGATTCCAGGTAGATGGCGGGGCCGTTGCCAGGGGTTATGGCACTGTAGTCTACATCACCGCCGAGAAGCTGACCCCACCCAAAACTGTGAGTGATTATCATTTTCATCGCATCGGCGCTTCCCTCGATGGAAAGGCCTCCGAGATTGGAGGTGCCGGAGGTGGCTTCGAACTGGAAAACATGTGTGAGTTCATGAACCACTATGCCCTCAACTGTCAAAGAATCAAAAAGGGTGAAGATGTCTGCGCGGACACAGAATTCACGGTAACCAGCGGCCGCACCTGGTGGAGAGCACCCGTTTGGGTCGTACGATGTGTCGTAGGTGAGTGAGAAGTCATGGTCCGGCATGTAGAAAAGTTCCGCAATCTTCGGAATATCCTGCTGAACGTATGCGACGTTGGCGGACAATGCTGAGTCGGGGAAATCATCTGCGAATTGGACCGTCACTGTGTGGCCATTGGACAAAACAACGTCAACGGTCTGCTTGTAGGCATGGACCGGCGGAACGACAAGCGCAGCAGCACCCATTGCAAGCAGGAGGAAAAGGACACAGACACTAGCGTTCTTTCGCATCATTCAATAGCGCCTTCTCTGAGTTCCTTGTCCGGCACCCTGTCGCTCCGAGCCTGAACCCTCATACGCTTCTGTTTCCAGCTTGTCCACCAGTCGACCCATTCCTTCTCAGCTTCCTGAAGGGTAGTGGGAACAATTGTGACTTCGAAGTCATTCAGGAGCTTCCCCCACGCCGCGAGGTTGTAGACAAGCCCTTTCTCGCGTAGTTTCGAAAGGTCCGCGATCAACTGAAGGTTCTTCGCGATTTCATTTCTGTAGAGAAGCTTTGAGGAAGTGGACCTGTGGTATGGGTTTTTCACATATTCAACGGTTAGAACGCCAAGTTCGATTGCTTCATCAAGCTGCCTCTTGCTGAGGTGGAACTCCTTCATTGCTGTCGTGAAGAAGCACTTTGCAGATTTCCTTCCGTCTTGAGCCGTGTCGTCTTCAGAGTTGGCCAATTCAACTCGCCTCCGCCTGAACCATCTTTGTCATCGTAGAAATCGCCTTGCTGAGCTTCCAAGCGGGGGTGTTCCAGAAGAAACCTGGAGTCCTCTCTATCGCAAAGAAGAACTCGCGTCCATCATGTAGTTTGATTTGAACGCCAGGCCAGCTCGCTTCTTTGAGGTAATTCCCGATTCCGTAGCTCCAGTGCGTGACCTTTAGCATGTCTTCAAAGATCTCCGGTGCCGAGCCTACAACTTTCTGTGCCTCTGGAGGCAACTTTGGCAGTTTGGCGTTCACCTGGTGGCTCGCAATGAACTTCGCGCGCATGATTTCTCTCGCCTCTAATGAGAGAGTCCAACCGTTTTGGCTAGCGCTCCAAATACACAAAGAGTTCTCGGTCAGAACAATAAGGACAAGGTCAACCTGCTTGACTCGCGACATGAATCCCATTTCCGTGGCCAGGAGGGCCGGCTGAGTAATTAGCACCCTGGCGCCGCAGTGCGGACAGAAATCCATCTCTTTCACCGTCTCTATATCTGATACGCTACGCATATATAAGCGTGGCTATAACTGATACGCAGAGCAGCCATGTACACGCGGATACTCACAGAGAACGAACGGGACCAGATCAGCAAGTACCTGAAGAAAGATGGAGCACGAAAGGACGCCATACGAACGCTGGTCATGCGAGCAAAAAGACACAGAGGCCAAATCCTAGAAGACCTCCAGCTGCTCAAGGACCTGGTCGAAACGTACGAGAAACAGAAGACGCGTTAGAGAGAGGCAATGCACGCTTGATCGCCTGATCAAGAGACTTTTGTTAGATCCTTGATCGTTCTTCCACTGGTCGGAACGTTGGGAGGCCGGGATATGCGACGGAGTAACTCGTCCCATTCGTGCGTCTTTTTGCAGAGCTCGCAATCGATCTTGTGATGTCTCATACATATCTTCGTGAGGCGCCTCTCAGTAGCTTCATCTTTCAAACTCAACCCTCCTGTGAGGAAAACGCCGGACGGTACGAGAGGGTGGTTTGAGTCTCACAATCAGTGGATACTATCGTGGTTGTGATCGGACTTAAACATTCCCACGAGGCTCCCAGTCGCGGAGACAATTCTTACCCACAGCACACATAGAAAATGCCCTTCTTCTCGAGGTGGGACCACGCGTCGGCTCCCGCCTAGAGAGCCGCCGATCTTCTTATCAATCTTGCAGCGTTAGCGTCAAACAGGATCACTGGTCTGGATCACCGCTCCTCTTTTCAGTTTTTGGTTTTCTTCGTGACTGAAGACGAGCGCCGTGTTATGGTTGCCCTCGCCGCCCGTTCCTCTCCTCTCTTGTTGGTGGTGGGTGTGTGGTGTTGGTGGGTAGTGGCTGGGAGACTGGGTGCTGAGTGGTTAAGTGGAGACAGCCGGGTGTATTGCAGACGTCGATGTTGGTAATCAGGTGTAGCGTTGGTGGAGCTGATAGAGTCGGAGCAGCAGGAGACTTGGGAAGCAGCTGAAGACGGTGGAGGTGGAGTGCTGGTAGCTTGGAGTTGAGAGACTGGAGAAGCCGGAGAGCAGTGGAAACAATGGGGTGTAGTAGCAGTCGAACCGGGGAGGGATAGCTGAAACAACCGGGTGGATTGCCAACATCGATGTTGGCAATCAGTGACTTGAAGCAGAGTTAGTAGAACTGGTCAAAGCTGAACTGACGAGAACCGGACGGATAGCCAGTAGAGCCGGGTTGGGGATGGTTGAACCGGTAGAGCTAACGAGAGCCGGTGGAGTAGAGCCAGGTAGAGCAGCTGGAGACCGGAGACTTGGAGAGCCACTGAAGACCAGACTAGAAACTGAAAACTAGAGACGGAAGAGTATGGAGAGCCTAGTGAGTGTTGAAGTAGACGAATAGCCGAATAGGATTGGAAGATCCGGAGAAACGGATAGAAAGAAGAAGAGAGAAAAGAAGAACGAAAACAGAAGAGAAAAAGAAGAAAGAGAAAAGAAAAACAAAACAAAGAGGGTGTATACAAAAAATAGATACTCACAAAAATGGGCTGGTGGTCGCGCCAAGCGCCATCCAGACCAAAACAGCTCATTTTGAGCCATTTCAATTTTCGAGGCCGGCGAGCAGAACCTACATGAATTGCCTGAACATGCGGCGTGGCTTAGCCCTTTACTGAGCTGAACCTTCTCCGAATCCGGAGTTGCCGATCAAAAAAAATAGGGATGAGAAGACTCGCACAAGAACACACTTGTGTGCTCACTGAAACAGTGATCCTGGGTAATCGTGATCCCAACAAGGAAGCCGTGATCCGATCTTCAAAATCGTGATCCTGAGTAGGATAGTGATTTGAGAGATTTCAAAATAAGTTGGCGCAAAGCCACGTTAGACACCTGCGCTAAGGGTCAATCCAACGATAGCAAATTGCTCTACAAGTTCATCTTCTGTCTTGCGACCAGACGCCTTGGCTCAATTTACTACGGCCCTCATTGTCATCGTTCTTTCGATTTAAGCATGATCCAGAAAGCGACACATTCTGAGGCGCATTGGAGATGATCGGGCACAAATATGAGTGAGAGAAGGACGCACGTCTAAACATGCGATCGGATAGCGGAAAAAAAGCAGAAACGTGATCCGACACATGCAGGATCACGGAGGATCACGGCGAGTCGCCGGAGAGAGTGATTCTTGGGCCTATGGGGAGAGGGATCCGGCAAACGTTGGTGAGGTTGCGTTTCAGGATCACGATTGACTATGGTTTCTTGGCTTCAGCGGTTTCACTATTCCGATGCAGGAATCTCATGCCGTTCAGTTTCGTGCTGGACAGGCTATAGGTAACCTTCCCGTAGCGAACGCTCCTTTTGCGTGTTCTTTCAAGCTCCGTAACGAGTTGGCGAGCTCGAGGTTCAAGTGTCTCATCGACGCGTATCCATGAAAATGACTTATCATCGTTACTGAGGTTCCAGGGGAGGTCTCCATATGGATCGGTATGTCTTGTCGGAGGTGGTGCAGTGCTCAGCGAGACCAATTCCTCGTTGTTACTTGCTTGCTTTGGTCCATCTTTGAAGAAACTCCGCGCCAGTGTCGGTTTTTGATAATCGATAGGTTGCATCATTGAGTTTCAGTGTTAGATTTGCTGACTTTGATAGTGCATCGTAGAGTTCTTTGGCGGGCAGTGGAAGCTCAGGGGTAACCAGAATCGTCGCGAGCTCTCGGCGTTTCTCTGATTGCTTCCAAGGCAGGCCATTGTAGCCGGCCGGCTCTGCCGGTGCTGTCTGTGTCGTTGTCGGCGTGACCGATGGAGGTTTAGTGTCCGTTATGATGGGTTGCAGGCTAGCTTCAATCTGCTTGATCAGGGCCTCGTTATTCGATAGTTGATAGAACTGATTGTTCAACCTGAGAGTTAGATATGGATGCTTCAACAAGGTAGCATGAAGTTCTTTCGCTAATTCGTCGCTCAAGTCTTGTTTTCACCTCCCCTGCGTTCGCTCGTGAGAGAGCTATCGTAATCGATCAAGGCGCGGAGAGCAGCTGAGTCGATAATGTGGTTGCAGAAAGGACATAGGATCGCGCGGAGACAATCTTTGTCGATTCTAAATCGGTTGTTACGGAAATGGAATGAGTAAATTACATGCTCGGTCAGTCTGTCCAGCGGAGTGAAACAGTGTGGGCACACAGGTGGCTGAGGGGTAGCGTCGGACAGGTAATCGTAGGTCTTGTTTTTGTAGAGTCTGTCCTCCACACGTCTTTGGAGCCGTCTAAGAAGGGAACTCATTCAACTACCCCCTTCCCCTTGCCGGCTGAAACGGCTCATTTTGAGCTTTTCCGCGAAATTTACATCATCTACATCATTTACATCAACAGTAGTGTGTGTGTCTCTTTGTCTCTCTTTATCCACTCCGGAATGGGAAGGGGGGGAGTCATCCCTATGAGATGATGTAAACGATGTTAATGATGTATTTTTGGGAGTCTCAGGGGTGAGCTCAGGTTCAGCGTCTAGAGCATACTCATTTTTTAATCGTTCCAGGAGCTGCCACTTCAGGAGGTAGCCTCGTCGACATATCTGCTTATGCCTACCACCAGAAATTTCAACGGTCTCGAATCTCTCGGCACTTGTGAATCCGAACTTCTGCAAGATCCCACCTATGCTTCGCGTAGTTTTCGGCTTCTTGCTTGGATACTTCGAATTGTAGGCGTCTGTCACGGCCTCGGTGAGAATCAGGTCACCGTCAATATCACTGATATCGACTATCGCACATAATGCCTCAAGGACATGGAATTCGTAGCTCTCTCGTAATCGGTCGAGTCGGAGCTTGTCCTCTCGTTCGATCAGGCGCTTGTAAGTGCCCTTATATTTCTCCGGTGTGGCCGCGTAGAGTGGTTCCAGTATCTCGGTGAGTCTTGGATATTTGGCGTCCGGCATTGCTTCGACGCGGAGCGGGGTTGGCTTCTCAAGATGGTCAAGTCGATATTGCATCAATTGAGCGCGAAGGTGCTCGGCTTCCTTAAGGTCAATAGGTGGCGCCTTCCTCGTAGACTTCAGCATGATGATTTGAACAGCTCGATCTTCCAAGGTATCGAAAACATCTTTTCGAGACGCTATGACCTTGAAGGAAAACGGATCCATGGCGACGGGTTTGCGCACTGTATGTGTCTTTCCGTCTGGGGTTTTCTCTTTGACTTCATCAATCAAAATCACGTATTGCCCTCGCCGGTACGCATTCAAAACCGCCATCATTTCATAGTCAGGATACCTGGCCATCGGGTTGATGTAGTTCTCCGCTTCATCCAGCAATAGTGTGGCATTTGATTTGTCCAGAGACCGGACGACGCCCGCTCTTGTTGCGAAAGTCGCGTTAAGCGGGCGTCGAACGACCTGCTCCAAAGTCTCAAGAAGTTTGCTTTTGCCATGCCCCTTTGGTGCCAAAACAAGCAAGTAGCAAGTGATGTCTGTGTCCTCAATGCGCCAGGTGCATAGAATCCATCCCGTCAGGACTGTGTAAATGTCCTCGTCTTCGAGATATACAACACTTTTCACGAATTCTTTGACGCGCTCGAATAGCTCCAGTTCGGTGCCGTAATCTTCCGGCGTATCAGGCACATGTGGTGCTATTTCATCTACGAAGACCTTGTCTTTGCCTATCAAGCGTAACTTACGATTCTCTCGCTCGACCTTGCCGCGCCAATCCGCTTTGGCTTCCTCGCTTGATGGCTCAGGTTCAGGCTTGTCGCTCATCTTGTTTTTCCCTCCTCGGGACGGCGAGGCGTCGCAGAAAACAGGCTTTGGCTTCTTCACACTTGTCGAGGCCATACAGGCAGTCGTTTGGGGTTTGCGCGTAAAAGGGACAGGGTTTCAACATCCATGTCGGCAGACTTTTGTTGTATGCGATTCTCTCTTGTTCTCGTGCGATGATTTGAATCGCTTCGCGTCGTTTCGCTCCTGCAGCGGTTGTTAGTATGCGTGTTCGCGTTCCGTCCAAATCGGTGGCATGAATTTGGGAAGCACGCGGCGTTTTCGTTTTGCTCGGCTTGGGTAAGGGTTTGAGTTCGCAGTGATTGTGAATTCGTCCAATGTCGTCGATCCAGGTCGCGCCGAACATGCCCAGGTAGTGAACAGTGCGGCCGCGATGCGGGCAGGCTTCGTCTATGCAAGTATGAAGTTGTGTTCGATCGTAGTTGTGGATAACAGCGTCGTGCGCTGGCTCGTGCGCTGCCTTTTTAAGCTCCTGATTGATCATTCTTCATACCTCCCTTCTCCGCAGTTCGAGGTCTCGACGTCCGCTCGCTTGGCGGCCAGGGGGCGTCGAGCGCATCTTCTTTCAAGCCTTCTTGGACAGCTTTGTTTCGCGCTTTGCCTTGTTTTGGAGGTCGTGCAGAAGGACCTGCAGACTTTCTATGATGTCTGTGGTATCGGCGCTTGCAGAGTACACAACTGCAGCTGCGCTGTTTGGCATGATTCTAAGATCCCGGCCGAGACAGTCCGCGACCGGCTTCGGTATCCAAACGATGTTTTGGGTTCGTGGTAGCTTGAGTTTGAATTCTACCATCTAAGTTACGCCTTAACATTCCTAAAGTGTTGATATAAAAAGGGGGCAAAAGTGAGGACGTCAAAAAGTGAGGGTGCTAAAAGAAATTGGCAAATCATGAATGAGCATGATTCTGTTTTGCTTCGCGGGCTGCTTTCAACTTGAGTTCTTTGATGAGTAGCTGCGCGCTCGAAATCACTTCGCGCGTATCCGCGTTAGCAGGATACAGCACGCCGGCCATACCGGATGCGAGGATTCTAATATCTCGACCAAACTCATCCACGAGCTGTCGTGGTATCCACACGTTATTTTCGTTCTTTGGCAGTTTGAGTTTGAATTCGACCAACCCGCATTCCCATTCATCATTGATTTTCCACATAAAAAGGGGGAAATGCATGGTCTCGGTGATCGTCCGAGGATTTCCCCATGTAGCCCTAGTCGCATTCAAGAACGTGACCCTTGCTTTTCGCCCGCGCTTTTAAGCATCAGAAGAAAACGTGGGTGGTGTAGATGAATGCCGCATAACCTTCAGCGTACGTTTCGCCTCGTTACGTTCATGGGGATCTTCGTCACGTGCTCGTTCTGGTGGTTTTCGGGCAATACCCTGAATGACCGTGCGGGCAACCTCTGGATGCTTCTATTCTTCATTCCCGTCTTCGTAATCTGCTACTTCGTGCTGGGTCCGCGAATATCCCGAATACCAACTGAGGGGTAAGGAATGCGTCTTCTCTTGAGAAAGCGTTCGCTCGCATTGCTCGTCTCAGTCTTCTCGTTTGTGGTAAGAAGAATCCCTGTCGTGCTGGCGCAGGAGCAAGATATCTTCGCGAACGTGTCGAGTCTGGTTTACACGATAATCGCTGCCTGCTATGCGCTCATCATTCCATTCATCCTCCTTGGGATTCTGATAGGCTACGTAGAGATTGCGGGGCCTTGGAATCTTAAGATGCTCAAGAAAGCAGGACGAGCACAAATCGAGATCGGTTTCATAACGCTCTTCATTTTTCTCATCACCCCTGGTCTCTTGGGATTGCTTGCGTGGATCGGTGCGAGCTTGAGCTCCAGCTCAGGTAGTTGGCCATGAATTCGAATCCCGTTCTTCTCGCTCTCGCGATTGGTCTGGCGTTTGCAGGCTACGCGATTGGTGCTATGCTGAGAATCATGCCTCTTCGAAGATACCGCACTGCCGGCACTGAGATGATGGAGGACGCATTCATTGCGTTTGCCCTTATCACTTTGATTTCTGTCGTCGTCTTAGTTGCAAATGTAGCAGCCACAGTGCTGTATGGTGGCCGGTCGATGACTGCCGTGTATGATTCCTATTACGCATACGTGGATGAAACGAAGTCGGGAGCGTTTCTAATCCTGTCTGTCGTGATGGGCGTGATGTTCACGATTGGGACAGGGAACACAATTGTTGCTATTTTTGCGCCGGGGTCACAGCCCCTTCTTCCACTCAGCTTAGTATTTCAAAGCCAGATGGGGCCATGGATTGCTCTAGTTCAAGGAACTTATTCTTTGATGACCGTACTTGAATGCGTAGCAAATCTTCTCCAGGACAAATTGCTCGTCTTCATCGCGTTCGGATGTATCCTCTATGCTGTTCCGAAACGGCTTGCGCGCGCTGCGGGAGGAGCTCTAATCTCCTGGCCGCTGGTCTTCTACTTTGGTCTGCCACTCCTGCCGGTCTTCGTTAACATGTACGGACTAGTTCCATCGTATCATGAGATTTCCTGCACGGTTCAAAGTTGTCCGCTCGTGCAGACTCTACTCACCGCAGCGGCGAACCAGGGAAGCAGCGGCTGGTTCTCACTAATTTCCGAATTGACCAACTTGGGGAGTTTAATGAGCGATAACGCGGCGCAACTGATCTGGATGAATCTCTTCTTGCCCGTGGTATTCCTCACGATTCTATCGCTTGCCGCTGCTGGCGTTGGAAAGATTTTCGGCGGCTACGTGAATCTTCTCACAGGCGCTTGAAAATGTCTCCTGAACTTTTCAGTAGCGCACTTATCGTGCTTGTGGGTGGATTCTTTTTCCTGGTTCTAATCCTTTTGGTCGCGCAGCTGGCCGGGGACTGAAGATGCACGTCGACAACTGCCCAAAGTGCGGTCGCCCCGGTTATCTGATCAAGACATTCAGACGTATCGAAGGCCAGCCGTACGGACCCTACCCGACAGTGCGGCACTATGTCTCAAAGACGAGGGTGAAGCAGTGCTATTTGAGTCTGAAGAAACTTCACCCCGCTGACGAGGCACGCATCATTCGGCTGCTGCTCGAGCGGGAAAAAGCTCGAAAATAGTCTCATTTTGAGTATAGAAACACGCTCAGAAGGATATACAACTCGAAATCTCGACCTGAAATGACTCAGAATAAGCTCCGTTTTCCTTGATCAAGGTCCGCCAATGATGTAGTAATGAACCTAACTCCATATAGAACTTCAAGCCCTGACGTGGCCGCGATGAAAAGAGCTTCAAAATGAGCCGTTTGCTGGCCGATCAATCATGTCTATGCCCGTAGAGTTAGGCTCAGTTGTACGTAATCCGTTGCCGATAGGCGTGGATTTAGGCACTTCAGCCATCAAAGTCGAAATCGGGCTGCGTGAAGCCTGAAGAATTCGGCGGAATGTGGGTCAAGTGCACCGAGGCCATGCGTTTTCCATGTCGCGAATGAGTGTATGAAGTCCTCTCGAGCATCATGTGAGAGTCCGTGTTCTGTGTGCCATCTGTGGTACGTTTCAGGCAGTTCCGGGGTTGTGTCGTATTTTGCTTCAGCGACGCTTCGATGGAGTTCGTATGCTGCTCGTCTTTGCGCTTCTTCATCTCTCCTCTGGCCAGCTTCTCTTCCTGCATCTTCGTTTTTCTCTCTTCCAGGTGCTTGCTCTCTCTGTCCGACTGTTTCCTCACTCGTCTTGCCGGTTTGGCCGGTCTGGCGTGCCTTTTCTTGTGTTTCCTGTTCCCTGTATTCTCTTCCCTGCTCTTTCCCTCTCTGGCCGAACTGAGATGCTCCAGCTGCTCCGGGTGCCTTCTCTCTTCCAGGTACCTCACCTGTTCCTGTTTCGCAGGTCTGAGATGCTTCATCTCTTCTAGGCGCCTCACCTGCCATGTATACACGGAAGAATGCTGCAGTGCTAGCGTCCAGCGCGCCGAGACCATACAGTTTGTAGGTAACAAATGATTCAGTGAAGCGACGTCTAAGTTCCTCCGCAGCAAATCCGTCATGTCGCATGTGTTCTTGCCAGCGCTCGCGCAGGGTACTGTTTGTGTCGTATTTTGCCTCCGCTATGCTTCGATTGATGAATGCACTCGCCTCTTCCGCTGTCCGGGATGCTCCTGGAGTTGTCTCTCCTGCGGGTGCTTGCTCTCTCCGCTTGGCATGTTCTCTCCCGGTTGCTTTCTGTTGTGTGCGTTCTCCTCGTTTTCCTCCTGGTGCTCCTGGTTTGCCTCCTCGTGTTCCTTTTGGAATTGGGCCTGGTCCTGCGATCCATTCTCCACGCTTCTTTGTCTGATGTGTGTCGTACGCTCCGCGGGCTCGGAAAAACGCGTCATCTCGTCCCCACTTGAAGCCATGGCGTAAGCGAGCGTGGGGTAGTGTCGAACTCGTGATCTTCATCCTGCCCTCCTTGACCATCTGATCGACATTAACTACTTTTCCAGTCTTAGTACGGGCCGTCGATGGATACACGAATGTTCCATCATCACGCTTTCGTGCTCTGAACTCCACTTTTTCGCCGGAGGCAGTTGTGCCGGTCAATGTGTAGATGTATCCTATTTCGTGGCCACCATGTTTCGCCGAGCGATATTCATCTTTCAAAATTCCCTTCGTTTTCTTAGCGGCTGTGAAGGTTTGCTTCCCTGTCTGTCGTATAGTTGAGCCGAACCGGCCGCCTAGTGTACCAAGCGAGGGTAGTCCACGAATTGGAATGCTGCTTGCGCCACTGAACGCGGCCGCGGCGAGGCTGCCAGTTGCGAGGGTGGTGAACGTTAGGTAGAGGGCTGGGACGCAGACTAATCCGATAACGTTCGGGTCAACAAAGCTTCCGAGGACCGAGAAACCCATGCCTGCTGTGAATCCTGCCATGTATTGTGCAATCAGCGGCCCTACGAACGCCTGAAGGGGCAGCATGATGAAACTGACTACAGGAAAAACAACTAGGAAGAAGCCAGCTCGTTTGCCGATTCCGAACGGAAAGACGCATAGCAGCACTCCCAACGCGGCGAGGACGCCCCAATTCAAGTAGATGAATTCAGCGTAGTAGACAAGTACGTCTGATGCGACGAGAGCAATCCCGTATAGTTGACTTATCTGGCTGAAGATGTTTCCGAGCTGCGAGGCGATGTTGGCGCCGGCTTGCGCGCCATAATATGGTGCAAGGAGCACATCCCATGGCTCCCAGGTGGCTAGGGCTAGAATCGCATGTCCGATGGTCACAATGCCCGTGGTTATCAGTGCCCAGGTATTTACTGTGTTCACATTTGCTTGCTGTGCGGCGATAATCAACTCGTACGTTTTCTTCTGGAATGCTTCGACGCCTATCATTCCGCACTGATTTGTTGTCGTGCCATAGATTGAACACCAGACAACATCCTGCCAACTCAGAACAATTCCAAGAAAGAAGTCGAGAATAACTATTGTGAAGACGAGGTTGAAGCTGTCGTGAATCATCTTTCGAGCGTAACGTTTCAAGCCGGCACTTTTCGGTAGAGGAATCGAAAGCAACAGAAAGCCGAGCATGTACATGAGTATTGCAAACATCGAAGCAAGTCCGAAGTACCAGCCCTGCACGAAAGCCAAAGCTTAGATCATCCCAAACCTGGCAGCGGCAACCCTCCGCCGCCACCTAACGCCCTTGCAATTCCGGTAGCGACCAAACCTAAAATCAGCACGTACAACAAGGGTGCAAAAATCATCTGAATTGCTAGCTTGGCAGCGTAGTCTGCTAATTCGCGAAGTGAAGAGATGCCTTGATTTGATAGATCTTGGAAGTATGCCAATTGTGGCCCGAGCACTGGATCTACATCAACGAGTGTTTTTGGACAGACCGGCATACCGGCCGGACAGGAGCTTGTGGCAGGAAGCTCAACAAGGGGAATGATCCAATTCGTTACAATGCTTAACGTGTGAACCTGCGGAAGCGAAGCCATACACGTTTCGCAGAGGGTACAGTTGCCACAGGGGCACTCTAAGTGACGGTCAACCCGCATTGGAAGACCCCATCGTCTCGCACCATTCCCTGCATCACTTATTCCTGCAAAACCTTCGCAGGGCCCAAGCCCGCAACTAACCGTCGTTCCTGCTGGCGTGCATGGTTCTTCCCAAAGGAACTTCATGTCTGCACGAGTATCGTAGTAGGCTACGAGCTGGTCGCTTTCGCTTCTCACGTTCACCTGGACCGTGTACTTGATGCCAGTAACGTCGCGGGAGATGGAGAGCAGCTGCGGCGTAGTCTCCTTGAGGTCGATGTACCCTTCTACTTCTCGTCCCTCGAGTGCTGCACGTACGCCGTAAATAAACAAGCGGATAGGCACGGTGGTATTCGTTGTGTCTTCTACTCTGAAGCTTTCTCCACCCTGGAAGGGCAGCGACTGCCCAATGAACGTGATACTGCTTACTTGATAGTTCCCCGCCGGCAGCCGGTAGACTCGCGTTCCATCAACGTCGGTCCAAAGCTTCCAAGTGTCAGTGCCATTCGTCAACTGAATGAGATAGTTGCTCGAGTAGCTTCCCGGCAACACAGTCCCATCGGGCAGGTATCCTTGCCCGACCTGGAACAGCACGTTCGAGTGCGAATATGACTCATACTTTGCATTAGCCTGTCCTGCCGCGAGCAGTAGCCTAGCAGAATCTTTCAAGTAGAATTCGGTCATGTTTTCACTCCGTTGAATGTCAGGCAACTGCAGAAGACCTGGCTGGCTTGATGTACCTACGAAAGCCGGCATGAATGGCAGACCAACAAAGAAGACCAGCATCGTCGCTATCAGCGCAGCGCCCAGCGGTCGTCCGATTCGACCCGGCAGCCCGTAAATGAATGCACCGAATGCGACTAAGCTCAACCACGCGCAGCGCATGAATTCTCCGAGAAAGAACAAGCACGTAGTCACTATGGAAGCTGCATTGAGCAATTGCAGAGTCGGATTAACTAGGCTCCAGTGCATCCGCGCTTGTGCAGCGCCCACAATAGGGATCCAGCTGTAGGCGTTCAGATAATTACTGACTGACGCGTAGACGCGAGCGAGTATCAGCCGGAAAGGGCCTTCGGGATTGACCATGCTATCGTATCTCCCGTACATTGCGGTTATGGCTGTGACCGGGTCACCGGCTGAAAATCCAGGAGAGAGAATTGACAATGCCAAGGACATGAACAGCCCGACTGAGCTGATGATCGTCATGAAAATGAGGTAGACTGCACCATCCATTATCATGACGTAACCGGCAGATCTGAATCGTCTTGTTGCGCCTCCAGTAGGAATTGATACAAGTATGAAGCCCAGGTAGACGCTGAGAACTGCGAGGCCTAGGCTGAGAGCTAGAACTTGAGAATACAGTGCTGCTCCAGCAGGGCAGGCGGCGCTCATACGATAGAACGCCCCTTCAGCATTCGTGCCAGGCCGGCGGAGAAACCAACGAGAATGATGTACACGAAGATATTGGGAAGTATGAGGATGCTCGCATAGTATTGGCCGAGATCAGCCATTCGCTGGTCGTTCGGTTTGGGCAGTATCGGATTCTGAAGATTGCTGAGAGAATACGGGTCCTCATCTTGCAGCAGAGATGCGGGAGCGGGACCGATACTGTTCACGTTAACTCTGAAAGTGTGATAGCTTCCGGTTAGACCGAACACGACGCCACGATACCAATAAACTGCACCATCCGTGTACTCAGCTTGAAGGTGTGGGTTACTGAGCTCCGTCCGGAAAGGCGCCGAACCGTCCAACAGATCCGTGAACCCAATGTTCTGCTGCACGAACATGAAAAACTGGTAATATGCTACAAGGCGGGAGTCTGTATAGAAGGTGAAGCCGACACCTTGTTCATCAAGTTGCATGCTATAGACTCTAACGTTAGACCATGCATCTCCCCACATCCTGAAACCGACTGGAAAGAAGATCGTGCCATTATTGCCGCTAGCACTGAATCTGAAGCTGTACACATCGGCCGTGAGAGTGATGTGTTTGATGCTCTCCTTGCTAGCTTTGATATCATCCTCAGTCATTGTGAAAGTTGTCTGCGTTCCGTTGAATGTGACGGGGACACCGTGCCACCAGACTGCCGGAATCGTGTATGTTCCGGGCGGTAGGAAATACCCTCGAAGTCCGTGACCATCAGTCCAAATGTACCGGTCCGGTGCGCCTCCGCCGGAGATTTGAATGCGCGAAAAGTCAGGAGCTGCCATGTATGGAGCCCCGCCTGGACCGTACTGCCGAGGTTGAACCTGAAAGATGATGTCTGTGCCACCATACTGCTCAACCAAACTGAGTACCTTATCGTAATCAGTCTGCATGTCTGCAAGAAGTGACTGAGCATTCTGAGTTGATGCCATTGTGTTTACGAAAGCCGGCATGAGAGGTAATCCAATGTAGAAGACGAGCGTCACTGCAATGAGGACGGCCCCCCACTTTCTACCGAGACGAACGGGTAGACCGTACAAGAAACCGCCGAGCAGTAGGAGAGCCGGCCACACGACCTGAATGAATTTTGAGAGGAAGTAGAGGACGTAGATCATGTAGACAAGTGCCGGTATCATGACGAAAATCGGAATCAGCAGGAGCATGAGGGTGGCGAGGTAGTTCGATGCGAAGTTTGTGATTATGCCGCCTGCAAAGTCCGCGATTGTCTGCAGCGCAAAAGGGAGGATGCCTTTCACAATCGTGATTGCGACGACAATGGCGAAGAAGATGAAGAGCCAGAGGATAATATCCCAAAATGCATAGCGATAGCCTGCGAGCGCAGCTCCAAGGAGGCCGGCGCCTGTGGGTACCCCACAGAGGCCTTGGCGGTTAATCGTCTCTCCGAACCAGGAAAGACATGCGGGAGAGGTGTTGCCGGGACTGCAGCAGCCAAGGCCAAGGAATTTGTCCAAGTTCTCATACGCGGCGTCTGCGCTTCCCCAGCCAAGTTCGCCGATAAGTGAAAGCACCAAGTTCGGCCCAGAAAAAATGGTTAGAACGAGCGTACTCACGTAAGAGTCCTCAATCAGTACTCTACCAAACGACTTTACCTCGCTTCTCCCTGGACCTGGCAGACTCCACATCACCCACCCAATCAGCAATTGCGCAGTGATCAGTGACAGGCCCAAGCTCAGCAATACTGGCGGCGCTAGGAACGAGGCTAATTCGGTGGCAGTAGTGGCATTCATCTCTATGCTTCCTCCAGTACAGGTGAGGAGGCATGTGAGAGCAGCGACGCGAAACCGCCGGCTACGAGTCCCAAGATCAGAACGAAGATACTTATCCCCATTACGCGAAGAATTATTTCCCCGGCGAAGTCACTTCCAACCTTTAGAAGATGTTCAGCGACACTTGCAGCGAAGACGCGGATATCTGCCGATGTGGAAATCTTGAGAAAGTTGCTAAATCCGGCGGCATTGACAGCAAGGACTAGGTCTCGGTAGCCTGTGAACCAACCGAGAAAATCGCGGAGTTGAGACAAGCCGAAATAGAAAACGAGAGGGAACGCAATCATCCAGCCGGCAGCTATCCTTCCAATCTTTCCTGGAATCGCCCAAAAGACACAACCCAAAAAAACCAATTGCCACAAGTACGTGTTCACGAAAGTGTTCAAGTATTCAAGGGCAACGAGTGTGAGCGCATAACTCATCAATATTTGATTCACTGGGCCGGTTGCGATGTCGTACATTGATTCGATAGTCGATACGAGCGGCTCGAGATTGATTGGAGCTAGTCCTGCAATCGTTTCCAAAATGTTCTTTGGAACACTAATTTCAGTTTGGGCTGCGACAACTTCAATTTTCTCTAACTGAAGCCAAGCGGCCGAATTCATCGAGGTTGAGAAAGAGAGGACACTGAATGTTGCGGTGTAGAGTGCGACTATGATTGTGAAAAGGAAGACCGCCGCGTAGCTATCTGCGACGAGTTCAAACCCTGCTTGCCGCATCCAGGCCGATGGCGCCGGAATAGAAAGCAGCAGAACTCCTATCAAGAACGTGGCATACGCTAGGAGAAACGTCATAATGGCATACGCGGTCGTCGCTATCACTTTTTCATAGCCGCCTTCAGGATTCTCAGCACGGAATCGTTGACGGTCGTTTTGTAAACAATCAACACCGAGTTGCTTTGGCGGAGGCGAGCAAGGCAGACGACGAACTTGTCGCGCGGTTTCAATTGCAGCATTTTTCGCAGTTTGGCCGGGACCGTGAGGGCAGTGCTATTTCCAGCTCGCATTGCATAGACTATTCCCCATTCTTCGGCACCGTCGAGTTCTCCTTTCATCATGTTCGATTCCGCGGACACTCCGCGCGTTCGCTTAAAAACGGGAAAGAGACGATTGAGAGAGAAATCGAGCAACCCCACATCCTTCGTGGATAGTTAGCACGCGTAATGACGATCCCTCGGACGATCCCCGAGATATCGTCGTGTTGGAAGGGTGGTCTCCGTGCAATTCAGGTCGCTGTCAGCACGCGATTGCAGATCCCTCGGACGATCCTCGAGTTATCTGCAATGTTAGCACGCGTAAGCACCCGATATCTACGACGATCCTTGAGATATCGGGTTTCCCCGCGAGGGAGCGGGGAATTCTCGAGTCGTTCCTTGGATTATTGGAGCAAGTGATTTGGCAATTTCGTATCCGATGGCGTTTCTTCCAAGCCTACGTGCAACAAGCACTGTCGTTCCGCTTCCAAGGAATGGATCAAGAACCGTATCGCCAGGCTGGGAGTAGTACTTGATTACTCGTTCAACCAGCTCTTCTGGAAACGCAGCCAACTCTCGAGGACCTTTGCGATCGGCACTTATGCGCCATACCCCGTTGCTCAGGGACACGAACTCGTCGTGACAGAGCGTCACTTCTCTTACATCCTGTTCATTGCCTGTTCGCCTAGCAGGTTTTCGGAAGACAAGCAACCATTCCCAATTCAGATGTATTCGAGCGTCTCCACGCACGGCATCCTTATACCGTACGCGGTCCCGCGCAATCA
>Ga0315282_10006533_pt1 | contig 19476 bp, 27 predicted proteins | sample YL17G07_20_MG_FD_203693 | JGI IMG/M metagenome (GOLD analysis project Ga0315282, IMG submission 203693) | Sediment microbial communities from Yellowstone Lake, YNP, Wyoming, USA - YL17G07_20 | ecosystem: Environmental > Aquatic > Freshwater > Lake > Sediment | place: USA: Wyoming | collected... | reverse complement strand
CAGAAGATTGCTTGAGCTTATTTTTATTTTTTACCAATTTTTATTATGGGCTCGTAGTCTAACCCGGATAAAATATCTGGCTTCGGACCAGAAGTTGAGGGTTCAAATCCCTTCGGGCCCATCGAACCTTAAATCTTCTTGAAAATGGCAAATATGGAACAAGAACTCAGAACTTATAAGGAGATGTATAATACCTATATTCAGCAATGAGTAAGACGATAAATACTATTATCAAAAAAACTTTCTTCCATCTCTCAATTTTCTCTTCACTAATTTTCGGATCGATTAATCTAAGCAGAATGGATAATCTACTTCTGAATATTAATGTTAATACCGAGAAAATCACCACAGCTGGAATGAACAAAATAAGGAAGTTCAGATTCGTTAATTTTAAAATTTCTCCGACATCGCCTTCTCTGAATATTGATCCAAACAGCAAGTAGATTGTTGGTGCTCCAAGATTGGATAAACTAAACATATAGGAAAATGAGTATTTTGTAAAGTTTTTCCGTATAGATTTATTGAATAATAGAAAATAGAAGGCTGCACTTCCTATAATGAACTGAATGATCATTCCCATACTTTGTTGGAGCAAGTTGATTGGAAACCCGTATACATTTGGACCGCAACCACCTTGTACTTCTGAAAATCCTAATGGTATGGGATTCAGAAAAATACCAAAAGGGCAACCATGTGCTAAATCAAATATAGCATGTCCCCATTCATGTAAAAACACACCAACAAAATAACTCAAGTAAAAGAACGATAAGAAAATAATTGCACGTCTAATTCTTGTAGATATTTTGATTTTAATCTTTGTATCATAGAACCAGAAAAATAAACTAGCAACGAAATACCAAAATAACCCATAAATGACAACTCTTCCTAGGAAAGCTATGCTTGTTTCCGGTATATACGTTCCTGACTTTATCAGACCAAGCAAATAGGATGAAATGGTTTCTGGGATTATATGATAAGTATAGAGATTACTCATATCACCATAGTACGTGAATGTAAAAATCATTATTACGACAATTAATCTTCTTAGATCTGGCTTTAGAAATGCTAACTTCATAATGAATTATTTAATGTTTTGGTTTATGAAGAATTATCCCACCTCCCGCATTTTTTTCAGTTTGATTTTTTATGAAAATTTGTGATTTTCTAGGAGATATCATTATCTCCCCATTTTCCCATTTTAATCGATTACTTTAAATCTTTACAAGATTGTAAGTAAAGAAAATGCCAGGCAAACCATACGATAAAAAATTAGAGGAAATTGGAAAAAAACTTATAGCAAAATATACTTTCAATTCTAAAAAAATACCTTCAGATGCTGAAATTTGGAGACTTAGAATCAATCGTTGGAAGAATAGAATGTCGACTGGAAGTGTAGCTGTAGACTTCTATGATTTTACCAAATCTAGCTATGCGAAACAAACAGTTGCAGAAATTTTTGAAAATGATAAACAAAATAAAAATGTTTTGGAATATGGAGAAAAAGATAAAATATTTGGTTGGATTGTAACTAGTTATTAATTCTTATTCAGTTTATTTAATATGGAAAACCTTTCCAAGCAAAGAAATCCTTATCCAGCTGTGGACATAATCATAGAAAAAAATAGAAAAATTGTTTTGATAAAAAATAAAAAGACTCTTCTAAACCGAATGATTTTTTATGAAAATTCAAGCTAACGTAAAAGATTTGAGGCGATATCTATAACACCGCAATATAAAAAGAGTTTGAAAAGCTTGTATGGAGGAGTTGAACGAAAGGCATTTAAAGTTAAGTTTTTATTCTCTACAAAGACAAAATAATCAAGAGAGGGTAATATGACATCAAAGATTGATTCAACTGCACTTTACACTGGTGATCTTTCTCCTAAAGATGTTGTTTTGAATTATTTTCCTGATAGTTGCTATGAAGAAAATAGGAAAGGGCTGGCCCAAGGATTTTTAGAAAAATGTTTCAGGCATTTAACCAATAAAGAAGACAGAAGGACTTTAGAGCAGGCAATGAACTTATTTGCTTATAAACATCCAGCCCAAGTAATAATAACTCCTGGCGGTTATTTAAGAGGAGGTAATATACGTTTAGTTCTTTCTGACGAAGAGAGAGAAAAGTACAGAATTTTAGATGAAATGCATGTAATATGCACAGATCATAATAAGCCACATCCTGATTTTAGAAAGTTGTTTGGCAGAAAAACTCTTGAAGAGATATCTAGAATAAGAGGAACTTTTGAGTCAAGTTTGAGAGAATGCATTGGAAAAATTTATGAACACGGTCAATTAGAAACATCAGAAATTGTTTTTTATCCGACTTCTGATAGCGTAGTTGCGGTATTGCTTGATAGAAAACTAGAAGACATTGGAATGGAAGACACTTCAGCTATTAGTTCTGATTATAAAAGATTACTTAAAAGATTAGAAGTGCGATTCTAACCGTAGAGCGCATTGGCAGCTTTTGTTAAATCCTTTAATTTGTGCGCTTTCAATTTTTTGAGATCTTCTCCACTGATTAAACCTAATAGAATTTCAAGTATGCAGGTTTCTTCTGTTTCGCCTTTATTCTCATCAAAAATGTATTGAACGTAATTAGTTATTCCATCTATGAAATGATTGCTGGTCATAAATCTTAGAGCGTAGTTAGGGCAAGCGTAAATCACTTGAGCTATCTCAACCCCCAATTTTTCATCTTCTAATAGAGGGAGTCTTAGACCTTTTATTTCCGCGTCTTTATACATCATCGTCGCCCAGCAAAATTCTGATATTACTCTCGGTTGTTTTTGTCCATTTGCTAAAATATTATTTCGGATGTGCCTCTCATTTAGTTTATTCACTCTATCTGAAATTAACTGATTAAGTTGCTTAGGTGAATATTCTTCTCTTTCTATAATATTTCTTCTGAAAACAGCTTCGGCACAAGTATTAGCTCCTACGATGCTGGGAGACATCTGGGAGATTGATTGAATTGGAGAATCAAGAGGTAGATACTTGTCTAAAATAGCTTTTTTAACATGAGAATCATTTTCAGCTCCAATTGATTCAACATCGGTATGATAGCTTCTCAACGCTTGAATGTATTTTTTAGGAGTAACTACACAACCATTAATGAATCCTACTCTTTTATCTGCAACAGGAGATTTTGAAGCTACGGTAATGTCTCCGAGTAGCTCTAAAGAAAGTACCATTTCAACTAGCCTAGGTTGAATTTCAGGCACATTATCAACTGAAAGTGGAAACTTTCTCAATCCCCATACTTTTCGAAAACTGTATACAGCTCTATTTGCGGCATCCGACTCTAAACCTCTGCTATAACCTTCACTGGCTAAATCTTTTCTTGTATCGTCAATATATTTGGCTAGCCCAGCATTTACTCCCTCTAGCAAATATTGGTCTGTCTTCAAATCAATACTTAAATCTTGCAGATCCATATTCAAACACTACTTCTAAAGGCATTTATCCTTAAGTATCATCAGAAAAATCTTCATCTAAACGGGTCGAGTCCCCCTTAATAATTAATTAACGTTTTACGTTTATTAAAATGCTATCGCACTGTAGTCCAGCCAGAGAGCACACCTCCCGCACATGCTTAATTAATAAAAAACTAATTTAGAATTAATGAATTGGAAAGAATTTTTAAAACCTGACTGGAGAAAAATTATTTTAACAATATTGCTTTTAATTATTTCATTATTTATTTTTCTTGGACTTTTTACATCAATAGTAAGGGAGGACACTTTACCAAATATTGATGATTTCACGCAAACATATAAATATCCACAAGAAAAGGACATGTGTATCAATATTTGCAGTGATTATGTAAATGCCGGATGCATTAATTTAGAGTACGCAATTGCTTATTGCCAACAAAAAATAAACATTGACATTGATGGAGATTTTAGATTTGGAAGCATAGGACACTATGGTTTTATAAACAACACCCCTTACTGTGAAGATGGTTTGTATTGTTTTCATATACATGAATGTGGTTGTGGCAACTTTACGCTTGATGCGAAAAATTGCTTGAGTCTGATGTGTAATTTTTACAAAACAAAAAATCTTGATAGCCAACAGACGTGGAACTTGATACAAAACAAAATTAGTTATGGGAGTTGTGAATTAAACCCGAATAATTGGCAGCATCATTTAATTGGAATGGAAAATAAATACACATTTTATGCAAATTGGTGGTGGGTAAATGTAGGATATAATTCTTCATCATGTGAAGACATAAAATATCAAGTACCTCCTCAAGTTATGATTTCTGAAAGAAAATATACTGGAGGCATTCCTGAACCATTATCTCTTGTTATGGGGTTCATTTTCATATTTCTTATCTTCCCATCATTTTTCTTTTTCTTTGCTTTTGCTTCCCCCATAATAATATTGATAGGAATAATCGTCCAAATTTTCTGGCTTTATTTCCTTTCTTGCCTAATAGTCTGGATTTACAATAAAATTAAGAAGAAATGATTCTCAGTAGGTTCAAATCCCACCTCCCGCATCTTTTTTACAGCTGTAAATAAATATCTCCTGATTTACTTCAAATGCGATGGGCTTCGGGCCCACACAAAAGTTTAAGTATCTAGTCAGAGATGGAATTATTATGGACGAAGAAAAGAAACTAATCGGAAAAATAACACACTACTATGGAAAAATTGGAGTAGCTGTTGTTGAATTAGAAGATGATTTAAAAGTAGGCGATGAAATTTCTATAGAAGGGCCAACAACAAATGTTAGGCAGGTTATCGAGTCAATGCAAATCGAACATGAAAACATCGATGAAGCAAAAGCAGGAGACGCAATCGGTTTGAAGGTTGCAGACAGAGTCAAAGAAAACGATAGTGTTTACAAAATTGTTTCTGCGATGTAAAACTCGTTTATTTAACTTTTTTCTTTTAAAAAGTATTCATGAATAGAGCTTTGAATGAGTGTCAGGTTGTTGTAGTAGCTGGTGGTGAAGGTTCTAGATTACTTCATAGAACGAGAGGGATTATACCTAAATATTTGTTAGGCATTTACAATGAAAAAATACTAGATTATGTTTTGTATCCTTATGTCAGTACTGGATTGCAAGATTATCATTTTTTGATTGCAAAGAAGTTTTTAGATAAAACAGAAAGGCACATGAGAAGAAAATACAGGGGTCTAAACGTTGATTATTCTCTTGAATATAAAAAACTTGGTAAAGGTGGAGCTATAAGAAAAGCTTTATTGAATGGAATAATCGATAGGGAAAACCCTTCTGTAGTAGTTTTTGGTGATGACATTATTACCATGCCTTACTTATGCAAAAGACTTTTTAGGTCTCATGCAGAAAATAGAGTGAAAAAAAGAATAGCAACTCTTGTTAGAGTGGCTGAACTTGAATTGGAATTTGGTATGCCTGAGGTTAGTAAAAGAGATCCAACAAAAATTGTTCGTTTTGTTGAGAAACCGCTTGTAAATGTTCCAGCTTCTTGTGGTACTTATGTCGCAGATCCAGGGTTCTATGATATAATTCTAAAACAGCCAAGAGTTTTTAATACTGAAGACAAAGTTTTTCCAAAACTTGCAAGAAGAGACTTGCTTGGTGCATTTACAATGCTTCACAAACATTGGTTGCCTGTTAATGATGAAAAACAGCTTGAAAGTGCAGAAAGAGAATTAGAAAGATTGAACATTTGCTTAAATGTATAAACCTTTATATTCTGAAAGAAAATCTTAATTCATGCTCCCTTCGTCTAGTCCGGTCAGTTTTAGTTTAGACAACTAGAAACCGTTAGGACACGAGCTTCTCGAGCTTGTAACCTGGGTTCAAATCCCAGAGGGAGCACTTCCTATCAAATAGAAAAAATAAAACTGGGTTCAAATCACACCTCCCGCACTAGGGCTGAGGTTCAATTCTCACCTTTAAGTAGAAACCAAACAAAAACCAAAGCTTATTTAAGCCTAAAATTGTCAAAATTACTATTATGGATTTGAGAGAATTTTTGAAACCGACTTTAAGTAAGATTTTGTCGTCCATCGTTATTTTCCTTCTGATATCAGCATTTTTATATTGGGAATCAACTTTACCTGTTTTTTGTAGTTGTCCTAATGAACCAGTGGGTTTTAAGTCAACGATTAATTTCTACACATATTTTGTCTCAATTTTTGGTTTTGCACCTTGTCTTTGTGGATATTCGCCTACAAGTGGCTTGATAATCGTTTCTGTTATCAATTTAATCATTATAATTATTTTGTCTTATCTGATTTCTTGCATGGTAGTCTGGATTTACAATAAAGTTAAAAAGAGAAAGTAGACTATTTTTTATATATTAAAATATTCTCGCACCATTCCTCAGCCGAGAGTACACTTCCCACTTGAACCAAAAGCTCACAAAAACTTAACCCTCTAAGCGATTCTCAGAGGGAGCAAAAGTTTCTTTATTATCTCAAAATTTGAAATTAGAATTAATGAATTGGAAAGAAATGCTTTAAAGCAAAGTAAACGAAGAAGACGAAATTATTTTTAGTTGATTAGAATGACGCACTTGAATAAAAAAGCCAAAAAATACAAGCATAAAGATTAGGCGAGGATAGAGAGGAATTTTAAGAGTTCCCGAAGAAGTTTTGAAAGACGAATTTCGCCAAGAATTTTAAGAACTGTGTATATTAATGAGGTTATGAGAAGTTTAGGTTTTGGTTTTTCTGAGAGTGTTGGCAAAGCAATGGCAACTGAAGATCATGGTGAAAAATTATCTCAAGATTATTTTGATGCCAGATTGGAATTTGCAAAATGTACATTGAATTTGGATCTCAAACTTTACTGCATTCTTTGTATTCTCTCGTTTTTAAGTTTTGTAACAAGAAATGATACCACTTCTAGTTCGACTTCAGAAATTTTAAAACTATTTCTATGCGGACAGTCTTCGTCCAATACGGCACAATTTTTATTTTCATCATAGGTTATGGGATATAGCTTACATCCTTCCGGTCTATTTTCATAAATCAAGCATTGTTTGCCATCATTGAAAACACATCTTCCATCATAGTTCTTTAGTTGTAGCCAATCGTCTCTATTGACGACAAAAGAATCAGAGTCGAACCCCAATCCCTTTATTTGTTCGATATCTTCATTAGATAGAGGCATTTCAGTCTCTGAACAACACTGAGTGCACTTGTAACGCATACAACAATTTTTCATGTCCCCACTTTTAAAAATCATTTCAGTGCTTTAATCTCTCTCAATTTTTTAACAAGATGGTCAAACGATTCTTTAATATCCTTGGTGGATCTTGCTCCAACACAAACTATTTTTCCTGTGCCGAATATAAGAAAAGTAACACTTCCTTTCGTTTTATACACCAAACCTGGGAATGTTTCTGGCTCGTACTCAGAATTTTCTAGTTCAAAAGCCATCTTATCGATATCAAATCTCGTATCTAATTTTGTTGATGCAACAATGTTTTGAATTACAATTTTAGGAATTTTTACATCAACTCCCATATCTTTCAACAATTTTAACATATTCCCTATCGCTTCCTTCGCATCTTTTTCAGACGCAGTGCCAGTGCATGTAGCCTTCCCTGAAGAGAATATCAGAAAGCTTGCTCTCGGCTTCTTCATACGATAAACCAGACCTGGAAAATTGTCAGGAAAATACTCGGCACCACTCGGTAATTTATTGGCTAATTTGTCAAGGTCTACCCTATCTGAAAATTGAACTGTGATTACCATGTTGTGAATTTCGAATTTGAGCATCAATTAAATTAGGTCTTTGGTAAATAACTATTTCAATTCCGCAAGCGATTTATTATATTCTTAAAGGTGTGAGAGAATGAGGGATAAAAGAATTCAAGATGTTACGAAGGAAGAGTTTGAAAGATTAAAACAAAAATATCCTAAAGCTGTGACATCTAAAAGAGAAGACGGGTCTGAAAGGATATTTATAAAATGTGTTACTTATGTCCTCAAGTGAATATCTTGGAGTTTAACATAGATTTTCTCTATGCAGATAGTTGCCTCGTATGGAAGGAAATTCTTGAAATAGTTAGATTGATCATCAATGAATTGGTTTTGACCAATACACAATAATTTTATTATCATTGCCTGTAACTTCGCTCTTGAAAATCTTTTTACAAGTGACCAAGAACTCAAGATGCTGTTTGATTACGTTGAAGCGAATCACTCTCCTAGACCTCTCATTAATCTTAAAGTTGATATTCAAAGGCTGTAGAGGCTCTGGTGATTCTCTCAAAATAACCATAATCATTTGATCCAAGAAATCATAGTCCATGCTCCTGCATCTTGCCATATAAATATTATAGTTTTTTGAATTAGTATGTTAAAAAACATCTCAAAGCACTATAAGGAAATAATTATTACAGGTTCGAATTCCACCTCACATATTGGCCATTAGTATCTGCGAGTAATTCTATGCAATAGCCAATATACCTATCTCTTTTTATGCTTTGTGCTTTTAGTATGGCTGTATGTTTTCTTGCCAACTTTATGTGTATGATATTTCTTTCCCATTTTTTATTCTCCTATATAACTATTACACAGAAGTAATTAAATAAAGCAATAAAGTAAGAGGGATGTTGATTGAATGGGAAGAATAAAAACCACATTTGTGAAAAACATAGGTAAAGAACTTATGGAAAAACATCCGGAGTCTTTCAGTGGAAATTTTGAAGACAATAAGAGAGCTTTGGCACCATTTGTTTCTTTTACATCGAGGAAGATGAGGAACTTGGTTGCTGGATATATAACAAGTGTAAAAAATGTGAAACCTTTTGTTCAAAGAAGTATAACTGAAGAAAGAGTAAAAGATGATAGGTTTGGAAGAATAGGAAGAAGGAGGATTAACAGGGGAAGATAAGGGGAATTATAATGAAATGTGATTCTTAATGGGTTCGAATTCCGCCTTCCGCATGTAGATTTTCAAATTCAAAACCCAAGAATCAGACAGAGTTCTTATTTTTGTTTTAATGAAGAGAAAGATTAAACCTCAAAACCAAACAAATCATATGAAAATGCATGATTTTTGGAGGATTGTAGATAGAGTCATCTATGAATCCGATATTCTATTGGAAGTCATAGATGCCCGTATGCCAAATCTTACCCGCAATAAAAAGGTAGAGAATAAGATTCGACGAAAAAGAAAGTTTCTCATTATTGTAATAAATAAATCGGATTTGATAACAAGAAAAATGAGAATGAAATTTTTGCGAGAGTTTGAATCAGAGGAAGTAATTTTTGTCTCATGCAAAGATAGAATAGGAATCTCGACTTTGAAAGAAATGATTTTCGAGTTGGCTAAAAAGAGGCGACATTGGAATTGTACAAAAGTTGGTGTTATCGGTTACCCTAACACAGGTAAATCATCAGTCATAAACGTTTTAGTTGGATTCAAAGAGGTTGCTAAAACTTCTCCAGTTGCCGGATTAACTAGAGGGGTTCAATGGATAAAAGGAAAAGGTAATATCATGTTTTTGGACACTCCAGGAGTGATACCTTTGGATGAAAAAGATGAGACAGAGCAAGCCTTAATGTCTGTTATAGATCCGAACAAACTTGTAAACCCAGACCTTGCGGCTATGAGAATAATACAATTGTTCTTGGATAATAACAAGAAAGGTTTGGAGAAATTCTACGATGTGAAGATAGAGACTGATGATACGTTTGAAATCCTATTGGAAATCGGAAAAAGAAAGAATTTCCTCAGAAAAGGAGGTAATGTAGACGAAGTCAGGACTGCTTTGACTATAATAAGAGATTGGCAGAGTGGAAATTTACTATTGAACTTTTGATGATTTTAAACCCTTCTTTCAAATTCAAATCCCACATTTTAATACTCTTGAAATGTAGTCCGACCAAGCAACACACCTCCCGCACAATGTAGAAAGGATAGAGTTTTGTTTTGAGTAGAGAAACAATAATTATGAAGCCAATTATGCAAGAAACAATACAGATTGGTAAAACTAAATTCATAGTAAAATGTTATTCAGATAAACTAAAGAGTATTTTTGATTGGACAAAAAACCTGATAGAACAAATTTATCCTATTGTAATCAAAGACCAACAACTGAAACTACCGCCAGAAATACAAGTTGTAATCAATTCTAAATTTAAAAAATTCCATAAAAGAGGTGAAAAAGAAAAATGGGTTTATGGTACTATGAATCACAAACTAAACATGATTACTTTTTATCCAAGTGTGACTTTTACTGAATCAAAAAACAAACTTACAGGTTTTACTAAACATTTACAAGATTATGCGTATGTTATGATACACGAACTATTACACTACAAATACAAGAAGAATGAGTTAAAAACTGCTGAAGAAACAAATAAAATGTTTAAAAAATTTGTATGGAAAAAAAAGGAATAGAAGATATAGTTAAATATTGCGGCTTTGTCTCAGGAAGAGTACTTTCTTGTTTGATAGTTTGGATTTACAATAAGTTGAAAAGAAGTGATTTCTAATGGGCTCAAATCCCACCTCCAACGCTTGAACCGAATGCTCTCAAAAATTGAACCTACTGTCTATGCTCAGAGGGAGCATTATTTCATCGTTGTTAACTTCTAGCTCTTCTGAATCTGGGCTTCCATTTTCTTCTGCCATAGTGTTTGAAATTTTGAGGTCTTCTTGAGTGTGAGAATCTTCTATCAGAGAATTCCCTCTTACGATATTCGTCATGATGCTCAACTTTTATTCCCATCTCTTCGTTAAGCTGTTTGATAAAAACCTCTGTGTGTTGCAGAATGTTTTGAAAATCGTCATATTCGTGCTGAGATACAAGAGTCAAAGCCTTTCCAGCCTTCCCGGCACGTGCAGTCCTACCTATCCTATGAAAATACATCAACGGATCCATCGGTACATCAAAATTGATTACTTGCTCAATATTGGGTATATCAATCCCTCTTGCAGCAACATCTGTAGCAACCAGTATTTTCGCCTTTCCCTCTTTAAACCTCCAAATGGCTTCTTCTCTCTGATTTTGAGATAGATCACCATGAATTGCAACAGCCCTGAATCCCCTCGTGTACAAATCTTTCGCGAGTCTTCTTGTTCTGTACTTGGTAGAGCAGAAAATCAGAACCTTTCCTTTAGTGTTATTCAAGATTTCTGACAAATGATCGAGCTTTTTTCTTTCTTCAACCACAAGATAAGTCTGATCAATCAGATCAATGCTTAACTCGTCAGAATCAAGTAAAACCTTTACAGGATGTTTCATGTATTTTTCTGAAAGTTTTATGATGTCTTCTGGCATAGTCGCTGAAAAAAGAAGCGTCTGCCTGTTCTTAGGAATATTGCTCAGAATAAATTCTATGTCATCAACAAAACCCATATCGAGCATCCTATCTGCCTCATCTAGAACAAGGAATTTCACATGATTTAGATATATCACTCTTCTTTCCAACAGATCAATCAACCTTCCTGGTGTTGCAACAACTATTTGCTGTCCCCATTTCAGGGATCTAAACTGCATCATTAGACTAATGCCGCCGTAGATTGCGATTGATTTTACACCAGTATATTTTGAAAATTTTTTTATCTCCTCTATCACTTGAAGTGCTAATTCCCTTGTAGGAACAAGAATCAATGCTGATATTTCTCTCACAGATGGATTTATTTTCTGGATGATTGGGATGGAAAACGCAAGCGTCTTGCCTGTTCCTGTGTGAGCTTGGCCAATTACATCCTCTCCGTTCAGTATATGCGGCATTGTTGCCTCCTGAATGGGGAAAGATTCTACTAATCCTATTTCATCTAGAGCATCCACAATTTCTCTCTTCAATCCCATTTCTGAAAATTTTACCATGTATTCGCCCTATCTCAAAAAAGGAATTTGTTTACTGCATACTTAACCTTGCAAAACCAACAAACCGTACAGATAAAATTAGTTTCTAGTGTATTGTTGGTATATTAGAGAATGATTGTTTTCTGTTCGATTAAGGTGATTAAAGTGAAACATGTTTGCCCAAAATGCCATTTAAGAAAATCAGTAACAACTTATCATAGACATGTAAGAAGATGCGCAACCATTTACGTGGGAGATTAAAACAAATGTCAGCCCTTCATGTAAAATGTGGTTATTGTGGCCAAATGACAAAGCAAAGTAATTGCGGTTACTATAAAGGAATTCTTGTTCATAACAAACCAAACTGCAACTGTATTCAATTTGCAATAAAGAAAAACTTCTATGTGGCTCCTCCTGAAAAGAAAAGATAAGCACTAACTTTTCTTGCTAAACTCGTTTTTTAGCTTTTCCAAAAGAACTGGATCTAGCTTTACTTTAGAATGTTCAGCATGATTAATTATGTAGCCAAGCATTTCCTTTGTCGGGTTGAAAAACTTGAACCTCTGCTCCAAATATCTTATCTGCTTTTCAAGTTTGGTGGGTTCAGCGCCTTTAATCTTTTTTATTTTAGCATTAATTGAATTCAGCATTTCTATGAGCTTTTTAACTTCCTCAGGATCGTAAGTTTCCATATTATTATTGTGTTTTTAAAAACCATAAACATTTTCCTATCTCATCTCAACCTTTAACCCATTATAAAAGCTCAGGGAGTGTATGGGCTTCTTGTTTTAGCTTTATACAATGTCACTTTCAAAAAATTCTGAACTCAATTCTTCTTCTGGCTCATGTGGTTGCAGAGCTGCACTTTCTTCTTTTTGCTGGGTTTTCAACATCTTCCATATTTCTATAACATGTCTTGATATTAAGTCAATCTTTTTTTCTAAAGAATCAATTCTCTCAGACAAAGAATTAATCTTAATCTCAATGCTTTCTTGTGGTGAAACTCCCTCAGGGCTCAGGATTGGCAATTCCTTCCAGTTTACCATTCAATCACAATTTCATTATCACTAGTAAAAGATTTAAGTGGATTCAAAAATATTCTCGAGGGAGCATTTAAGCTCTGAAGACAAATTAACTTTTAGGTGATTTATACGCCAGCAATGAAAGAGATTAAAAGAATTGATCCTGGGTCATTAGCAAAAATTGCTGCATTGTTTGGAGTAATCTGGGGATTAATCATGGGTGTTCTGTTCTTGATACTTAGAACTGCAGCAGTAGAATTTACAGGAAGAGTGTTCTTGGGATTTGAAAGAGTATTTCCAATAGTAGTTGGAGTAGCTGCAATAGTACTCTTACCAATACTTTATGGAATTACAGGATACATTGGCGGATACATAGTAGCATACATATACAACTTCATTGTTGAAAAATTTGGGGGAGTTAAAATGGATCTGAGGTAACTCCTTCAATTTTTTATTCTTTGAATTCGACTTTCTGCCCGATTTCTATGTCATGTTGCTGAACGAAACCTGAATTGACTTCAAGAACATATCTTGCTTCCTTGTCTGGAGAATATGTTTGACAGAAAATTTTACATGATTGGGCATCCTCGACAAAATAAACAATTCTTTTCCCACTATCAATCCAGATTATGTCGATTGGAAAGGACATGTTCATCATCCAAAAGCCATACTTCTCGTCACTGTCAAAAATGAAAAACATTCCTTCGTTCTTTGGTAAGCTATCTCGAAACATCAATCCTCTAATTCTTTTAGGCCATGTGTCAGCAACTTCAGAATGAACAGTTTCATTTCCGATTTTCACATCTATGTATTTTGTCTCACTTTTTCCAAATACTATGAAAAAAATTGCGACGAGAATTGCAATCAAAAGAATTATTTCATTGAGCATATACAAACATTTATAAAACCAACAATTTATTATCAATCGTGCAGGGGTCGCCTAGTCTGGTCAATGGCATCAGGCTTAGGACCTGGTCGGTTAGTCCGTTCGTGGGTTCAAATCCCACCTCCTGCATGTTTTTTTCAATTCTTTCTTAAACAAAGCTTTATTTCTTTCAATCCAATTCTTATTCAGTGAATTGAATGGTCAGAAGAAGGGGGTTGCCAGAGTGGGGGGAATTTGTTCTAGCTACCGTTGAAAAGATAACTCCCTATGCTGCGTGGTGCAAGCTTGAGGAATACCCTGCAATTGAAGGAATGATTCATGTTTCCGAAGTTTCTGGGAAATGGGTCCACGATATCAGAGAGTTTGTCAAACTGAAAAAGCAGTATGTTACCAAAGTTGTGAAAATCGATTATCAGAAAAAATTTGTCAACTTGAGTTTGAAGAGGGTATCAAGGGAAGACGAAAAGGAAAAAATGAATCTGTTCAAAAGAGAGCAGAGAGCAGAAAAGATGCTTGAAATGGCTGCGCAGAATTTGAGCAAAACACTTGATCAGGCTTATGAAGAAGTAGGTTATTTGCTGCAAGAGAAATTTGGTGAGTTGTTTGTTGCTTTTGATGCTGCGAAAAAGTCTGTTGATGAACTGACTAAAGAAGGAATACCAGAAGTTTGGGTAAAGGAGATAGAAAAAATAGCTGAAGAGAGTTTGCAAGAGAAAGAATTTGTGATCAAGGCTGAATTGGAACTAAAAAGTTATTCTGGAGATGGGATTGACAATATAAAGGAAGCACTTGCTTTTCTGGAAAAAAATGGCGCGAGTGTCAAATATATCTCTGCTCCGAAGTATAGAGTTGACCTTCAAGGAAAAGATCCGAAAGCAACAGAAAAGAAACTTTTAGAATTTTTAGATAATGTTGTAAAAGACATGAAGAAGAAAGAAGTGATTGGAAGTTACAAGTTGATTAAATGAGGATGAGGAAATGTGTTTCCTGCAGCATTTACACGTTCAAAGATTTTTGCCCTAAATGCAATCAAAAAACTGTAAATCGTGAACCTCCAAGATTTTCACCTGAAGACAAATATGGTCATCTAAGGCGAAAACTTATCAAAGAATTAAGCATTAGATAAAATTTTTAGATTGTTTTGAATTCAAATTTACTATTTTGAATCAATTCTATGCCCTTATCAGTAACTTTGCATACATGGGCTTTATTTTTGAACCCTATAACTTCTACTAATTTACGTTGCTTGAGAGTTCCAATTCTTTTGTGAGCTTCTTCAAAAGAAATTTTCAAGTTCTTTTGAATCTCATTCCTTGTTAATGGAACACTTTTTAAATATCTCAAAACTTCTATGTCTTTCTCGACGATATTAATATGATATCCTCTTGCTTTCCTGTTGTTAATCTCATTTAACTTGGTTTCAATTCTTGCAATTAGAGTGTCAAGTTCAGGTTGCTTATCTCCAAGATCGAGAATTTCTCCAAATTTTCTAATAATCTTATTCAAATCCTTGTAGAATTTAATAATGCCGAAGAATTTTATTTTGAAACTATAAAACTTTCCGTATTTCTTAATATTTGAAACTTCATAATTTAGCAAATTGCAAATTCTATGAAATAGTTTTAATATATTTTTATTTTTCTGAGTTATTCTAATCTCATAATGAGTTTTACAAATATGCCCTTCATCCATAACTGTTGAGATTAAGGCTGAAATTAAACAATTTTTTGATAATCCCTTTATCTTGGGTGATCTCTGCTTATCTAAACTTTTTGGAACATCGAATAAATGCGAAAATATTTCATACAAGATTTTCGGAATAAAAATCTCTTGATATTTTGTAGACTTCCAGTTAGTCATTTTCCCTAACGTCAATTCAATTTTTTGAAAAAATCTTTTGCGATTCAGTGGATGCTTCTGTATGCTCTGACACCAATTTTCATGACTTCCATCGCCATAAAAATGGAAGAGTAGTGAGACAGTTATTGGATTGATTTTAATTGGAAATTTTGGCTTCAAAATTTGAATTTTACTACGACTATAACATTTTAATCGGAATTCCATATTTTGATGTGCCCAATTTTAAAAAATTTCGCATTAAATGATTCCGATAATATCTTTTATACCCGTCACAGAAATTCCAAAGTTTTAAAAATTTTGGTAAAGAGCCGTATTGTTGTTTAATTCTTGTTAAAATCAACTTCACAAATATTTTGTTAATCCATAAAGCACGAATACTTAAATCCCATGAATTTATTCTTCCCACGTGCCTCATATTACTTCTTTTTGGTTTTTATATTATATCGACTTTTCGAGACCTCATTTCCGCTGTTTCCGATGAAAATTTCAAAGAAGGAAATCTAGAGTTTTTTTGATGCTAAAAAAGATGCAATTTTACCTAAAAACTCCGAAAAATCTTTAAGTATGTTCATCTCGAAAATATAATTTGATTGCATGGCTTCAAAGATCATTCAATTGGAAAAACCCAAGTTAAACAATCCTGTTTTTATTGAAGGTTTGCCTGGAGTCGGGAATGTTGGAAGAATTGCTGCAGGTTATCTTGCTGAAGAATTGAAAGCGAAAAAGTTTGCTGATCTTTATTCAAGCCATTTCATGCCATTTGTTTTGCTGCACCAGAGTTCTGCCGTTCATGTCCTGAAAAATGAGTTCTATTACTTGAAGGCAAAGGAAAGGGGACAGAGAGATTTGGTAATTTTAATTGGAGATTCTCAAAGCGTTGACCCAGAAGGACATTATGAACTTGCTGAAATGATTTTAGATTATATTTCCAAACTTGGGGTCAAAGAGCAATTCACTCTTGCTGGGCTAAGTGTTGGGGAGAAGACTGAGAATCCAAAAGTTATTGGTGCTGTTAGTGATGCTGAGTTGATAAAAAAATATCAAAACGTTGGAATTGATTTTGAAGCAGGAAGCAGAGTCGGAACAATAGTTGGTGCATCAGGCCTCCTGTTAGGTTTGGGTGGGACGAAAGGTATCAAGGGAGTTTGCCTGCTTGGTGAGACTGTCGGTTTTCCGATAATACCAGATCCAAAAAGTGCTGAGGCAATTTTGAAAGTTTTAATCAAGATTTTGCATTTGAAGCTTGATACGAGCAAACTTGAGAAGAAAGTAAAAGAGATGGAAGAATTTCATAAGAAACTTGAAGATGTGCAGAGGAAAGCTTTAGGGCAATTATTGAAACAACCTGAGAAAGCTCAAGAAAAAGAGCAATTGAGCTATATTGGCTGATTTTGAAAAGAATTTAAACTATTAATTTGATAGATTTTAGATATAACCGGTGTTGAAATGCCTGCAAAATTATTGATTCCGAGGGAAGAATATCTGGCATCAGGAATACACATCGGAATGAAACAAAGAACTGCAGATATGAAGGAATTTATTTACAAAATAAGATCAGATGGATTGGCCGTTTTGAATCTGAGAAAAATTGATGAGAGAATCAAGGCTGTAGCAAGTTTTTTGGCAAGACAAAAAAACATTATGGTCATTGGAAGAAAAAATGTGGGTCAAGAAAGTATAGAAAAATTTTCTCAAGTAGTTGGGGCTACTGCAGTAACAGGAAGATTTTTGCCTGGAACTTTAACGAACCCCTCTTTTAGAAAATACTATGAAGCTGATGTAGTTCTTATTTCAGATCCTTTGCTTGATCACCAAGCATTGGAAGAAGCTGTAAAGGCAAGAGTTCCTATCATAGCCATTTGTGATACTTTTAACGAAACTAAAGATATTGATTTGATTATTCCTGCCAATAACAAGGGGAAGAAAGCTTTAGCAACGCTCTTCTGGCTTCTGGCAAGAGAAATTTTGAAAATAAGAGGGGAAATCAAATCTGATTCTGAATTCAAATACACAATCGATGATTTTGGCGGAAAAGAATAGTTAAAAGATTAGTAATTTTCTGTAAAACTTGTCACTCTTTGGTATTAGATTATTTGCAGAAAGGCGAACCACATTCTACATCGTATTCATTCTCGCCTTGGCAACTGCTAACATAGCAATGACTGGTGATTATGTTGAAACAACATTTTGTGGGTTCTTGATACGTAGGAGATGGAAATACACTTGCCACTGTTTCTCTACGATTAAGTTCAGAAAAAGTGCCACTGAGCGCTACTACAGCCAAAAAAGCGGCGACAAGCAGAATAACTACATTGATATTGACAGATTTCTTCATAACTAAATTTTGTTTCTTAGAGAATTTAAACGTTTTATTGAACAAACTGAGAAATCGTGTTGTGGATAGAAAAGTATTTAAGAAGTGGTTTTTTATATTGTAGTGAGGCGAGCTGGTCGGGTAGCTTCGCATTGCTATCAAAAGCAATGTGAGGAAGTTCTCTCCGTCCGCTAAGGCGCTAAAAAGCAAGCTGAGAAGCTTTTGCCAAAATCAGAAACGAGACCTTTCAGCTTCGTTAACGTTGAAGCATTAGCTGAGTTGAAATTGAAAGGGTGAAACGATTTGGCAAGTCTTGGACGCAAGGCTTTGCCGCTCAGACAAATGCTACCAAAACAAAAGAGAGGCTATGCCCAGCACGTCTCTTATTTATTCAATCTTTAAATTAATAGAAAACTATTTTCTATTTGATGAATGGTTTTGAGAAAAAAGAATTCATAATGTTTTTGCATATACTAGATGAAGCAGTAAGAGAACATACCGGAGATGAGGAAGGTTTATATTTCTATCCTAACTAAAATTTAGTATGGTTAAACAAAAAGACAAATTGTACATGCCTATGGGTACTGGAGGACTTCTGAGGTATCAAGAAGAGGAAGAACAGCTTATCAAGATAAAACCTAGGACTGTTGTAGCATTGGTTGCAGTATTGACAGTTGCTGAAATAGTAATCAAGATATTTCTCTTAGCTTAAGTTCTTATTCAGATTTTAACATTTTCTTATTATGAAAATCTTTTTAGGACCAGCAGGTGTTCCAATCTTTAGCAAAGACAGAAGTACTCTTGCAGGTATAAAGACTGTTTCTGAACTTGGATTGAATGCTATGGAAGTTGAGTTTGTTCGTGGAGTCAGAATGAAGTCCGAGATGGCTGAAGAAGTGGGAAAACTTGCAAAAGACTTGAAAATAAGTTTGACAGTTCATGCGCCATATTTCATAAACCTCTGTTCTCAAAGCAAAAAAACAATTGAGGCCAGTAAACACATGATTTTTGATTCTGCAGATAGAGGAGAAAAAATGGGAGCTGAAGCAATTGCAATTCACGCTGCATACTATTCTGGTTTACAGCCAGAAGATGTTTTTGAAAAAGTGAAAGAAGGGTTTGGATATATTCTAGACAAGATGAAATCAAGTGGGATAAAAAATATCAAGCTTGGAATTGAGACGATGGGAAGATGGAGTCAGTTTGGAAGTTTGGACGAGACTATTAGATTGGCCAAAGAAATGAGATTGAGAGTAATTCCGTGGATTGATTGGGCTCATTTATATGTCAGAGGTAAAGGGAACATAAATTATGGAGAAATTTTTGACAAATTAGAAGAGTTGAAGCTTGATCACATCTATTCACATTTTGAGAATGTGAAAAAGAATCAACAGGGAAACTTTGTAGATGTTCACGTTCCAATTAAAGACGATCCTCCATTTGAACTATTAGCAAGAGAAGTTTTGAAAAGGAAAGTTGACATAACAATCATCTCTGAATCACCTATTCTTGAGCAAGACAGCATCAAAATGAAGAAAATTTTTGAAAAATTGCATTTTAAATTCTAAATAAAGTATTTAAACTTATACTTTCAATAAAAGGATATCAAATTTTAGA
>Ga0315282_10006531_pt1 | contig 19479 bp, 18 predicted proteins | sample YL17G07_20_MG_FD_203693 | JGI IMG/M metagenome (GOLD analysis project Ga0315282, IMG submission 203693) | Sediment microbial communities from Yellowstone Lake, YNP, Wyoming, USA - YL17G07_20 | ecosystem: Environmental > Aquatic > Freshwater > Lake > Sediment | place: USA: Wyoming | collected... | reverse complement strand
CTGGAGGCGAAGTCACGAAAGACCGGGTAGACGTCCGGCCACGGCGCCAGTCGGGCGCCGTCGACCGGCTGCAGGTAGCGCTCGCGCACGAGATCGTCGGCGTTGTCGTCGCTGCGCGCCGCGATCAAGTCCGCGCGCAGGCCGCCGCGCAGGCGCTGTGCGGCGTAGACGGCGTTCTTGACCGTGACGACGCGCAGCGTCACCGCCGGATAGCGATCGCGGAAGCGCGCCAGGACCGCCGCCGGAAGGGTACCGCGAAGGGCCAACACGGTGAGCGGGCCGCGGACTCCCGCGCTGTGGGCGGCGGGCGGCGACGGTGCCGTCGCCGCCCGCCGCCCACAGCCGGCCAGCACGACCAGGAGCATGACGGTGAGCACCGGACGAACGAGGCGCGCGCGCGAGGAGTGACGCATGACGGCTGCGAACGTACCACATGGACGCATCCACGAGTAGCTGCGCCGACGCCAGACAGGCGTTGACACAGGAAGTGCGAGTCCCTAGGCTGTCGACTGTCGACCAAGCGGCCCACGGCGGTGCGCGGCCGGCGCGAGCAGCACCGCGCAGACCCGAGGCCGCGAGGAGGCTGACACCGTGGACGGCATGCCCGACGACTCGCCGCACGTACCCCTGCCCACCGTGTTGACGCCGCTACCCGGCCCTCGCAGCAGTGAGCTGCTGGCGCGCAAGGACCGCCTGTTCTGCGGTCCGCTGCGCGACATCGACGAGGTGCCGTTCGTCATGGCTCGCAAGAGCGATTGGCTGATCGAGGACGTCGACGGCAACACGTTCGCCGATCACGTCGCGGCGTGGGGCTCGACACCGCTCGGCGCGCGGGCGGCGGCCGCTGTCGCGGCCGCCGCCCGCGCGCACGCTGAGCAGGGCATGGAGATCACCGACTACGTCATGAGCGAGCCGCCGCTCGCTCTCGCCGAACGCCTGCTCGAGATCGCCCCGCCGGGCATCACCAGGGTGGGGCCCAGCATCAGTGGCACCGAGGCAGTCGAGGCCGGCGTCAAGCTCGCCCGCGAGGCGACTGGGCGCCCGATCATCTTGTCGTTCTACGGTCAGTACCACGGCGAGTCGACGTATCTCACGGCGGCCGCCAGCTCGGACCTGTCCGAGGTTACGAGCAACAACGCCCAGTACGTCTCGGGCCTCGTCTTCGCCCCTTACCCGAACCGCTTCCGGGCGCCGTTTCATGACGGCCCGGGTCCGTACGACGACACGATCTACGTCGACTTCATCGAACAGTACGTTCTCGTACATCAGGTCGATCCCGGCCAGATCGCCGGAGTGTTGATCGAGCCGGTCGTCGGCGAGGGCGGGATCATCGTGCCGTCGGCCGCCTTCTGGCGGCGGCTCACCGCCCTCTGCAGGAAGTACGGGTGGATGCTCGTTCTCGACGAGGTGCAGACGGCGCTGGGCCGTTGCGGCGCGATGTTCGCGGCGGAGCTTTGGGACCTCGAGCCGGACATCGTTCTCATGGGCAAGGGTCTGGCCGGCGGCGCCCAGCCGATCGCCGCGGTGCTAGCCACCGAGCGCGTGATGGCCGACTGTGACACGCACCCCGGCGGCACCTTCGCCTGGTCGCCGCCGGCCTGCGCCGGGGCTCTCGCGAACATCGACGCCATCGTCGCCGAGGAGGCGCTCGACAACGCCCGCGCTCTGGCCGGCATCGCGCACGAGGAGCTCGACGGCCTTCCCGATCGATTCGAACAGGTGGGCGACGTACGCGCGATCGGCGCCTGGGTCGGGATCGAGTTCGTGACCGACAAGCGGACGATAACGCCGGCGCCGGCTTTCCACGCCGCCGTGCACCAGGCGCTCGTCCGTCGCGGTGTGCTCGGCATCACGCAATGGGGCAAGTGGGTCTATCGCCTGCAACCGGCCATCAACATGCCGCCGGAGCTGTTCAGGTGGTCGTGCCGGCAGGCGGCCGAGGCGATCGCCGAGGTGGCCGACGATCCACCGCCCGAGCCGGGCCTCCTCGACCGCTTCGCCGACGGGCGGCGGCGGACGGGGTAGATCCCAGACGTGGCCGGGGCGAGACCAGCGCAGGGGAAGACGCGCTGGGCGGTGACGCTGTCGACGGCGGCCGCGCTCTTCGCAGTGGCGACCGTCTGCGGCCTGACCGCCAACGCTGTCTCGTCGGGACGCCTCCCGCTCGTCGCCGCCGGACCGCCGTCGGCTCCACGTCATCTCTCACTGTCGCAGACGGTCGACGCGGTCGCCCGCGGCGACATCGTCGTCGACACCCGCAGCGCGGAGAGCTACGCCGCCGGTCACGTGGCCGGCGCGGTCAACGTGCCGTACGCGCAGCGAGTCGCACGCCTCGCCGATCTGCGCACCACGGCTGCATACCGGAAGCCGATCGTCGTGTATTGCCGCGGCGGCGACTGCAAGAGCGCCGAGCGCTTCGCGGACTGGCTACTGCAGGAGGGCTGGTCGGACGTAGCCGTGTTCGACGGAGGCTACCCTGTCTGGGAGGCCGCCGGCCTCGACGTCGAACGCGGAGTGACGGAGTGAGGCGGCTGCTGTGCAGCCGCCGCCTGTCACTGATCTTGCGGGTGACGATCGGCATCGTGCTCGTCTGGGCAAGCCTCGGGAAGCTTCTCGACGCACGGAGCTTCGCCGATTCCCTCGACGCCTACCAGCTGTTGCCGCTGGCAGCGGTCAACCTCACGGCGATTGTTCTGCCGTGGCTCGAACTCGTCACCGGCCTGGCGCTGATCAGCGGGATCGGAGCCCGCGGCGCGGGACTCGTGGCGACACCGCTGGCCGCGGCCTACGTCGTCGCCACCGCGAGCGTGGTCGCGCGTGGCCTCGACGTGTCGTGCGGCTGCTTCGGCGAGGGCGGTCACCACCTCACCTGGTGGGACGTGGCGCTCCGTGTCGTGTTGCTGCTGGCCGCGATACAGGTCCTCGCCGCGGAGCGGACGCTGGCCTGGCCGGCCACCCTGATCACCCGCGCTCGCGACCATGGATCTGCGGCGCCATCCGACAGCCCAAGGCCCGGCGACCCGACGACTCGTGGCGGGAAGCCATGAGACCTTCGCGCGACGACTCCGCCTCCCCGACGCCGCCCCTCGCCGGAGCGCCGTTCTGGTCGCGGCCGGGCCTCGAGGTACGCGACCATCGCCTGCTGGTCGCCGGCCGCGACGCCGCGACCCTCGCACGCGAGCACAGCACACCACTCTACGTCTACGACCTGCGGCGGATGGAGGAGAACGTCCGCGCCCTGCAGAGAGCGCTCACGGCGGTCGACCTGCGGCACCGGGTGCTGCTCTCGATGAAGGCACAGCACGAGCTCGAGGTCCTCGCTTTCCTGCGGGGACTCGACGAGCCGGGGGCGCCCGGCAGCGTCGGCCTCGACGCGTGCTCGCCCGGTGAGCTCGAACGCGGCCTCGCCAGCGGCTGGCGCCCCGGCGAGATCAGCTACACCGGCACCAACGTCTCCGAACGCGATCTGAATATCGTCCTCGCCCCTGGCGTCCACCTCAATCTCGACCTGCTCAGCCAGATCCGCCGCCTGGGGCGGCGCGCGCCGGGGCGGCGCATCGGGCTGCGTCTCAACCCCCGCTGCGGCGCGCGCCGCGGAGGCGGCGGCGACACCCTGTACTCGGCCGCCAGACCGACGAAGTTCGGCATCTACCCGGAACAGCTCGACGCGGCGGTCACCCTGGCTCGCAGCTTCGACCTGACGATCGTGACCGCCCACTTCCACCTGGCCTCGAACATCCTCACCGCGGATCTGCCCGCCTACGATCGCGCACTCGAGGCGGCGGCGGCCATGGTGAGCCGCCTGATCGATCTCGGCTGCCCGATAGCCGAGATCAACATCGGCGGCGGACTCGGTCCGCCGATGCTCCCCGGCGAGGCGCCGCTCGACCTGGCCGCCTGGGCGGCCGTCGTCGAGGGGCGCCTCAAGCGGTTCGCTGTGTCGATCACCGTCGAGCCCGGCGAGTACCTGACCAAGGACACCGCGGTGATCCTCGGCGAGGTCGTCACGGTGGAGGACCGCATGGGGACCACGTTCGTCGGCTTCGACATGGGCTGGAACGTGATGAACGACCACTTCATCTACGACATGCCGTTCGAGTTCGTCGTCTGCGCACGGGCCGACGCAGCGCCGACCGGCAGGGTGACGATCTCCGGCCATATCAACGAGGGCGACGATCTCTGGGCCGAGGACTACCCCTTGCCAGACGTCGACGAAGGCGACATCGTCGCCTGCATCAACGTCGGCGGCTACAACCAGGCGATGCAGATGGCGCACTGCCTGCGACCGCCGGCGGCGGCCGTCTACTTCGGGGACCGCCTGGAGGACTGACCGCCCCCGAGCATCTTCGCCTTCTTCGCGTCGCGCAGCACCTCGCGCGCGCAGTTCGTGCCGTTCGCTCCCGAGATCCCGCCGCCGGGGTGTGTCCCGGCCCCGCACAGGTAGAGACGGCGGATCGGCGTGCGGTAGTCGGCCCATCCCCGCACCGGACGCATGATGAAGATCTGGTGGTCTCCCATGTCGCCGTGCAGTGCATGACCGCCGGTCGCAGCGAAGACGCGCTCCATGTCCAGCGGCGACAGGACCTGGCGATGCTCGATCAGCTCGTCCAGCCCCGGGAAGAAACCGCCGAGCTGCCTCAGGCAACGGTCGGCGACCTCGTCCTTGATGTCGTCCCAGTTCGACCCGTCGCGCAGCGTGTAGGGCTGCGAGTTCATGTCGATCGTCATGATGTGCTTGCCCTCGGGTGCCAGTGAGGGATCGAAGATCGTCGGGAAGCAGCACTCGACGTGCGGCTGGTCCGTGGCGGGGATGCCGGCCCGGGCCTCCGCCTGATTGAGATCCATCTGCCGGATGGTGGAGTTCACCTCGATCATGCTGCGGTGATACGGCTGCGGGCCGCTGCCCTCGTTGAGCGCCGCGAGGTCGAGCCGCGGCAGCCCGCTGAGGGCCAGATTGACCTTGACGCTGGTGCCGTCGGTGATGAACGACCCCAACCGGCGGCAGAAGTCAGGCTCGAGTTCAGATGCCCCGACGAGCCCGAACATGGTCGTCTTGGGGTCGGCGCTGGAGACGACGAAGCGCGCGCCGATCTCCTCTCCCCCTTCGAGGGCGACGCCGGTGGCGGTGCCGTTGCGCACGATGACCCGCTCGACCTGCGCGTCGGTCCGAACCTCCGCGCCGGCCTCACGCACGGCGTCCGCCATCAACTCCGGCAGGACGCCGATGCCGCCGCGCACGAAGCCCCACTTGCGCACGCCTCCGCCCGACTCCGACGAGGCGTATTCGTGCAGCAGCGTGTACGCGGTCCCCGGCGTCGACGGCCCCGAGACCGAGTCGTTGATCGAGAACCACCCCAGGCCGGCCTTGACCTCTTCGGACTCGAACCGCTCGTCGAGATACTGGGCGCTCGACGTCATCATCAGGAAGCTGGCCTCCAGAAGCATCCCACGGTTCCTGATGGCGGTGCCGCCGAGACGGGCCAGCCGGCCGAGGTCGGTCAGGCTGCGCAGCCGCAGGTCCGGCGGCGTGAGCGCGAACAGCGGTCCGAACCAGCGGGCGACCTTCGTCAGATCCTGGTCGAAGCGCGGGTAGGCTGCGGCGTCCCGCTTGGAGAAGCGCGCCACCTCGGGCACCGCGTCGCGCACGTTCTCGTGTATCCAGAAGTGCGCGCCGCCCGGGTACACGTTGAGGCTCGGTCCCATGGGGTCGACGCGCAGACCCCGCGCCGCGAGCCGCATGTCGCGCCAGATGTGTTCGCCCAGCATGGCCAGGACGTAGGCGCCGGGCGAGGCCCGAAAACCGGGGGCGAACTCCTCGGTCACCGCCATGCCGCCGACGATCCCACGACGCTCGAGGACGACCGTGTGCAGCCCCCTGCGGGCGAGGTAGAAGGCCGCCACCAGGCCGTTGTGGCCGCCGCCGACCACCACCGCATCGTATCGGCGATCAGACGGGGCCACCATGCTCATGCAGTCCTCCTCCTGTGTTCACGGGGCGGGCGCCGGCTGCGCCGGCGCCCGCTTCTCGAAGTACACCGCCGGCGCGTGCGGCCGCAGGCAGTGCGTCATCTGCATCGCCTGGTTGTAGCCGCCGACGTTGATGCAGGCGACGATCTCGCCCTCCTCGACTTCGGGGAACGGGTAATTCTCGGCCCAGAGGTCGTCGCCCTCGTTGATGTGGCCGGAGAGCGTGACCTCGCGGCTGCGCGGAGCGTCGGCCCGTGCGCAGACGACGAACTCGAACGGCATGTCGTAGATGAAGCGGTCGTTCATCACGTTCCAGCCCATGTCGAGACCGACGAAGGTCGTTCCCATGCGGTCCTCCACGGTGACGACCTCACCGAGCAGGATCGCCGCCTCCTTGACCAGGAAATCCCCGGGCTCGGTGAGCACGGTGACGTCGAGCGGCCCCAGGCGTCGGGCGAGGACTGCCGCCCATGCGTCGAGGTCGAGCGGGCGCTCGCCGGGGACCATGGGGACGCCCTGCCCGCCGCCGGTGTTGACCGCCTCGATCGGGCAGCCGAGAGCCCGCGCCGCAGCGACGATCTCCGCGGCGTTGGCAAGGGCCGACTCGAACCCCGGAAGAGCATCTGTCAGGTAGCCGTCGCCGACGTGGAAGTGGATCGTGTCGATCTCGAGGCCGTGACTGTGCGCCAAGGCGACGGCTTCGCCGAGTTGCTCGGCATAGATGCCGAACTTGGTCGGCCGGGTGCTGCTGTACAGCGACTCGTTCTCGCCTCGCCAGGCGGCGCCGGCTCGCGGGTTGACGCGCAGCCCGATCCGCCGGCCGGGCGCTCTGCGCCCGAGCCGGCGGATCTGACTGAGAAGGTCGAGGTTGACATGGACGGCGTGACCGAGGATCAGGTCCAGGTCGCGGTCGGAGAGGTTGGTGCCCGTGTAGCTGATCTCCTCGGGAAGCCAGCCGCTCGCCAGACCGTGCAGGACTTCGCCCGGCGAACAGACGTCGAGACCCACGCTGGTCGCCGTCCCCGGTGCGCCGAGCGCCCGCACGTACGCCAGCACTTCGGGCTCGCGCTGCGCCTTCACGGCCAGAAGCAGGCGATGACGCAGGCCGGCCCGGGACAGGGAAGCCTGGAGCGCCCGCGCCTGCTCCCCGATCTTCTCGAGGTCGAAGACGTACAGGGGGGTGCCATGCTCGCGCGCCAGGACCTCGGCATCGCGGCCGGCGATCGTGAGACGGTGGTCGCGGATGTCGAGGCCGGGCCTGACCCAGAAGTCGCGTTCTTCGTGCTCTGGCTGCATACGCGATCCACTCCCGTCGGCAGCCGGTGAGACGGACTCGGCGCGGCCTTCCGGCTTCCGTCGCTCGGGCCGCCGACACCGCCGGCGTCGCGACCACGCTAGCCGAGACAGTGTCGACTGTCAACAAGATTGCCGAGGGTCGGCGGGCCAGCACGAGGACTGGCCGGGTATCGTTCGCGCGGCCGCGCACGCGTTGACGCGGCATCGGGCCAAATTGTAGACTGTTGACCGTGGACAGCGACGCTGACACGGGTGCTGCAGGAGGCCCGGACACTGTCGCGAGCGACATCGACGCGACGCTCGCCAGGGTGGCCGGGCTTTCGGTTCTGGCGGACTGCGACGTGCGCGTCGCTTCGCCGGCGGATCCGCCCCCGCTCGACCTGGTCCCCGCGCTCGTCGGCGCGCTCGAGCGTCCGACCGCCTCGCCGCGGCTCGCCGAGCTGGCGCGCGGCAGGACCAGCGCCGTCGTCATCACCAGCGACGCCACCAGAGCCGTGCCGAACCGCGAGATCATCCCGGCGGTGTGCGCCGAACTGGCTGCCGCGGGCATCGCTGCCGAGCACGTCACCGTGGTCTTCGGCGGGGGGGCGCACAGGACGGTCACGCCCGAGGAGATCGGTGCGGCGCTGGGCGGCGGCCCCGACCTGGCGGTCCGGGCCGCCGCCCACGACGCCCGCGCGTCTGACTGCGTGAGCGTCGGCCGCACGCCGCGCGGCACCGAGGTGCTGCTCAACCGCGCGGTCGCCGAAGCCGACGTGAAGATCGCGCTCGGCGTGGTCGAGCCACACGAGTTCGCCGGCTTCACCGGCGGACGCAAGGCGATCCTGCCGGCGGTCGCCGCCTACGACACCATCGTGCACAACCACAGCGTCGCGATGATGGACGACCCCGCCGCGCGGCCCGGGGTTCTGAACGGCAACCCGTTCCACGCGGAGATGGTGGCGGCGATGCGCCTCGCCGGGCTCGATTTCATCGTGAACGTGGCGCTCGACCGCGCCCAGCGGCCGACGGCCGTGATCGCCGGCGAGCCCGAGGCGGCGCACGCCGAACTCGTCGACTTCGTGCGCGGCTCCGCTACGGTGACCGTGCCGTCTGCACCCGACCTGATCGTCACCGGCACCGGCGCGCCGCTCGACATCAACCTCTACCAGTCGCTCAAGGCGCTGGTCGCCGTCGAACCGCTGACGGGACCGGACACGGTCGTGGCGCTGCTCTCGCGCTGCCGCGAGGGGACCGGCAGCAACGAGATGCTCGAGCCCTTCGCCGCCGGCGGCGAGCTGGCCGACGTCATGGCCAGGATCGCGGCCGACTACTCGGTCGAGAAGGATCAGTCCTACCTCGCCGGACGGTTCCTGACGAGATGCCCGCAGGTCGTCGCCTGTTGCCCGGGCGTCAGCGATGACGATCTGAGGACGCTGCGCCTCGCACCGGCCGCGAGCGTCGAGGAGGCGGTGGGACGGGCGCGGCGGCTGCCGCGCACCGGCCGCGCCCGTCCCCTCGTCCTCCTCTTCCCGCGCCCCCAACGGGTCCTGCTCGAGCTGAACGACGACACGACAGACAGACCTCAGTCCAGGGACGGATGAGATGAGCACAGCCATCACCGACGTGAGAGCGCGTATGATCCTCGACTGCCTGCACACTCTCGGCGACCTCGTGGTGAGCGGACCGACCGGTACCAACGTCCACGATCTCACGATCGCGCTGCGGCCCTCCGGGAGCACCCGCTGACCGGTCCCCCCCGTCTTCCCAACATCGCAGCAGCGCCATACGGCGCCCCGCCGCCCTGGCCCTGCGATCAGGCGGGGTGCGCGGCCTCCACGTCTGCCGAGGGGCCGGCGAGACACTCGACGATGCGGTCGCGCTGCCAGCGGGCGGCCGCGACCCACTCCGGCGAGTGGCGGCCGGCGTCGATCTCGCCGTCGAGGCCGCCCAGGACCTGCGCTGCGCCGGCCTCGACGTAGGCGCGCCACGCGCCGGCGGCCACGTCGCCCGCCGCCTCCATAAGCCAGACGCGCTCGGCGGCGGCGCGGAAGCGACCGCCGGGGATCATCCCCAGGTCGTCGGCGGGCCGCCCCAGACGCACCCGATCGAGAAGCTCGAGAGCGCCGGCCACGTCGCCGCGCAAGCCCGCGATGCGAGCCCTTTCGAGCGTCGCCGCGGCGGATAGGGCGCGCGGTGCGCCAGGCGCCGCCACCAGGGCGAAGAGACCCTCCGCCGTCTCCAGCTCTCCGGCCGAGAGCGCCGCCCGGCCGACCCGCGCGGCGCCCACGAGCACCGTCTCGTACTCGCTCGCGTCGCCGCCGTAGGCCGCGCGGCGCAGGCGCTCGCGCCAAAGTCCCACGGGGTCGTCGACGACCTGCTGCAGCCGTTCGCGGCAGAGGCTGGCGCAGTAGAGCCCGCCGGCGTCGTGAGTGACGGCGAAGCGGGCGGCGGCCTCGCTAAGGAGCGCCTCCCCCTCAGTGACGAGGCCGCTGCCGGCGAGGGCCGCCGCCCGCCACAGCTGTGCCCAGGCGACACCGTCGAGATCGAGCAGCGCCAGCGCCACCTGTTCGGCCTCGTGGGCGGCGCCGGCCGCCGCCTCGTGCTCCTCTCTCGTCCACGTGAGGAGGCGGGCCTTGCGGCGCAGCGCCGCGGCCAGGCCGAGCCAATCTCCGCACAGCCGGCGGGAGAGTTCTTCCTCCTCGATGTCGAGGAGTTCGCGATCGTCGGCTGCCACGCTCATCGGTCGACCCCGCCATGGACCATGGTCTGCAGTGCCTGGACGCGCCGCAGCACCCGATCGAAGCCTTCGAGCTGTGCGGTCTCCGACAGGAGACGCAGCGCCGTCTCCTGAACGACGACGTCCGCACCGGGGTCGAGCCTGGTCAGTGCATCGTCGGCGACCAGCCAGCAACGGATGGCCGCCCAGCGGCTGCCGAGCGCGCGGGCCACCGATTCCCAGTCCCGCATCGCCGCCACCAGGAACGTCGTGGGCCGGCTGCGCCCGCCGCGGGCCAGCTCGAGGATGCGGCCCTCGAGCCGGCGCAGCGCGTGATGCGCGCGGCTCTCGAGCTCGCGGCGCACGTCCTCGGCCGCATCGGCGCGATCGAGAGCCGCCAGCAGCCGACAGCGTTCCGCGAGAAGGACGCACAGACGCACCCCGCCGGTCCCGTCGTCGTCGCCGAGCTCCTGCTCCGCCGCAACGAGGACGGTCGATGCTGCCGCAAGACAACCGAGCTGGCGCAGAGCCGCCGCCAGACCTGCGGCGGGCGTGAGCGGGACACCCGACACGGCGGCCGGATGATCGGTCTCGGCCAGCGTCGCGTACAGGGACGCCGCACCGGCCGGGTCACCGGCGCGCAGCAGCGACGCTGCCTCTTCCGACACCGCCCAGGCCGCGAAGCCCACATCGTCGCCTCTCGTCGCAGAACGCGAGAGCTCGTCCGACAGGCGGTCGATCGTCGGCCAAGCCAGCGACGTGAGCGCCGCCCGCATGCGCAGTGCGATCACCACCGTGTTGGGATCGTCGATGGAGCGCACGGTCGCCTCAGCCTCGTCGAGCGCCTCGAGGGCAGCCCCCGGTTCGCCGCGGTGGCGAAGGAGGATGGCGCGGTCGATGAGGCACGACACGAACTCCTCGTCGAGGCCCTGGGCGCGGGCGCAGTACGCCCCCTCACCGAGTACCTCGAGGGCGTGGTCGAAACGGCCTTCGTCCATGAGCCGACTGACGGTGGGGTGCAGGTACGCCGCGACGACGCGCATGAAGACCTCCTCGGACCCGCCGTCCGGTCACCACCGGCGACGAGCCACCACGATCCACGTTTCACCTGTGCAGGGTGAGCACGACGGGGGTGGCAGGACCGCGGGGAGACGGAAGCCGCCGCACGTCGTCTCAGGGTGGGCATCGGCATCCGCGCGCGAGTCGATGAGTGGAAGGCGTTGCCTTGCGAGACAAGGGGGCGGGGCGGCGCGACAGCGCCGCCCCGCCCCGCCCTCACAACCTCGTCCTCAGGTGGTCGCAGTAGATCGTCTCGCGGCCGATCCTGCCGTCGCGGATCTCCAGCAGCGTGGCGCCCGCGATCGTCGGGCGCCGGGCGAGTTCAAGGTACTCCGCGGGAAGCCCGTCCGGGAACGGGATCTGCCGCCCCCTACTGTCGGTACGCCGCCACATAACCACCGCCCACCCGGGGCCGGTGATGATGCCGGCGCCGGCGAACCTCACGCCCTTCATCGCGAACACCTGGGCGTGCGCCCCCGCCGCCGCCGCCACGCCCACGAAGCGGCGCGCGTGAGCCGTGTCACGATAGACGACGGAGGGCGCGTACAGCGAGGCGAGTCCCCGGGCGTCGAGCGATCGCAGGGACGAGAGATACGCCGCCGCGACCCTCCGGCTCACTGTGACGGTGTCGGCGGGCCCCGGCTCCGTCTCGAGCGGCGCAGGCACATGGCCGACCTGACCGTCATAGTAGTAGACGTAGTCCTCCGCGATCCGCCCTCCGCGCAGCTTGAACACCTCGACGGTGGGAAGCGCCACCTCCGACGAGAAGGCGTTGCTCTCGATGGCCGCGCACCCACGGCCCGTGTACGCGGCGACGACCTCGTACGACAGAGGACCGGTGACGAAGAACCTCTTCCAGTAGGCCCGGATCTCGTCCCTTCCCACGGTCGTCGCCCCGAAGGCGCGATCCTCCATGCGAGCGTCGTCGGCATACAGGGCGGCGAGCGTGTCGATCTCACCGGCGTCGTGGAGTCGCGTAGCGGCATCCGTGTAGGAGGAGATCAGCTGCGCTGCGGTCGCCGGTGACACCGCCCCGCCCGCAGTGGGCCCGACAGAGGACGAAGCCAGTGGCGACGATGCGGCCGGCGTGGCCACGCCGCCCTCTTCGGATCCAGCGCACGCCGTCATCGTGGTCAGGAAGAGAAGGCCGATCGCGCAGAGCGCGGCCGGCAGGGGATGCAGTCTCATCTCGCCACGACTTCCCGCATCGAGTCCGCGACGGCGATCAGCCGTGCCGCAGATACCTCGCTGCCGACCATCCGCAGCATGTCGTGATGGACCCCTGCTCACACGCCACCCCCGTCCCCGTCCCCACGACTCACCTCAGCATACTCGCCGATGTCCCTCAGGAGACCGTTGGCAACGCGTGCCGCCGTCCGGTCCACCCTCTCTGGACACACGAAACGGCACGGACCTTCACATCACGGCGGCCGGAAGGAGCGGGGGTGAGCTAGGCCGGTCCGAGGAAGACCGCCTTGGCCGGCGGCCGCAGGCAGTGCTCGTTGGTGACGGCCTGGCAGTAGCTGCCGACTTTGAGCATGGCCACGATGTCGCCTTCGCTCACCTGCGGAAAGGGATAGTCCTCGGCGAACAGGTCGGGCGCCTCGTTGATGTGACCCGACACCGTCACGCGCTGTGTCCGCTCGGCCAGCGGATCGATTGCCGGCGCCAGTTCGACGAACTCGCCCCAGACGAAGCGCAGAGGCATGACGTTCCAGCCCGCGCCGAGGCCGACAAAGGGCACGCCGAGGCGGTCTTCGACCGTGACCACCTCGGCCAGCAGGACGCCGGCCTGGTTGAAGAAGAACTCCCCCGGCTCGACGGCGACGGTCACGCCGAAGCCACCGAGATGCCGCTCGACGAGCGCCGCCCACGCGTCGAGATCGAGCGGCTCTTCGCCCTGTTGCAGCGGCGTGCCCAGGCCGCCGCCCACGTTGATCTCCGTCAGGGGACAGCCTTCGTCGACGAGCCGGGCCACCATCGCCGCGGCGCCGGTCAGGGCCGTAGCGAGCTGCGGCAGGTCACCGGTGAGCATCTGGTGGCAGATGTGGAAGTGGACGCAGTCGATGCGCAGACCGTGCCGGCGGGCGATCGCCAGCGCCTCACCGAGCTGCTCGGCGTAGATGCCGAACTTCGTCGGCTTCTCGTCCGCGTAGTGGCCGAACTTCGCGTCTTCGTCAGAGGTGTAGCCGACCGGCACGTAGGACCGCACCGCTCCGGCACGCGGGTTGATCCGCAGGCCGACCGCACGCCCCGGGGCCAGCCGTCCCAGGCGCTCGAGCTGGCTGAGCAGGTCGACGTTGATCCGCAGCGGGTGCTCCAGGATAGTGCGGAAGTCGGCATCGGAGACGTTGGTCCCGGTGAAGCTGAGCTCCTCGGGCCGCCAGCCGTGACGCAGGGTCCATGCGACCTCGCCCGGCGAACAGACGTCGACGCCCACGCTGGCGCCCGTGCCCGGCTTGCCGAGCCCGCGCAGAAGGGCCACGACCTCGGGTTGGCGCTGGGCCTTGAGAGCGAACCGCACCGTGTGCGGCATGCCGGTGCGGTCCAGCGCCGCCTGCAGCGCGCGCACCTGTCGCTCGATGTGCGTGAGATCGGTGACGATGAGCGGCGTGCCGTGTTCGCGAGCGAGCTCGGCGGCGTCGCGACCGGCGATCGTCAGGCGGCCGTCGACAGGCTCGAGGCCGGGGCGGACCCACCAGGTCGGCGCCTCACAGGCCACCGACGCGCCTCCCGCCGAGTCCCATGATGACTGCCTGCAGTTTGCCCTCGGACGACTGCCGCGGGCCGAGCCCCACGAGCGGGTCGAAAGGCGCGTTCGTGAGGACCATCTTGTAGCCCCAGTTCAGGTGCATCGTGAGCTTGTAGCTCTTCGCGTCGGGCGCCAGCTCGTACTCGAAGCAGGCGCGTTGCGTGCCCTGGTACATCGGCGCGTGGTTCCACGGGTCGCTCGGCCAGTAGGGCATCCACGGCTGCTCGCCGACGCTGCCGTGCACGCCGACCTCGTCGGCCGGCGGATAGACGCCCCCGTTGGCGCGCGCCCACGTCTCGATGAACTGCTGCAGGAGCGCGGCGCCCTCGCGCGTGCGGTGGTTGTAGGCCAGCTTGGCGCTGTTCGGCATCCCACCGGCCACCGAGTACTTGCCGTACGACAGGTAGCCGGTCAGGCGATAGCTGCGCCTGTCGCCCGAGACCCAGTAGGTGTAGTGGCCGCGTCCGCTGCCGGGTGTCATCCTCGCACCGGTCCACGGATCGCGCGGCCAGCGTGGCGCGTCGAGCCCGCCCCCCAGACGCACCTGCGACCGCGTCGGGAACACCCAGAAGTCGTAGCCGCCCTCGCGGTCGATGTAACCGCGCAGCAGCAGGATGCTCTGCTTCATCTGCTCGTTCTGGAGCGTGCGGGCCTGGGCGGGCGCCACCAGGGCGACGCCTCCACCGATGACGAGGCAGACCAGGATCGGCACGACGACCGTGCGCAGCTTCACGGGACCCTCCTCGGGCAGCGGTTCTCCTCCGCCGATGAGTCTAGCGCACAGCGCCGTCGCGGCGCCCGGGAACCCCCGTCCGCGGCGCTGCGCCGGCTCGCGATCGGACCTACGACGCCGACTCCGCGGCGGGCTCGGTCTCGGCCTCGGCGGCGTGGTCTCCGGGTGGTCCCGGGGAATCCGCGCCACCGCCACCCGCCACCTGCTGCGACCGCACGCCCCAGCCGACCACTCCCACGGCGAACCCCACCAGCGGCAGTATGAGGGCGACGATGATCGCCGCGAGGATGCCCGTCCCGGCGGCATAGCCCCAGCCGTACAGGGCGTGCATCGCGGCGCCGGCATCGTACAGGACGACGAGGGCGCCGACAGCGAGAGCGGGAGCGAACGACCGATGCAGCCAGCGCCGCGGACCGAGGACCAGCATGAGGACGCCCATGGCGATGACTGCGAGGCCCACGACCAGCACCGGCGGTCCCCAGTCGGTGTAGAGGATGTACTTGATCTCCGCCGGCTTGGTGAGCGCGTAGGTGAAGTTCTGCTTCGGGTAGTCCCTGACGTTGGCCCAGGGAAGCCACAGGCTGACGAGCAGCGCCACGCCGCAGCAGACGACGATCACGCCGTCACCGACCCAGTCGGTGCGTGAGAAGTGTGGGGCTCGCATGGTCACCATGTACCCGTATCGGCAGGAGTGCAACGCGACCGTAGTCGGGGCGGGGGGCGGGCGCCTGCGGCGTCCACCCCCCGCCCTACTTCCCCGCCGGCGCGAACAGCTCCAGGGTGTCGATCGACTTGCGCAGCCTGAGCCCGTCCCCGCGCCAGAAAGTCTCGTCGCCCACGACGGCGAAACGCAGCATCCAGCCGTCGTTCACGAACACGAAGACATCGGTCCTCCGATCGCCGCCCGCCGCCTCGCCGGCCGTACTTCGCAGGTAGCTCATCTCGAGGCCGCGCAGCCCCTCGATGACCAGGGGCTGGAACGGCTGGATGATGGTCGTCCCGCGGGCGCCGCCGGTCGTCGTCGCACTCACGGTGGCGTCGCGGTCCGCACCGCCGAGCCTGCCGGAGAGCTCGTCCAGCGTGAGTCGCGGGGCCACGTCGATCAGCCGTGCGGCGCTGACGCGCTCGCCGGGGCGCAGCTTCCAGGCCGTGATGGTGAGGCCGCCGTGTCCGCCGACTGGCGCGGTCGCTCCCGGTGACGGCGTTCGCCCGACAGCGGCGAAGTGCACCCGCCAAAAGCGGCCGTCCTGTCCGTCGACCGCGGCGACGAACGGCTGCTGCACGTAGAGCCCGAAGCCGTGAGTCTCGTCGGTGAAGGGCTGCCAGGCCAGATGTGTCGCGGGCTGCTCGCCCGTCTCGCCGCACCCGCAGATCGCCGTGACGGGCGCCGCCGCGACGAACGCCAGAGCCACCGCCGCCATGAACCGTCGCACCGTGGCGCAACCCGCTCGCGGACGGGCCTGCGCGCCGCCCCTACCGTGCCAGGATCTTGCCGGCGATGTCGGCGACCTTCGACGGCCGCCCGCGACGCGACTCGCGCTTGTCGGCGTAGGCGTAGGACCACGTGAGCAAGTTGACGCCCAGCCAGCGCAGCGGCTCGGGCTCCCACTTGCGCGAGCGGTGGTTCACCCACGGCAGGTGGGTGATGTCGGTGTCGTTGCCGACCACGAGATCGGCGATGGTGCGGCCGGCGAGGTTGGTGTTGGACACGCCGTCGCCGACGTAGCCGCCCGCCCAGGCGATGCCGCTGGGACGGTCGTAGCCGACCGACGACATCCAGTCGCGCGGGATGCCCAGCGGGCCGCCCCACTGGTGCGTGATGCGCGCGTCGCCCAGTGCCGGGAAGAGCTTCTTGAGCGTGCGGTGGTGCATGGCGAACACCTTCGGGTCCCGATCGAACTCGTCGGACAGGCGCGAGTTCATGTGGTACGGCGCCCCGCGGCCACCGAAGGCGATGCGGTCGTCCTGGGTGCGCATGGCGTAGATGACGAGGTGCCGGCCACCGCTGAAGACCTCGTCGCCGGCCCAGCCGACCTCGTCCCAGAAGGCCTTGGGCAACGGCTCGGTAGCGATCATCAGCGAGTAGACGGGGATCACGTCGCGCTCGTATCCGGGCAGAGTGACAGTCCACGGCTCAACGGCGCGCACGATCGTCTCGGCACGCACCGTGCCGTGCGTGGTCTCGACGTGACCCGGCGTGACACTCAGCGCCGCCGTCTGCTCGTAGATCGGCACGCCGAGCTTCTCGACGACGTCGGCCAGGCCACGCGCCAGGCGCGCCGGATCGAGACGGGCGCAGTGCGGCGTGTACGACCCGCCCAGACAGGTGGCGGCGTTGATGCGCCCGCGGGCCGCCTCGGCGCCCAGGAACACGTTGTCGTCTTCGCCGAAGCCCCAGTCGTGTTCGTAGCGGACGTCGTCGCGGACGCGCTGCAGCTCGACCGGGTTCTCGGCGATGATCAGCGCCCCGCCCTTGCGGTAGTCGCACTCGATGCCCTCCTCAGCCACCGCGCGACCCACGACGTCGACCACGTCGTACATCGCCTGCTGCATGGCGATGGCGGCATCGCGCCCGTACCTCGCAGCGATGTTGTCGTGCGAGGCGGCGAAGAACGACGAGCACCAGCCGCCGTTGCGCCCCGAGCCGCCGAAGCCGGCGATCTCCTTCTCGATGACGCAGACGCGCAGCTTGGGCTCGGCCTTCTTCAGGTAGTACGCCGACCACAGGCCGGTGTAGCCGGCGCCGACGACGGCGACGTCGACGTCGGTCGACCCCGGCAGGCAAGGCCGCGGGGCAAGGTCGCCGGGATAGGTGTCGAGCCACAGGGAGTAGGAGCGGTAGTCCTTCATGGTCGCCTCGAAGGTCGCTGGCGGTTGCAGGTGCATCCTATCAAGGGGGTGGGGTGGGGCGCCTCCGGCCCCCCCACCCCACCCCCTACTTCTCCGCGTCGGGCGCCGCCGTTCCTCGCTTGCGCGCCCGCCTACGCAGCTTCTTGAGCTCGGCGGAGGCGTGGTAGCGGACCGCGTCGTCGCGATCGCGTAGCGCCTTCTCGATGAGCGCCGGCACGCGTTCATCGTCGATGCGACCCAGCGCCTTGACGGCCAGCACCCGGACCGTCTCGTCGTCGTCGCGCAGTGCCACTTTGAGGGCCGGGACGCCCGAGGGCAGGCCCACCTCACCGAGCCCGAAGGCGGCGTCGCGACGGCGTCCCGTGTCGCCCTTCTCGAGCACGTCGACCAGCTTCGTCACCGCCGGTTCGCCCACGACCTTCAGCGCCGCGCGACAGGTGACGACGTGTCGGATGTTGCGTGAATCGAGGGTGGACACCAGCCAGTCGAGGCGCTTCTCGAGGGCCAGCCGCGCCGCCTCACGCACCGCAGGGTCCTTCTTGTAGCCCGCTGCGCGCACGAGACTCTCTACGTTGCCCTTGGCATCGAGCCGGGCCACGTTGGGGGGCCCGAAGGGCCACATGGTCAGCCCAGCGGTCCTGTGTCGGTGCTCTCCATGGTTCGTGAGCCTGCCCCACCATCCGGGGCTCGTCAAGCGCCGGCCCCCATCGCGCACGCGCGCCGCCCTCGACGAAGGCCTGCGCGGCAGGCACGACGCGCGCTTGCGCCGTCGGCGCCGCGTCGTACAGTAGAAAGGTGGACGACTACTCGTACACCGACCCGCGGACGGGGACCACCTGGCGGTGGGACCCGGAGTCGCGGCGCTGGGGGGCGGCGGGGGCGCCGCACGGCGGCCCCGCCGCCCCCCAGCGCCGCCAGCGCGCCCCCTACATCGCGGCCGGTCTTCTCACTGTCATGGTCCTTCTTCCGCTGGTCGCGCTCTCGCTGCTCGCCGTCGCGGTCTGGCGGCACGGTGCGACGCCCACGCCGACCCCGATCGCGACGACCTCGGTCACGCCGACGCCGACGCGCACGGGCCGGCCGCCGACCAAGCCCAAAGACGCACTCATACCGTCTGGACCGCTCAACGTGAGCGCCATCCAGCGCGCTTACTTCCTCGAGGTCGGCTTCACGGCCGGCGACGACAACGTGCTCGCCCGGTGGACCAAACCCGTCGTCCGTGTCGCCGTGCACGGCCGGACGCTGCCGGGCGATCGCCGGGTGGTCGCCGAGATGCTCGCCACGGTGAACTCGACCATCGACTCCCCGCACTTCGTGTACCAGACCACCCGGCCCGACGTCGTCATCCGGTTCGTCGATCACACCGAGTTCGAGCGTCACAACACGCTGGGCCCCGACACCATCGGCATCTGCACGCAGAGGTGGTCGCGGTCCTACGGCTTCACCGGCGGCCCCATCTACATCGACAACCGCTCCGACTACCGCTCCGAGCGCGCCGGCGTCCTCTACCACGAGTTCGGCCACAGCCTCGGCCTCAACGACACCAGCAGCGTCCGCTACCGCAAGACGATCATGTACAAGAGCGCCAACCACGTGATGAGCTTCACCGCCCTCGACCTCGCCGCGCTGCGCATCCTCTACGACCCCCTCGTCAAGGCGGGGTACTCGCGCGACGACGTGAGGATCGCGTGGCGCGCCGATTAGGCTCCAGTCCCGCCCTCGTGCGGCGCGCCTGGCGAGCGCCGTAGGCCCGCGTATACTGCGCCTCATGAGCCCCGCACGCCTAGAGGCCATCCACCTGCTGCTCACCTACCGCTGCACCTACGAGTGCGAGCACTGCTTCCTCTGGGGCAGCCCCGAACAGGAGGGGACGATGACGCTCGCCCAGGTCCGCGACGTGATCGACCAGGGCGTCGCTGCCGGCACCGTCGACTTCGTCTACTTCGAGGGCGGCGAACCCACGCTCTACTACCCGATCATGCTCGCCGCGGCGAGCCACGCCCGCGAGAAGGGCCTCGACTTCGGCGTGGTCACCAACTGCCACTGGGCCGAGTCGGTCGACGACGCGCTCGTCTGGCTGCGACCTCTCAAGGATCTCGGCATCGCCGACTTCTCGCTCTCGTC
>Ga0315282_10006530_pt1 | contig 19489 bp, 20 predicted proteins | sample YL17G07_20_MG_FD_203693 | JGI IMG/M metagenome (GOLD analysis project Ga0315282, IMG submission 203693) | Sediment microbial communities from Yellowstone Lake, YNP, Wyoming, USA - YL17G07_20 | ecosystem: Environmental > Aquatic > Freshwater > Lake > Sediment | place: USA: Wyoming | collected... | reverse complement strand
AGAGGCAAATTTTTCACAAGCTAACCCATGAATGTTCAAAATTGAACATTTTTGGGTATAATTGTTCCCGAATCCTTAAAAATCTCATTATCTTGAAAAAAATCTCATTAATTCATTAAACTATATCCAGACTGAGGACGACATTTTTATCCCGGATGAAAGGCTGGTCATTTTTAGGATGGGTGTTAGGGGATGAATCTTTTCGGAAGGAACCTTGACCCGTTTTAGGATCGATCACCCTGGATCACCTTGAAGTTGCCCATTGAGAGAAGAAAAGTAATTTATTACGAACCCATCAGCATCTGAGAGAGACTCGGCGCTTGTGCCAACCCAACTCCTAATTGTTCTCCATATTGACATCTTGCCCACGCCTAATATATAAGTAAAACATGAAGAAAGAATTGAAGCGGAAGTTTAAAGAATTGGAGATTCCTATCGTATACCTATTTGGCTCAAGGGCTATGGGTAGAGGATCGCCCTCAAGCGACATTGATATCGGAGTGGTGTTGAAAGATTCCCCTTCAGGAAAAGATACCAGGGCTTTATATCAGAATCTTTATGACATATTTTCAGGGGTATATCCCACTTCAAAACTGGATATTGTTTTTTTACAGGTGGCCCCTCTTCCCCTCCAATATTTTGCCATCAAGGAGGGGAAAGTTCTTTTTGAAGAAGATCCCACATTTACAGCAGATTACGAGAACTTGGTTATAAATCAGTATCTCGATTTCAGACCCGTCCTCGATTTTTTTGACCGGGTCACAATGGAAAGATATGCCAAAACATAAGGTTCCACTTAACAGAGAAGTTTTACAGACCAGAATTTCATACATTGAAGAATCTCTGAGAAGCTTAGAGAGATTTAAGGGATTCTCTTATGAAAATTTCCATTTAAATTCAGATAACTTTCGTATCGCCTTTTATGACCTGCATAGGGCTTTAGAAGCTGTGATGGATATAGGGTCCCATGTCCTATCGAGAACCCCAGGCGCCAGACCAACGTCATATAAAGATATCCCCCGACTTCTTGAGAAGAATAAAATTATTCCTGCTGACTTTGCGGCTAACTCATTGAGCAAAATGGCAGGTTATAGAAACCGGATGGTCCATTTTTATGGAGAGATCACAGAAAGAGAGATCTACAATATTATCCAGGAAGAGCTTGAAGATTTTTATACTTTCCTTAAGCACATCCATGCCATCTTAAAAAACCCTTCAAAGTTTAATCTATCGATCATATAAGGTAAGGTTTCCACTACTTTGTTATAGTATGATCCATGTCCACAACAAAAAAGACAGAGCCAATGCTGACCCAGCCTTTTCCCTCCTCAAATTATATGTAAGATTTACTTTTAAAATTTCTTCCTAAGCCCCGCAAGACCGAAACCCTAACCCTCTCCCCTGCCTATCGGCAGACAGGCTCTCCCGTCAAAGGGAGAGGGGGATAAAAAGGCTATCCAGAATGAGGAGGGGGGATAATTTGATTATTCGAGGCAGTTTTAGTATAGTTTTTGAAAAATGAGGGGTTAGGTGTTAGGTTATAGGGGTTAGTGAAAAAATAAATCTTCATTATCTTTAGTGCATATGAAAAAGAAATTGAAAGAACAAATCCTTCAGAAGTTTTCTTATCGTTGTCCTTATTGTGATCAACCTATCACCTATGACGACTTGCATTTAAAGCCTGGAGAGAATGAAATCCAATGTCCCTCCTGTAAAAGGAAATATATTAAAATAGTTGTAGGTTCCTCCGGAAAAAGAAAGAGAAAGTAGATGAAACGATTACAACCCCAGCATTTTCGGAATCGCCTTCTCACTCCCATACAATATGTGAAAGGGGTAGGGCCCAGACTGGCTAAGCTCTTTGAGAAAAAAGGGATTCTAACTGTTGAAGATGCCCTCTACTTTCTCCCGCGATGCTATGAAGACCGAAGACACTTGAAAAAGATCTCCGAACTCAAAGCCGGAAGAAAAGAGACAAGTTTTGGTGAAATCCTGCTTTCGGGAGTTGCTTTTTATCAAAACAAGAGGAAAAGAGTCTTTGAGGCAGTTGTGGGTGATGGGAGCGGAACGATCACATTGAAGTGGTTTCGTGGCAACGAGAGATACCTCAGAGAACGATTTAAAAAAGGGCGCCAACTAATCTTCTCCGGTGAGGTGAGGTGGTTTAACTATCAGAGAGAGATTCATCATCCTGATGTGGAGATAGTGGATGGGGATATGGAGAAGGATTACCTCAACTTCAAACGGATCGTTCCCATCTATTCCGAAACAGAGGGACTTTATCAGAGGACTTTGAGAAGGCTGATGAAGACCATCTTGGATGGATATGCCGATGAACTTTCGAGCCCTATCCCACGGGAGATTGTGGAGCGACAGGACCTGATTAATTTTTCAGAAGCCTTCCGGAGGGTCCATTTCCCTCCTGAAGGAGAGTCCATCGATGCTCTTAACCTCCAGCGTTCAGACGGCCACCGTCGGATCATCTTTGATGAATTTTTTTTCTTAGAGCTCGGAATGGGACTGAAGAAAAGAGGAGTAGCGCTGGAGACAGGGATTTCTTTTAAAACCGATGGTGTCTTAGTCCAGAGATTATTAAATCATCTCTCTTTCAAATTAACACGCGCCCAGGAGATGGTTTTGGCCGAGATCAAGGAGGATTTGGAAAAACCCCATCCCATGAACCGATTGATTCAGGGAGATGTGGGAAGCGGGAAGACAGTCGTCGCCCTCTTGACTTGCCTGTATGTTGTGGAGAGTGGTTACCAGGCTGCTATCATGGCCCCCACCGAAGTTTTAGCAGAGCAACACTTTCTCAATCTCCACCGGTGGCTGGAGCCATTGGGGGTAAAAGTGGCCCTGCTGACCAGCAGTGTCAAGGGTTCGGAGAAGGAAGATCTTTACCAAAGAATTCGGAATGGAGATGTCCAACTGGTGATCGGAACCCATGCTGTGATTCAGGAAGCGGTTGAATTCAATCGTTTGGGACTCGCCATCATTGATGAGCAGCACAAATTTGGTGTGGTTCAAAGGGGGCTTTTAAAGAAGAAAGGTGGGAATCCTGACGTTTTGGTAATGACAGCGACTCCCATTCCAAGGACTCTCGCCATGACTATTTATGGGGACCTGGATGTTTCACTCATTGATGAGATGCCGCCTGGCAGGATGCCTGTTGAGACCAAGGTCTTTCCTGAACCTGCAAGGGCCAAGGTTTATCGAATCGTTGAGGAGGAGGTGAGAAAAGGCCGCCAGGCTTTCATTGTCTATCCCTTGGTAGAGGAGTCTGAGAAATTGGATCTCAGGGATGCCACACGAATGGCGGACCACCTTCAGAAGGAAGTCTTTCCAGATTTTCGGATTGGTTTGCTCCATGGCAGGATAAAAAGTGACGAGAAAGAGGCCATCATGATGGAGTTTAAGGAAGGGAAGATTCAAATCCTGGTCGCTACGACAGTTATTGAAGTGGGGATCGATATTCCCAACGCCTCTGTCATGGTGGTAGAGCATGCTGAGCGATTTGGCCTTTCTCAGCTCCATCAATTGAGGGGAAGGATTGGCCGGGGACGTTACCCCTCCAAGTGTATTTTGCTGGCCCAATACCGGTCTTCTGAGGAGGCAAAGGTTCGGCTTCGAGCCATGGAGAAAACAACCGATGGATTTAAGATTGCTGAGGAAGATTTGGCCCTCAGAGGACCCGGAGAATTCTTTGGCATCCGACAATCAGGTTTGCCAGATTTCAGGGTGGCCCACATCATCCGGGATACTCCCATTTTGATTGAGGCGAGAAAGGAAGCCTTTCGGGTCATCCGAGAAGACCCGGAACTGGTTCACCCTTCTCATGCAGGATTGAAGGGTATATTGGTCAAGCGATGGAAAGGGAGGATGGAACTGGCCACCATAGGATAAAAATTAGGATGTGAAGCAAAGCCCTGAACCTCTTCCTGGACTACATAGAGTTCAGGACTAATCATGAACCCTACGTGGTTCATGGCATGGTTCAGGGGGTAAAAGGAATTGAAAAGAGGGAAAAATTATGTTAACCCTAACATTTAAGACCTCTATGTTGAAAGGAATGTAGTATGGAAATGTTTCATCCTGAAGGCGCTGGATTTCATCGAATGCAAAGGCTCCCCCCTTACATCTTCGGGATTGTCAATCAATTGAAGATGGAGGCAAGACGAAGAGGAGAGGATATCATTGATTTGGGCATGGGAAACCCTGATCTGCCCACGCCCAAACATATCGTTAATAAATTAATTGAAGCCGTAAAAAATCCAAGGAATCATCGGTACTCTGCCTCAAAAGGAATTTATAAATTGAGGTGTGCGGCCGCCGGCTGGTATCAAAGACGCTACGATGTTGATCTCGATCCAGAAACAGAGAGTGTGGTCACCATCGGCGCCAAGGAAGGACTCGGACATCTGGTTTTAGCGACCCTTGGCCCTGGAGATGTTGTCCTCGTTCCGGACCCAACCTATCCCATCCATGCCTATTCGGTCGTGATTGCCGGAGGAGATCTGCGTTCAGTCCCTTTGATGGGGGGAGAGGATTTCTTCCAACGGTTATTGACGGCAACCAAACAGACTTGGCCTCATCCTAAGATGGTCATTGTGAGTTTCCCTCATAATCCAACTACCATGGTGGTGGACCTCAATTTCTTCGAAGATCTGGTGGCTTTTGCAAAAGAGCATCATCTGATGATCGTCCATGATTTGGCCTATGGGGACATCGTCTTCGATGGATATAAGGCGCCCAGCCTCCTTCAGGTCAAAGGGGCAAAGGATGTGGGGGTGGAGTTCACCTCTCTTTCTAAAAGTTATAATATGCCCGGTTGGCGAGTGGGTTTTGCAGTGGGAAATGCTGAGATGCTGGCTGCCTTAGCAAGGTTGAAGAGCTATTTCGATTACGGAGTCTTTCAACCCATTCAGATCGCAGGCATCATTGCCCTCAATGAAGATCAGAACTGTGTTCAACAAACCGTGGAGGAATACCGGAAGAGGAGGGATGTCCTCATCCATGGATTGAAACGAGTGGGCTGGGAGATTGAAAAACCGAAAGGAACGATGTTCGTTTGGGCAGAGATTCCAAAACCTTTAAAGAAGATGGGGTCGATTGACTTTTCTAAACTTCTATTAAAGGAAGGGAAAGTGGCCGTCTCTCCTGGGATCGGTTTTGGTGAGCATGGAGAGGGCTTCGTGAGGTTTGCATTGGTAGAGAACGAGGCTCGAATTAAACAGGCCGTTAAGGGGATTCAGAAGGTTTTAAAAAAAGGTTTATAGGGGTTAGAAGGATGAAGGAGATCAAGGTCGGTATGATCGGTTTTGGGACCGTGGGTTCGGGTGTGGGAAGAATCCTACAGAAAAATTCGAAGCTGATTGAAAAGCGCATGGGCGCCAAGCTCATCCTGAAGCGAATTGCTGACATCGATTTAGAGACTGACCGCGGAGTGAAATTAAAATCAGGGGTCCTCACTCGCAGAGCCGAGGATGTGATCAAGGATCCTGAAATCGATATTGTCATGGAGTTAATGGGAGGGATTGAGCCTGCAAAAACCTTTATTCTGAAAGCGATTCGGAATAAAAAGCATATCGTCACGGCCAACAAGGCCCTCCTTGCCCTTCACGGAGATGAGATCTTCAGGGAGGCCTACCGCTTCGGCGTGGATGTCAACTTTGAAGCCTCGGTCGGTGGAGGCATTCCACTCATCCGGTCGATCAAAGAAGGTTTGGTCGCCAACCGAATCCATTCGATCTTCGGAATTCTAAATGGGACTTCTAACTACATCCTTTCCAAGATGACTGACGAGGGGAGAAACTTCAAAGAAGTCTTAAAGGAAGCCCAAGAGAAAGGATATGCTGAGGCTGATCCGACCTATGATATTGAGGGAATCGATGCTGCACACAAACTTGCCATTCTCATCCGCCTCTCCTTTGGAACCCCCCTCCGATTTAAAGAGGTCTTCATTGGAGGAATCTCTGAAATCACGCCTCTGGATATTCAATTCAGTCGGGAATTTGGATATCGTATAAAACTCTTGGCCATTGCCAAAATGGAGAAGGGGAAGATAGAAGCTCGCGTTCATCCCACCATGATTCCAGAGGGACATCTGCTTTCTACGGTCGAGGGGGTATTCAATGCTATTTATATTAAAGGCGATGCCGTTGGACCTACGCTCTTTTATGGACAGGGGGCGGGGCGGATGCCCACGGGGAGTGCGGTGGTGAGCGATCTGGTCGAACTGGGAAGGAATGTTCTGATCCGGGCTTCTGGGCGCCGGGTGCCGCTACTCTCTTTCCAGGAATCGGCCATTGAAAAAATTTCTCTCAAGAAGATGGATGATGTCGTGATGCCTTTCTATATGAGGTTTTCAGCATTGGATCGGCCAAGAGTGCTTTCAAAAATTTCAGGAATCTTAGGGAAGAATGATATCAGCATCTCTGCCGTAATCCAAAAGGGAAGGCAGGTCAACGGTGCGGTGCCCATTGTCATGATGACCCATGAGGCCAAAGAAAAGAATGTCCATCGGGCCTTGAAAGAGATTGATCGACTTGGAGTGATTCTGGGAAAGACGATGTTCATTCGCGTCGAAAACGAACTGGAATGATTTAGTTCGGAGTTCAGAGTTTAGAGTTCGGAGTTTTTTAAATTCTCCGAACTACCTGCCTGCGCGGTGCCGCTTCGGCGAAGGCAGGCGAACTAATTACTCCGAACTGTAGGTGTAGAAGATGTGGCGTGGGGTGATTCGAGAGTACTGGGATTTTTTACCTGTTAGGGAAGAGAAGTGCATCATCACCTTGCTTGAAGGGAATACTCCGCTCATCCCTTCTTCCCGGATCAAGAAAGAGGTGGTTTCAGGAATCGACCTCTATTTCAAATATGAAGGCCTCAATCCAACAGGTTCTTTCAAAGATCGAGGGATGACCGTAGCGGTTTCGATGGCGAAGGAAATGGACTCCAAGGCAGTCATCTGCGCCTCCACAGGAAATACTTCTGCCTCCGCAGCCGCCTATGCTGCCAAAGCAGGAATGAAAGCTTATGTCCTCATTCCTGAGGGGAAAATCGCCCTCGGCAAGTTATCTCAAGCAATGGCTCATGGCGCCCAGGTCATCCAAATCGAAGGGAACTTTGATGAGGCCCTTCACATCGTCAGAGAGATTTCAGAGACAGAACCCGTTACCTTGGTCAACTCCCTCAATCCCTATCGAATTGAAGGCCAGAAGACGGCCTCCTTTGAAGTCATTGATCATTTAGGATTTGCTCCCACTTACCATTGTCTTCCAGTCGGCAATGCAGGGAATATCACCGCTTATTGGAAAGGATACAAAGAGTATTGGGAGAAGGGGAGAGCTGAAGGCCTTCCAAAGATGTTGGGATTTCAGGCAGAGGGAGCTGCGCCCATTGTCAGGGGAAAAGTCATTGAGCAGCCTGAGACCATTGCCACAGCTATCCGGATTGGAAACCCCGCCAGTTGGAAACAGGCCGTGGCAGCCTGGGATGAATCCGGAGGCTTGATCGACATGGTGAGCGATGAAGAGATCCTGGAGGCTTATCGAATGATGGCGAGTTTGGAAGGAATCTTCTGCGAACCTGCCTCTGCAGCCTCTCTGGCTGGGGTGATCAAGCTTGATCGAAAAGGTTTCTTCAAGAAAGGAGATGTGGTGGCGCTGACCATCACTGGACATGGTCTGAAGGATCCGGATGTTGCCATTCGAGTCTCTCAGAAACCCGTCTCTCTTCCACCCAAGAAAGAAGCCGTGTTGAAATACCTCAATCTATAAAGTGCAAAGGGTGATGGCGATTGGCGATAGCAAATTGGGATTTCTGTTTGCCTGTCACAATCACCGGTTACCACCGCTAAATAATGAAAACTGCCTTCATCTATACTGACGCCTATCTCGATGCCTTCCACCCCGATGTAGTGGCGACTCAATTAGGAGTCGATACGTTTTATAATGACCCTTTGACAAACCTTCACTTATCCATTTTGGGGTATGAAAGAGTTCTTAAGAGGATTAAAGACCTGGCTCCAAGGTGGGCGGCATTTCCCTAAAAATTGGCATGCCTTTTGCTTTCAATTTTCGCTTTTCATTTGACATTTGTAAGTTTTTGGTATATTTAGAACTTTTGAGGATGGTAGGAAATGCCTGAAAAGATGAAGTATGTTATTATTGTTGGGGATGGGATGGCAGACTACTCCGTTGAGAGTCTTGGAGGGAAGACCCCATTGATGGTAGCCCGAACCCCCCACATGGATTGGATGGCGAAACAGGGTGAGATCGGTTTGGTCAGGACAATTCCTGACGGTTTTAACCCAGGTAGTGAGATCGCCAACCTCTCCATTTTTGGGTATAACCCCATCTCTTATTATACTGGGAGAGGTCCACTGGAAGCGGCGAGCCTGGGCGTCAAACTCGCGGCTGATGATATTGCCTTCCGATGTAATCTTGTTACCCTAAAATTTCAAGGGAATAAAATCGTGATGGAAGATTTCTCTGCCGGTCACATTACGAATGAGGAAGCAAAGAAAGTCATCCTTGATTTAAACAAAGAGATGGCAACAAATGAAATTAGATTCTATGCAGGGGTGAGCTATCGGCATTTGATGGTCTTGAAGAATGGGGCGGCTAAATTTTCAAACATGGAGAAGTTGGAAATTACCCCTCCTCATGACATCATTGGCAAGGAAATATCCCCTTTCCTTCCTCAAATGAACGAACCTGTCCTCACTCTGATGATGGAATCTCAGCGGCTTCTCAAGAATCATCCTATCAATCACACCCGTGAGGCAAAAGGGCTCCCCCCTGCCAACTCCATTTGGCTCTGGGGGCAAGGGCGGTCGCCCCGCATGATCACGCTGAAGGAACGATTCGGGATGGAGGGCTATGTGATCTCAGCGGTCCATCTGATCAAGGGGATTGGAATCTTAGCCGGATTGGAAGTGCTGGAGGTCCCTGGTATCACAGGATACTTTGATACGAATTATGATGGGAAAGCTCGGTATGCTCTGAGAGGTTTGAGGGAAAAGGATTTTGTATATGTCCATGTGGAAGCTCCTGACGAAGCAGGTCATATGGGAGATCTTCGATTGAAAATCGAAGCCATCGAGGCATTTGACGAAAAGATCGTAGGGCGTATTTTGAGAGGGATGAAGGAATTCAAACAGTATAAGGTTTTGGTCCTCCCCGACCATCCCACTCCTCTTTCCGTTAGAACGCACACAGCCGATCCAGTCCCCTATGTCATCTATTCTAATGAGGACGGGGCAACATCCGCCCATGGAAAAAGATTTGATGAGGTTTCTGCAGGGCAGTCCGGAATCTCCATTGAGAAAGGATTTGAATTGATCGAAAGATTTTTAAATCCCCGTTGTTCGTGTTGAGGGAGAGGGAGGTTTTTTTTGGCGAATACGAGGACAAAATATATTTTTATGACCGGAGGGGTAGTTTCCTCTTTGGGAAAAGGATTGGCGTCATCATCGATTGGATCCCTCCTGGAGCTCAGAGGGTTGAAGGTCATTTTTCTCAAGTTCGATCCTTATATCAATGTAGATCCGGGCACCATGAATCCTTTTCAACACGGAGAAGTTTACGTGACCGATGATGGGGCAGAGGCGGATCTCGATTTAGGGCACTACGAGCGTTACAGCAATGTCAAGACATCGAAGAAAAATAATTTTACCACCGGGCAAATCTATGATTCGGTCATCTCCAAAGAGAGAAAGGGAGACTACCTGGGCAGCACTGTTCAGGTGATTCCCCATATCACCGATGAGATCAAGTCGAAGATCTTCGATCTGGCCCAAGATGTAGATATTGTGATTGTCGAGGTGGGTGGGACTGTCGGCGACATCGAAAGTCTTCCTTTTTTAGAAGCGATCCGGCAAATTCGAGGAGATGTAGGCAGGGAGAATACGCTTTACATTCACCTCACTCTGGTGCCTTACATCCAAACGGCAGGAGAGTTAAAAACCAAACCGACTCAGCATAGCGTGAAGGAGCTTCGAGAAATAGGAATCCAGCCCGATATTCTTCTCTGCCGAACCGACCGAATGCTTTCTCCCGATGTGAAAGCCAAAATTGCCCTCTTCTGCAATGTGGAGAAAGATGCGGTGATCACAGCTAAAAATGTGGAGACGGTATATGAAGTCCCCATCGTCTTTCATCAGGAGGGACTGGACGAAAAGATTGTTGAGAAACTGAATATCTGGACTGGGCGACCGAATTTAAAGGGTTGGGAGCGGGTCGTCAAAAAGGTCAAACATCCCCGTTTCGAAACCACGATCGCTTTGGTAGGAAAATATGTCAGCTTGGTCGAATCCTATAAAAGTTTAACCGAGGCATTGATTCATGGAGGCATTGCGAATGATGCCAGGGTGAATCTGAAATATATTGATTCGGAGCAGGTCGAGAAGGAGGGGCCAGAATGTTTCCTCAAGGACGCCAATGGCATTCTCGTCCCCGGAGGGTTTGGGACAAGAGGGATTGAAGGGAAGATCAAAGCGATTCAATATGCCAGGGAGAAACGGATTCCATACTTTGGGATTTGTCTGGGAATGCAGTGTGCTGTCATTGAGATTGCCAGGCACTGCGCCGGTCTGAAAGGAGCCAATAGCTCTGAATTTGATACCCACACTCCCCATGCAGTGATCTATTTGCTGGAGGAATGGATAGATCGGGATCAGGTCGCCCAGAAACGGGCCTCTGATACTCCAAAGGGTGGGACGATGAGGTTGGGATCTTATCCCTGCCGTCTCGAAGAAGGAAGTTTAGCTCTGGAGGCCTATAATAAAAGGTTAATCAATGAGCGACACCGGCATCGTTATGAATTTAATAATGACTATATGGATATTTTAGGAAAAGCAGGAATGGTATTTAGTGGCGTTTCTCCTGATATGGGGCTGATTGAGATCATCGAGCTGAAAGGCCATCCTTGGTTTCTTGGATGTCAGTTCCATCCAGAATTTAAGTCGAAGCCCATGGATCCTCATCCCCTTTTCAGGGAGTTCATCAAGGCTTCCCTTCGGCGGGGGAAGAGGAAGCCGGATAGGGCGCGGGTTTCCAAGAAGAGAAGAGAAATGAAGGGCGGGTGAGATTACCCTGAACCATGTGAGGTTCAGGGCTGCCCTGCACCCTGCGTGGCGCAGGGGAAAGGAGACAGGAGTCATTGGATATCGTGGAAGAGGCAAAGCGGGTATTGAGAGTGGAGGCCGAATCCATCCTCGATTTAGCAGAGCGAATTGATGAAAACTTCTCACGGGCGGTCGAGTTACTCTATCACTGTAAAGGGAAAGTGGTCCTTATGGGCATGGGGAAATCGGGGCTGGTAGGCCGAAAGATCGCCTCCACATTCGCCAGTACAGGGACCCCGTCTTTTTTCCTTCACCCCGCAGAGGGATTGAATGGAGATTTTGGGATGTTAGCAAAGGAGGATGTGATCATCGCCATCTCCTATAGCGGAGAGACTCGAGAGCTTTTGGAAGTTCTGCCTCTCATCAAGCGATATGGAAACCGGTTGGTCACCTTCACTGGAAATTTGTACTCTAATCTGGCAAAGGCGGGGGATGTCAACCTCGATATTCGTGTGAGAGAGGAAGCCTGTCCATTAGGTCTAGCTCCCACAGCCAGCACCACAGCCACTCTTGCTTTGGGAGACGCTTTAGCCATTGCTCTCATGGGGAAGAAAGATTTCAAAAAAGAGGATTTTGCTATGCTCCACCCAGGTGGGGCGCTGGGGAAGAAGCTTCTCCTGAAGGTGGAAGACCTGATGCATGGGGGAAAAGCCTTTCCGATGGTATCGGAGAAGACATTGATGAAGGATGCGATTTTTGAGATTACCTCAAAACGATTAGGGGTAACCGGAGTCTGCAACACGGAGGGGCATCTGGTCGGCGTGATTACCGATGGGGATCTGAGGCGAGCTTTAGAAAAATTCAGCGATCTTTTCAATCGGGAGGCCTCTGAAGTGATGACGAAAAATCCAAAGTGGATTGAAAAGGATGCATTGGCTGCTAAAGCTGTACAGAGGATGGAGGAATATTCGATTACTTCCCTCTTTGTCTTCAACCAAGCGGGAGATAAAGTGCCTGTGGGGGTTATTCATCTTCATGATCTTTTGAAAGCGGGCGTGGTCTAAACCCTGGGGTAATGGAATGATGGAACGGTGGAATATTGGTTAAAAACTTTTGTGAGAAGTTGGAATGTCACCCAGCATTCCAATATTCCATTATTCCAGTATTCCAATTGGAATAATTTATGAAAAGACTTAAGATTGCCATCTTGATTTCGATTGTGCTGATTGGTGGGATCGTCCTCGTCAGTCTTTGGGCGAACCTCCGGGAGAGAAAAGCTTCGGAAGCCATAGAGAAGCTTCCTAAGGTTTCCACCGGGGGCGCAGACATGCGACTGGAAAAGATTCGATTTGTGGAGGATAAACACGGTCAAAAAACTTGGGAGTTGGAGGCGAACTCTGTTCAACAATACCAAGATCAGAACATCATGGTCTTAGAGGACGTGAAAGTGACTTTTTATACAAAAGAGGGGCGAACCCTCTTTCTAACTGGGAAACAGGGAAAGGTTTATCAGGACTCGAAAAATGTGGAGTTGGTGGGCAATGTGGTGCTTACCTCGAGCGATGGATATCAGCTAAAGACCCATTCCGTTTCCTATCGCCATTTGGGAAAGATCGTGAGTACCTCTGATCCCGTGGAGATCGAAGGGGAACAGCTACGACTGACAGGCAAAGGAATGTGGGTAGATATGGAAGCCAAGACCTTCAAAATTCTCAGCCAAGTTAAGACTCAATTGAGAGGGAGAAAAAAGGTATGAACCCAAGCAAGGGAATTGGCCTTCTCGTCATTTTGGTCTCCCTTTTTCTTTTTTTCATTTCTGGGGAGGCCCAGGAAAAGAAGAGGGGCGGAAAAAGTGGGGGGGGTGCATCCAAGACCGATAGGAGCTTTGGATTTACTGCCAGCCGTTCTCCCATTGATATCACTTCAGATACCGTTGAGGCAGACCAGAAAACGAATACGGTTATCTTCAAAGGGAATGTGGTTGCCAAACAAGAAGACACGACTCTCTATGCCAATACACTGACCATCACTTACGATCAAAATACCAAAAAGCTAAAGGAGATTGTAGCGGTCGGGAATGTGAAGGTTGTGCAATTGGATCGTCGGGCTACCGGCCAGAAGGCGACTTTTGATCAGGATAAGAATAAAGTCGTTTTGGATGGAGAAGCTGTGGTTCGGGAAGGAACCAATGTGATCAGAGGGGAGCGGATCATCTTCTACGTTGATGAGGAGAGGAGCGTCGTAGAAGGAGGAAAGGGGAGTCGGGTCAGCACAAGCATTACGCCGCCGCCGAAAGAGGAAGGGGAAGGCAGGAAGCCCAAAGAAGAGAAGAAGAAATAATTTAGAGTTAAGAATTGAGAATTAAGAGTTAAAGATAATCATTGACCAAACTCTAAACTCATCATTCATAACTCTTCATTGAAGGAATAAACATGTCGCACCTTTTATGTGAGAGTTTAACGAAGTCATTTCGTCAAAAGAAGGCTGTGGATTCGGTGAATATTGAGATCCAAGGGGGAGAGGTGGTGGGATTGTTGGGACCCAATGGTGCAGGAAAGACCACCATTTTTTATATGATCGTCGGGCTGTATCAACCCAACGGTGGAAAGATCTATCTCAACGACGAGGAGATCACTTCCCTCCCCATGTATTTGCGAGCGAGAAAAGGGATTGGGTACCTTGCTCAGGAGCCATCAGTTTTTAGAAAGCTGACGACCGAAGAGAATCTGATGGCGATTTTGGAGACCCTCCCCCTCTCTAAAGAGGAGAGGAAAGACCGATTGGAGAAGCTCTTAAATGAGTTGGGACTCTCCTCGCTACGCAAGCAGAAGGCATATGTCCTCTCAGGAGGAGAGCGCAGGCGGGTGGAGATTACCCGAGCCTTGGTGCTCTCACCTTCTTTCATCCTTTTGGATGAACCTTTTTCAGGGATTGATCCCATCGCCGTATTAGATATTCAGACCATTATCCGTCAATTGAAATCAAAGGGGATTGGAATGATAATTACCGATCATAATGTTCGGGAAACATTGGGAGTTTGTGACCGTGCGTATATCCTCAATGAGGGACGAATCTTGGAAGAAGGAACCCCCGAAAAGATTGCTCAAAGCCAAAAGGCGAGAAAGATCTATTTGGGAGATGGTTTCGAGTTAGGAGGAAGACGCCGTAGCAAAGAGGATGAGAAGAAGGAAGTAAGTTCCCCTGCACAGGGGAGATTATGGGAGTGAGATGGTCTTAGAGCTCAAACTGGCGCCCAAGCTCGTTCAACAACTGGTGATCACCCCTCAGCTTCAACAGGCGATCCGGCTTCTCCAGTTAACACGTCTTGAACTGGTAGATATGATCAGCCAGGAGATGAAGGAGAACCCACTTCTGGAAGAAGAGGAGGAGGAGAAAGAGTTGGCAGAAGGCGAAGCCCCGGCGGCCGAACAGGGGGATGGGGAAACTTCTCCAGAACCCGAGCATACCCCAGAAGTAAAAGGCAATGGAGAAGGGGCAGATGAGTTCGATTGGGAGAACTATTTAGAAAATTCCAACCTTACCCCATTTCAGAAAAGCTCTTCGAATGGGGAAGAAAGCCCCTCGTTTGAAAATTTCCTCACGAAGAGAACAACCCTTACAGATCATCTTCGGTGGCAACTCCAACTCTCACATTTCACAGAGGAAGAACATGAAGCCGGGACGTGGATCATCGGAAATCTGGATGAAAATGGATATCTGAAGATCTCTCTGGAAGACATCTATTCAGAAACCAATCTTCCGGTGGAGGGGGTGGAGAGAGTCCTTCGAAAAATTCAGCAATTCGATCCGGTAGGAGTGGCGGCGAGGGATTTGAAAGAATGTCTTCTCATCCAACTGGGGCAGGTGAGTCCTCGAGATCCCCTCGCAGAAAAAATCGTTTCCGAACATCTCTCTCTATTGAAAAATCGAAATTATCCGGCGATTGCTAAACGGTTAGGGGTCTCTCTGGATCGTGTAAATCGCGCTGCCTCTCTGATTTCCAAATTGGATCCCAAACCTGGGAAGGCCTTCGGAGGAGAAGTGATCCAAGAGATCATCCCTGATGTCTATGTTTACAAGCTTGAGGGGGATTATGTCATCTATCTGAACGATGAAGGGATTCCAAGGCTCAAGGTCAATTCTCTTTACCGAAATATCCTTAACGGCAGTCGTCTTGCTATGGAGGGAGACCGAAAATATATTCAGGAAAAACTCCGATCCGCCCTCTGGTTGATCCGCAGCATTCACCAAAGACAAAGGACGATTTACAAGGTGACGAAAAGCATCGTGAAATTTCAAAGGGAATTTTTAGATAAAGGGATTCAGTCTCTTAAACCCCTTGTGCTGCGGGATGTGGCAGAAGATATCCAGATGCACGAATCCACCATTAGCCGGGTTACCCACAACAAATATGTTCATACCCCCCAAGGAATTTATGAATTAAAATTCTTCTTTAATGCGGGGATCACCTCCACCCAAGGAGAGACGATGGCTTCGGAAAGTGTCAAGAATCTGGTTCGGGAGGTCATCGCTCAAGAAGATCCGAGGAAGCCTTACAGCGATGAGAAATTGGTTCAGATTCTCCAGGGGAAGAACATCCATATTGCCCGGAGAACCATTTCGAAATATCGAGAGATGATGAAAATCCTTTCCTCCAACGAACGGAGGAAGATCGTTTAATACACATAGAATCTTTTACATATTCCCATTGATCATATCTTCAATGATATTTGACAAAGATAAGGAGCGGACAAATGCAGGTCGCAGTGACATTTCGACATATGGAGACCGACGGAGGAGTCAAGTCCTATGTGAAAGAGAAGGTGGAAAAGCTTCAAAAATATATTGAGAACCCAATGGAGGTTCATGTCGTTCTGGCGGTAGAAAAATTCCGGCATATTGCCGAAATCACTATTGTCGGGGATGGGGGGACTTTCAATAGCCAGGGGAGGGACAACGATCTCTACGCCGCCATCGATCAAATGGTGGATAAGATGGAGCGACAGATTCGTGAACGGAGGGAGAAGGTAAGACGAAAAAGGGCTAACCCCTCTTCTTCTAAGGCTCTCCTCCAACTGAGTGAAAAGGACAGAGAAGGGAAAGAAGAAGGAGACATCCCCTCCCTGATTAAGAAGAGACGCACCATTGCTAAACCCATGTCTCTTGAGGAGGCACTCTCTCAATTGTCTCTTTCGAAAAAGGACTTTTTAGTATTTATCAATTCGGATTCTGAGCAGATGAACGTCGTCTATCGGTCTAAAGACGGGGGTTACGAATGGGTGGAACCTTATCCCAAATAGGGAGGCGCTCAAGAGGGTATAATGAAGATCATGGATTATCTGAGTGAAGAGTGGGTGATCCCCGACCTGCAGGGAATGGACAAGCCATCCCTTCTGAAGGAATTGTCAAGCGTCTTGGTGAAGCCCTGCCAGGTAAGCTCTGTTGAAGAGCTGCTTCAAGTGCTCCTCGATCGGGAAAAACTGGGATCGACGGGAATTGGCGAAGGGATTGCCATCCCCCATGGTCGATTGAAAAAGTTAAAAAAATTTTTTATCTCTTTTGGTCGTTCCCTCAAAGGCGTGGATTTTGATTCCATCGATCGAAAAACCAGCCAGCTCTTCTTTTTAGTCATGGCCCCAGAGAATTCGGCTGTCGATAATCTGAAGCTTCTGAGTCGCATCGTCACTCTGTTAAAAGAGCCTTCCTTCAAAAAGAGATTGATGGAGGCTCCATCCCGGAAGGAGCTTTTCCAGATCATCTCTGAAGAGGATGAGGAATATTAATCGATGAACAGTATCACCGTACAAGAGCTGGAGCAGAATCGGGAACACCATTTGGAACTGACCCTGATGGCTGGACGAAATGGGATCAAGAAGAAGGTCACCCATTCGCAAGTCCAAAAGATGGGATTGGCCTTGACGGGTTTTATCCAATTCATCAATCCAGAGCGTCTTCAGATCATTGGAAATACAGAAATGGCTTATTTTAAAACGCTGACTCCTGAGAAGCAGGAGAAGATAATCCGTCAAATCTGTAGCCTGCCGTTGTCCTGTTTGGTCGTCACCCGGGGTTTGGAGATTCCTGAACTTCTTCTCCGGGAAGCTGATGGGAAGGAGATCCCTGTATTTCGGACCAATCTCCGCTCTTTTGATTTCATTGAGCGGGTCACCAAATTCTTAGAAGAGAAACTCTCCTCCACCAGCAGCCTCCACGGTGTGCTCATGGATGTTTTTGGGGTGGGCGTTCTCATCCTGGGCAAAAGTGGGATCGGGAAGAGTGAATGTGCGTTGGATCTGATTCTTCGGGGGCACCGACTGGTGGCGGACGATATGGTTCATATTCAGAAGCGATCTCCCTCTGCTGTGATCGGAAGTGGTTTTGAGGTCATCCAGCACCACATGGAGATCCGAGGATTGGGAATCATCAACATTCGGAGCCTTTTCGGTGTGGAGGCCATCCGCGAGAAGAAGAAAATCGAACTCGTCCTGGAGCTGATGGAATGGGATACTCACCGGGAGTACGACCGTTTGGGGTTTGAGGAGGAAAAATTTTCTATTCTGGACATTGAGCTTCCGATGTTGAGAATCCCCGTTACGCCCGCTCGGAATTTAACGACCATTATCGAAGTGGCTGTCCGCAATCACCTTTTGAAAGTGATGGGATACGATTCGGCGTTGGAGTTTGAGAAAAAGCTCCTTCGCAAGATGGAAGAAAGGGAGGGGGGCAGATTTGAGGTTGAGGGTGAAGTGGAGTGAAAAACATACGGGTGATTCTCATCAGCGGTCTTTCCGGGTCGGGCAAAACAACGGCCATTAAAGCCTTAGAAGATATTGGTTTTTATTGTGTCGATAATCTTCCCATCCTCCTTTTACCTAAATTCATAGAACTCTTTGAGCAATCAGGTGGAAAGATCTCCAAGGTCGCAGTAGTGGAGGATATCCGGGGAGAAGGATCCTATCCTACCTCCCAGCAAGCCCCGAACCGTGCTGGTGCGGGGCAGGGAGGGGATGGTGCAGAGGAGAAGAATTTTTTGAAAGATTCGAGAAGGATCCTTCAGGACTTGAAGAGGGAAGGTTATCCAATCGAAATCCTCTTTTTGGAGTCTTCCGACCCCATCCTGATGAGGCGATTCAGCGAGACCCGTCGTCAGCACCCTTTGGCCGTTGGCGGATCTATCCGAGAAGGGCTTCGTTTAGAGCGAGAACAACTTCAGGGTATCAGGGATATGGCTAATCAGGTGATCGATACGTCCCAATTAAATGTCCACCAACTGAAAGAGAAAATCCAACAGTATGCCCAGGAGGGGGGAAGTTCAAGCCAGATGACGGTCGCCCTCCTTTCCTTTGGATATAGCTTTGGAATTCCTTTTGAAGCGGACCTCTTGATGGATGTTCGTTTTTTACCCAATCCTTATTTTGTTGAGGAGCTGAAACGGTTGAAGGGGGATCATCCAAAGGTATCGGAATATGTCCTCCAGTGGGAGGAGACAAAAGAATTTTTACGACACGTTCAAGAATTGATTCGATTTCTTCTCCCTCTCTATGAAAGGGAGAGAAAGACCCATTTGACCATTGCTGTGGGATGTACCGGTGGGAGACATCGGTCCATCGTCATCGTCAACCAATTGGCAGAGATGCTCCGGGACGAATTGGCGAAGAGGGGAGTGTTTTTGTCCGTGAAGCACCGCGATGCGGAGAAGGGATGATGAGAGAGATGGTGGGGGTTGTTGTGGTGACACATTGCCGCTTGGCTGAGGAGATGATCTGCGCTGCCCAGTTGGTGGTGGGGGAAGAGCTAAAACAGTTTCAACCTGTTTCGATCGATCCGAAAGAAGGATCCGAGGAGATCCGGGAGAAGATCATCGCTGCCATCCGAAAAGTGGATGTTGGACAAGGAATACTCATCCTGACGGATATGTATGGGGGGACCCCTTCCAATATCAGCCTTTCCTTCTTAGAGGAGAAGAAGATCGAAGTGATCACAGGCGTCAACCTTCCCATGTTGTTGAAATTAGCAACCTATCAGAACGATATGGATCTTGAAGCCTTGGCCGCTTTCATCACCGATTATGGCCAGAGAAATATCAACCTGGCCAGTGAGGTGCTTAAAAAACGGGTGGATAAAAAGAAGAGTTAAGAGTTGAGAATTTTGAGATTAGATTTTAGAATTAAACCATATCGTTTTGCGCCTGGCCTACGCAGCCAGTGCTGCTTCGGCCTGTACGAAGCGTTTTGGCGAAGGCAGGTCGGCGAAGTAGGCCTATGCTCTATGCCTGCCTACCGGCAGACAGGCGCTTTGATTTTTTAAGAATCATTGAAAAGGGAGAGTGACTGCAAGCGTCGGGATGGAAGTTCAGACCTTTACGATTCAAAATCGGTTAGGGCTTCATGCGCGGGCAGCGGCCCTCTTGGTTAAAACGGCCAA
>Ga0315282_10006528_pt1 | contig 19494 bp, 19 predicted proteins | sample YL17G07_20_MG_FD_203693 | JGI IMG/M metagenome (GOLD analysis project Ga0315282, IMG submission 203693) | Sediment microbial communities from Yellowstone Lake, YNP, Wyoming, USA - YL17G07_20 | ecosystem: Environmental > Aquatic > Freshwater > Lake > Sediment | place: USA: Wyoming | collected... | reverse complement strand
CCCCAACGACCTTTCAAAATTCAAAATGATTAAATGAATTGAAGGAAGGGACTACTTTATTTAATTATACTATATTTTTCATTTCAAGAATAGTTTTTTCAATGTCTTTACTCTCAAATATCGCTGAACCCGCTACCAGAATATTCGCGCCAGCTCTCATGGCCAATTTCCCCGTTTCTTCGTTAATTCCACCGTCTACTTCTATTTTAACATTTGGGAAAGATTCGTGTAAAGACCTTATCTTGGGAATAACACTCTGGACAAATTCCTGTCCCCCGAAACCGGGATTAACTGCCATTAAAAGAACCAGATCCAGTTCGGGAATAAAGTTTTTGATTTCCTTCCAATCGGTTTCGGGATTCAAGGCAATCCCTATTTCTTTTTTGAATCCGTGTATTTTTTTGATTAATTCCCTGGTTTTTAGTTCTGGATTTTGGAGTTTTTTAAGAATTTCCCAGTGGACAATGACTCTTTGAGCTCCGCTTCTTAACCAATCTTCTGCCGCCCGAAGAGAATTTTGAACCATTAGATGAGCTTCAAATTTCAAATGAGTTATTATTTTTTTAATCTTTTTTGGCTCTCTCCAGGTTTCATTCGGCACAAATTTCCCGTCCATTATGTCAAGCTGAACCCAATCAATATATGGTTCAACAAGCTTGATTTTTTTCTTGAGCTCCCGGAAATCTTTTGCAATAATGGCGGGAATAACCTCAGCCATAAGTAATTAAAAATTAGTACCCGGGGTGTTTAACACTTCGTGTTAAACACTTGCTAAAATTTTTCTTCTTTTATAAGTTGGAGGTCATGAATTACCTCTTTGTTCTGGGGATCGTTTTCCAGGGCTTTTTCTAATAAAAATTCCGCTTGCTTAACTTGTCCTTTTTGACGATAAACCAAGGATAGCAACCATTTTAAATTAGCGTCTTTGGGAAACTTTTCGATTGCTTTATTTAAAAAATCCTCAGCCTCTTTCCATCTCTTTTGCTGGACCATAATGCCTCCTAAGTTTTCGTAAACTCCATAAATATCTCCTCTTTCAATAGATTTATTATAGTACTCCACAGCCTTTTCAATATCCCCTGTCGCCGCATAAAGCATACCGAGACCGGCGTAGGGATGAGGGTTTTGACTCCAAAGTTCAATCGCCTTTTTTAAATGCCTTTCAGCTTCCTCATACTCTCCAATTTGAATAAGCGTCATTCCATAATCATTTTCCAGTCCAAAATTTTGATTTGTGTATTGAATATCGTGGCCATACAAGGTTAGATTGTTTTTCCAATCGCTGTTTCTAATTACTGTTCTTGTTCCCAAAATTATAATGAGGGCCCCCAGAACGCTATAAACAATGATTTTTTTTCGGTCATTGATTTTTTTTAGAATCTTTACTAAAGGAAAACTAACTGATGCCAAAATACCAATTATTGGAAAATAGAGCCATCTTTCAGCAATAGTCACACCGCCTAAGGGAAAAATGTTTAAAACTGGCGTCAAACAAACAAAAAACCACAATAAAAAGAAGGTTTGGATTTTTGATTTCTTTTTCCAAATGAAAAAACCAGCGGTAAAAAGAATAAAAATAAGCAAAAGTGAGGAACCCCAAAAACGCAAATCTTTTGGCGAGGAAACTACAAAATATTGAAAAATAGAAAGATGCAGCGGAAAAAAAATAGTTTGAAAATAACGAAAAATTTCATAAGGGGCGGTTAAGACTCTTTCAAAAAAACTTACTTTGGTAAGTACAGATTCGGTAACGGGAATTTTAGCAACGGCGAAACGAAGAATAAAATAGGCGCCAAGCGTCCCGGCTGCTCCCAAAAACCACTTGAAATACTGCTTTAACTTCGGTTTAAAGAATATTAAAAGATACAAAAAAGAAACTAAAAAGACTACCGCCCCGGTTTCTTTTGAAAGAAGGGAAAGAAATACCAAAAAGAAACTTAAAATAAGCAGTTTATTTTTTATGACTCTTTTTTGCCAATCCAGACTAAAAAATAATATCAGAAGCGATCCTAAACCAAAGAAAGTATAAAGAATTTCTCCAACACTCCCTATAAAAGTAACGGATTCAACGTTGGCAGGATGAACAGTGAATAAAATAGCTGAAAGAAAAGCTATTTCTTGAGAATATTTTACATTTTCTAAAGAAAAAATGCGCGATATAATAAAAAATATTAAAATTGAGTTCAAAAGATGGAAAAATATTTGAAAAAGATGGAAACCAAAGCTTTTTGAACCAAAGATGCTGTAATTCAAAAGATAGGAAACAGAAACAAAGGGTCTGTAAAAAACACCCGAAAGCGTTGCTTCTCCCGTATAAAAAGTGCTTGAAGCAAAAAATAGGGGTAAATTCCGCCAATCATGAATAAAGAGATTTCCTACCACTTGCCTTCCGTCATCCCAAACAAAATCATTTGGAATAGCATTCAAGTAAACCGAGCTACCCAAAATTATTATCAACGCTAAATAAAGAAATTTCGGATTTGAACTTAAATATCCCATACCCGCCGAGACAACTTAGTAGTAGATTCTTCAAATCACTACCGGCTATATTTTTCTATTTTCTTCAATCTTCTAATATGGCGTACTTCTCCGGAGAATCTTGTCTTCAGCCATACTTTGACAATTTTTTTGGCTTTATTTTCGGTCAAAAAATCGGCCGGCAGGCATAAAATATTGGCATCATTGTGCTCACGCGACATTTTGGCTGCTTTCCTGTTAAATCCCAAAGCGCCTCTGATTTTTCTTATTTTGTTGGCAACAATAACCATTCCATTGCCAGAACCGCAAAATAAAATCCCTTTCTCGTTTGAAGGACTTTTTGCAACTCTAATCGCAACCGCTTTCCCAAAGTCGGGATAATCATCATTTTTATCAAATTTTTTGTTGCCCAAATCAACTATTTTGTAATCCAAGTCCCGAAGATATTTTTTAATCTTTTCTTTTAAATAAAAACCGCGATGGTCGGCTCCTAAATATATCATGGGTTTAAAGTTTTTTTCCTATGTACTCGGCAAATTCTGCCAACCTGCAGGCATATCCCCATTCGTTGTCATACCAGGCAAAGACTTTTATTAAATCTTCGCAAACCTTGGTAAATTCCAAATCCAGAATTGACGAATAAGAATTGCCCTTAAAATCTATTGAAACAAGCGGCGCCTCCTCAACCGCAAAAATACCCTGCCATTCTTTTGCTTTGGCGGCTTTTTTAAAAACTTCATTAACCTCCTCAACAGTCGTGGCTCTGGAAACAACTGCCGAAAAATCGGTCAAAGAAACCGTGGGCGTGGGAACCCTTATTGCAACCCCGTCAATTTTCCCTTCAAGTTCGGGAAAAATTTTACCGATTACTTTTGCCGCGCCGGTTGAAGTCGGAATCATTGAAAGGACGGCGGCCCTTGCCCGACGAAGGTCCCTGTGCGGCAAATCCAAAATTCGCTGGTCGTTGGTATAACTGTGAATTGTCGTCATCAAACCCTTCTTGATTTTAAAATTTTGGTGAATAATTTTGACAACCGGAGCCAGGGAATTGGTAGTGCAGGAAGCCATTGAAACTATGTCATCAGTTTTTGGATTATATTTTTCTTCGTTCACCCCCAAGACAAAAGTTGGAATTTCTTTGTCTTCGGCAGGTGCCGAAATTATCACTTTTTTTGCGCCGGCTTCAAGATGTTTTTTTGTTCCGGCAAGGTCGGTAAAAACACCGGTGCATTCCAAAACAACATCAACTTCCAAATCTTTCCAGGGCAGATTCGCTGGATCGGTTTTGGCAAAAACCTTGAATTCCTTACTTTGAACTTTTAAAGCATTTTGGGTAAATCCGACTTCTTTTTCATAAATTCCGTAAAGCGAATCGTATTTTAAAAGATAAGCCAAAGTTTTGGTATCAGTCAAATCATTAATTGCCACCACTTCCAGATTTGGATGGTTGTCCAAAATCCTTCGAAAGGTCGGCCGGCCTATTCTCCCAAAACCATTAATAGCAATTCTTATCATAAATTGCTCAATTATTAAATTAACGAATTGCGCATTAACGGATTAATTCGTGAATGCGTTAATTCGTTAATCCTCTAATTTTAAAATTTTACAAAGTTTTTCTTTATCAAAACCAACAACAATTTGACCGTTAACATCAATTACCGGAACTCCCATCTGGCCGGATTTTTGAATCATTTCGTCTCGGGCCCGCTCATCCGCCGCCACGTCAACATCTTCGAATTCAATATTTTTCTCTTTCAGCCATTCTTTAAGAGTAACGCAATAGGGACAAGTTGGCGTTGAATAAACTTTAATCATGCTTTTAAGCTTACTAAGTTAGCAAGCTTACTAAGCTGGCAAGTTGCTTAATTGCTTAGTTAGCTTAGTTAGCTTTATTATATTTTATCACATTTACAGTCTTGATTTCAAATATGAAAGGAGGGGTTCAATAATGTCGCGGTGGTGCTTAACCAAAATCAAAGAACAAGTTGAATTTCTGGCAACTATTTCCGGAATATTTCCAAAAATCATTTCCCGGAAAAATTTTTCCCGACCGGAGGTCATCAAAATACAATTAAAATTCTGGGACCGCTGCACAATTTGATAAGCAACGCTCCGCGGAGAAGAAGATTTAACAGGCAAGACTTCAGCTTTAAGATGAGGCAAGTCTCCTATCCCCAGCAAAGAAACAATTTTCTTTAATTGGTTTTTGGCGCTTAACGCCTCCTTTTCCAAAGCGATGTACACTACATTAATTTTGCTGTCAAATTCATCGGCAATGGACCTGGCGACCATTCCAGCAAATTTTGTATGGGGTCCGCCAGTGTTTGGCAGAAGTACATTTTTAAAATCATTTAAATCATTGATTCTCGCTACAATTAAATCGCATTTTGTTTGCCTCAAAACCTTATCCAAATCTCTTCCAAAAATTTTCCCCCTTGTTTTTACCCAACCCTTCCAGCCAAGAATCAAAAGGTCGGGATCCTCTTTTTTGGTTACCTCCAAAATAGTCGCCGAAATATTCCGAGCAACCAGCAACATAACATTTACATTAACCTGAGAGTTTTGGCACATGCCTAATACCTCGCCTAAAAATACTTTTTCCTTCTCAAATTCATCTTCGTTAATTTGCAAGGGCAAAGGACGAGAAATCTGCTCTATTCTCAAAACGGATATTTCCGCATCCTTTTCTTTGGCCAAAAGCAAGGCTAACTTTAAAATATTCTGCCAGTTGGCCTCCGGAGAAATCGGCAATAAAATCTGATATTTTTTTTGTGGAGCTATTCTGATTTTTTCCTCAAAAACAACCTGCTTTTCAACCTTTTCTTCGGCCACCGGTTTGGTGTAAACATAATAAATTAAAAAGCCAGCCATCAACCAGAACAAAACAATTATTAAACCAATCGGACTCACATGAAAAAGCTGAAAAGTTAAAATCACATAGGCGCAAAGAGCGATTAAGGAAGGAACCGGATAAAGTGGCATTTTAAATGGACGGGGAATATCAGGCAGCCTTTTTCGCAAGGCAATTAGGGCCATATGGAGTTGAGCAAAAAGAAAAATAAACAAAAGGTCAACTGTGGCGGCTACGTCTTTTAACGGGAGAAAGGCAACAATAACTAAAATAAATGCAGTTGAAAGAATAATGGCCATATAAGGAGTGCGATTTTTGGAATGAATTTTTGTCAGAAAATTTGGCAAAAACCCAGCTCTCCCCATTGCAAAAGAAACATGGGACGAGGAAAACATAGTTGAATTTAAGGCGGCCAGAGCAGCAAAAAGCCCCCCGAAGATAATAATCCATTCAAGCCCCGGCATAAAAAAACCGCCCGCCTTAACCAAAACTCCCTGACCAGATTGAGCCATTATCTGCCAGGTTTGGCCATCCTCGACCCTTACCCCGCCCAAAACGCTAAAAACAGTCAAAAAATAAAGAAACACCACTATTCCCAAAGAAATAAATATGGCTCTGGGAAGATTTTTTTTGGGATTTTTAATTTCTTCTCCTGATTGAACAATGATTTCCGAACCCTCAAAACCAATGTACATCAATCCCATTGCCCCGAATAAACCAAAAAGGCCGTTTGGAAAGAATGGCACAAAATTATGCAAAGACACATCCGGCTTTTTGAAAAAAGATATTAAGCCGAAAATCCCAAAAGTCAAAAGAATTAAAACCTCAAAATAAACAAGTTTCTTCCCAAACCTGCTTGTTCCCGCGGCACCTTCATAGTTAATAAAGCCAACCAGAACAACCATCAAAATCGCCACCAACTTTTGAAAAAAACTGCCCTCAAAAAAAGGAATCTGAATTCCAAAGGCTGGTAGAATTATTGAAAAAATAATTGTGCAAACATAAAATCCAAAACTTATTGAATAAAGAGCGCAGGCCACAGCGTGAGCAAACCAAGAAATCCAACCCGAAACATGACCAGCCAAATCACCCAATCCTCTTTTTACCCAAATAAAACCTCCTCCGGCTTCCGGAAAAGTCGAACCAAGTTCAGCATAAGCCATGGCTGTCATCAAAGCTATCAACCCATTGAGTATTATAACTAAAACCAAAGAAGGACCAGCGTATGACAATGCTAGTCCTGTTAAGGTAAAAATACCTCCACCAATAAGAGAGGCAATACCAATAAATACGGCATCGGAAAGGCCCAAAACCCGAGCCAAACCAACTTTTATTGGTAATTTAGATTGGGCCGGGACCTCTTTTCCATCTTGAAAGCCCATAATAAATTAAATTTTTAAACCCTTAAGAAATTCCTTAAACTCTTTTCCAAATTCCGGATGTTTGAGAGTAAGCAAAACCGTTGTTTTTAAAAATCCGATTTTATCGCCGCAGGCAAGCCACTTTCCCCTGCATTCAAGGCCGTAAACCGGTTTACCTCTTTTTATCATTATGTCCAGGGCGTCAGCCAAAATTATTTCGCCCCTTGGACCCGGCTCCATATTCTCCAGAATTTCAAAAACATCGGGAGTTAAAACATACCTGCCCGGAATCGCCAGGTCCGAAGGAGCTTCATCAGGCGCCGGCTTTTCAACAATTCCTCTTATTTTATAGAGACGATTGGCGATTTTTTCGGTTTTTACCACTCCGTAAAGATAAAGTTTTTCTCTGGGAATTCTTTCCAGAGCAATAACCAGGGATTTATATTTTTTATAAACATCTAATAACTGGGAGAGTGCCGGCACTTCAGCATCAATAATATCATCGCCAAAGAAAACTCCGAATGCCTCATCGCCAATCAAGTTTTTCGCCTTTAAAATAGCGTCGCCGTCGCCAAGAGGTTTTGTTTGAAGACAGATATTTACTATGACATCGGACGGAATTGTCTTTAAATAAGGAAGAAGTTCATTTTTCTTTCTTTTTTTTAAGAATTTTTCGAGTTTGGGAGAAGGATTTAAATAGTGCTCTATTAATTTCTTTTTTGGAGGGGAGGTAACTATAATTATATCTTTCACTCCTGATGCTACGGCTTCCTCAACCAAATAATGAAAAACCGGCTTCTCAATGACCGGAATCATCTCTTTTGGAATGGCTTTGGTTATCGGCAAAAAACGGGTCCCAAGCCCGCCCAGCAATATTACTGCTTTTTTAACATTCATATATTATTTAAAACCCGGGGAATAAAATTAATGACATCCTCGGCCATCAAACTTTCGCCAAGGCCCTCGACGGCCAAATCTCCGGCTTTCCCTGAAATATAAGATGCGGCCTCGGCGGCCAAAAAGGGCTGAACTGGTCTTGCCAGCAATGCCCCGCAAATTCCGGTTAAAACATCGCCGGTTCCGGCAATCGTCATAAATGGATTGCCGGTTTTATTCAAAATTATGCTTTCTCCGTCCGATAAAATATCGGGGTTCCCCTTTAGTAAAATATTGGTATTTAAAGCCCTTGCCGAGTCCTGAACAATCTTTGTTTTTTCTTCAAGATTTTTTACCTCTTTAATTAATTTGCCGGTTAAAATATAAAATTCGTAATTGTGGGGTGTCAAAACAAAATTTTTGTTCAAAACTGCTTTATTTTGAGCAACGGCATAAATAGCATCGGCATCAATAACGCAGGGAATATCAATCTGGGATAAAAACTTATTTATGGTTTTGAGGGTCTCTTCCGTTCTGCCCAATCCCCCGCCGATTGCCACCGCCGATTTGCCGTGGGTCACTTCTTTTGAGGCGCTGACCATCATCAAAAGACAGGACAGATGAGAATGGTTTAATCTTTCGCCTTTTAGAGGAAAAGAAATCAGGGAAGGGGAAAATGAAGCAATAATATTGGCGGCCCGCTCCGGAGCAATAACCGTCACCTTATCCACCCCGGATTTGTAAGCGGCAATGGCGTTAAGGGCAGGGGCGCCACTGTAAAGCTGGCTCCCGCCTATCACGGTTAAATGCCCAAAATCGTATTTATGGGCCTGGGGATCGCGAGGCTGATAAATTTGTTTTAAAATATCCTGATTGGTTTCTTGCATATTTCACTACTAATTACAAATTTTTATACAAATATACAAATATTCGTATATTTGTAATTAATTTGTAATTTGTAGGAATTATTTTAAATTTCTATTTGAGAATCTTTGCCAACTATAAGTTTATGGCCCGGCGGCAGACTTTCAAAAGAAGGAGAAATTCTTGCTCCCTCACCAATTAAGCTGTCAATAATTTTCTTTCCGGCAGAATAAATAAACGAGTTGGCCAAAACAATTGAACGTTCAATCTCGCTATCTAAAATTTTGGTGTTATCGCCGATTGAGGTATTGGGCCCGATAAAAGAATTCTTAATTTCGCAGTTTTTGCCGATTATCACGGGGCCGCGAATCATAGTTTTTCCCAAAATTTTTGAACCCTCCCCAATTGTTATCTTCCCCTCCAGAATAACTCCCGCTTCGGTTTCCCCATTATTTTTTCCGTCAGTATTGAATCTTAAAAGCAAATCATTGCCCTCAAGCAAATCCTCGGCTTTGCCTGTATCTTTCCACCAGCCGGTTATTTCCTCATATCCGATATTATAGCCGTTCTCTATCAGCCAGGTATGAACGTCGGAAATTTCAAGCTCGCCCCGAAAACTTGGTTTAATATAATCCAGCGCCTTAAAAACTTCGGACGTATAAATATAAATTCCAGTAACCGCAAAGTTACTTTTGGGATATTTCGGTTTTTCTTCAACTTTTAAAATTCTGCCCTCTTTTGAAATTTCCGGCACGCCAAATCTCCAGGGGTCTTTAACGCGAGACAGGGTCAAAAGGCCGTGATAATTTTCGTTTTCAAATTTTTCAATGAATTTTTTAATTGAAGCCAAAACAATATTATCACCAAGATAGAACAAAAAGGGCTCATTCCCTAAATAAGGCCGAGCCACCTTCAAAATATGAGCCAAGCCCAAGGGGCCGCCTGATTGCTCAATATAATTTATGTTTAAAGCCCAATTTTCTCCTGAGCCCAAAACCTCGGGAATTTCCTTTTCTCCGGGGTTAATGTTAATAAAAACATCCTTAATTCCGGCCTCAGCTATTTTTTCCAAAGCATAAAAAATCATTGGCTTGTTTGCCAAGGGAATTAGATGCTTATTTAAGGTATAAGTTATTGGCCGAAGACGGGTTCCGTGGCCTCCGGCAGTAAGCAGAGCTTTCACCCCGTTAGAAGTCTGTTTTTATATAGCGAACGGCTAATTTCAAACAGACTTTCGTTTTTTAGTTTCGCCCCGTTATTGCAGAGCAGAAAAAATTTCTGTAAAAATTTTTTCTGCTAAAGACTTCTAACGGGGTTCATAGAATAAATAAACCTTTAATTTTAATATACTCCCAAACCCGCTTTAGAGCAAGATTTGCTGACCCTTTATTATCCGCACCTTCTCAATAGTCTTTTCAGTTGTTTCTTCAACAATAAACTTTGCCCCCTCATATTCTATAGTTTCACCAACCTGGGGAAATTTTCCAAACTTTTTTAATAAAAAACCGTTCAGGGTTGAGGCCCCCCTTAAGTTGATGTTGAATAACTGATAAAGATGGGTTAATTTGGTTTGACCGTGAACCAAAATTTCATTTTTGGAAATTCTTTTGAAAAGATTCGGGGCAATGTCTTTTTCCGATATTAACTCCCCAACCAGTTCCTGCAAAATATCTTCTCTGGTCAGGACCCCGTCAACCTCGCCGTATTCGTCAATAACCACGGCAAAGTGGGAACCGGTTTTTTGAAAATCACGAAGCAAGTCGTCGGCCATCCGCGTCGTTGGAACGGAGAACACCCATTTTGCAAATTCTTTTATTGGAACATTCTCCCTTCCGTCTATTAAGGCCTGCAAAAGGTCGGTTTTGGTGCCAACCCCGATTACCTTATTCAGTTCCCCATCGCAAATTAAAATCCTGGAATGAAACAATTTTCTGATTTTTTCTTTTTTTTCTCCGATGATTTTATTGCCATCCAGCCAAGAAATTAAGGGGCGGGAAGTCATTATATCTTTGGCCGTAATATCATTGAGTTTAAAAACCGACTGGATTATTCTCGCCTCGTCCTCCTTAATTACTCCGCTCTTTGCTCCGATGGTTGTTAAAAATCTAATTTCTTCTTCAGAGGTGGTTAAGGGTGAACAGCTGACAATTTTTTTTAAAAATGCCATATGAGAAATTAACCAAAGCAGAGGTGAAAAAAATTTTATTGAGAGCTTTAAAAACGGCGCCGAAACCAGGGCAAAAGGCAGAGCATAACGCACCCCCAAATTTTTTGGAATAATGTCGCCAAACATGGTTACCGAAAATATCAAAATGCCGGAAAAAATACCGAGCCACACATTGCCCAAAACTTTCGCCCCATAACTTCCCACCAAAACCGAACCGCCAAGCCCCACCACGTTAATAAAAATTACCAAAAGGGTGATAGGCTGGTAAATCCTTTCTTTTAAGGAGAGCAAGCTTTTTGAACCGGGTTTCTTTTGCTCAAAATTTAACTTTGCCTTGCTCATTGGAACAGAAAGCAAAGCCGTCTCAACGCCATTGAAAAGTCCGGTCAAAAAAACGGTAAATAAAGCAATAGTAATTAAAGCAAACATAAAAAAAATTATTTATTTTTTAAATGCAAAAGATAAAAAGCGGCAAAAATCATGCCAAGACCGTCAATTCCAACATCCCCTGGAGCGCCCTGTCGGCCATGAATAAATGTCTGATGATATTCGTCGGAAATCGCAAAAAGAAAACTGAATAAAATCCCCAAAATTATGCTTTTTTTATCTATTTTTAAAATTGAACCGGCGGCCGCTCTTGAAGCCAAAATTACCAAAATGAAATATTCCAAAATATGGCCGATTTTTCTTAAAATCAAATCCCAGATTCCTTCGCTCACTTTCAAATCCGGTTGTGCTGAAAGATAAAAAATAAAACCAGACCATAAAATCGGGGGCAGATAAAGGAAAACAATTTTTTTAAACTTTTGCATTAATGTTGTTGGCCGACTGCAATTTAACTTTAAAATCATTCCAGTTCATCTCCCCGGCCTCGGCCGCGCCGCAAATTTCCTTAAACTGGCAATACCTACACTGCCAACCCTCGGGCCAGGATTCAAGTCTCTGGGGTATAATATCGGAATCGATTTTTGCTTTAAGGTTGTAAAGCTCGACCAGTAATTTTTTGGCCAAAATTTGGTCGTATTCAAAAATAAATTCTTTTAACTCCTGGGTGTCTTTGTTGACATAAAGCAGTATCCCTTTTTGAATATTGAAAAAGTGAAGATAAAGCTGGACCTGATAAAGATTTTCTTCTTTTGGCTCGACAAGTCCTTTAAAAACCATGCTGTTCATGCTTTTTATATCCAGAACATAAAGCTCGTTATTAAGACTTAAAATTGCGTCGGCCCGGCCGGAAATTATCTGCTGGGGAGGAATGGAAATTTCCGAAGACCTAACAAGGCCCATGCTGAACAAGGCGTTTAAAATAAGACGGTGAATATAATCGCCGTGCTCAAACATTCGCAGAACTCTCGGCTCTATCTCTTCTCTGGCGGCTTTTTTGAACTTAAAAAAGATTGCCCTCGGGCATTTGCCGGCATCGGTAATGTAAAAATGACTCTGGTCTTTATCTCTTTGCTTTTCCTGATAATATTTGTCTATTAATTCTTTTAACATATCCGTATATATTATATTACTACATCTGGCTTATTTTTCAATAATTGTATAATTCCCCCACCCAGAAGCTCTTTTCCTTTACCCGTCTTCGCCGAGGCTTCGGCGAGCAAGTAAAAAACTACCGACTGGCCGGGAGTAATTGCCCGCTGGGGCTGGCCAAACTTTAAACTATAAACTTTAGACCTTAAACAATTAACCAAAATAGCCGGGGCTGCTTCTGAACGATATCTAACTTTTGCCCTTATTTTTAATGGGAGTTCGGGTTCTCCCCCCAAAATCCAATTTACCTCTGTAGCAATTAAATTTTTTGACAGTAAATCTTCTGAATTCTGGCTGACAATCAAATTATTATTTTTTATGTCCTTTCTTATCACATAATAAGGGATTTTAGCGGCAATTTTTATTCCCTTTCTCTGGCCGATAGTGTAGAAAGCCAGGCCTTCGTGTTCTCCGACAACTTTTCCTTCAACTGTAATAATTTCCCCCTTGTTTGTGTTTATTCGTGTTCTTAAATATTCGCGTACATTCGTGTTTCCAACAAAACAAATATCTTCGCTTTCGCCTTTTATCAAATCAGAAATCCCCAATTTTTTTGCCATTTTCCTGACTTCTTTTTTTGTGTAATCCCCTATTGGAAACAGGGTTTTCCTTAACTGTCTTTGAGTCAGGGTCCACAAAAAATAACTCTGGTCTTTATTTTTATCTTTCGCCCTTAAGAGTTTATAAGTTGTTAGTTGTGAGTTGTTAGTTGTAAGTTCGCTTTTTCGGGCATAGTGTCCAGTCGCCATATAATCAGCCCCCATTTTTAAGGCTTTTTCAAAAAATAACCCAAATTTAATATCTCGATTGCAAACTATGCAAGGATTCGGGGTTATCCCCTGCCTGTAACCCTTTAAAAAATAATCAATCACTTTTCTCTTAAATTCCTTTCTAAAATCAAAAATTTTAAATGGGATATCCATTTTTTTTGCCACTTTTTTGGCATTTGTCGGATCCGCCTCCTTAAAAAGTTTCATAAAAACTCCGGTAACATCAAATCCCTGTTTTTTCAGCAGGGCCGCTGCCACAGCCGAATCAACCCCACCGGACATTGCCACAAAAACCTTCAATTTTTTATTATTTTTTCTCATTAAGTTAAAATCTATCACAAAACAGCCAAGAATTAAAGCTTGACAAAAATAATAATTAATGCTATAATTAAGGGTAGCCAACTTGGTTATCAGAAGGAGGCAGTACCTTGATATTTAAAAATATTCTCAAGAAAAGAAAGTTATATTTCATTATCGGACTCATCATAACTGTAACTGTAATTGTTTCTCTGTCTTGCTTTCTTGAAAATAAGCATCTCGAATCGCTCGATTTAAAGAACGCTCCGCAAGAGTTAATAGATTGTAAAATTCTTATAAGAAATTCGGCAAATCTTTCAAATTCGGATCGTACAAAATACATGGAAGCAATAAAAGAGGCGATGTCAATTTTACCGCCCTCCGTACAAGATGATGTAATTTCTTTTAACCGCGATTCTCTCCTTACAATTGAATTTACCGAATCATCGGATTATTGGGGAAAATATTCTTGCTCAGAAAACAGAATAAAAATTTCTACTTATTGCAACGAAAAAGTAGAAATAATATATGCACTTCTTCATGAAATGGGCCACGCTTATTCGCTTCATTCATTTGGTGGTTGGACTTTTCTTTGTTTTAATCATATTTACATTCCTCCATCTTATCGGGAAATATTAGATAAAGAATATCCCCCATCCTTCTTTGCTTGTTACGGTTATAAAAATGAAGGGGGGTATTATCCACTCGAAGGCCATAGAAAGTGGGAGGAAGATTTTGCCGAAAGCTTTGCCTACTATGTTCTTATCCCAGGATTCTTAAAAGAGAATTGTCCCCTCCGTTACGATTGGCTCAAAAACAATGTTTTTGATGGTATTGAATACAAAACCTATCCAGAACCAATTCCAGAATCGATAACGGATTGTCTTTATTTTGTGAAATGATTTTGATTTAAAAGTCCCTGCTTCTTGCAAGGACTTTTTTGTTTTTTCTCTCTTTAAAAGCGAGGGCTGTTGCTGAGAAAGCCCTCGCACAGGCCGAGCGGGCATGGTTCGAGTCCGCCAGCTGGCGGACGAGAGAGCGAGGCCGAGCGGGAGCGCAAATTCCTCGCTGGGGAATTTGATAGCGTGTTTTCGAAGCAACTGCCCGAACCCCTAGGTATACTTATCGGCCACCACCGAAGCTCCATAGGCCTCGGGTTTAATTCTTACTTCAAAGCCGTTACCTCGAACCATTCCCACAATTTCTTTTATCATTTCTCTGGTATCGCCGTGTTCGCCAATATCAGTGTGAATTTCCAAATCCTCATGATTTAAAGGATGAAGTTCGGCCAATTTTTTTTCCAGTTTTTCCCGGAGAATCGCTGCTAAATTCAAAGAAATCATTGTCTCCTCATAAATCCTCTGTCGAATTGTCGGCATTTTTTCCTTATGAATTTTTGTCCAATAATACCGCCCTCCTTTTCCAACCCGATGAATTGTTATTGCCGTTACAAAATCAGGGTCGCTCTTGCCATTGGAATCAGTGCCAACAATAAGCTTGTAAATCTTTTTTGGCTCCTCCAAAACAAAATTGGCTATTTCCAAAATAGTTTCCTCAAAAGTTAGGCGACCTTTGGTTGGATTGTTGAAAAAGGCCGTGGTCATTTGCATAATCTATTAGGCCTTGCACGAATTAACACAAATCCGCTTGCCTTCGGCTCGCGGGGCGGCTGCAAAGCTTTATGCTCGTTCCATCCTCAGACAAAGCCGCTTACACTAATTTACACAAAAAATATTAATGATTATATTCTCCTTTCCGAAAAAGATACCATAAAACAAAAAATATTGCAATAAAAAACTACCTGTTGCAAACAGAATTAGAATTTGACAAATATAATAAAATAAAATATGCTATACTATAGATAGTCAGAACCTTGAAAAAATATAGGAGGCAAGGAGATGAAATACGAAGAATTAAAGCTGAAAAGTGGCGCAAAACTCTATGTTTTGCCAATGCCGCAAGTTCAAACAGTGGCTTTAGGGGTTCATGTTAATGTTGGAGCCAGAGACGAAATTTGGCCAAAAGAGGCTGGCTTAGCTCATGCAACAGAGCACATGCTATTTCAAGGAACCGAAGAATTTCCCGACTCCAAATCCATTTCAGGGCACATCGAATCAGTTGGCGGAATGCTCAATGCTTTTACCTGGCAGGAAATGACTTATTATTACAACAGACTTCCCTGCACGGAAAGAGAAAGAGGGTTTAGAATTTTAAGCCAGCAACTTCAAAAAAGCTTGTTTTTACCGGAAAAAATTACCTCTGAGATGCAAAGCATTATTCAGGAAACCCATCGGGCCAATGATAACCCTCCACAATTTTTGGGATACGAAACTTATAAAGTTCTTTACGGAGATCATCCTCTTGGAAAAAGAACCCTGGGGCTGGAAGAATCAGTCGTCGGGTTCACTAAGGAAGATTTCCGGAATTTCTTAAATAAGTTTTATTATCCTTCTAATTTTACTTTTGTGGCAGTGGGAAACATAAAGCCGAGGGAAGCCAAGAAGCTTTTTGAAAGATATTTTCCCGAATCAACCCAAAAACCAAGAAACGCAAGAGAATTTCTTAAAGTTTCCGCTATCCCCCAAGACACTATAATCCAGAAAGAAATAGAACAGGCCCATCTCTTTCTCGGAACAACTACCTGTCCTTCGCTGGATAGAAACTCCGTAGTTTTGGACACTTTTAAAATAATGATTGGGGGCGGGATGTCTTTCCCGCTTTTCCAGGAAGTCCGAGATAAAAGAGGACTTTGTTATGAAATTAGGGCAGATTATAATTCTTGGAGCGATGTCGGCCTATTTTACATTTATCTGGGGACCGATTACAAAAGAAAAGAAGAAGCAAAATCGGCGGTAATTGAGGTGATTCAAAATAGCAAGAAATCCCCCGATTTACTCGAAAAGGCAAAACTTTTTGCCAAGGGGACAATAGTGTCGGCTTTTGAGGACACAGAAAATATTATCCGGAGCGCCGGTATCGAAATTACCTCTAAGGGCAAGCCCAGAAGTTATCAAGAAAAAATAGAGGAAATCCAGTCAATAACGATTGAGGAAGTGGAAAAAGCTGTTGACCTTTACCTCTCTCCCGAGAGACTCACCGAGATTTCCTTAGTTCCAAAACAAAAATAAATTTTATAAAAGAGTGACGAAAGTCGCTCTTTTGCTTTACAAAATTTTGTTTTTGTGCTATAGTTTGGAAGATTGAACATTGAAAATTTGAAAGGAACGAAAAATGGAAAGAAGAATCAATAAAGTCCGAAGAGAATTTGAGGGGCTTGAAGTTTCGGCTTTTTTGGTAAGCGATATCGTCCATATAAGATATTTAACCGGTTTGAAGTTAGTTGAAAAAGGAGATGCTTTTCTTTTAATAACTCCAAATAATTATTACCTGATTACCGATGGCCGGTATCAAGAACAAGCTGAAAAGCGGATAAAAAACGGGGAAGTCGTTATCAGGTGCGCTTATGACAAAATTAAAGAAATAGCTTTACTAATAAAAAGCCTAGGGGGAAAAATCGGATTTGAGGCAGAAAATTTAACAGTTGCCGAACTTCAAGAGCTTAAAAGAGAACTCTCTGATTCAATTGTGCCCGGCGTTGTTTATCGAAACCATGTCCTTGCAATTGAAAACTTGATTGAAAATATTTCAAGTATTAAAGACCAAACGGAAATAAAAAAAATCAAAAAAGCGGTTGAAATAACCGACCATATTTTTCAGGAGCATCTTCTGGACTTGATAAGACCGGGAATAAAAGAAACTGAACTGGCAGCTGAAATTTCCTATCTTGGCAGAAAACATGGCGCTGAAAATGATGCTTTTGAGCCGATTGTTCTTTTTGGCCCGAATTCCTCTTTGCCTCACGGCCAGCCATCAACCAGAAAGCTCAAAAAAGGCGATATTATCCAGTTTGATTTTGGTTATTTTTATAAGGGGTACTGCTCGGATTTTTCTCGGGTCTTAATCATGGGAAAACCCACAGAAGAGCAGAAAAAAATTCATCAAATTGTTCTTGAGACCCAAAAAAGAGCAATTGAAGCAGTCAGGCCGGGAATGAAAGCCAACGAAGTAGATAAAATCGCCCGAGATTTTATTCAGGAAAAAGGTTATGAGTTTGTCCACGGTCTAGGACATGGCATTGGAATTAAAATTCATACCGGACCTTCTCTCAGGTTAGCTGACATATTAAAACCGAATCAGGTCTTAACGATTGAGCCCGGAATTTATATTGAAAAGTGGGGCGGAATGAGGATTGAAGATGATATTCTGGTCACAAAAGATGGCTATGAGGTTTTAACCAAATCTCCAAAAGAGCTAATCATTCTTTGATAAAAATTCGCGGCAAAGCCCGCGAATTTCTTGACAAAAGATTAAAAATATGCTATATTATCCTGACGATTATTGAACCTTAAAAATAAGGGGGTAAAAGTGGATAAAAAAATTGAAAAATGGGCGAAAGTTTTGGTTGATTATTCTTGTAATGTTCAAAGGGGAGAATGGGTCTATTTACTAACCAATTGTCCAGAAACAAAGCCCTTATATGATGCCGTAAGAAAAGAGGTTTTGAAAAAAGGCGCTCATGTTTCCGACCATTTTTGCTATGACCCTTGCGGTTGTACTCGAATGGGAATCCAACATGATGATTTGTTCTTAACCGAAGCCTCTCCAGAACAACTTGATTGTTTTCCCGAGTTTAAATTGACTGAAATAAAAGCGATGCAGGCAGTTATTGCAATTGAAGGAGTTTCCGATTCTCAAAAAATGGGGGAAATTCCCCCATGGAAATATCCAAGAAGGATGAAGACGCTTAATCCTTTGATAAATGAACGGATGAAAAAAAGATGGGTTTTGACAAATTATCCGACTAAATTCCTTGCTCAAAATTCCGGCATGACCCTTAAGGAACTCTGGAATTTTGTATATTCCGCTCTGTTCTTAAAAAAGGAAGATCCGGTAGCCGAATGGCAGAAAGTCTCTGATAACCAAGCTGAACTGATTGATTTTCTTAAAGATGTTGAGCTGATAAGAATAAAGGGCGTACAAAGCGACCTTACCTTAAAAGTTGCTGGCAGGATTTGGGACAATTGTGACGGCCGGTTTAACTTTCCGGATGGCGAAGTATTTACCGGGCCGATTGAAGATTCGGCTAACGGCGTAATTTTCTTTGGCGATTTCCCAATCATCTGTGGCGGGAAAGAAGTTTCGGGAATAAAATTAAGTTTTCAATCCGGAAAAGTGATTGAAGCTTCGGCAGAAAAAGGTAATGAGTTTCTGCAGTCGCTTTTAGAAACTGATGAAGGCGCCTCTTATATTGGAGAGCTGGGCATTGGAACTAACTTCGGCATTCAAAAACCAACAAAAGAAATCCTTTTTGACGAAAAAATCGGCGGCACAATTCATTTGGCTCTTGGCGACGGCTATGCCGAAACCGGCAGCCAAAACAAATCGGCAATCCATCAGGACATAATTAAACCATTGGCTATTTTCAATCCCAACGACCCCGACCAAGCTGAACTTTTGGTTTTAAAGGGAAATTCCTGGTTTCGATTGGTAAAAACCGCAGGCAAACTATCTTTCAAAAAGGTTCAAGAATAAAGCAAAATCGCGGCAAAGCCGCGATTTTTTGCTAAAGATTGAAATTAATGATAAAATTTAACTGATGGAAAACTTTGAAATGAAAATTCTTTCTCCCGAAAACAAAAACAATCAGATAGAAAATAAGAAAAAATATTTAATCCCTGAAAATGAAATTTCCGAAAGTTTTTCCCGTTCCTCGGGCAAAGGCGGCCAAAATGTCAATAAAGTTTCCACCAAAGTGGAATTGCGCTGGAATGTTGAGAAGTCAACGGCTTTCTTCGAAGAAGAAAAAGAAAAAATTAAAAATTTTCTAAAAAATCGTCTAACTAAAGAAGGTGATTTAATCATCACCTGTCAAAAAGAAAGGTCCCAGCTCCAGAATCGAAAAATTGCCAGGGAACGATTAAACGAACTTGTTGCCAGGGCCTTAGAACCAAAGGAAGAAAGAATTCCCACCAGACCCACATTTGCCTCCAAGGAAAGACAATTAGAAGAAAAAAGACGCACGAGCCAAAAGAAAAAACAGCGTTCAAATAAATTTGATGAATCTTTTTTCATTTGATAACATGAAAGTAAGTAATCATCAGCGAATAGCGAATCTTTTACGAATATACGAATTTGTAAATTCGGATTGATTTGGACATTCGTTAATTGTGCATGAAAAGAATAGGAATTTTAACTGGCGGCGGTGACTGCCCCGGACTCAACGCCGCCATAAGA
>Ga0315282_10006527_pt1 | contig 19497 bp, 26 predicted proteins | sample YL17G07_20_MG_FD_203693 | JGI IMG/M metagenome (GOLD analysis project Ga0315282, IMG submission 203693) | Sediment microbial communities from Yellowstone Lake, YNP, Wyoming, USA - YL17G07_20 | ecosystem: Environmental > Aquatic > Freshwater > Lake > Sediment | place: USA: Wyoming | collected... | reverse complement strand
AAAAGAGACCTCTGAAAAACGCTTTTTTGTCACCCTGACTTTATTTCAGGGTCTCTTAACTTATTGATTTTATCGGGTGCTGAAACAAGTTTAACATGACATTTTATTCTTAATCTTCTGTAATCTGAACTCTTTTTCATCAGATTCTTTCCATACTTTTTCAGAGACCTCATAAAAAGATAAGTTCTCAGAGAGAAAAGCCTTAATATTTTGCAACATTGGGTTTTTATCCCAGAAAGAGGCCTGCAAAAAGTTCACAGAACAGTTTTAATCCCTTATAGGTTAGCTACAAACTTTTCTGCACAAAAATTTTCCCATTCATCTATTATTAACAAAACTAATATATTGCTAAGTTTCAATCCCTCATAGGTATGCTTACAAGTAACAATTACTTAATAAATCACTCCGGCTATTAATATCAGATTTGAATAAGGCGTAAATTCACCTGTTCTGATTATTGCCTTGACATTCTTAGATCTTTCTTTAAACTCAACATGAGAAATTACCTCAACCTTAACATTTGGTAAAAATTGCATTATTTCTTCATATCTTTTGGGGCTAACCTCCTTGGTCTCCTTTTCTACAATTATCTTTTCCACACATAATTCTTTCAATATTACCCTTAATGTATCTAAGAATGACGGTAACCCTTTCTCCAACGCTAAATCGATTCTCCTTACCTCTTGCGGAATGGGAAATCCTGCATCGCAAATTATTATCTGGTCAGTATGCCCCAATCCAGCAATAACATCTGAAATCTCTTTGTTCAAAATCCCAATCTTTTTCATAGTTTAACACCTCCTATGTCAATATTATTATCGGTAATAAAATTCTTTAATTCATCAATTCCGGGTAAAGACAGCTGCGCTCCCATCCTTGTTACGGATATGGCTGCAGCTGCATTAGCAAACCTGGTACACTGCACATGGTCGAAGCCGTTAGACAGCCCGTATGCAAAGGCCCCAATAAATTCATCACCAGCAGCAGTAGTATCAATTGCATCAACCCTTATACTGTCAACATAAAATTGTTCTCTGCCATTTAAAAACAATATACCCTTGTCTCCCATAGTTATAACCACATTCTTACATCCCATATCTAACAATTTATTGCCAGCTGCATTGACCATTTTACTGTCAACAACATTGACACCAGTAAAGTCTCTTGCCTCAACTTCATTTAGTATAAGGTAATCTATCTTGGATAGATAATTTCTGTCGATCTTGGTATAAGGGGAAGGATTTAATATTATAGTTTTTTTAAATTTGTATCCCATATCGATTGCTGCATAAACTGTTTCAATAGGTATTTCAAGCTGAAGAATTATTACGTCTGATCGAGATATTAACTCTTCGTGTTCCTTCAATTCATGGACCGAGAATAGCATATTAACTCCTGGAACTATGATGATCCTATTTTTCCCGTTACTCTCTAGCGTTATAAAACCAATGCCTGTACTTGAATGGGGATCTCTCATAATATAATCAATATTTACTCCTGCTTCTTTAAGGCTTTGTATTTGTGCATCTCCAAAGTTATCGTCGCCAACCTTTCCAAGCATTGTTACATCAGCACCCAATCTTGCAGCTGCCACAGCTTGATTTGCTCCTTTACCACCCGTAAATTGAGAAAAAGAATACCCAATTATTGTCTCTCCTTCTCGAGGCGCTTTTGGTGTTCTTACCACTAGATCCATCATAAAACTTCCAATAACCATTATCTTCTTCATAACGGCCTCTAATTAATTATTCTTTCCATTATGTATCTTTCCAAGCAGTTTCTTACCAAGACTTCCTCCCGGATGAAATACTGCAAAGTTTTCTTCTTTAAAAACCTTCATCTCTGATAAAATTACAGCCATTGCATCACCTACAGCTAATGCTGCAGTAGAACTTGATGTAGGAGCCAAATTTAAATGATCGGCTTCCCTCTCAACCTTTATCTCAATGTGCACATCGCTTACCTTTGCTAAAGAAGACTCTCTATTGCCTGTTATTGATATTATCTTCACCTCAATTATCCTTAAGGATGGGATCATTTCAAGAAGTTCTTTTGTCTCACCGCTGTTTGATATGGCAAGAACCATATCGTCCTTTGTTATCATTCCCAGATCCCCATGAAGAGCCTCTGCTGCATGTACAAAGAAAGAAGGTGTGCCTGTACTAGAAAATGTTGCAGCTAGTTTTTTACCTATATGGCCTGACTTGCCAAGCCCTGTGATTACCAATTTCCCCTTGCACTTGTATATGAGATTAATAGCTTTTTCAAAATCCTCATCAAGACTATTAGATACTTTCTTTAATGTAATCATTTCTTCTTCAATAATTTCTTTTGCTCTTATCAAGATATTCATCTCTTATTTCACCCCTTTCATAATAATATAGAAGCTATCCAATACAATAGTAAAAATTAAGCTTAACAATCTATCTACCATTTTTTTTCCTGCAGATTCCAAGATAAGGATGCGTTTTTAATTTCAATAAATTATTCAACACGTCATCTATATAACTTTTAGGTTCGTTCATCATTTTTTTCATAACAGGTAATCCTAAAGTTATTTCACAAAATTTATAAGGCTACCCAATCCTTCAATATTAGCTTCCAAGGTATCTCCTCTTTTAACTTCTATTGCAGCAGCCGGAGTACCTGTCAATATAACATCTCCCGGCATTAAAGTCATTACACTTGAAGTATAGCTAATTAATTCATATACATTGAAAATCATGTCTTTTGTATTACCGTCCTGGACCGTTACCTCATTTAGCTTTAGTTTTAGATTCAAATTCAATGGGTCGATGTCACCATTTGATATATATGGACCTAATGGGGTAAAAGTATCAAACATTTTAGAAATATTCCAAATTGAATTACCATTAATAAAATCGGCAGCTGTCAAATCAACTGCAATTGTATATCCAAAAATATAGTCTTTTGCCGTATCCATAGATACTTTTTTTGCAACTTTACCTATTACTACTGCTAGTTCAACCTCAGCAGCGACCTTTTTACTTATCTCCGGATAGATTATGTTTTTTCCTGCTCCAATTAACGAAGCTGGAGGTTTCAAAAAAATTATTGGGTTTTTAAGTGAGTCTTTTCCGTTATTTGATACACTTCTGTAGTTGGTTCCCGCACCTATAATTTTTGTAGCATTGCATGGTGGCAGTAATGAAACTTCTTTCAGGTCTATTTTTTTACCGGTTATTTTGTATTTTTCAAATATGTTGCCTTCAATTACTATAACTTTATCCTTGTCTTCCAATAATCCATATGAAACACTATTATTTATTAGAAATCTACACATTCTGCCTATCATTCTTGTCACCTACCCTGTTCATGTTTTAGCTTCAAGCTTCTTCCCTTTTATAAGTCTCTTTATTGGTTCAGGAAAAAGAGCCATAGCAGTCAATATTAACAGTATTACAGAGATCGGGCTGCTTACAAAAATCAAATAGCTACCCCTTGAGAGCGCCAGACTACGTCTAAAATTAGACTCAGCTAATGGTCCCAAAACCAAGGCCAAAATAAAAGGCCCTATTGGTATATCCATTTTTTTAAAAATAAAGCCCAAAATACCAGCCATAAACATTAACATAACATCAAACAATGAATTATTAAGAGCATAAGAGCCTAAAATGCAAAACAAAATTATAATTATCCAAATAATTTCTTGTTTCATATTTAGAAGTAAAGCACTTTTACGTGTTGCTAATAACCCTAATACCAATATTAAAAGATTGCCTACTATCATTAATGCCATCACATTATATACAAAATTAGCATGAGTTGTAAACAGCAGCGGGCCCGGTTGCATACCATACATCATTAGTGAACCAAGAAGTACAGCAGTTACAGAATCACCAGGGATCCCTAAAGTCATCATGGTGGTCATAGCGCCACCAATAACACCATTATTTGCAAGACTTGTAACTGCGAGTGCTTCAACGGAACCATTGCCATATTCTTCTGGATGCTTCGACATTTGTTTTGCTTGTTGCCAACAAACAATTCCTGCAATATCTCCGCCTACACCAGGAATAGCACCTATTATTACACTAATCACAGCAGCTATTAAAGATGGTAATGCAGTAATTTTAAATTCCTTAAATGTAGGAAATATCCTCTTAATTTCTTTTATATTCGCTACGACTTTCTTAACAACCATTTTATCAAAGATCTGCGTTAACACTTCTCCTATCCCAAACATTCCAACCATGATAGGTATAAATGATACACCACTAAGTAAATTTACATTACCAAATGTAAATCTTGGTGTAGCAAACATTGGATCCAGCCCTATCGTAATTATCATAAGGCCAATAATACCAGCGATCAGCCCTTTAGTTATTTCTTTCCCAGAGACACTTATCATCATTGAAAGTCCAAACATTACTAAAACAAAATATTCTGGTGGTCCAAATTTAAGTGCGAATCTTGCAATAGGAAATGCTACAAGTATTAAAACCAATGTACTAAAGAGCCCCCCAATGACTGAATAAATTGTATTTATCCCCAAGGCAAGTCCTGTTTGGCCATGTTGTGTCATTTTATACCCATCAAATGTTTGTGCTATAGATGCAGGGGTACCTGGTACATTTATAAGTATCGCACTAATACCACCAGCCCATATTGCAGAATTATATATACCAAGCAAAACAGCCATTCCTTGTGAAGGAGAAAGCCAGAATGTCAATGGAGTTAATAATGCAACTCCCATTGTTGCCGTTAGTCCAGGCAAAGCACCTATAACCGCACCAACTACAACCCCTAATAGGGTGAAAATAAGTATATTAGGGTGTAACACTTCTAATATTGCTTTTATAAGCATTAAATTAGCCCTCCTCTATAAATTTAACATGGTATGAAAAATGTTATTAAAAAGGAAGTATGTGAGGGCTGTTAATACTAAGGACGAGATAATATTTGTCTTTAAATTTATTTTATATAAAAATCCTAAGGAAAGTAACAATAAAAAGCATGCCAACAAATATGGAACATGCGGCCATATTATTAAAAATAAAATGATTAGAATAGGAGTTGTTATTGTAGTAATCAGATTTGCTTTGTTCTTTTCTTTAAAATTAAAATAAATTCTTTTACTTTTTACACCACTGTAAATAAGTCTTGATGACAATACAATTAATATTATAGAAAGTAAAATTGGAAAATATCCCGGTCCAGGAACCCCACTTGTGCCTCTTGGTAAAGACAATGACATTATTATCCAAAAAATTGAAAATGCAAGACAAACAACACTAAAAATAATATCAGCATTAATCACTTTTTTACCCCCTTATTAGAATCAGAACCTGCATAACTTATTGACAGTTATGCAGGTTTATTTTATCATATTACTTCTTGGTTATCCCCAATTCTGGTAACATTTTAATGTAAAAATCGAACTGTTCCTGTGCAAACTTAGCAAATCCATCAGAAGGCAGATACGCAACCGAGAAACCTCGTTCATCAGCTATTTTTTTAAGACTATCTGATTTAATTGCTTTTTCAAATGCAGGATAAAGTACATCTTTTACCTCTTGTGGTATACCTTTTGGCGTAGCGAATCCACCCCAGGCAGCAACCGTTAGATCATAACCTTTCTCCTTCAAAGTGGGTACATCTGGGAAAATTGGGCTCCTTTCACTATCCATAATACCTAAAATTCTGAGCTGACCACTTTTAACACCTGATATTACTTCAGAAACACTTACTGGTACTGCATCAACATGTCCTCCCATTAAAGCGGCTACTGCAGGGGCAGCACCATCAAATGGAATATGATTAAATTTAACACCCGCAATTTTCTCAAAGCTTGCAGCTGCTATATGCCATATCGAACCTGTACCTGAGTTACCAACATTAATTTTTCCCGGATTTTTCTTTGCATAATCAACAAATTCTTCAAGAGTCTTCCAAGGTGCATCTGCTTTTACAGTTATTGTTGCTTGTGCTATATTTGCTCTTGCTATAAGGTCAAAATTTGAGGGTTCTATATCCGCGTAGCCTAATCCCTTAAGCATTGACATTTCAACAGGAACATATCCTATTGTATAACCATCTGGGCTACTACCTTCTACATATCCCATTGCAACGGCACCTGAAGCACCAGTTTTATTAGCACAAACTACTGGTACACCTAATATATTCTGAAGTTCGCTTGCTACAGTCCTAGCAACAGTGTCTGACAATCCACCAGCCCCAGCCTGAATTATTAAATTAATACTCTTCGAAGGATATTTTGCAGTTTTTGGAGCACATCCGGCTACTGCAAATACCAACGTAAACACCAACATAATTACACTCACAATCCTAATGATCTTCATTTGTAATGCCTCCTTTACTTCATTTAATTCTCTTTGCCCTTCTTTAAGGGTCTTCATTTGTAATGCCTCCTTTACTTCATTTAATTCTCTTTGCCCTTCTTTAAGGGTCTTCATTTACATTCATTTACACCACCTCTTTCAATTCATTATAAATTTTCGTAAATTCTCTTTGCAGTATTTCCAGCTCATTTAAAGTCAAATTTTTAAACGGCTTTTTTACATATCCCCCATCTAAACCTATAAGTTTCATTCCTGCTTTAATATTAGGTATATTGCCGTATTTAAATAGCTTCGCAACCTCACTGCCATAATAATTAAGTTGTTTTGCAGACTCTTGATCACCCTTTTTGAAATTATTAAATATACTAAGATATAAATTAGGTAAGATGTTTGCATTTCCTGAAACCAGTCCGTCACATCCTATAGACAACAATGGATAGAATAGTTGATCGCATCCTGAAAGGACGTTAAATCCATACTTTTTTAATTTAATATATTCCTGCATGCGTACCATATCTGCAGAACTAAATTTTAAACCTACAACATTCTTTGTTTTGTTTAAAATGGTCTCTATTGCTTCAGGTGTCACATCATTGCCTGAAGCGTCAGGAAAGTTATAAATATATATAGGGTAATCGAATGGTACGTTATGAGAAAGCTCAACATAAAACTCTATAATCTCCCTCTCGCTTAATTTAAAGAAATATGGTGTTATGGAAGTTATGGCATCTACCCCACTATCCACAGCGTACCTTGCCAGTTCAAACACTTCATCTATATCTGTACCACCTACATGTATAAGAACCGGAATTTTACCTTTTAATTCCTCAATTGCAACTTTAGTAACAAATTTTCTTTCTTCTTTACTTTGAAGAAGTCCCTCTCCTGTAGTACCTAGGAGAAATACTCCATTCACGCTCTCCTTTAGCTGAAATCTGCATAAATTTCGCAAGGCTTTTTCATCCACCCTACCATTTTGATCAAACGGCGTAACCAGGGCTGTTACAACTCCTTCAATTTTCATTGAGCTACCTCCTTAATATTTTTAAAGTTTATTGCCAACAATTTTAATAAATATAAACACAGATATAAAATACAATTTCGCTGTTTATCAGTAGTAATCGTTTTCTATCCGTCTCAAAAAAAATATTATCCTCCCTCCATTGCAACTGACTCCCCTATCTCCATCTCAGGAACTAGGACAAATTCTTTATAGTTCTTTTGTTTCCCACTAGTTCTTTCTAAAGCAATTTCTCCTGCTCTTTGTCCAATGGCATATGCATTCTGAGAAATAACAGTAAGTTTAGGCTTTATTAGTTGCGATATGCTTAAGTCGCCAAAGGAAACAATGGATATATCTTCTGGCATTCTTAAACCTTGTTCACATATTGCTATCATTGTACCTTCTGCCATAAGGTTATTTGCTGCGAAAATAGCTGTAGGCAGATCATTTTTCTGCTTTTTGATCATATTTTTGACCTCCCTGTAAGCATCTTCTCTTTTAAAGTCACCCTTTAAAACATACTTTTCGATAAGGAGTATCCCATTGTCTCCTAATGCTTTCTTAAATCCCTCAAATCTCTCTTTACCAGTGCTTACATTTAATAAGCCATTTACTATAGATATCTTTTTATGTCCTTTACTTATTAAGTAATTTGTTATGTTATATGAAGCGTTAAAGTTGTCCTCTACAATTGTATCTATATCAAGTCCAGATATCTTTCTATCTACCATTATTACCGGAATGCCGTGTTCTATCAGGTGTTTAATATGTGATCCATCTTTATCACATGTGGCAAGAACTATGGCATCAACTCTCTTTTCGTTGAGGAGTCTTAAAAGTCCGTGCTCTCTCGATGGATTTTCATTTGTGCTGCAAAATAAAAGGTTATAGCCCTTACTGCTCACGACACTTTCTACACCCTTAGCAATCTGCATAAAGTATGGGTTTGTTATATCAGCTACAACAATGCCAATCATATGGGTCTTTTTACTTTTAAGGCTTCGGGCCACACCATTAGGCTGATAATTTAGCTCACTTATGGCTTTCAATACCTTAAGTCTTACCTCCTCGCTTACAGGATAATTGTTATTCACTACTCTTGAAACAGTAGCTCCTGAAACGTTTGCTTCCTCTGCAATCTGTTTTATGGTTACGTTTGTGGCAACATTTGTTGGTAACTTTCCTTTAATACGCTCTTCCATTTTTACCTATTTATATTAATTCTATTTATATAGTGTTCCCTAAATTGTGTTAGTGCAAAATTTTTCATCTTTTATTCCTCTGTAATTGCCACCTTTGCAATTTTATTTTACCAAAATCAAAAGTGTTTTGTACAAATCCCAGTACATTCAAGACGCTAAGTAATATTTTAGCAAGAAATTTACCCGCGTCTTTTCCAAAGAAATTTTCTCTTTCAACAAAAGTCTGATGAGCACAATAAATACCAATTCTGTTTTTTTCAACAAAACTCTCCTTGCATTAAAAGGCTCTCTTGCAAAAGCTAAATGATAATCTCAAGAGACACCCTCTTTTTGCAACAAAAAAGTTAGGTTAGAAATAGAAGGATGGATGTTAAAAGAAACCGAATTTCTTTGACCAACAGGCAATAGTCTTGCGTCAGCATAAGCTAAAATTGTTTCATAGAAACCTTTTAAATAAAATCTTAGCATCCCAAAATGTCCCATAGTCATATAACCATCTCTTGATTATGTTTTATACAAAAAAAGATTTTTGTCAATAGTTTTTTCAGAGTGTTCTCATACCTTTTTTCGCAAAAAATCTTTTTATCGCATTATACCTCACGTCCCCTGCAAAATCTCTTCCCCCCATGCATATTTATATATAGGTGGTGGAGTTAGCGCCGTAATCTGGGATCCGTCTCCACGCTCAAAAAACACATTGGAGGTGTTAGATGACTGTAGTAGAAAATCCAGGAAGTCTGGAAATTGTTTTTACCTTGCCTGACACTTCGACAAGAATGGAAAGTATTAGGAACATTAGACCTGAAGCTTCCGACCAGGACCTGTATGACATTGGACTTGCTATTGCTAACCTTCTAAACGACGCGCTATCTGACATAAGACGTGTTTCAACTAAGGTTTACGCCGCATAAAGAGGTGAATGATGGCTGATACAAGTGCAACAGTTTTAAGATTAGTTTTTGGTACTGAAAACGGAAAGACTGCTTCAATGGAGTTTAATAACCCAAAGGCAACTGTAACACAGGCAGAAGTGCAGGCTCTTATGAACCTGATCATAACAAAGAATGTTGTGAACACTAAAAACGGCGCTCTCACAACGATTCTTGACGGCGGAATCGTAACAAGAAGCTTCACTGATTTAGTTCCATAAAATAGCCCTCCTGTTTTTTTGATTCCTCCATAGCTTCTCTTCTAAAATGCGGGGGGTTTTATCCCCCCGCTTAGAACTCTCTGAATAATCCACTGAAAAAGAGCGTGGATTAGAAAGAAATAAAGTTAGCCCGCTGAATCCTGAAATAAATTCAGGACAAGTTCTGGGGATATATTATTAAGGATAAGGCTTCACTTTCTCAGTGGCGGTGCCTTGTAGTAGATGTTTTTTTATTAAAATTTATCAAAAGAGGTGATTTAAAATGAATATTGAACCGCAATGGCTTGCAGGATTTATTGGAGTTATTGCTCCTTTAATTGTGAGATGGATTACAGGCGCAAGACTTTCAAGGAGATGGAAAAGTCTCATTGCAATACTCATATCTTCTGCGATAGGTTTTGCTTCAGCGTTTCTTTCAGGACAGTTCAATACAGTTTCAGTATTACAATCAATTGCAGTTGCTTTCTCTATCTCGCAAGTTTTTTATGACCAGATATTCAAGGACTTGTTCAATAAGCCACTGAATTGAGCGTGGCTTACAGAGAAATAAAATGAACGATATATTAAGAGCAGTTGCAGATGTAGGATTTCCAATTGTTTACTCCCTTGTAACCTGCGCTCTTTTTCAGCAGGTTATTACTGTTTATCTTCTTATGGTGTTTGGCGGTAAACTTGATAGGCTCTCTGATGCTGTTGAGAAACTCTCCCGTTATGTTGAAGGATTAAGCAAGAGAGACTCTCCCCCCCGGGTTTGTAGAAGGATTGGATAAAAAATGAGAAAGATAAAATACATAGTGTTGCATCACTCTGCAACCGATTATCAGGCAAATAAAGATGACATTGACGGAAAACTTATTGGAAGAACCATTTGCGACAGAGCGCAGGAGAAGTGGAAAAAGGAATATCCTGCATACATTTGCGATTATCACTTTATCATAGGACACACTGGGGAAGTCTTTAAAGCGCAGCCGGTTAAACAGCCTGCCTGGCACTGCACGAACTACCAGGCAAACCTTGTAAGCATAGGGATATGCTTCTTAGGAGACTTTGAGAATATTGAAATGCCTATTGAACAATTTAATACAGGCGTTGAACTCATTAAATCTCTTATGAAGCAATACAACATACCTTTGACGAATATATTGAGACACAGAGATGTTGTATCTGATATCACGCATACCGCAAACTCAACACAATGCCCTAGTAAAAATTTCCCTTATATTCATCTGCTTGACGCCCTTCGAGACGGCGAACCGTTCTTTGACATCGGAGAGGATTACAAATACATCAATGAGGTTAAGAAGCTTAAACAGCTCGGCATTGTAAAAGGCGACGGCAAAGGAAACTTTAGGCCTCAAGAATTTATTACAAGAGAAGAGACAATGATTATTGCGTATAAAATTATCAAACTATTGTAAAACTAAGCTAATTTTTCTATAACTTGCCCCCAACTCTCCTATGCTTAAACGGCGTAGGAGAGTTTTTTGTTATAGAGAAGCGTTTTTATGAACGACCCAAAAATCAAATGTTTAAAAAAACTTATATTTCAAGGATTTATCTTCGATTCAACGCTCTTATTTTCTTTCGTTGTCATCATTTGAATTTTCTATAGATTTTTACTTGAGGCAATTCGCAATTAAAAATTTGCAAAATTCTAAAATTAAATAAAATTGCTATTGAGTGAAAAAAAATTTGCTTGTCTCAGTATTAGCAAGGCTTTTAAGAGGCTAGTTCTTTAAAGATGATTTTAATTGCTTGCGAGAAGAGACAATATATAGAGTCACCGCAGCTATGAATACTAATCCCTTAATTACTAGTTGAGGATAAGATGGGACACCTATTAAGTTCAGTCCATTTGCTAAAGTACCCATGATAAGAGCTCCTACTAAAGTCTTGAGCACGTTTCCTTTTCCACCAAAAAGACTTGTCCCACCAAGAACACAGGCAGCAATGGAATCTAAATTCAGTCCTTCACCTACATTTGGTTGTGCAGAGGCTAGTCTACCCGTAAGAATTAGCCCACCCAATGCAGCAGTAAGACCAGAGATGATGTAGGCAGCAAGCTCCACCTTACGTGCACTGATTCCTGAAAGCCTGGCCATTTCCTTATTCCCACCAATAGCGTAGATATATAGTCCAAAAGAAGTACGAGTGAGAAGGAAGTAGGCTAGGACAACCACTATAAAAAGAAGTAAAACCGGCATAGGGATTCCACCGACCGACCCTGAGCCCCAGAAGATAAAAGAACTAGGCAAGCCGGCTATAGGCCTTCCCTGAGTAAAGACCAGAGTTATTCCCTGGGCAATAGTCATCATTACTAAAGTAGCTACAAAAGGAGGAAAGTTACCCAGGATAATGAGTAGACCACTTATTCCTCCCAGGGTTGCTCCAAGAAGAAGTCCCAGTATAAGTGCCGGATAAGTTCCTAGTATAAAACCAAAGCCGTATCCAGTTGCAAATCCCGCAGCAATAGCACCACAGCAGATACCCACCATACCTACCGAAAGATCAATCCCCCCGGTAAGCATGACAAATGTCTGTCCAATAGCCAACAATGCCACGATAGAGGTCTGGAGGAAAACATTTATCAGATTTGTGAGACTCAAAAAGCGTGGAGTGAGAGTAGTGAAAATTACTACCAAACCCAAAAGAATAAGATATACAGAGGAATTGCGTAAGAACTCATTGAAAGTCTTTTCTTTAGCCACTATTTACTCCTCCAGTGGCGCAGAGCATAATCTTGTCTTGAGTAGCATCCTGTCTGAGAAACTCACCGGAGATTACTCCCTCGTGCATAACGAGGATACGATCACTAACCCCAAGAACCTCGGGGAGCTCTGAAGAGATCATGAGAATTGCAACTCCTTCTTTTGCTAAACCATTCATAAGGGCATGGATCTCTGCTTTAGTAGCCACATCAATGCCTATCGTGGGTTCATCCAGAATAAGTACCTTTGGTTTCAAGGCAAGCCACTTAGCGAGCACTACCTTCTGCTGAGTGCCTCCAGAGAGGTTGCGTACTATTTGAAAGATACTTGGCGTCCTGATTTTTAGCTTGTTCACGAAAGACGAGGCAAGCTCTTGGAGTTTTTTGAAGATAATTATCCCCGAAAAAGATATCTCCTTCATGTCTGTTATACCAATATTAGAGCTTAAGGGCAATTTTAGAAAGAGTCCCTGGGCTTTACGGTCTTCTGGGAGAAAACCAATGCCATAAGAGATGGCTTCCTGAGGAGAGCGAATCTGCATCTTTTTCCCCTCAATCCAGATCTCCCCCTCCTCTAATGGGTCAGCTCCGAAAATTGCCCTAGCAACAAATGTCCGTCCAGATCCTACAAGACCAGCAAGTCCTAATATCTCCCCTCGATACAGATCAAAGCTAATACCCTTTAAGTCCTTGCCCCTTTTTAGATTTTTCACAGAAAGTACTTTCTCTTTCTGGGGTAGCGACTCTTTTGGAAACATTTCTTTTAACTCCCGGCCCACCATCATCATTACTACTTGCTTAGGGTCAACTTGGGAAATGGGAGCACTACCCACAAGAACTCCGTCTCTCAAAACAGTCACCCTGTCTACGATTCGAAAAATCTCCTCAAGGCGATGAGAAATAAAAATAATAGATATACCCTGCTCTTTTAGTGTGTGCATAAGCGAAAAAAGGTTCTCCACTTCCATTCCGGTGAGAGTGGAAGTAGGTTCGTCCATGACGATGATATCTGCCTTGAAGGACAGAGCTCTGGCAATCTCCACCATCTGACGCTGGGCAACAGAGAGCTCAGAAAGTAAGATTTGTGGGTCTATATCTAGATTAAGCTTCTTAAGCTGTTCCTTCGCCAAGTAATAGAGGTTTTTCCAGTCGACAAGGAAATGAACAGGAAGTCTGGGTTCTCTTCCAAGAAAAATATTTTGCCCTGCTGTGAGATTAGGCAGAACGGAAAGTTCTTGGTGGACAATGCTTATTCCCATAATTTGAGCTTGACGGGGGTTCTCAATGTTCACAGATTTTCCTTTGAGGGTGATTATCCCTGTGTCAGAATGAAGAATTCCAGTAAGAATATTCATAAGGGTACTTTTTCCAGCTCCATTTTCTCCTACCAATCCATGAATTTCCCCACGATGTAAAATAAAATCTACTCCCTTGAGGGCTTGCACTCCTGGGAAACTCTTGGATATTCCATGCATCTCGAGAATTACTTGATTTTCAGCCATAATTTCCGCTTCTATTGAGGGATGGCATCCAGCCATCCCTCATTTTTACTAAGGTGCATTCTCTTTTGTAACCAGATTTAGAGGAACAGGAATAAACTTATCTACTGTTTTTCCATTGAGGATATTAACTGCTGTTTCTACTCCTAGCTTACCCATAACTGCTGGCTGCTGTTGAACAGTTGCGGCTAACTTTCCATCCTTTATTGCCTTAATAGCATCATCAACAGCATCATAACCAACAAAAGTGATACCAGTACGTTTAGCTGCTTCTGCTGCTTGGATAGCTCCTAAAACCATCTCGTCGTTCTGAGCAAAGACACCATTAATCATTGGCTGGGCAGTGAGAATGTTCTCAAAGACAGATAATCCCTTAGCACGGTCAAAGTCTGCAGTCTGGCGAGCAATTATCTGGATATCTGGAAACTCCGATGCCATTGTTGTATCGAATCCAGTACCCCGATCACGAGCCGCAGAGGTACCAGCAATTCCCTGAAGCTCAACCACTTTACCCTTACCATTCAAGGCTTTTCCTAGGAACTCCGCAGCCATCTTCCCACCAGCAACATTATCAGAAGCAATGTGACACACAACTACACCACCATTAGCCCCACGATCGATTGTAAGCACAGGTATATTAGCATCATTGGCCTTTTTGATGGAAGGCACTACGGCATCTGCATCTGTAGGATTAACTAAGATAGCATCTACCTTGCGCGAGATAAGGTCTTCTATGTTAGAGGCTTCTTTGGCAGAGTCGTTCTGAGAGTCCATAGCAATTAGAGTTACTCCGGAAGTTTTTGCTTCTTCTTGAGCACCATCAAGCAAGGTAACGAAGAAAGGGTTATTCAAAGTAGAAAGCACCAGTCCTAAAGTTGGCTTCTTAGCAGTTGGTGTGGTTTTAGCACAAGAAGTAACTAAAGAAGCGAGCAACACCAAGCTCAATGCAATTATCACAAGCTTTTTCATCTTTTTCACCTCCTTTCTAACAATTTTTCCTTCTAAAACTTCATTTTTCATCTTTACCATCTCCTTTCTAAAAATTTGCACGGCTTTTCATTCTCACTTTCTTCCCTATATCACCCCCTTTTTTGTCATTTTACTGCCCGATACATAAGCAAGGCGAAAGCGATAACTAAGCCTTTCACCACTCCCTCCCAGAGAGCAGATACATTCAAGAGGTTTAAGCCATTATTCAAAATTCCAATAAGAAGTGCTCCTATCAAAGTACCGAAAAGGTTGCCCTCTCCTCCAGCCAGGCTTGTCCCCCCGACTACTACAGCAGCAATAGCATCAAACTCATAGCCGGAGCCTAACGTAGGCGGAGCAGAATCCAACCTGCCTATGAGAATCATTCCCGCTAGAGCAGATAATAAACCAGAGAGGGCGTATACAAAGAGAATCACCTTGTTCGCAGAGATTCCCGAGAGCCTTGCAGCTACTGGATTATCTCCAAGGGAGTAAATATATAATCCCAAGTTTGTGCGAGTCAGAATAAAATGCCCAGCCAGAAAGATAAAGGCAGCAACCACGATGGGTATGGGTATGGGACCTAAAGAACCTGCACCTATAAAATTGAAAGAAGAAGGCAGGGTAGTTATCGGCATTCCTCCTGTATAGGTAAGTGCTAACCCCCGAGAAATGGTCATTAATCCTAAGGTGGCGATAATCGGAAATAGGTGCAGATAGCTTACCAACAATCCAGAAACCAAACCCAGTGCAGCCCCTAAAGCCAATCCTGTAATAATTGCAAGTGAAATCGGCAAGCCTCTCTGTAAAAGGCTGGCAGTCACAACAGCTGTTAATGCCAAAACCGAGCCCACAGAGAGATCAATTCCAGCAGTGAGAATTACTAAAGTCATACCAACGGCAATAATACCATTGATAGAAGATTGTCTAAGCACATTCAAGATATTTGTCCAGGTAAGAAATCTGTCAGAAACTAGAGATAGCGCCAGGCAAAGTAAAAAGAAAGAGATGACAATGCCGTACTTTCTTAAAAATATTTTCCAATTAACTCCCTTTTTAAAGGATGCGGTAGAAATCAAAATACTACTCCTCCTTTCAAAATCACATTGGCGTAAGGAGTGAACTCTCCAGTGCGTACTACTGCCTTAGCATTCTGTGTCATTTTCTTGAACTCTTCATGAGGTATCTCGCGGATGGGAACATCACCTAAAAGTGCCAAAAGCTTTTCTCTAACCTCAGGATTCTTCCCTCTCATCTCAGATGCAATCAAGGCCTCTTCCACTTGAAGCTCCTTTAAAATCACACGTACAGTATCCAAAAAAGTTGGTAAGTTTTTCTCGAGGGCAAGGTCGATTCTTTTAGTACTCGAAGGAATGGGTAATCCAGCATCTGCAATTACAATTAAATCACCATGCCCTATACTGGCTATAACATTTGAAATATCACAGTTTAAAATTCCTATTTTTTTTATGTATACTCACCTCTTTTAACTTCAAAAAACTTTCTACTTCCTCCTTTCTGGGAAGTGAGGATTGAGCACCTTTACGTGTACAGGCAAGGGCTCCACTAGCAGAAGCAAATAAAAGTCCTCTTTGAGTATCCCAACCAGAAGCTAACCCTACAGCAAGAGCTCCAACAAAAGCATCTCCTGCTGCTGTGGAATCAATAGCATCAACTTGGAAAGCGGGTAGAAAAAAACTTTCCTTTCCAGAATCGTAATAGCACCCCTTCTCCCCTAATGAGATAATCACTTCTTTTACTCCTTTTGAAAGAAACTCTCTGGATGCCTCTTCTATCTTTAGATTACTTCCTAACCCATAAGATAGAATAGCAGCTTCTATCTCGTTAGGAACAAAAATATCTATCATTTTCCAAATCTCTGGTGGAAGGGTTCTAGCAGGAGCAGGATTTAGAATAACCTTTATCCCTTTATTCTTAGCCATTTTCGCTCCCTCTAAAACAGTTTCGATTGGGGTTTCCAACTGAAAAACAGCTACTTCCGCCCAGGAAAAATAATCCTTAAACCTTTGAAGATCCTCGGGCTTTAGACTCATGTTCGCTCCCGGAGATACCACAATACAGTTCTGCCCTTTTGTATCAACTATAATAAGAGCCACTCCAGTAGAAACTCTTGTTACAGACGCTACTCCAGAAATATCAACTTCCTCTGAGGCCATATTCTTCAATAAGGCCTTTCCAAAAGAATCTTTTCCTACTTTTCCCACCATGCGAACTTCACCGCCTAAGCGCCTGGCGGCTACTGCTTGATTTGCCCCTTTCCCTCCTGGAAAAGTGAGAAATTCTTCACCGATAAGGGTCTCGCCAGTAAGCGGGATATGAGGTGCCATAATCACTAAATCCATGTTAATGCTTCCTACAACTAATATACGATGGTTCACTATCTTATACTCTCCTAAATCAAGCGATTCTTTTTCGCTCAATATAAATTTATCACTTCTAATAATTTTGTCAAGTATCAAAATTCTTTCATAATCTTTTTCTCTTTCGGGCTCAATCACTTTTTGCTCGGCGTGCGACTGTCATCATTGGCAGGCTGACCGCCTGAACCACACCTCCTCGAAGGCGGTAATTTAGAGGGCATGCCTCGCAAAATCTGTAAGATTCTCCGGAAATAAGAAAAAATTTTGTTTAACTTTTGTTAGATGACTGTAAGTGAAGATTATGTCTCTCATTCCGTTTTCTCCTATGATGTTAAACGAGGGCAACAACATCTTCATAATTTACGGTCTCCTTCTGCGTCAGCAAAGGCAGGTTTTCGAATTGCAGATAACGTTTTGGCTTATGCGAAGTCCACGAAGTGGATTTGGGTAACCTCGAGCGAAGCAAAGCGGAGTTGAGAGGGAACCGCATATCCAGTGTTATCGGATTTAATTAAAATTTTTATATTTATTAATGTAAAATTATTTGGGGCTATTTTTTATTTCTTTCTTTTTGAACCAACCAATTAGAAATAAAATTCCTATAAGGAATGCTGGTCCAGCAATTATCAAAGACCAAGATAACATATACCATTCAAATGGATTCATCATTAATACAATAATATACAATAGTCCAGCTAGAATAAAAGCGATTCCTCCAACTATTTCGTATTTCCATGAGATTAATAGGACTGCTAATAAGATAAATACAGGTATGTTGTGCATAAACAATCCAACTACTGTCCGCCAAAAGCTTAAATTTTCAGCAAAAACATCTAATGAAAATAGCATTAAGAATAAAATGAATATTATTGATAAAATTCTTGGTGTCCAGTATACAAATCTATTAATCTTTTTTTTCATATTAACTCCTCCATCATTTTTTGAGTTATTGCGTATAACTCGTTCATAAACGCATTGCGTATATACCACTGATTTTGGATGATATCCGAAGTACTTCGGATATCATCCCTTTGTTTAAAATATCCACGCACTTCCTCCTTCTGCTTAAATAATGCTATATTCCCTAAATTGGACAAACAAAATCCATTCTCAATATTAATTATTGCTAAATTAAAATCTTTGTCAATGGAGATTCTCTCAAAAGTTAATTTGAAAACTAAAATTAGATAATGAAAGAAATAGGAATTGAGGAAAAGTATATACCTGTTGGTCCTCAGACGTTTTAAAGGTGCATCTCTCTATAAACAAAAAATTTCCTTATCGTGAGATATGAGAGTTGAAGGATTTTAGGAAAGTAGAAAATTTGATATAAAATATAAAAAAGTGGTGAAACTATCTACGCAAGAAGTTTGTGGGGTGATGAGGTTCGCCAGAAAATTGACATATTTTAGTATATTGCCTTATAATATTAAAATTCGGATTTTATACGGACCGTCCATAAGCTGTTATACGATCCGCTTAAACGCGAGTTGGGCGGCCCTTTCGGATGAAGTAAGGAGGAACTCAAGAATGGAATGCAAACTTAAGGACATCACAGTTTTCTATGAATTGTTAGGTGAGGGTAGACCCATTATCATGCTCCATGGTTGGTCTGTTGACCATCGATATATGGTGAGTGATATGGAACCACTCTTCAGGCAGCGTGACGGATGGAAACGCATCTATCTTGATTTACCTGGTCACGGAAGGACGCCAGGAAAGGATTGGATCACTAACCAAGATAAGATACTAGACGTCGTTTTGGATTTCATTAATAACGTTATCTCAGGGCAAAGGTTCGTGGTAGTAGGCTCGTCATTAGGAGCGTACCTTGCCCGTGGCGTAGTCCATCACCGATCGGCATCAATAGATGGATTGCTACTGACCGTCCCCGTGATCGTACACGGAGCAAAACGGCATGTGCCTTCTCGCGTTACTCTAGTAGCGGACCCGGCGCTTGTGTCTGAATTAGAACCAGATGAGGCGGAGGTGTTACAACTCGGCGTTGTTCAAAGTCGAAAGGTTGTTGATTGTTAAAAATCATCAATATTCCCCAGGTAATAATCATCAAAATTCCCCACTTTTAATGATGATACCTAACCTCCCTTTTTTGTCAAGTTTGTGCTGTTTGAGCCCTTTTTTATGTAATCTTTCATCCTGTAGCTATCCCCAGTTATCCTGATTACAACTGCATGGTGAAGGATGCGGTCAATGATGGCTGATGCTAAAACTGCATCTCCAAAAACTTCTCCCCAATCTTCAA
>Ga0315282_10006526_pt1 | contig 19498 bp, 15 predicted proteins | sample YL17G07_20_MG_FD_203693 | JGI IMG/M metagenome (GOLD analysis project Ga0315282, IMG submission 203693) | Sediment microbial communities from Yellowstone Lake, YNP, Wyoming, USA - YL17G07_20 | ecosystem: Environmental > Aquatic > Freshwater > Lake > Sediment | place: USA: Wyoming | collected... | reverse complement strand
CCCCCCACCAAGACCATCAAACGAGGTTTGTTTATGCCAATCTTTGAATTTCATTGTCAGGCCTGCGACAAGGAGTTCGAAAAGCTGGTGTTCGGCGGCGACCCCGAAGTGGAGTGCCCCTTTTGCGGCCAGACGCGGGTGGAAAAATTAATGTCCGCCTGTGCCGCCAAGGTGGGGTACAAGTTCACCGCGGCCTCCAATCCCAAGGGCGGGGCCTCTTGCACCGGTTGCTCCGCCACTTCCTGCAGCACCTGCGGTTAAGGGGTAGTTTTGCCTGCCAGGTTTCTGGAAACAAGCTCCGGGCCGGGGAAGTCGGGGCCACCGGCCCCGCCTTCCCCGGCTCCATCCAGGGGGATGGGAGGGGAGTTTGAGGGGAGGGCGGGGGACTCCCTTACGAAAAATACGAAAAAATCCCCCGGCCCTCACCTTAAATCCTCAGAGCATCACATTCGCATCGGCACCCGGGGCAGCGCCCTGGCCCTGGCCCAGGCCCGCTGGGTGGCGGCCCAAATTTCCGGCCGCTACCCCGACCAGCGGGTTGAGCTGGTAATCATCAAAACCACCGGCGACAAGCTCCATGACATCCCCCTGGCCCAGGTGGGCGGCAAGGGCCTGTTCATCAAGGAAATCGAGGAAGCCCTGCTGGCCGGGGAGGTGGACCTGGCGGTGCACAGCCTCAAGGACATGCCCGCGCTGATTCCCCAGGGCCTCATGCTGGGGGCGGTGCCCCAACGGGAGGACTGGCGGGACGCCCTGATCTCGGAGCGCTACGCCTCCCTGGCGGAGATTCCTGCCGGGGGCCGGTTGGGCACCGGCAGCCTCAGGCGGCGGGCCCAGTTGCTGCATCTTAGGCCCGACCTCGAGGTCGTGGGTTTGAGGGGCAATGTGGACACCCGCCTGAAAAAGATGGCCGCCCTGGGGTTGGACGGTCTCATCCTGGCCGCGGCCGGCCTGAACCGCCTGGGTCTTACGCAGGTTAAGCGCACCGTCCTGCCGGAGACCGAAATGCTGCCGTCGGTGGGACAGGGGGCCCTGGGCCTGGAGGTGCGCACCGGGGATTACCGGCTGCGGGAGCTCATCGGTTTTCTGGAGCACCCGCCCACCCGGGTGGCGGTGACCGCGGAACGGGCCTTTCTGGCCCGCCTGGAGGGGGGGTGTGTGGTGCCGGTGGCGGCCCATGGCCGGGTGGAGGGGGACTCCCTCCTGCTGGCGGCCCTCATCAGCGATCTGGACGGCAGGCGCCTCCTGCGGGACAGCATCAAGGGCTCCTGTGCAGACGCCCCCTTTATGGGAGGCCACCTGGCGGACCGCCTCCTGGACCGGGGCGGGCGGGAAATCCTGGCGGAACTCTATGGCCGGACCCTTTAACTTTGAGTTTTACTTGACAATTTCTCAAATCAGCCCTATAGTAATTTCAATATTCAAGCTGTAACCAGGTTGGGGGAGAGACTGGCATGCGGGCGCGATGGGGGATGGCTTGGCTGGTAGCGGCTTTCTGGCTGGTACTGGTGGTGTGCACCCCCTTGCCGGGATGGGCCTCAGGGGGTTACGGCGGGCAGAATACCGCCGGTGGGCCACTTCCCATCTATCAGGTGGGAGCCCAGAGCTCCATGGAAGCCCAGATGTTGGGCGAAAAATCCCCCCAGCCGCCGCGTCCCGGCGCTTCCCTCCTCCAGGAACTAACCCCCTCTTTGCATCAGGATCAGGACGGCACCAAGTTGAAGCTCCCCTATAACCTGGAGATGAACATCTCGGTGCGCTACAGCCGGGAGCCCTCCGCCCCGGAGTCGCAGCGGCTCAGCGACTCGCCCCTGTTGATGAAATACTCCATGGGTTACCGGGTGCTTCCCAATCTGCAAGTGGGTTTGAACGGGTACCTGTACCGCCCGGCTGATGACAGCCTCTCTTTTCAACGACCCCTGGGCCACAGGTTGGGATTCGGTCCCGAGCTCAAGTACAACCTGGGCCAATGGAGCTTTCTGGTGAAGAGCCAGGTGGAAAGCGGCAACCGCGACCGGGGCGAGGGGCTGCAAAACTGGTTCCGGGTCTGGTACGCTTTTTAATCCTTCCCTGTTTCAGATTTTCCTCCGGTGCGTTTTAGCTCTCCTCTGATTCCGGCTCGCTTCCTGGAACGTCATAAGCGTTTTTTAGCCCTGGTGGAGCTTAGCGATTCCCGCCGGGTCTGGGTCCATGTGCCCAACTCCGGGGCCCTCACCGGCTGTGCCACGCCGGGCGGGGACATCCTCCTCACCGCCGACCAGGGGCCCGGCCGTAAGACCCAATATACCTGGCGCTTCACCCGGGGCCCCGACGGCTGGATCTGCATCGACACCCTGGCGCCCAACCGGCTGGTGGCCGAGATCCTGGCCACTGGCAGCCTGCCGGGATTGCAGCCGGCGGTGCAGGTGCGTCCCGAAGTCTCCTTGCCGGGGGGCAGCCGCCTGGATTTTGTCCTGGATGTGGGAGGAAAGCTGGTCTTCCTGGAAGTCAAGAGCGTCACCTGGGTGGAAGACGGGGTGGCTCTTTTCCCCGATGGGGTCACGGAACGGGGGCGCCGCCACCTGGAGGACCTTGCCGCCCTGGTGCGGCAGGGACACGACGCCTGGCAGGTCTTTGTGGTGCAGCGCCACGACGGGCGGGTTTTCAAGCCCGCGGCCCAAGTGGATCCGGCTTATGCCCGGGAACTGGCCGCGGCTGCGGCCCACGGCGTTAACATCATGGTCCTCCAGGAAAAAATTACGCCCCCGGAAATTACCCTTGCATCCACCCTTCCCCATGATTTAACATAAGCACCGGATCAAGAATAATTTCACGAAGTCCTTGCCCTATCCTTTAAGAGCCGACTGATGAATGCCGCCGCCATCAACAACAACATTCATATCCTCACGGGCAACGCCAACCCGGAATTAGCCCGGAAAATCTGCGATCATCTCTCCCTGCCCCTGGGCCAGGCCCTGGTCGCCACCTTCAGCGACGGGGAGATCAGGGTGGAGATCGGCGAGAACGTCCGGGGCCGGGATATCTTTCTCATTCAGTCCACCTGCCCGCCGGCCAACCATAACCTGATGGAGCTCCTCATCATGATCGACGCGGTGAAACGGGCTTCGGCCCGGCGCATCACCGCGGTCATTCCATATTTCGGCTACGCCCGGCAAGACCGCAAGGTGGCTCCCCGGGTGCCCATCTCCGCCAAGCTGGTGGCCGATCTCCTCTCCACCGCCGGGGCCCAACGCATCCTCACCATGGACCTGCACGTGGGGCAGATCCAGGGGTTCTTCGACATCCCGGTGGACAACCTGTACGCCTCCCCCATCATGATTCCCTACATCCGGGAAAACTTCCAGAACGACCTGGCCATCGTCTCGCCGGACGCCGGCGGCGTGCCCCGGGCCCGGGCCTACGCCAAGCGGTTGGAGGCCTCCCTGGGGTTGATCGACAAACGCCGGGACACGCCCGGGAAGGCCAAGGCCATGTACCTCATCGGCGAAGTCCTGGGCAAAGAAGCGGTCATCCTGGATGACATCATCGACACCGGCGGCACCCTGACCCAGGCCGCGGAGGTGATCCTGCAGCGGGGCGCCAGGAACATCAACGCCTGCTGCACCCACGCGGTGCTCTCCGGCCCCGCGGTCCAAAGGGTCATGGATTCGCCCCTGAACCGTCTGGTGGTCACCGACACCATCCCCTTGAGCCCCGAGGCCAGGGCCTGCCCCAAGATCGTCCAGCTCCCGGTGGCGCATCTGCTGGCTCAGGCCATCCTCCGGACCCACCACGAGGATTCCATCAGCTCCCTGTTCGAGATTCAGTTTTAAGCAGCTATCAGCTTTCAGCTTTCAGCCAAGAAAGTCTCAGCGATCCATCATGGCCGCGGCCACCACGAAGCGTGAAAATTTAAGGGCGGCGGGCACGGAGGCCCGCCCTACCATAAATAATATTTGGTAGGGCGGCCGTCCCCGGCCGCCTTTAGCCCTTTCATGCAAAGAGGGGATTTTCAGAGAAAGCTGAAGCCTGAGGCTACACCTAAAATGATGGATTTTTGCGGAAATAGCAGGGCGCCATTATGGCGTCCTGTTCTATTTTGGGGGGGATGAGAGGGGTTTTGAACTTCTTCTTATGGGGGTTGGGGGAGGGTTTCAGGGAGGGATTGTAAGCGGCCGTCGGCCCCTAGCCCCCTCCCTGAGCCTCTCCACATGCTACATCACCGCGATCTCTTGCAGGCCGTCCCGCCAGCCGTCCCAGAGGTAGGCGTCCAGGCGGCCCCGGGCGATGACCTGAAAGGCGTAGCGGGCCTGGGCCGCGTAGAAATCGCAGTAGGGGGCCGGCGCTTTCAAGGTGCCGTTGCTGGCGTAGACCTCGGCCGGGCAGGGGGCCCCGCAAAAATGCCGCACCGCGCAGGTCTTGCAGGGTTCCAGGTCCTCCACCACCCGGCCCGTCACCCGGGCGAAGGGCTGGCTCTTAAGCAGTTCGGCCACCGGGGTTTCGAAGAGACTGCCGCCGTGGAACTCACTGAGGCCCAGGAACTCGCTGCAGGGGGCCACCTCGCCGCCGGCGCCCACCGCGAAGAAGCAGCGCCCGCCGCCGCAGGGGGAGATGTCGCACATCAGCCGCCGGGCCCCCGGAGCCACCAGACCCAGGAGCAGGTTGGCGAAGTTGCCGATGACCAGCTGGCGTCCGGTTTTTTCATACAATTCATGGGCCCGGTCCAGAGCGGCGAAGAAATAGTGGGCCAGCTCGGACTGGTCCGGCATCAGGGCCCGGCCCCCGGCCTGGGTGCCCCTGACCGGGTTGAGCAGGGCGTTGGCCACCCCCTGGCGGTGCAGCAACTCCACCAGCTCCGACAGCGCCGCCACGTTTTCCCTGGTCACGGTGCTAATGACGTTGAGGCCCGGGTAGTCGGCCAGGTCCACCAGGGCCCGGGACACCTGGTTGAAGACGCCGCTGCCGCCCCAGGTGCGCCGGGTGCGGTTGGCGATCTCCGCGGTGGGGCCGTCCAGGGAAATGCCGATGCCGCAGCCCTGGGCTCGGAGAAAGTCCAGGGATTCCCGGTCCAACAGGGTGGCGTTGGTCTGGACCCCGAAGCGGAAATAGCCCGCATATTGCTCGATTCCCTGAAAAACCGCCTCCCGGGCCAGCAGGGGTTCGCTGCCGTGGAACACCAGCTGGGGCCGGGCCCCTGCCGGCAGGAGGCCGACAAAATAATCTTTCAGCCGGCCCAGGGCCTCCAGCAGCCGGGCCGGCTCCATGTCCTTGCCGTTGCGCCTGGCCTCCCGGGGGAGGTAACAGTAGCCGCAGTCCAGGTTGCAGCGCTCCGTGGGGTTGAAATAGACCGCGGAAGGCAAGAGCCCGAAGCGCACGGTGTTGAGGTCCGCGGTTAGTTGGGCTTCCTTCTCCCGGAAGGCCCGGGGCAGCTCCGGGCCCAGGAGATAGTCCAGGGCCTCCGCCCGGGGGGCCAGCATCCAGAAGGCGGTGTCCGCGTTAATCAGGGCCACGTAATCGGCGTGGCCCACCTCCAGCACGTCGAAATGGGGCCCGGCCCCGGCGTTGACCTGCGCCTGGGACGGGCCCCACAAGGTTGAAATTGCCTGGGCCATGTCCTTATTTCTTCTTGGCCTCGGCCATGAGGTAATGGGACAGGCCCACCTGGTTCCCGTTGGGAGCGCAGGTGTAACGGATGCTGATGGGTTTCTTCGTACTCTTCGCTTTTGCCATAGATTGTCCTCCTTCCTCGGTGATTTACCGGCTGGGCGGGGGCGCTGGATGATCCGTAGGGGCGGTTCGCGAACCGCCCCTACAAAACCGCCCTTTCCCGATGGAGTTTCCATCAAGGGAATATACCCAGGCCCGCCGGGGGGTAAGCCTTGGAATTGTCTTTGGGGAGGGGGCCAGGGGCAGAAGGCCCACTTACAATCCCTCCCCCAAACCCCCACCCCCAACCCCGTAAGGGTGCTGGCACCGGCGTCCCGCCGGTGCTATTTCTTGTGTGCCTCTGGTATCCGCTTTTTCTGCTTTTGCCTTATACCAAAAACCAAAAACTAAAAACCAAAAACTAAAAAGGGAGTCCCATCCGTCGGATGGAACTCCCTTTACCATCAGGAGTAGCCTCACTTACAAAAAACCGCCAGGCAGGTCTTCTGGCTCGGGGATCAGCCGGAGGAAGCCAGCCTTCCCACCGGGGTTTTTTTATAAGCCCCCGGCAGTGGCCGGCTCAAGCCTTGCTTCCTCCGTCCCCCCTCACAGCGGCGGGACCGCCCCGGAGTCGCACCGGGTTCCGGATTGCCTGGCAGGCTTGGTAATTTGACATATGGTTACCATTTGCTTGCCGCTTTGTCAATATGGGAGGCCAAAGAGATTTTCCCCTGACCAGGCAGCTCCCCTGACACTTTAAATCATATTGACAGTTAGCCCATGTAGAGGTTATTTTTATTATTTTAGTGGGTTTCGAGATGGTCGGCCATGATTAAGGGAATTCGGGGGATGCGGGATATCCTGCCGCCGGAAGCGGAACGGTGGCAGCAGATGGAAGCCATAGCCCGGCAGGTTTTCGAGCTTTACGGGTACCGCGAGGTCCGCCTGCCGCTCCTGGAGCGCACCGAGCTCTTCGCCCGCTCCATCGGCGAGGAGACCGACATCGTGGCCAAGGAGATGTACACCTTCGACGACCGCCACGGCGAGTCCCTGACGCTCAGGCCCGAGGCCACAGCCTCGGTGCTGCGGGCCGTCCTGGAGCACGGCCTGGAGAAGGGCGCGGGGGTCAAGAAATACTACACCCTGGGGCCCATGTTCCGCTACGAGCGGCCTCAGAAGGGGCGCTACCGCCAGTTTTACCAGATCAATTGCGAAGCCTTGGGGGTGGACGCCCCGGAGTTGGACGCGGAAGTCATCCTGCTCCTCCTGGACCTCCTGGGCCGCCTCCAGCTGGGGGAGATGCGCCTGCTGGTCAACTCCCTGGGCTGCCGGCAGTGTCAGGCCTCCTTCAAGGCGGCCCTCCAGGATTTCTTGCACGGCAAAGAGGGCCTGTGCCCCGATTGCCGGCGGCGCCGGGAGACCAATCCGCTGCGGGTCTTTGACTGCAAGTCGCCGCATTGCCAGGCCATGCTCCAGGAAGCCCCGGTGCTCCAGGACCATTTGGACCCGGAGTGCGCCGCCCATTTTGCCCGGGTGCTGGAGCTGCTTGCCGGCTTCGGGGTGGCCTACGAGGTGCGGCCCCGGCTGATGCGGGGCCTGGACTATTATACCCGCACCGCCTTCGAGGTGGTGGCCGCCGGCCTGGGGGCCCAGGACGCGGTAGCCGGGGGCGGGCGCTACAACGGCCTTTCCCAAGAATTGGGCGGCCCGGAACTCCCGGCCATCGGCTTCGCCATCGGCCAGGACCGCCTGCTGGAGGTCCTGCCCCAGGATTTGGGCCAAGATAAAGACAGCAAGATTTTTCTGGCGGCCCTGGGGAACTCGGCCAGGGAGAGGGCTTTTGCCCTGCTCCGGGAGCTCAGGGGCCGGGGCCTGGCCGGGGAGATGGATTTCGAGGGAAGGTCCCTCAAGGCCCAGATGTCCCTGGCGGAACGGCTGGGGGCAGATTTTGTTATCATTATAGGAGAACGTGAAATTGAAAAAGGACAGGCGGTGGTGAGAAAGATGGCTGATATCGTAATCGAGAAAGGTGAAGAAAAAATTTTTATTGAAGTAAAAACAGGTCCCATGGTTAAAGGCGAGCAAAGGTGGGTTAGTTTTGAACAGCTTGTTGATTACTTGAAAGAATTAATTAAGCCAAAGGAAGAACCCAGATAGTGTTCGACTCAATAGCCGGCCTGAGACGCAGCCACTCCTGCGGGGTCCTCAGGCTCAAAGACGCGGGGGTGGAAGTGGTGCTCATGGGCTGGGTGCAGCGGCGCCGGGACCATGGCGGCCTCATCTTCGTGGACCTCCGGGACCGGGAAGGGCTGACCCAGGTGGTCTTTGACCCCAAGGTCAACCCGGACGCCCACATCAAGGCCGGGGTGCTGCGGGATGAATATGTCATCGCCATCCGGGGTGTGGTGGATCCCCGGCCCCCGGAGATGGTGAACCCGAATCTGCCCACCGGCGAGATCGAGATCCTGGTGGAGGAGTTGCGCCTCCTGAACGCCGCCAAGACTCCGCCCTTTGAGCTGGAGGACTACCGGGTGGACATCTCCGAGGCCCTGCGCCTCAGGTACCGCTATCTCGACCTCAGGCGCCCCAGTGTCATGGGAAAGATCCTGTTCCGCCACCGGGCGGCCCAGGTGGCCCGGCAGTTTCTCAACTCCCAGGGCTTCGTGGAGGTGGAGACCCCCATCCTCACCAAGAGCACGCCGGAAGGGGCCCGGGACTACCTGGTGCCCAGCCGGGTGCAGCCGGGGCATTTCTTCGCCCTGCCCCAGTCGCCCCAGCTCTTCAAGCAGCTCTTGATGATAGCGGGACTGGATCGTTACTATCAGCTGTGCCGCTGCTTTCGGGATGAGGACCTCAGGGCCGACCGCCAGCCCGAGTTCACCCAGATCGACCTGGAGATGGCCTTCATCACCGAGGAGGACGTCTTCCAGGTGGTGGAAGGGCTCATGGCGACCTGCTTCCAAGAACTGCTGGGAGTGAAGCTGGACCGGCCTTTTCCCCGGCTGACTTTTCAGGAGTGCCTGGACCGCTTCGGCCTGGACCGGCCGGACCCCCGCTTCGGGCTGGAACTCAAGGACCTCACCGACCTGGTGAAAGAGACGGAATTTCGCCAGTTCCGGGAGGTGGTGGACCAGGGCGGCATCGTCAAGGCCATGTGCGGCCCGGGGCTGGGCAAGCTCTCCCGCAAGGAGCTGGATGACCTCATCGACCTGGCCGGGGTCTATGGCGCCCGGGGGCTGGCCTGGGTGAAGGTGCAGAGTGACGGGTGGCAGTCGCCCCTGGCCAAGTTTTTCCCGGAAGCGGTGAAGGCGGCGGTGAACCAGCGCCTGGGGGCCAAGGCCGGCGATCTGCTGTTGTTCATCGCCGACACCCCCCAGGTGGCCTGCACCGCCTTGGGGATGGTGCGGCTCCATTTAGGACAGCGGGAGGGTCTGATCCCCGAGGACACTTACAGCCTGGTGTGGGTCACCGACTTCCCCCTGCTGGAGTTCGACCACGACGCCGGCCGCTTCGTGGCCATGCACCACCCGTTCACCGCGCCCAAAGAAGAAGACCTGCCCTGGCTGGATACCAGCCCCGGGCGGGTGCGGGCCCGGGCCTATGACCTGGTGCTCAACGGCGTCGAGATCGGCGGCGGCAGCATCCGCAACTGCCGCCGGGACCTCCAGGAAAAGATGTTTCAGGTCCTGGGCATCTCGGTGGCCGAAGCCGAGGAGAAGTTCGGCTTCTTGCTGGAGGCTTTGGAATTCGGGGCCCCGCCCCACGGCGGCGTGGCTTTCGGTTTTGACCGTCTGGTGGCCATATTAAGCGGCGCCCGCTCCATCAGGGAGGTCATCGCCTTCCCCAAGACCCAGAAAGCCGCCTGCCCGGTGACCAAGGCGCCCAGCCGGGTGGACCTGGAACAGCTGCTGGAATTGGGTCTAAGGCTGGAGAAGTAGATAGTAGCCAGTAGCCAGTACCCAGTTTGAAGGTATGGTCAACGTCCTTTAACTGGCCACTGGCAACTGGCCACTGGCAACTGACCACTGAGAACTAATAAACGGATGGCTAAAGTTATGGCTCGCTGGAACAAAGATCGCCGACTGTTGGATCACGAACATTCTACCTTCTGGAAGTATCGGTTGCAGGAGGTGGAAGAGCCCAATTTGATGCGGGACATCTTTCCCTACACCGAAGTGGCGCGCATCGATTTCGATTACAAATTCGTCATGCCCCAGCCCCCCGAAGAGATGGTGATCACCGACACCACCTTCCGGGACGGCCAACAAGCCCGGCCGCCTTACACGGTGCGCCAGATCGTGGAGATCTTCGACATGCTCCACCGGCTTTCCGGCCCCAAGGGGGTGATCCGGCAGAGCGAGTTCTTTCTTTACAGCGCCAAGGATAAAGAGGCGGTGGAGCGCTGCCGGGAGCGGGGCTATCGGTATCCGGAGATCACCGGCTGGATCAGGGCCAACGCCGCCGACCTGGTCTTAGTGAAGGACATGGGCTTGCCGGAGACCGGCATCCTCACCTCGGTGTCCGACTACCACATCTTCCTGAAGCTGAAGTGGAACCGGCGGAAAGCGCTGGAAGATTACCTGGGCATCGTCAAGGCGGCCCTGGACCTGGGGATTGCGCCCCGCTGCCACTTCGAAGATATCACCCGGGCCGACATCTACGGGTTCTGCATCCCCTTCGCCATGGAACTGATGAAGCTCAGGTCCGAGAGCGGCATCAACGTCAAGATCAGGTTGTGCGACACCATGGGCTACGGGGTGCCCTACCCCGGGGCGGCCCTGCCCCGGAGCGTGCCCAGGCTGGTGCGGGCCATGATCGACGACGCCGGGGTGCCGGGCCACCTGCTGGAGTGGCACGGGCACAACGATTTCCACAAGGTCCTGATCAACAGCGTCACCGCCTGGCTCTATGGCTGCGGCGCGGTGAACGGGGCCCTGCTGGGGTTCGGAGAGCGCACCGGCAATGCCCCCATCGAGGGGATGATCATGGAGTACCTCTCCTTGCGGGGCAGCAGCGACGGCATCGACACCACCGTGATCACCGAGATCGCCGAGTATTTCGAGCGGGAGCTGCACTATCATATCCCGCCCAACTATCCCTTCGTGGGCAAGAACTTCAACACCACCAGCGCCGGCATCCACGCCGACGGGCTGCTGAAAAACGAAGAGATTTATAATCCTTTCGATACCGCCAAGATATTGAACCGGCCCATCACCATCACCATCACGGACAAATCCGGCAAGGCCGGCATCGTCCACTGGCTCAATTCCCGGCTGAATCTGGAAGGCGAGCGGGCCGTGGACAAGAACCACCCCGGGGTGGGGAAGATCAACAAGCGCATCACCGAAATGTACGAGGCCGGGCGCTGCACCTCCATCTCCAACGAAGAGATGGAGAACATGGCCCGCAAGTACCTCTCCGAGCTCTTCGTCTCGGAGTTCGACCAGCTCAAGCAAAAGGCCGACAAGCTGGCGGCCCACCTGGCCGAAGACCTGGCGGAGCGGGAAGAGATCCGCTCCATGGTGGCTAAGGTCATGGAGCGGGTGCTGCAGCAGGCCCTGGACAACTACCCCTTCATCCAGTTCATGTACGTCACCAACCTGGAAGGGCGCAAGATCACCCGGAACATCACCCACATCGTGGACCGGGCCAAGTACGCCGAAATGAAGCTGGACGAGGACCTGTCCAACCGGTCCTGGTTCATTGAACCCATCAAGTCGGGGAAAGTCTTCGTCTCGGACTTCTACACCTCCCGGTTCACCGGGGCCCTGTGCATTACCGTGAGCGTGCCGGTGCGCAACGAGGCCGATGAGATCCAGGGCATCCTGGGCATGGACATCCGCTTTGAGGCCCTGGCCAAGATGGAACAGGACGGGGAGATTTAACCAGGGGTCAGGGGTCAGCGGTCAGGGACCAGGCTACCGCAGGCTGCTGAGGGCCCCAGGGGCGACCGGCCGGGTCGCCGCCCATCAAGGCAAGGTCGGCGGGGGCGAGTTTCCCCCCCGCCCCTACAATGCGGCGCTTCCTATAAGTAGAAGTGCGGTGGAATCATAAATGACGTCAATTCTAGGCCAGGCGTTTCTGGGCGTAGGCTGGCTGCCGTCCGAGGCTTGGTTTTGCAAAGCCTATCCCGTTTACAGGACGAAAACCGATGGGAGTGGCATTTGTAGCCGCAAGCTTTAGCTTGCGCCGGAATCTTTGGGCGGCTGACACGCAGGCTGAAGCCAGCGGCTACAGGAAACCTTTCAAATAATTACCGGTGAGTGATCAGGGAGCGGGAGGCTATTTCCTGCTCCGTTGCCATAGGCTAATCGTATACTGTCCTAGAAAGCGAGGTGGCTTTATGTGTGATGACCCGCAAAAATTAGTCGCGCTCAAGGAAGCCAAAGCCAAGTATGAAGACACGGTGGCCAAGGTCTTGAAAAAAATGCCGGAGCGCCGACCGGATTTCGTTAACACCTCCGGAATCCCCATGGCCCGGGTTTACACCCCTCTGGATATGGAAGGTTTCGACTACCTGGCTAAATTGGGTCTTCCCGGCCAGTATCCCTACACCCGGGCGGTGCAGCCCACGGCCTACCGCGGCCGCTATTGGACCATGCGGCAATACGCCGGCTTCGGCTCCGCCGAAGAGACCAACGAACGCTATCACTTTCTCTTGAAATCAGGCCAGACCGGCCTGTCCGTGGCCTTTGACCTCCCCACCCAGATCGGCTACGATTCCGACCACCCCCTGGCCCAGGGCGAAGTGGGGAAAGTGGGGGTGTCCATCGACTCCCTGTGGGACATGGAGCAGCTCTTTGCGGGCATTCCCCTGGACCAGGTGTCCACCTCCATGACCATCAACTCGCCCTGCGCGGTGCTTATGGCCATGTACCTGGCCATCGCCGAAAAGCAGGGCATCTCCTTCGACCAACTGCGGGGCACGGTGCAAAACGACATCCTGAAGGAATACTCCTCCCGGGGCACTTACATCTTCCCGCCCCGGCCCTCCATGCGCCTGATCACCGACATCTTCGCCTACTGCACCAAGGAAGTGCCCCAGTGGAACACCATCAGCATCAGCGGCTACCACATCCGGGAGGCCGGCTCCACCGCAGTCCAGGAGATCGCCTTTACCCTGGCCAACGGCATCGCTTACGTGGACGCGGCCATCCAGGCCGGCATGCAGGTGGATGAGTTCGGACCGCGTCTCTCCTTCTTCTTCAACTCCCACTCCGATTTCCTGGAAGAGGTGGCCAAGTTCCGGGCCGCCCGGCGGTTGTGGGCCAGGATCATGAAGGAGCGCTTCGGGGCCCAGGACCCCCGCTCCCAGATGCTGCGGTTCCACACCCAGACGGCCGGCTGCACCCTCACGGCCCAGCAGCCGCTGAACAACATCATGCGGGTGGCCTTCCAGGCCCTGAGCGCGGTGCTGGGCGGCACCCAGTCCCTACACACCAATTCCTTCGACGAGGCCCATGCCCTGCCCTCGGAGCTGGCGGTGCAGGTGGCCCTGCGCAGCCAGCAGGTCATCGCCTATGAGACCGCGGTGTGCGACACCGTGGATCCCCTGGCCGGCTCTTATTACCTCGAGAACCTCACCGACGAAGTCGAGGCCCGGGCCCAGGACTACATCGACCAGATCGACCGCCTGGGCGGGGCCGTGGCCGCCATTGAAAAAGGCTTCGTCCAGAAGGAGATCGGCGTCAGCGCCTATCGCTACCAGCAGGAGATCGAAAGAGGCCAGCGGGTGGTGGTGGGCCTCAACCGCTTTCAGGTGGCCGAGGAAGAGAAGCCCTCCGGCCTCCTCAAAGTGGACCCCGCGGTGGGGGAAAAGCAGGTGGCCCGATTAAAAGAGCTGAAGAGCACCCGGGATAACGCCGCGGTGCAACAGGCCCTGGCGGAGCTCAAGGCCGCGGCCCAGGGCACCGACAACCTCATGCCGCCCATCCTCAAGGCGGTGAGGGCCCTGGCCACCCTGGGTGAAGTCTGCGACACCCTCAGAGCCGTCTTCGGCGAATACGAAGCCCCGGCTTTGGTGTAGGGGGTAAGTTGAGGGGAGGGCCGGGGGATCAACGATCCCCCGCCCTCCCCTCAAACTCCCCTCCCAACCCCCTATAAGGGGGCCGAGGAAGGCGGGCCAAATGGCCCGACTTCCTCGGCCTGAAAAAAACTTAAGGGATTGGGGGTGGGGGATTGGGGGAGGGGGTAAGGGCCGTGGGCCCTTAGCCCCCTCCCCCAACAGACACCGTCATTCTGAGCGCAGCGAAGAATCTCCCATTTTGCGCCATCTGAGATAAGGAGAAAAGAGATGCCGGAAGAGAGAAAGATCAGGGTATTGGCCGCCAAGCCCGGCCTGGACGGCCATGACCGGGGCATCAAGGTGATCTGCGCCGCCTTGCGGGACGCCGGCATGGAGGTGATCTACACCGGTCTCAGGCAGACCCCGGAGCAGATCGTGGCGGCCGCGCTCCAGGAAGATGCCGATGTCATTGCCATGAGCGTCTTGTCCGGGGCTCACAACTATCTGTTTCCCCGGGTCATGGAGTTGGTCAAGGAAAAGGGCCTGGAGGACGTCCTGGTGATGGGCGGCGGCATCATTCCCGAGGAGGACATCCCGGAACTGAAGGGCGCCGGAATCGCCGCCATCTTTGGGCCCGGCACCGACACGGGCGACATTATCACCTTCATCCGGGAACACGCCCGCAAACAGTAAAACAAAAAGGGCCGCGCCAGCAGGGGCCCGGGGCTCGCGCCCCTGCTGGCAGTCGCGCCGGCAAGATTAATACTAAGCGTCCTCCAGCAGAGCCCGGCAATAGCGCTCTTCAGCTTCCCGGATTTCCCGCAAGCCCACCAATTCATGGAATTGTTCAAAGCTGAGCATGCGTTGGCGGCAGCCGGCGATGCTGCCGGTATGGAGCAGTTCCGCCAGGAGGTCCTGCACCGCCCGGGCCATCACGCAAGTGCAGGCCGTGGCGTAGGCCGCCGCGGCGTAGCCGATTTCCTGCAGTTCCGCGGCGGTGAGGAGGGGGGTTTTGCCGCCGACAATGAGGTTGACCAGGGTGGGGGCGTTGACTTCCCGGGTGATGCGCCGCATCTGGGCCACCGATTCCGGGGCTTCCACGAAGATCATGTCGGCCCCGGCTTCCCGGTAGAGGTGGGCCCGCCTAAGGGCCTCCTCCAGGCCGTGCACCCCCAGGGCGTCGGTGCGGGCCATGATGACCAGGTCCGGGTCGACTCTGGCGTCCAGGGCCGCTTTGAGCTTGGCCACCATGTCCGCGGCGGGGACCACCTGTTTCCCCTCCAGGTGGCCGCAGCGCTTGGGGGAGACCTGGTCTTCGATGAACAATCCGGCGACCCCCGCCTTCTCGAAAAGCTGCACGGTGCGCCTGACGTTGGTGACGTTGCCGTGGCCGGTGTTGCCGTCGGCGAAGACCGGCAGGTCCACCGCGTCCACGATGCGCCAGGCGCAGTCCACCATCTCCGTTAAGGTCAAGAGCGACACGTCGGGTTGGCCCAGCAGCGCGGCGCTGTTGGCGTAGCCCGCGGTAAAGATGGCCTTGAAACCGGTCTGCTGGGCGATCCTGGCGCATAGGGCGTCGTGCATCACCGGCAGCAGCAGGATCTCTTCCTCCTGGATGTATTTCCTCAACAGGGCGGTTTTTTTCATGGTTATTCTCCGGCGAAGAGGCACGGCACGCCGTGCCCCTACAATAAGCAATTATCTTTGGCAATCGCTATAAAATGCAGGGTGGGCACGGTCCACCAAAATGTAACCCATTAAGCATAGGGGCGGTTCGCGAACCGCCCCTACAAAATCAACGCCAACATCGTCGAGGGTTAAATAGGTCACGGCGGCCCGAAAAACCGGCGGACAAACTCCTTCTCCTCCTTGCGGCTCTGCACTTCTTCGTTGAGGCGGGCCTCCAGCAGCCGCTCCAGCATCTCCTTGATGAGGGGGCCCGGCGCATATCCCATACTCACCAGGTCCCGGCCCTTGAACTCGGGCTTGAGGCGCTTGAGATGGGTAAAGTACAGCGAGATGGCCCGGCGGGACGCCTCCTGGCGGGATTTGGCCATCATGTAGAGCAGGTACTCCGTGTCCAGGGGGTTCAGCAGCTGGTAAATCTGGCTCCGGCTGGGCTCGCCGTAGCGGAAGAGCCTCCCCAGGCCGTCGTCGGCCGCCTCTTTGCCCTTGACCAGGGCCGCGGTCTGCTTGACCGGCAGGTTGAAGCGGCGCAGCATCTCCTCCAGCTCCCCGGCAGTCAAAGGTTCCACCAGGCCCAGGAAGTAGACCAGCCACCGCTCGTACTCCTCCCCCAGGTAGAGCAGGTCGTACCAGGAGACTACTGCCTGGACGCGCTCCAACATGGCCTTGGTCCCGGCATCGTAGCCCAGCCTAAGGTGCACCGCCTTGAGGAGGCCGAACTCCGCCAGCCTGGCGATGGCGGGAATGGGGCTTTCCTCCATGAGGATGAGCCTGAGTTCCTGAAAGAGGCGGGCCCCGGAGAGGCGGTCGAAGAAGTTGTTTTTCACCGCGTTGGCGATGAGGTTGGCTGCCAGTTTGGTGATGCGGAACTTGAAGCGCTGCTCGAAGCGAATGGCCCGGAAGACCCGGGTGGGGTCCTCCACGAAGCTCAGGTTGTGCAGCAGGCTGATGCGGCCTTCCTTCAGGTCCCGCTGGGCCCCGAAGAAATCCAGCAGGGTGCCGTATTCCCCGGGGTTGACCTTCAGGGCCAGGGTATTGATGGTGAAGTCCCGGCGGTAGAGGTCCATTTTGATGGAGCTGTATTCCACGATGGGCAGGGCCCCCGGGGCTTCGTAATACTCGGTGCGGGCCGTGGCCACGTCGATTTTGAAACCGTCGGGGAAGATGATCACCGCGGTCTTGAATTTTTGGAACTGCCGGGACCGGGCCCCGTAGCGGGCGGCAAACCGCCTGGCGAATTCGATGGCGTCGCCTTCGATGACGATGTCGATGTCCAGGTTTTCGTGCTTGAGCAGCAGGTCCCGGACGAAGCCGCCCACCGCGTAAGCGTTGAAGCCCAGCTCCGCGGCCACTTCCCCCACCTGTTTCAAGATTTCCAGGATCTTTTTAGGCAGGCGCTCCCGCATCAGGGAGACGACGTTCCGGGTGCGCAGGGGCTGGGACCACTGGGCTTCTTCGCTCTCGGCCATGAGGAGGTGAAGCAGGTCGGTGCGGCTGACCAGGCCGATGACCTGGCCGTCCTCCACCACCGGAAGTAAGCGCTGCTTGGCGATCACCAGCCGTTCCCGGATTTCCGGCAGGGTGGCATCGGGCCCCACCGTGTCGATCTCGGTGGTCATGTAGTCCTTCACCGGGTGGTGCTTGAGGCCGTGGTAAATCCCTTTTTCGATGACCTGCCGGCTGATCAGCCCCAGGAGCTTCCCCGCCGCCATCACCGGTAGGGCGTTGATGCTGTACCGGTTCAGGATGACTTCGGCCCGCTCCAGGGGAACCTCCGGGCCCACGAATTTCACCGGGAAAGACATGATCTCCCGGGCCCGGCGCCCGGGGTGCACCCGGGTCTGCAGGACCTGGCGCAGCTTCTCCTCCACCTGGGCCAGGGGCTTGTCCTTCACCGCGGCGGAGGCGGCATAACTGTGGCCCCCGCCCCCCAGCTCCGAGAGGATGTCGGCCACGTCCACCTCGGGCAGGCGGCTGCGGCCCACCACGAAGACCCGGTCCTCCATCTGGGCCAGGGCGAAGAGCACCTGGATGTTCTCCATGTCCATGAGCTTATGGGCCACCACCGCAAAGTCGGGGACGTACTCCGGAGCCTCGGTGCGGGCGATGACCACCTCGATGCCGCCCACGTGAAAGCTGGTGGAGTGTTCCAGGAGGTCGTTGAGCAGGGCCACCTGCTCGGCGTTCAGCTCCCGGGTGATGATCTCGGAGACCACGTTGAGGTCGGCCCCCTGGCCCAAAAGATAAGCCGCGGCCTCGAAGTCCTGGGGGGTGGTGGAGGTGAAGGTGAAGGAGCCCGTGTCCTCAAAGATCCCCAGGGCCATGACGGTGGCCTCCTGGGGGGTCAGCGGCAGCCCCCGCTCTCTGAGGATGCGGGTCATGATGGCGGTGGTGGACCCCAGCATCTCCACCTCTTCGACGCTGCCGCGGAGGTCGTCCGGGGAGTCGGGGTGGTGGTCGTAGATGTGAATGTCCACTTCGCCGTCGGCCGCGGCCTCGGCGAACTTGCCGATGCGGGAGACCTGGCGGGTATCCACCAGGATGAGGCGCTTGATCTCTTCGATGGGCACCTGCTTGGCCCGGGTGAAGTCCAGGAAGTAGAAACTGGACCGGATGAAAAAATCCCGCAAGTTGCGCTCCTGGGACCCGGGAAAAGACAGGATGGCCTTGGGATAGAGCTTCTTGGCGGCCAACATCGAGGCCATGGCGTCGAAGTCGGCGTTGAGGTGGGTGGTGATCACCTCCAGGGTGCGGGTCGGCTTCTCGGTGCGCTGGCGGTTGCGGTTGCTCATGGCCGGGGATGGGCCTTCCGGTGGATTTCCTTGAGGCGCGCTGCGTCCAGGTGGGTGTAGATCTGGGTGGTGGCCAGGTCGGCGTGGCCCAGCAGCAGTTGCAGCACCCGCAGATTTGCCCCCCGGGAGAGCAAGTGGGTGGCGAAGGAGTGGCGCAGGGTGTGGGGGCTCAGATCCCGCACCCCCAGCTCCCGGGCATAAGTCTTCAAAATCTTCCAGAAGCCCTGGCGGCTGAGTTTCCCGCCCCGGCGGTTGAGGAACACGTAAGGGCTCTGCCGGCCCTGGAGCAGCCGGGGCCGCCCCTGGGAGAGGTAGAGCTGCAGCTTCTCCACCGCGGGGGCCACCATGGGCACCACCCGCTCCTTGGAGCCCTTGCCCAGGGGGCGCACCACCCCCCGGCGCAGGTCCAACTGCTTCAAGGTGAGGCCCACCAGCTCCGAGACCCTGAGGCCCGTGGCATAGAGCACCTCCAGGAGGGCCCCGTCCCGCTGGCCCGCGGGGGTGGCGGGGTTCGGGGCGGCCAGCAGCGCCTCGACCTCCCGTTCCCCCAGAACCTTGGGGAGTCTCCGGGGCAGCCGGGGCGAGTCCAGGAGTTCCGCCGGGTTGGCGGCCACCGCCTCCTCCCGCTCCAGGAAGCGGAAAAACTGGCGCAAGGCCGAGAGTTTCCGGGCCCGGCTGCGGGCCGCCAGGCCCCGGGCCTCCAGGGCCGCCAGGTAGTCCTTCAGGTCGCCCAGAGTGACCGCGCCCCACTGCTCCCGGCCCCGGGCCTCCAGGAATTCCCAGAAATCCTGGAGGTCCCGGGCGTAGGCCGCCAGGGTCAGGGGGGCCAGGCCCCGCTCCACCCCCAGGTGCTGGTAAAACTGGTTGAGTGCCGCGTCCATACGTCTTCATTATACCCTGAGTTGGGCAAAAGTAACAGCCGATATGGAGCAGGGAGCGGTAAGCGGTAAGCATTAAGCAGTAAGCGGTGAGCAGTAATGTAGGGCGGGCACTGCCCGCCAACTGATTATGGTAGAACAACCGCTCGAGTGGTTCTTTAGCTGCAGGCTTTACCATGAAAAACTTAAATCCCTCTAAATCCCCCTTTAATAAAAGGGGACTTTTTTTACCCCCCTTTGCAAAAGGGGGGGAGGGGGGATTTTTCATCCCCTCCGGGTGGCTGATATCGGCCATAGACCTTGAGTCGGCGCCGCACAGGCGAGACGCCTGCGCCACTGGAGCAAAGTTGGCAATACCCTTCGCTTGATCGCATCTCGGTATTCACTAGTGTAGTGAATCTAACACTTCTTTACATTTGGCGATTTTGGTCAGGATGCGCTCAACTGGGGCGCTCCATACAAAGACCTGAGGATTTTGATTGTGATTGTCCAGATAGGCCATAATTGCCTCG
>Ga0315282_10006525_pt1 | contig 19499 bp, 15 predicted proteins | sample YL17G07_20_MG_FD_203693 | JGI IMG/M metagenome (GOLD analysis project Ga0315282, IMG submission 203693) | Sediment microbial communities from Yellowstone Lake, YNP, Wyoming, USA - YL17G07_20 | ecosystem: Environmental > Aquatic > Freshwater > Lake > Sediment | place: USA: Wyoming | collected... | reverse complement strand
CTGATCGAGGGAAGCTCTGGAATCGCCTGTGCCGGATGCGAGCGAAACGAGTGGAGTCGTCCCACTGGCACTGACCTTCAGCAAACGAGAGCGAGGCAGTAACGCACTGCTTGACACCTAAGCCAGAGAGATGTCACTGAGATTCCCCAGCAGAACAGCCACGGCCCTGCTGCGGCCCGTGGTCGTGTGCGGCATCGCCGCACTGCTGACGTGCAGCGCAGCGATGGGATGGGGTCGGAAGCCGCCAAAGGAACCGAAAGTGAAACAGGGGTCGGCTGGGAAGCCAGCGAGCGCGGAATCGACGGCAGCGGTGAGGGATTCGTACCCGGACGCGGCATCGTATCCTGCTGTGCGTTTCAGTGACGAGATCAAGGGCGAAGCGGCCGGAATGCTGACATCACTCGTCAGCAGTCCTTCCGACTACCACAGGAAGTCCGGCCATCTCGCTGTGACGCGGCGGTGGTGGGAGACCGAGTCACATCCGTTTCTGGACTCTGTGCTGCCTGGTGTCCGGTTCCTCCGACTTAGCGAAGAGGACTACCGAGTGACTGACGTCGGTGCGAGGTACACCGTCTCAGCCCTGCGCGACAACAGGCTTTACCCCGCGGCGCGTCTCAATCAACTCCTGCTCGGCGCTGGATTCACCTTCGACACGACCGAGATGACTACCATCGCCAAGATAGCGGTCCTGTTCGCGGCTTTCGGCAAGACGGCGGGCTCCTCGGGCCGGTTTCGCGACGGTATCGCACCGACCGACTCCAGCCCCGGCGTCGGCTTCCCGGCCATCACATTCCTGTCGGTGGAGCGGGGCGAGTGGAAGCACCCGAAGCACGGCGACGTGCGGCGCGGAGCGTCTGCGGACTGCATCGTGGACGGCTGGCGACGCGGATTCTTCATTGAGTTCACTGGCAGGGCTCGGGCAGAACCAGAGTTCCTGTTTACGGCACAAGGCGAGTTCTTGATGAGGTTTGCGGGGATCCCGCTCCCGCTGCCGACTCCCCTGCAGAAGCGCGGTTCCCATCCCACGGACGACCTCCAGTGGGGAAATCCCGGTGACACAGTGAAGGGTATTCAGCGTGCCCGCGCACTTGAGGACACCGGCCCGGTCTTGACGCAGGCGAGATTGGTGGGATGCCACTGAGATACCCCCGCAGGCGAGCTCGCGCCCGGGTGTGCGGACTGCCTGGGCTCGCGTTAGGGGTGCTGGCCGCGGCCGGGCTCCTTGTTGCGCTGAGGGCAGAGAGTGCGCCGGGCGTGCCTGACCCGGACGCGGACCCCTTTCTCCAGGACACCACAGCGGTGCTGTCGCCCGAAACCGCCTGCGCCCGACTCCCTTGAGTCTGCCTGGCGACTGCTGCGGTCGTCGCCGGCCGTGCAGGCGGTCGTCGCCAGGCGAGTTCGGCTGGCAATGGCCACGCTGCCCGGTCGGGAATGGCTGTCAGCCGAGAAGTCCGTGCAGGCCGAGAGGGCTCTGGCAACGTTCTCGTTAGCTGTCCTGAGACTCCGCACCGAGCTCTCGGTTGTGAACTACACCTTCATGAGGTGGCCCGGAGGTCGTGGAATCGAAGACTACGATGACCTGCTCGCCGCCTACACGCAGGACTTGGTTCGGAGAGTCAGGTCTCTACGCATGGACCTGCTGAACAAGGTAGCGCCCCTGGTTGGCCTGAGCTCGGCAAGGCTGGAGGAGAAATGGTCACCCTGAGGCGAGCCGACCGCGCGTTTCCCGTATCGTTCCGCCTGTAGCTGAACCGGTCCGCTTGCCCGCGTCCGAGCAGGCCCCTTGGACTGCCTGGTGGAGGCGCCCTACCTTCGCAGTGCAGGCCGTTAGCCCTACCGTTCTACCGGGGGTAAGTTATTGTGTGCTGGGTGGTTGCAGAACGGTCAGAGGGCCTGGCCGGCAGGCGATGTTTCGCCATGCCGCCCAGCGCACATCGAACAGCCGGAGAGCGCGGTTCGGCGTAAAGCGAATAGCAACATGATGTTAGATACGAGAGTCAATGCTTCTTAGCAATTGCCGAGGTAAGTTGCGAGCTGTCCCATTGTTAAGAGAATACCACGACTTCACGGTTGGACTTGACAGCGGGCCTTGAGGCGCTAGAATTGCGCACTATGCCGCGAACTGTCGCGAGCAAGTCAGTGCTGGTAGTCGGCGCCGGGATAGCAGGTATTCAGGCGGCGCTTGACCTGGCAGAGTTGGGCGCGGACGTGCATCTTCTGGAGGAGACGCCGTCCATCGGCGGTAGAATGGCCCAGCTCGACAAGACGTTCCCGACCAATGATTGCTCGATATGCATCTTGTCGCCCAAGATGAGCGAGTGTGCCCGGCACCCGGGCATTACTCTGCATACGTATTCGTCGCTCGTGTCCGTGGCCGGCGCTCCGGGCAATTTCCAGTGCACAATCAGAGAGCACGCCCGCTACGTTGACGCGGAGAAGTGCGTGGCCTGCGGGCTGTGCGCGGAGAAGTGCCCGGTCAAGGTGGCGGATGAGTTCGACGTGGAGATGCGGTCGCGCAAGGCGATATATCGGTATTTCGCGCAGAGCATACCGTCGAATTATCTGATTGACGCCGCGCACTGTCTTTATCTGACCAAGGGCGCGTGCCGGCTGTGCGAGAAGGCCTGCTCGGCCGATGCGATTGACTTTGAGGCCGCGGACCGGATTGTCAGCCTGAACTGCGGCGCCGTCGTCATCGCGAGTGGAATCGACGCCTTCAACCCGATTGGCTACGGCCAGTACGGGTACCGGGAGCATGCGAACGTGGTGACGTCGCTGGAGTTCGAACGGATGCTCTCGGCCAGCGGGCCACAGCGCGGCCACGTCGTACGGCCCTCGGACGGGAAGGAACCGAAGCGGGTCGCGTTCATTCAGTGCGTCGGTTCCCGGGACTTGGAGAAGAACGCCTATTGCAGTTCGGTCTGCTGCATGTACGCAGTCAAGGAAGCGGTCATCGCCAGGGAGCACGCCAAGGGTATTGAGCCGACCGTGTTCTTCATGGACCTGCGGGCGTTCGGCAAGGACTTTGACCGGTACTGCGAGCGGGCCGAGTCGCACTCCGGGGTCAAGTTCGCGCGGGCGCGGGTGGCAAAGGTCGAGCCGGTAGACAGCGGAAGCCTGAGGCTGCACTTCACGCCGGAGTACGGCCGGCGGGAGAGCGAGGTATTCGACCTCGTGGTGCTTTCGGTGGGCCTGGAGGCGAGGCACCGGCTGGCCCGGCTTACCGACCAGGTTGACGTCAAGCTGGATGAGTACGGATTCTGCCGGACCATGCCGTTTGAGCCGCTCGCGACCAGCCGACCGGGCGTGTTCGTGTGCGGAGCCGCGGGCGGGCCCATGGACATCCCGGAGTCGGTGACGTCGGCTTCGGCCGCGGTGGCAAGCTGCGCCCGGTTCCTGGCGCTGGCAAGGCAGGAGCGGGTTTCGACCAAGGAATTTCCCAAGGAGAAGGACGTAACCGGGGAGCGTCCGAGAATCGGCGTATTCGTCTGCCACTGCGGGACGAACATCGCCGGCGTCGTGGACGTCAATGAGGTCGTCGCATTCACCAGGACCCTGCCCAACGTCGAGTTCGTGCAGGACGTGATGTACGCGTGTTCGCAGGACTCCCTGAACACAATCAAGGATAAGGTGAAGGAGCTTGACCTGAACCGGGTGCTGGTTGCGGCCTGCACTCCGCGCACGCACGAGCCGCTGTTCCGCGAGACGCTGCGCGAGGCGGGCCTGAATCAGTACCTCTTCGAGATGGCGAACATCAGGGACCAGTGCAGTTGGGCGCACATGGAGGAGCCGGAACTGGCGACCCGGAAGGTGAAAGACCTGGTGCAGATGGGCATCGCCCGGGCGAGGAACTTGGGGCCGCTGGAGGAACTGCTCATCGACATCGACCCGAGGGCGCTCGTGGTCGGGGGCGGGCTTGCGGGCATGACCGCGGCGCTGGCGATTGCCGACGCCGGATACGAGGTACACCTGCTGGAGCAGGATAAAGAATTGGGCGGCAACCTGAGGAACATCCGGTACACGCCGAGCGGGGCCGACCCGCAGGAACTGCTGCGCCGGACAATCAAGCGGGTGACAGAGAACAAGTTGATTCACGTTTACACCGACGCCTCAGTGCAGTCCATAGACGGGTACGTCGGGCACTATAAGACGACGTTCAAGTGTCGAACGCCGCAGGGCGAGTCGGAACTGACCGTCGAGCACGGGGTCGTGATTGTCGCCACCGGGGCCAAGGAGTCGGTGCCGGGCGAGTACCTGTACGGGAAGAACCAGCGGGTGATTACCCAGCTCGAACTCGAGAAGCGGCTCGCGGAGCTGCCCCGCTATAAGACCGTGGTCATGGTTCAGTGCGTGGGCTCGCGCGAGCCCGAGCGCGACTATTGCAGCCGGGTATGCTGCGCCAAGGCGGTGAAGAACGCCGCCCTGATAAAGCGGCGCCACCCGAATACGGAAGTCTACGTGCTCTACCGGGACATCCGCACGTACGGTCTGGCCGAGAAGTATTACGGCGAGGCGCGCGAGCTCGGAGTGATATTCGAGCGGTACGAGCCGGACCACAAGCCCGTGGTCGAGCCGGTCAATCCGGCCGACGCGACGAGCCGGCTTCGGGTCAGGCTTGAAGACCGGTTGCTCGGCAAGCAACTGCTGATTAACGCCGACCTCCTGGTCCTTTCCGCGGCAATCGAAGCGCCGGCCGGGAACCGGGACCTGGCCAAGATGCTCAAGGTGCCGCTGAACCGGGACGGGTTTTTCCTCGAAGCGCACATGAAGCTGAGGCCGGTGGATTTCGCGACCGACGGCGTGTTCATGTGCGGACTGGCCCACTCGCCGAAGAGCATCGACGAGTCAATCACTCAGGCCCGTGCCGCGGCGGCCCGGGCGCTGGCGATTCTCTGCAAGAAGCAGGTGGCCGTGGAGGGCACGGTTTCGTGGGTGGACCCGGACCGGTGCACCGGCTGCGGCGTCTGCGTGGCGACCTGTGCCTATGCCGCGCTGGAACTCAAGGAAAGCAAGGGGCCGGGCGGAGTGGTGAGGCAGGTCGCGGAAGTGAACGAGGCGCTGTGCAAGGGCTGCGGAGTGTGCGCGGCTTCGTGCCGGTGCGGCGCGGTCAATCTCAAGGGATTCACGGACGACCAGATTTTCGAAGCGGTGAGCGCGCTCGCAACATGAACGAGTGGCAGCCCAAGATACTCGCATTCCTGTGCAACTGGTGCTCGTACGCCGGCGCCGACCTGGCCGGCGTATCACGAATCCAGTACCCGCCCAACGTCCGCGTGGTGCGGGTTCCGTGCTCCGGAAGGGTGAACCCGATTTTCATCCTCAAGAGTCTGGAGAACGGGTTTGACGGAGTGCTGGTCTCCGGGTGCCATCCGGGCGACTGCCACTACATCTCGGGCAACTACATCGCGCGCCGGAAGTTCGCCGTGCTGAAGGCGGCGCTGGAGTTCATGGGCGTGGAGCCGGGCCGGGTGCAGTTTTCCTGGGTTTCGGCGGGCGAGGGCGAGAAGTTCGCCCAGGTCATCGGACAAGTGACGGATACGGTGAAGGGCCTGGGTCCGGCGAAGCGACTGGTCAAGACGGCCGAGGCCCCGGGGGTAGCTGGATGAAGGCAGGAGGCAGCGAGCAGGAACTCAGGGAGGCCGCCAGGAAGCTCTTGAAAGACAAGAAGGTCGGCGTCGTGGTCGGCTATGCCCGGGGAACCGGGGAGCTGCGCTCGACTCCCGCGTTCATCCGGCACGGGAAGGACGCGGACCGCCTGATTTTTGACCGCACCTGCGGCATCAGCCTGGTCCCGCACCTGCGGAAAGCCCTGAAGGCGCTGCCCAAGGGTGCGAAGGCGGCGGTGGTCGCCAAGGGCTGCGACGGCCGGGCACTGGTGCAGTACATGGCCGAAGGCCAGCTCAAGCGCGACGACGTGGTGATTGTCGGCGTCGCCTGCGACGGGGTGCTCGACCCCAGGAAGTCGGACGTGCTTTCGGATTCGTGCCTCCGGTGCCGGTATCCCAACCCGCCGGTGTACGACGTGTTCGTCGCCGAGCCTAAAGCGGTCGGCGCCGGTGATGAATACGCCGCGGTGACCGAGTTTGAGAAGCTCGGTCCGGAGGAACGGTGGGGCTGGTTCCAGACGCAGTTCGCCAAGTGCATCCGGTGCTATGCGTGCCGGAACGCGTGCCCGATGTGCTACTGCGAGGAGTGTTTCGTCGACCAGACCAACCCCCTCTGGTTCGGAAAGAGCGCGGAGCAGCCGGACACGGCGATGTTTCACATTGTGCGGGCCCTGCATACCGCAGGCCGGTGCGTCGACTGCGGCGCGTGCGAGCGGGCGTGCCCGCTGGGCGTTCGACTCGGACTCCTGAACAAGCGAATCGAGAAAGAGATAAAGGAGCGGTTCGGGTACACCGCGGGGCTGGACCCCGAGGCGACACCTGCTCTGGCCACGTACGACGAAGAAGACAAGCAGGAGTTCATCCTGTGAGCTCGATCCTCAAGATTCGCAAGCAGGAACTGGACCAACTGGTGGCCGCGCTGGTCGCACGCTACCGGCTGTTCGGGCCGGTTGACCTTGACGGCACCACGGTCCTGCGCGAGGTGAGGTCGGCGGACGAGCTCCGGCTCGGGGCGGCGCTGGACGAGCCGGCGAAGACGGTATTCTTCCCCCAGACCGAGACGCTGCTGCACTATGACGGCGACAAGGTCGAAGCGCCCGCGGGCCGGGACAAGCCGACGGCGATCCTCGGAATCAGGCCGTGCGACGCGAAGAGCCTCGTGCTGCTGGACCGGGTATTTCGGACCGGCACGCACCAGGATTCGTTCTGGCAGCGACGGCACGAAGACAGCCTGGTGGTCGGGCTGGGATGCAGCCTGCCCCTCGAAACGTGCTTCTGCAACTGGATGAACCTCGGCCCGTTCAACGCCGATGGCTCGGACGTCATGCTTACCGATATCGGGGACGCCTACATCGCGGAGTCGTGCACGGACAAGGGCGAGCGATTCCTCAAGGCCGCGTACAAGTCCCAGGTGCAGCGGCCGAGCGATGCAGACCTGGATAAGGCGGGGGCGGTCCGGGGTCGGGCCCGGGCAGCGCTGAAACCCCCGGTTGACGTTCCCGCAGTCAAGAAGGCGCTCGCCGGGCTCTGGGACAGCCCGCTATGGGACGAGCTGACGCTCGAATGCCTTTCCTGCGCGGCCTGCGCCTACCTGTGCCCGACCTGCCACTGTTTTGACATCCAGGACGAGAAAGTGCCGGGCACCAGCCGCGGACGGCGCATTCGGATATGGGACACCTGCATGGCCGCGCTTTTCACCAAGGAGGCGTCCGGTCACAATCCGAGAGGTTCGGGCAAAGAGCGGATGCGGCAACGCATCATGCACAAGTTCAGCTATTTCGTTGACAATTTCGGCGAGGCGGCGTGCGTCGGGTGCGGGCGGTGCATCCGGATGTGCCCGGTCAGTCTGGACGTAAGGCGCGTGCTGGAGAGGGTCAGGGACGAGGGCGCCGCCAAAGACCAGAAGAGCGCCAAGGGCGTGGCCAGTGCCGTATAACCCTTACGTTCCGATTCCGGTCACGGTCCAGGGCGTCAGGGTTGAATCAGACGACCGGACCCTGCGGACCTTCGACCTCGCGTTCGGCGAAGAGACGCAACCGTTCGACTACCTGCCCGGCCAGTTCTGCCAGCTTTCCATCCTCGGCAAGGGCGAGGCGCCGTTCGGGTTGGCGTCCTCGCCGACCGAGAAAGAGTTTCTCCGGTTCACGGTCAACCGGGCCGGGGTCGTCACGACCGCGCTGCACCATCTGAAGGCGGGCGAGACCATCGGTCTGCGCGGCCCCCTGGGCAATCACTATCCGGTCGAGCGGTTCAAGGGCCGGAACGTGGTCCTCATCGGGGGCGGGTTCGCCTTCACGACGCTGCGGTCGCTCGCGGTTTACCTCCTGGCGAATCGGAGCGACTTCGGCGACATCACGGTGATTTACGGCGCGCGCCGGCCCGGCCTGCTCCTATACCGCGACGAGCTCGCCGCATGGGAGAAGCGCGGCGACATCGCGGTGCACCTGACGATTGACCAGCCGGCCGACGGGTGGGACAAGGCGACGGGATTCGTGCCGGACGTGACCCGGAAGGTCGCACCGAGCCCCAAGGACGCCTTTGCCGTGGTCTGCGGCCCGCCGGTGATGATAAACTACACCCTGCCGGTGCTCGAAGACCTCGGCTTCCCGCGCGAGCGGATTTACACCTCGCTCGAGCGCCGGATGAAGTGCGGAGTGGGAAAATGCGGCCGGTGCAACATCGGGCCCAAGTACGTGTGCACCGACGGTCCGGTATTCTCCTATGCCGAACTGGCGGCGTTGCCGGAACGGCTTTGACAGGAGGCATGATGATGGAAGAATTCGACCTTAACGAATGCGACGCTCAGTTCAAGTATGAGATTGCGGCTCAGCCCGGAGCGGAGAATTTCAAGCGCTGCTTCTCCTGCGGCACCTGCACCGCGAGCTGCCCGGTGGCGGAGGCGATGGAGGAATACGACCCGCGGAAGATCATCCGCATGGCAGTGCTCGGCATGCGCAAGCAGGTTCTCTCCTCGGATACGATCTGGCTCTGCGCCCGCTGCTACACCTGCTACGCCCGCTGCCCGCAGAACGTCAAGTTCGCCGACGTCATGGAGGTGCTGCGGAAACTGGCGGTCAAAGACGGCCACGCGCCCAAAGAGCGCCTCGCCCTGATCGATGAACTGGACCGGTTCGCCCAGGACCTGCGCTGCAACATCATCAAGCACGCGCTCAAGCCGGACAAGAAGCAGAGTGACAAGATAAGGGCGATGGTGGACAAGCGCCTCTCTGCCCGGGCGACGTGACGTCCAATGTCCAGATGACGAGGACGACGTGAAACTGAAAGAGAAGGCCAGTTTCGACAACCTGATGCGGGAGGTGGTCGAGCCGAAGCTCTGCAACCGCTGCGGCGGCTGCGTGTCGTTCTGCTCGGCTGACCGGATCGGCGCGCTGGAGATGGGCAAGGACGGTTTTCCCCGGTACGCAAACCGGGAGAAATGCCTGGAGTGCGGGATATGCTACCTGATATGTCCCCAGACCCACGTCCTGAAGGAAGAGGTACGGGAGAAATTCGGGTGGAGCGAGCCGGTCGGGCTGCTCCAGGACGTCCTGTCGGCCCGGGCCACGGACCCGGAGATTCTCAAGGCCGGGACCGACGGCGGCGTGGTCACCGGACTGCTGCTCTTCATGCTCGAAGCCGGACTGATTGACGGCGCCATCGTCTCGGAGCGGACCGGGCTGTTCGACCGGCGAGCCGTCGTCGCCACGACGCGCGAAGGCCTGATTCGAGCCGCCGGTTCGCACTGGGCCGAGTCGGGCCACCTCGAGCACGTCGGAGCCGAGTACTCGACCTACGTTTCCATCATCCCGACCATCCGGGAGCTCGCCCCGAAGTCGGTCATCAAGCTGGCCGTGGTCGGAACTCCGTGCCAGATTGAATCCATCCGGAAGATGCAGGTCCTGAGAATCCTCCCGGCCGACGTCGTTGCGTTCGCCGTGGGCCTGTTCTGCATGCAGAGCTTCGCCCTGAACGAGCTGATGGAGAAGGAGTTTGCGCGGAAACACCAGCTCGACCTCGCCGACGTCCTCAAGGTCAACATTAAGGAGGACTTCATCCTGAAGATGAAGTCGGGCGTCACCATGCACATCCCGCTGGAGGAAGTCGAATCGATAGCCCGACCCGCGTGCCTGGCGTGCACTGACTTCGCCAACGAACACGCCGACATCTCGGTCGGCGGGCTCGGCTCCGCGGACGGCTACACGACGGTTCTGATAAGAACCATCGGCGCGATGCGGGTCTACACCGAAGCGATGCGCCGCGGCTACATCGAAAGCCGGGCGGCAAAAGGTCGCGAGGCGGACCGGTCGAGAATCCTCGGGCTGATTGAAACGTTTGCCGCCAAGAAGCGGGGCCGCGGTGAGAAGCGGCTTGGCCAGCTAAGGGCGGGGTGAGCAAAGCGCCATGGCAACTGACCGAATGGCCAAGCCCCAGGCGCCAATGACCAAGGCGGAGCCGGTGACAAAGAAACAGGGCGACAAGCCGGGCGCGGTGCTGGTGGTAGGCGCCGGGATAGCCGGTATCCAGTCGTCGCTGGACCTGGCCAACGCCGGTTTCAAGGTGTACCTGCTCGAAGACGCGCCGGCGATCGGCGGAATCATGGCCCAGCTCGACAAGACGTTCCCGACCAATGATTGCGCGATGTGCATCATGTCGCCCAAGCTGGTTGAATGCGGCCGGCACTTCAACATCGAGCTGCTCTCCGGGTCCGAAATCGAGGAAGTGACCGGCGAGGCGGGCAACTTCCGGGTCAAGGTGCTCAGACGGTCGCGGTTCATCGACACGGCGAAATGCACCGGATGCGGCGAGTGCGAAAAGGTCTGCCCGGTGAAGGTGCCGTCGCAGTTCGACGAGGCGATTGTGGACCGCAGGGCGGCATACCGGTTGTTCGCCCAGGCCTACCCGAGCGCGTTTGCCATCGACAAGAAGGCGCGGGCCGCCTGTCAGATATCGTGCCCGGCCGGCGTCCACGCCCAGGGCTACGTGGCCCTCTGCCGCGAGCGGAAATATCACGAGGCATACGAACTGATACGGCAGCGGAATCCGTTCGTTTCAATCTGCGGCCGCGTGTGCCATCATCCCTGCGAGACCAACTGCCGGCGCGGGGAGTACGACGAGCCGATTGCGATTGCCGCGCTCAAGCGGTTCATCGCCGACCGGGAGTATGCCGACAACCGGCCGAGGCCCGAACCGGCGGCGTTGACCAGCAAGAAGACCGTCGGCGTCGTCGGCGCCGGGCCGTCCGGTCTCACCTGCGCCCTGCGCCTGCGCGACATGGGCTTTGCCGTGACCGTGTACGACGAGGCTGCGGCGCCGGGCGGCATGCTCACGTCCTGCCTGCCGGAGTATCGCATCCCCAAGAAGGCCGCGATGCAGGACATAGACCGAATCGTAGCGTCGGGAATCGAGCTGAAACCCGGCACCAGGGTCGGCCGCGACGTGACACTCGACAAACTGAGAAAACAACATGACGCGGTGTATGTCGCGGTCGGGTGCCAGGCGCCGGCCCGGCTTCCGGACCAACCCGCGGCAAAAGGCGTGGTTCTGGGGCTTGATTTCCTGCGCGAGGCGAAGGGGCTGGTCGAGAGCGGCCGGCCGGCCAAACGGTCGAGCGGGCTCGTGGGCAAGCGGGTCGTGGTCATCGGCGGCGGGAACGTGGCGGTAGATTGCGCCCGGACCGCGGGCAGGCTGGGCGCCGAAGAGGTGAACCTCGTGTGCCTGGAAACCCGCGACCTTGACTCCAGGGACCGGATGCCGGCCCATGTCTGGGAAATCGAGGCGGCCGAGGCCGAGGGCATCGTGGTCAACGACTGCCTCGGGCCAAGGAAGATTGTCACGAAGAACGGCCGGGTCACGGGAGTGGAGACGATGCGATGCGCGTCGGTGTACGGGGAGGACGGCAGCTTCGCGCCGGTGTACGACCGGGAGTGCGTGACGGAAACCATCCCGGCGGACACGGTCATAATCGCTATCGGCCAGCGTTCCCGGCTCGAGGGGTTCGAACTGTTAAAGCAGAGCCGCGGGGCAATCGAGGTGGACCCGGTGACGCTGGAAACGAGCGTCCCGGGGATTTTCGCGGGCGGCGACATCGTGAGCGGCCCGGCTTCGATTGTCGAGGCGGTGCACCACGGGAATGAGGTCGCGGTTTCCATCAGCCGGTATCTTACCGGCCAGGACCTGAGGGCCGGCCGGGCCCCGGCACCCGAGGAGCAGCCGGCCAAGGAACCGCCGGGATTCGTCGAGAAGAAGCCGCGGCAGAAGATGCCCGAGGTCCCGGCCGGGAAGCGCATCCGGAACTTCGATGAGGTCGAACTGGGATTCAGCGAAGAGCAGGCGCTGCATGAGGCGGAAAGATGCCTGGAGTGCGGGGTCTGCTCCGAGTGTCTGGCATGCGTCGAGGCCTGCGAGGCCGATGCGGTTATCCACTCGATGCGGGCGCAGCGGCAGGAAATCGGCGTCGGCGCGATAATCCTCGCGAACGGGGCCGACAAGTTCGACCCCAGGTTCAAGTACGAGTTCGGCTACGGCCGGTATCCCAACGTGATTACGAGCATCCAGTTCGAGCGAATCCTGGCCGCGTCCGGGCCATTCCAGGGACATCTCCAGCGTCCCGGCGACGGCCAAGTTCCGACCAGGATTGCCTGGCTCCAGTGCGTCGGTTCCCGGGACCTGGAGGCGGGCAACTCCTACTGCTCTTCGGTATGCTGCATGTACGCAATGAAAGAGGCGGTCATCGCCAAAGAGCACATGCGTCAGACCCAGCCGACCATTTTCTACATGGACATCAGGGCGCACGGCAAGGATTTCGACCGGTACTACGAGCGGGCGAAGAAAGAGCACGAGGTCAGGTTTGTCCGGGCCCGGGTCGCAAAGGTCGAGGAGAAGCCGGAATCGGGCAACCTCCTCGTGTATTACACGGACGCCGAGGGCAACGGCCGGGGGGCGGGACGCGTGAGGAGCGAGGAGTTCGACCTCGTGGTGCTGTCGGTCGGATTCAGCCCGCCCCGGGACGCGGCGGCGCTGGCCGACAAGCTGGGCATCAGGCTGGACCAGCACCGGTTTTTCCAGACCGCGAGATTCTGTCCGATTGAGACGACCCGGCCCGGCGTGTTTGTCTGCGGCGCGGCCCAGTCGCCCAAGGACATCCCGGAAACCGTGATGCAGGCATCAGCGGCCGCGAGCGGCGCGGCCGAGATTCTGCGCGACGCGCGCGGGACCGAGGTGGCGGAGAAAACCTACCCGGCCGAGCGCAGCGTCGCCGGCGAGGAACCGAGAATCGGGGTGTTCGTGTGCCGGTGCGGCATCAACATCGCGAGCACGGTCAACGTGCCGAGCGTGACGGAATTCGCCCGCACCCTGCCCGGCGTCGCCTACGCCGAGGAAAACCTGTTCACCTGCTCGCAGGATACCCAGCAGAAGATTAAGAACACCATCGAAGAGCATAAGCTCAACCGCGTGGTCGTGGCGTCATGCACGCCGAGGACCCACGAGCCGCTGTTCCAGGAGACCCTGCGCGAGGCGGGCCTGAATCCGCACCTGTTCGAGATGGCGAACATCCGGGACCAGTGCAGTTGGATACACATGCAGGAACCGGAAAAGGCCACGGCAAAGGCGCGGAGCCTGGTCGAGATGGCGGTAGCGAAGGCGGCGCTGCTCGAACCGTTGCCGACCGTCGTGCTGCCGGTCACCCAGAAGGGACTGGTCATCGGCGGCGGCCTGGCCGGCATGGTGTCGGCTCTGTCCATCGCCGAGCAGGGGTTTGACGTGACTCTGGTCGAGCGGGAAAAGGAGCTCGGCGGCAACGCCCGGAACCTGCGTTACTCGCTGGAGGGCGCCGACGTCAAGGCCTACCTGGGCTCCTTGATGGCGCGGGTGGAGACCCACCCCAGAATCAAGGTGTACAAGGGAGCCACGGTCCAGAGCATCGACGGCTACATCGGCAACTACAAGACCAAGCTGAAGCTGGCCGGCCGGGACTATGAGCCCGAGGTCGAACACGGCATCGTCGTCGTGGCGACCGGGGCCAAGGAGGCGCGGCCCAAAGAGTATCTCTTCGGCGAGGACGAGAGAGTGATTACCCAGATCGAGCTGGAGCAGCGGATCGCGGGCGCCGATTCGACGAAGCTTGCCAGGGCCAAGAACGTGGTGATGATTCAGTGCGTCGGGTCTCGGGACGACGAGCGGCCGTACTGCTCGCGCGTCTGCTGCCAGGACGCGGTCAAGAACGCCTTGAAATTGAAGGAGCTCAACCCGAAGCTGAACGTTTACGTGCTGTGCCGGGACGTCAGGACCTACGGGTTCCTCGAGGATTATTACCAGCAGGCCCGGGACAAGGGCGTCGTGTTCGTGCGGTACGAGAAAGAGGACAAGCCGACGGTCGAGAAGGAAGGGGACAAGCTGAAGGTCAGGGTGAACGACTCCATCATGGGCGCCGGCCTCGTCATCAGCCCGGACCTCGTGGTGCTGGCGTCCGGGATAGTTCCCCACGATGACGCCGCGGTGGTTTCGCGGATGCTGAAAATCCCGCTGAATGAAGACGGCTTCTTCCTCGAGGCGCACGTTAAGCTACGGCCGGTGGATTTCGCTACCGAGGGCGTGTTCCTCGCCGGTCTGGCCCACTCGCCCAAGAACATCCAGGAAACCGTATCCCAGGCCAAGGCCGCGGCCGCGCGGGCGGTCACGATTCTGGCCAAGGACAAATATGAGGCCAGCGCCACGACCGCTCACGTGAACGAGGACGTCTGCGCCGGCTGCGGCATCTGCGTCTCGGTCTGCTCCTACGGCGCTCCGGGGTTGGTGGAGAAGGACGGCAAGACCGTCTCTCGCGTGAACGAGGCGCTGTGCAAGGGCTGCGGCAACTGCACCGCGGCCTGCCCGTCGGGCGCGATGGTGCATCTCGGATTCAGCAATCGGCAGACCCGGGCGATGCTGCGGGCCGCTCTACGCCGGACGCCGGACGCATCACGCCAGACGCCGGTTCTGAAGGAGTAGCGGATGAGTGAAGGATTCGAGCCGAGGATTGTCGGATTCCTGTGCAACTGGTGTACCTATGCCGGAGCGGACCTGGCCGGGACTTCCCGGCTGCAGTACCCGACCAACATGCGGGCGATAAGGGTCATGTGCTCGGGTTCGGTGGACCCCGCGCTCGTGCTCCAGGCGTTCCGCGACGGAGCCGACGCAGTGTTCATCGGCGGCTGCCATCCCGGAGACTGCCACTACCAGAGCGGGAACTACAAGGCCCTGAAGCGGACAATGATGGTCAGGAACCTGATGAAGCAACTGGGCATCGAGGAAGAACGGTTTAGGCTCGAATGGATATCCGCGGCCGAGGGCGCGAAGTTCGCCCAGGTCGTGCGTGAGTACACCGAGCGAATCAGACACCTGGGGCCCTTGAACCTGGCCCAGCCCGCTGCGAGGGTGTGACGCGATGGCATTGAGAGGTCAGGAGGCACCGTGCCCGACAAGCTGAAGTTCGGATTCTACTGGGCGGCGTCCTGCGGCGGCTGCGAAGTCGCGGTCTTGGACGTCAACGAGAAGATACTCGACGTCGTCGCGAAGGCGGACATCGTACTCTGGCCCGTGGCAATCGACGTCAAGTACGACGACGTTCGCGCCATGCCCGACCGTTTCATGGACGTCTGCTTCTTCAACGGGTCGGTGCGGAATTCGGAGCAGGAAGAAATGGCCAAACTGATGCGACAGAAGTCGAACGCGCTGGTTGCGTTCGGCTCGTGCGCCCAGTACGGCGGCATCCCGGGTCTGGCCAACCTGCAAGGCCGCAAGGCGATTCTCGAAACCGCCTACCGCAGCGAGCCATCGGTGGAGAACCCGGCCGGGACCATGCCGGAAACGAGATTCCGGGCCAAAGAAGGCGAACTGACCCTGCCCAAGTTCTTCGACCAGGTCTTTCCCCTGGACCGCGTGGTCGACGTTGACTACTACCTGCCCGGCTGCCCGCCGCCCGTGCCCCTGATTCTTGGGGCGGTGACGGCGATTTTCGAGGGGAACCTGCCGCCCAAGGGAACGGTGCTTGCGCCGGCCAAGACCCTGTGCGACGAGTGCGTGCGCAACGTCCACGTGGCCAAGAAGATGCCGGACATCAAGCGCACATGGGAAATCCAGGCCGACATGGAGAAGTGCTTCCTCGAGCAGGGCATAATCTGCATGGGCCCGGCGACCAGGGCCGGTTGCCAGACCCGGTGCATCAACGGCAACCATCCCTGCACCGGCTGCATGGGGCCGAGTCCGGAGGTCACGGACCAGGGAGCCAGGATGATCTCCGCGCTCTCCGGAATACTGCGGGTTGACGACGAGAAGAATCTGTCGGAACAGGACGTCGCCGCGCTGATGAACAAAATCAAGGACCCGGCCGGCACGTTCTACACGTACGGCCTAGCGAGCGCCACGGTCAACCAGAGGAGACGGAAATGACCCGCCGCATAACCATTGACCCCATCACCCGGCTCGAAGGCCACGGCAAGATCGAGATATTCCTCGACGAAAAGGGCAATGTCGACAACGCCTACCTCCAAGTGCCGGAGTTGCGCGGGTTCGAGCAGTTCTGCGTGGGCCGCAAGGCCGAGGACATGCCCCAGCTCACAAGCCGGATATGCGGGGTCTGTCCGGTGGCGCACCACTACGCTTCGACCAAGGCGCTGGACATGGCGTTCGGCGTAGCGCCGACCGAGACCGCGCTCAAGCTCAGGCGGCTGATCTACTCCGGCTACTACATCTACGACCACATCCTGCACTTCTACTTTCTGGGGGCTCCGGACTTCGTGGTCGGGCCGAATGCGCCCAAGGCGAAGCGCAACATCCTGGGCGTGATTGAGAAGGTCGGTCTCGACGTCGCCAAGGAGGTCATCAAACATCGGGCCTTTGGCCAGAAGATAACCGAGATTCTCGGAGGCAAGCCGACCCATCCGGTCTCAGGTATCCCCGGCGGTCAGACCAAGCCCATCAGCGAATCCGAGCGGAAGGAAATCGAAACGATGGCCGAGTCGTGCGTCGGGTTCGCCGAGTTCTCGCTCAAGCTGTTCGCCGACGTCGTGCTCGCCAACAAGGACTACATGGCGCTGGTCACGAACCCGAACCTGGGTCTCGGAACCTACAACATGGGCCTCGTCGATGAGAACAACCACGTCAACTTCTATGACGGCAAGATTCGCGTGACCGACCCGAAGGGCAAGGAGTTCCTGAAGTTCGAAGCCAAGGACTACCTGGACCACATCCGCGAGCACGTCCTGGAGTGGAGCTACGTGAAGGTGCCCTATCTCAAGAACGTCGGGTACAAAGGGCTGACCGACGGCAAGGACTCGGGCATCTACCGCGTGGGTCCTTTGGGCCGGCTCAATGCGGCGGAGGGCATGGCAACGCCGAAGGCGAACGCGCACTACAAGCAGATGTTTGCGACCTTCGGGACCAGGCCGGTCAACTCCACCCTGGCGTTTCACTGGGCCCGGCTGATTGAGCTGCTCTATGCGGCTGAGCACGCGCTCGAACTGGCGCAGGACCCGGGCATCACCGGCAAGGACATCCGGAACATGGACTTCAAGATGCAAGAACAGGGCGTGGGCGTGGTCGAGGCGGCCCGGGGCACCCTCTATCACCACTACTGGCTGACCGACGACCGGCTGATGAACAAGGTCAACCTGATCGTGGCGACGACCAACAACATGGGCGCAATCTGCATGTCAATCCGGAACGCGGCCCGGGAACTCATCCACGGCGGCAAAGCGGACGACGGGCTCCTGAACATGGTCGAGATGTTCTTCCGGGCGTATGACCCGTGCTTCGCCTGCGCCACGCACGTGCTCGGCCGGCCCGCCCTGACCATCGAAATACGGGACTCGACCGGCGCGCTCGTCAGAGAGCTGAGCAACTCCGGCTAGCGCCGCAGCTCCGGCGCGGGCCCGGGTCCGGCCCCGACGCCCGCACACTGAAATCATTGACAGCCTTGGTAACGTCGGCGAAGATAGTGCATGGCAGGCACGCAGCACAGCCCTGAGCCGGAACGGCCGGCGCGGCCGGCCGCGGCCGGCAAATTCGAACCGCACGACACCGCCGGTCACTTGGCGCGAATCAAAGGCTGGCACCACGAGTTTGAGACCAGTCTCGACTCACTCGTCTCCTATCTCCAGGACCTGAGCAAGCGGTCCCAGCAGGCCCAGGTCGAATGCAGCCGCAACTTCTCCAGGATCGCTGACCTCAGCCGCGCGAAAACCAGATTCACCTACGAAGTCTCGCACGAAATCAAAGCCCCGCTGGCCGCGGTCTACAACATCCTTAACGTCATCATCGAGGGCTACCTCAAAGACGACCGCGAGAAGCAGTTCGACCTTCTGACCCGGGCCCGGTACCGGGTCCGGGAAGTAATCGCCCTCCTGAACGACCTCTTGATGCTGTCGCTGCTCGAAGAAAGCACGGGGAAGCTGAAGAAAGAGCCGCTCGACATGAAGGCGATTCTCGTTCCGGTCTACGAAGACATGAAGGAATACGCGGCTGAGCGCGAGGTTCGGTTCGCATGGCAGTGGGGCGACGAACTGCCCGCGCTGTTCGGAAACCCGGAACTGCTGAGAAGGGTATTCATGAACCTCGTTGACAACGCCGTCAAGTACACCGACCCCGGCGGGGCGGTGGAGGTTGAAGCCCGGAAAGACGGCGACACTTTCCTGTTCCGGGTCGCGGACACGGGCATCGGCATTCCCGAGGACGAGCTCCCCAGGGTTTTCGACATCTTCTTCCGCGGCAGCCGCGCCCGGTCCGAAAGCAAGGCCGAGGGAATGGGGCTGGGTCTCTCCCTCGTGAAACGCATTGTCGACGACCACAGAGGGACGATAACAGTAAGCAGCGAGTTCGGCGTGGGAACCACGATAACCGTGAGGTTCCTTGAGCACAAGAAAGGAGGAGCCGGTGGCGAAGCGAGTACTCATAGTGGACGATGACCCGGAATTCGTAGAGACGACGAAAATCATTCTGGAAGCCAACGGGTACAAGACGCAGGTGGCGAACAACGGCGGGGAAGCGCTGGCCCGACTGGAGAAGGAGAAGCCCGACATCATCCTCCTGGACGTCATGATGCGCACGGTAGGCGACGGCGTCTGGGTCAGCCAGAAGCTCCGGAGCGACGACCGGCTTCGCGGCGTCCCGATTCTGATGATTACGGCGGTGAACAAAGAATCGGACACCAGGAGCTTTCGTCTGGACCCCAACTCGGACGGCGACTTCCTTCCGGTCGACGGATTCCTGGAAAAACCGGTCGAGCCCGACGTGCTCTTGCGCGAGGTCGCCCGGCTCATCAAACAGTAACGCCGGGAACCGGCAGCGGCCGGCCCGATTCCGAGGGACATGACCGAATTGCGGCGCGGGACATGACCCCGGGCGTCGGACGCCCGGAATCCGGGGCTGCCCCGGAATCCCCTGTTTGCGTGCAACCCACAGGCAGGGCCGTCCAGACTCCGGCTCCCGAAGGGATTCCCGCGCTCGGAGCGCGGGGCAATTCGGCTCGTGTCCCAGGGCCGGCAAGCCGGCCTTTCCCGGGCCAAAATCCCAACCTCGACAGCCAGCTCGGTGCATATCTATGACAACTTTCGAAAACCCCGAAAACCGGGCTTAACCCTCGCATCCTCAACAGCATGGGCGAAATCCGGCCCAGACACCCCGGGTGGCCCTCCCCGGGGCTACCCCGGCCCGGCCGGGCCCGGGCCGGCCCGGCCTGGCCGGCGACATGGCCGGGGGAATGCCTCCCCGGGTATGCACCCCGGGCAATCCCGTCAACCACTACCGGTAGTGGAGGGGGGATAATCCCCGGTGCGAGCTCAGTACATTGGTAACATGTTATTATCAGGACATAGGTAACACTATTCTCACATGGAGGTGTGATTATGTCCTGGTCGG
>Ga0315282_10006524_pt1 | contig 19502 bp, 19 predicted proteins | sample YL17G07_20_MG_FD_203693 | JGI IMG/M metagenome (GOLD analysis project Ga0315282, IMG submission 203693) | Sediment microbial communities from Yellowstone Lake, YNP, Wyoming, USA - YL17G07_20 | ecosystem: Environmental > Aquatic > Freshwater > Lake > Sediment | place: USA: Wyoming | collected... | reverse complement strand
TTATTGCTAAGGTAAATACACCGACAAGCGAAATGAGGCAAACCAGAAATGTGCTTATAAGAATCCAGGCGAGAATCATCAGAAGAGATTTTTAAGCAATCACTTTATAGACTTTATCGTTTGGATGCGCCTTCTGTATAACTTTTATCCCCACGACATCCCCTGCCTTGGCTTGCGTAACAGATGCATGCTCGATCTGCAGAGAGTCGATACTCTGGGTAAAATCTGAACTATGGCCCTTGATATGTATGCTATCGCCCACTGTCAACGTATCCGAAAGCTCAATTATACCGACACTAATATTACTGTAATAATGCGTAATCTTACCTATCTCTTTCTCTTGCATTCCCACACCTCCTTTAATGAGCGCCCCGTCAAGGCGGGACGAATTAAATACGCTTCCAACCTAGCCCAAGGTGTGTAATGAATTAATTTAACCGTGTCCCAAAGAAGGGCGTTTTCCGTGATTCGCTTTTTTTGAGCGCCAAGAAAGTTTACATCTACGTTTACGCCTACCCATATTATTTTCTCCTCATAAAGCCATTGATTAATATTTGTAAAAATTAGCGGGGATGACCTGAGAAACATATCTGACTGCTTCAATGATACAGATGCGAATCGCTTTCTCCATCGGCGTATTGGCGTAAGCAGACAAACCCCCGCCTACTAAACCGTGCCTACCGAATAAACCCGCCATAATCGCCCCGCTTGCATCAGAAGCCTGACCTTGGACGCGCGTCGCTGCTAATACTTCGGAAGTAGAGGTATCCACAATGCGTATATCCAATGCCATATGTGCTTTATTTAAGGCAGCACCCAGGATACCTCCCAGGATACCGCTGCCCACACCACCGCCGCCGCCTACACCTGCGGCACCGCCGGAAGCCTCCGGCTCAAATTCGGTAACCGCGGCAGTAATAATTAAATCCGCGGTCTTAATCTTGCCTCTCTGCGGGCCACCGCCGCCTTGGGCAGCGCCGGAAGCAGATAATTCCTGCTCCTGCATAACCGCACCTAAAGCCTGGCGTTCCACTACGCTAAACCGATTACTATTTATCAGGGCGGTCATCAGCATTTCGCGCAGTCCCGAGCCAATCTCATATGTAGCCTTGGCTGCCTTAACATCAAAATCGGCAACCGCAATTCTCGCCTTCGGGCCTGAATAGGGCGGCAAGGATGCTGCTCCGGCAGTATTATCTACGCTCGCCGTGGGCTGTAATAAAGAAGCGCAACCTGCCAGTCCCAATACTAATATAAAAATACTTACAATTGCCAGAGTTTTCTTCATGTTATTTGACCTTCCTTTTATTTAAAGCGTCCGCTATCCTTGTCGCCAAACTTTCTGCGGCATTCGTCAATGCCTCTTTGCCGCCGGTAATAACATCCATGTGCGCCGAATTTCCCGCTGCGTCCAGATAGGCGATTACTTTACCGTCTCTGACCCGGATAAGTCTAGCAGTAATATTCGCGAAACAAGATACCATACTCGACTGGGGCACTTTGCTGCCGGAAGAGGCAACTGCTTTTCCCAATACCACAAAGTCGGCTTTCGATAAATTAGCCAAATTTAGGGACTGCGCCTCTGATATATTTAATATCCGGAATGCCCGGTTCTGTTTTATAATCTTTGTAACATTAGAGGGTTCAATAATTTCATAGCCTTGCTCCAAAAGTTTTTTTGCCAGCGTTGCTTCGGTTACGGATAAATCGACTTCGCTCGCCCACCAGGCACGTTGCGGACCTTCGATATTCTGCTCGGCAATCAAAAGGATGATTTTGGCTTTTTCGTCCTTAGCATAAGAAAGTATTACCGCCAAACCTAAGAATAAGGCCAAAGAAACAAAAATTAATCTCTTCATCGCTCCTCCTTTTCTAATATATACCAAATCTTTCTGCTGTCAAGACAAAACCAGCCAGTGCGCTAATACCTTGCCCTATCGCACCTCGGCATAAAGGATTGCCGAGTGCGTCCCTTCTGGGACGGATGGGCAGACACCCGGCCTTATCAGATAGGCCGGTGTTCGTTTAGTACGAAGTATGTCGCTTTCTGCGACATAAAAAGGCAGAAGGAAGATTCCTTCTGCCTTAATTTATAAGGTTTTTATTATTGCTGAGGTGCTTCGGTTTCCGAAGGCGTAGCCGGCTCAGCAGGAGTATTTGTTTCAGCAGGTGCGTTTGTTTCAGCAGGAGAGGTTTCTGCTTTTTCCACGCTGATTTTCTTCGCCATATTTTTACCTTCCGGACTAACCGTATAATCAATACTAACCGTATCTTTCGCTTTTATATCGGCCAAGGCAGCGGCATTCTCATAAGTAGTCTCTGCTGAAGTACTGATAGTTATATCTTTTTCGCTATCCGTCTCATAATCAATATATTTTACCGTGAGTTGGCCCGAACTATTATCTACGGAAACTACCTCCCCCCATACCCACTGCGTCTCAGGCGCTTTAGTTTCTGCCTGGGGTGTTTCTGGTTTGGGAGTCTGTGCAAGAACCAGACCATTAAACAGAATCAAAAAGGATATTAAGACAAAAAACACGGCATAAATTTTTAATCCCTGCTTCATCGTCCACCTCCCGTTAATAAAAAACTTTAGCACAATCAATTTAGTTTGTCAAGAAAAGGTTTTTAGCGGTACATCGGCAAAACCAGAAGTGCCAGCCAGGCTATACAGGTAGTAACCACCCCGACGCTAAGGCCGACCCAGAACCAGCGGAAAAAAGTCATGCGGATATTTCTTTCTTTTTCTAAAATCCCTAAAGCGACAATGTTAGCGGTAGAGCCTACCAGCGTAATGTTTCCTCCCAAGCATCCACCAAACAACAATGCCCACCAGAGAGGCTTAAGACTTACGCTTAAACCCTGGAAGCTTTGGACAACTGGAATAAATGCAGCAACCAAAACCACATTATCTAAAATACTTGAACCAATGGCGCTCCCCCAGAGGATTGTTCCCGTAAGCGCTGAAGAACTATGCTTTACAGCCTCAAGCAATCTTCCGGCAAAAACATCGGTTGCCCCAGTATATTTTAAAGTTCCTGCCTTGGCAAATAAAAGCAGAAAGAAAAGTAGAGTCCACCAATCTACATCCTTTTCAATATACTCCCGCGCCTTCCTCCATTTCCAAATCATCACACAACCTGCAGAAATCAGAGGTATACTTAAAAGCAGGGTATTGGTTTCCAATTTCCATAAGAGTTCTAAACGATGATGGAGGGCAATGAATAAAAGGGTTAGTCCAAAGATACCCAAACCCAATCTTAACTGTTTTTCTGGAGGAACCGAGATAAGTCTTATTAAAATCTCATTGGCTCCTAATTCCTTTATTTTCTCATCTAATTTTCTAAGTGATTTGTGATACCAAAGCATTACCAAAGAAATTGTAATTAGAAGACAAATCCACATCATAGGAAACGCCTTGAAAATAAAATCTTCAAAGGTAAGACCGGATTTTGAAGCGATTAGTATACCAATGGGATTACCCAAGACCGTACCCGTTGAGCCAATATTTGTGCTCAGAATACTTATAATAATATAGGGGGTAGGTTCTACCTCAAAATAATCGCAAATCTCTAAAATTGCCGCCACCATAAATATAATGGAGGTAACCTCATCTACACAGCAGGCAAGCAGTGCAGAGAGTACTGAGATTACAAAGACAAACTTTTTAGCCGTCAAGTTTCTTTTCCTAATAATCAGAGTAACTAACCAAGCAAAAAGCCCTAGTTCCTTAAGTAACCCCACCAAAACCATCATTCCTACTAAAAATAGAATTACCTCTAAAGAAGCAAACTTAACCATATTCTCTAAGTCTACGGTTTTGGTTATCAAAAGTATAGCAACCCCCAAGAAAGCAATCGCTACTCGTAAATCCCAAAACAGAAGGGTGGCAAACACCGAAGCAGAAAAAATTGAGATGGCGGTTACCTGCTGGGCATTCAAGCCAAGCCTCTGGCTCGTAAATCCAACTAAGGCAATTAAAAAAAGTAAAAAAACAAATTTAAGAATTAATCTATTCCCCATCCTGCCTCTTTTGCATAGGATTTAACAATGTCCTCTCTGGCTACAATACCTACCACCCTTTTTTCTTTATCTAAGACGGGGATGCGTCTTATCTTCTGGGTAAGCATAATACGCGCTACTTCACATAAACTTGTCTCTTCATCTATGGTTATTATCTCGCGACGCATCAATTGAGAAACCGATAGGTTACTTAAATCTTGAAATTTGTTCTTAATGGACTTGGGATTCTCTTCGTAAACAAATCTGCCTACCTTCTCTAAATAAGACGGCAGAATTTGCTTCAAAACATCTTTTTCCGTAAACATCCCCACGAGTTTGCCCTGTTCATTAATTACGGGTAAGCCGCTAATCTCCATTTTTAGTAGAAGATCTAACGCCTCCTTGGCGTTATCCTCGGGCTTAACGCTAACTACATCTTTGGTCATTATCTCTTTTACTTTCATCTAAGTCTCCTTTTTAAAAGACCTCTTTTATACGGGCTTTTAGTTTCCAATAAATAAAGGAGGCAGCCCACGCCTTAATTAAATCCCCCGGAAGAAAAGGTATAAACCCGATAAGAAATAATCTGGAAAGGCGATAACCAAAAATAACCTTAAGCCAAACCACGCCAGATAGCAAAAGAAGAAAATCAGCCAGGCAAAACAGGCAGAACAGAGAAATAAAATTCTTTTGGCGATATTTTATAAACCTGCCAATAAAATATCCGGCTAAGATGAAACCGAAGATATATCCGCCCGTAGGGCCAAAAAGATAAAATAAGCCGCTGCCGGCATTGGTAAATATGGGCAGCCCTGCGATGCCCAATAATATATAACCCAACTGAGAGGCAGCTCCCAACCTACTGCCTAAAAAAGCACCCGATAACAAAACAAAAAACGTCTGTAAAGTTATCGGCACGGGCGTAAACGGCAGAGGAAGGCGCACAAATGCACCCAAGGCAGTCAAAATTACAAAAGCCATTACCCCGATAACCCGCGAGGCACTTTTATTGACTACGATTTCTTTGCTTAAAATTAATTCCGCCATCTTAATCTCCTTTACCTGATAGAACAAGAAAATCGCTTCGCGATAACTTCAATGCGATTTTCAGTGGTTAGGAAAGTGTTTTATACTTTCCTATACCATTAAATATCTTTTACCTTAAAATTATCGTCATTACTATACCACAAGATAGACCAATAGTAAAATTATCATCCAAAGGTAAAGGCAGGACCTCTACGACTGCTCCGGTAAGGGCTCCGATTAAGAGGGCGGGTAAGGGAAGGCTTAATTTGCTTAACTTATTAAGAAGCGCCGCCGAAATCAGACAGGTAATAAAAAAGGCGAGGCTTCCTTCCAGAGACTTATTCTTTATTTTTATCCTGCCGACATAGGTGCCGATTAACGCCGAGGCAGCATCTCCGATTATAAGAAAAGAGAGAGAATATATGGCTACCTCTTTTTTAAAAAAGACAATCGTGAGTAGGCTGGAAATCAGAAAGGTAGTGGTGGTGGTCAAGAATCTTTTTTTCTCTTCGGCCTTAAGAATTAATTTAAATCTGATAAATAGCCAGTGGTTAAAATCTGAATTCAGGAATCGAAATAAGTCTCCTAAAAGAAAAATCCCCAGAGTAACAGAGGTATAAAATAAGGTTATTTCTCGGGAGGTTAAGATATAAAGAATAGGAAATACGAGGCCCAACAGACGCCAGCCCTTACGAAAAATTAGGTAGGCCATTTCATAACATTATCTTTAATTTCCTGCCAGATGGGATCGAGGATTTGGTGTATTTCTCGGGCATATCTGTCCAGGCCTTCCCCGACCTTTTCTTTAAAGATTATATCTGCGCCTTCATGGGTGGGGTAAGCGCCGGTTACCTTAACGGCATTGCGTAAAACCTGAGGGTTATCAATAATCATGCAAGGGGTCATTAAATTCCCGTTGCCATAAGGCTGAGCCGAACGCAATAACCGGAAAAATTCGGAATTTAAGACCTCTTCTAAGCTCTTGGTGCGGATATTATCTACGGCAAAATGCACGAATCCGCAGGGTTCGACATCTCCTTTATTATTTATATGCAGATACCGCCTTCCGGCGGCAATACAGCCACCCAAAAATGGGCCGTCGTTCCAGAAATCGCCGATAAAAATAGGCATCCTCGCTCTAATCTCGGAGACCTTCTGCCTTAAGCGGTCTCTTTGTTGGGCAGTAGCCATCAGTTCCAGCTGGGGATCAGCTCCCACAGGAAGAAATTGAAAAAACCAGGCCACGAAACAGCCCTTTTTAAACAGCATTTCAAAAAACTCATCCGAGGTAATCTCATCGGTATTGTTTCTCGTCTGAGTCACCGAAGCTCCGAAGAAACAGCCGACTTCTCTTAAATTATCCATTGCCTGCATAACTTTATCAAAAACGCCGGCACCGCGGCGCCTATCCGTGGTAGAACGGAACCCCTCTAAACTAAGCATCGGCGCCACATTACCCAAGCGCGCCAGGGTCTTGCTCATCGCCTTATCAATTAACGTGCCGTTGGTGTAGACCTGAAAATATACATCGGGGTGTCTTTTGTAAACTTCCAGCATCTCTTTATAGACGAACATCTCCCCGCCCTGTGTTACAATAAAATGTATACCCATCCCTTTCGCTTCTTTTAATATCTTCTCAATGACATCGACCGGCAAATCGTCATCCTTGGCATAGCGCCTTGTGGAACAGCCCAGGCAATTAAGATTACAGCGCATGGTCGGGCTTAACAAAAGGAACCAGGGCGGAGTAAACCCATGCTTATCAGCGTATTCCTTGGTCTGGGGAACGCCTTTAAAGATGGCGTTAACAAAAAGGTCCCTGATTAAGGTTTTTTTACATCGGAAGTTTAAATCCCGGGATAGCCTACGGGCTAAACTCAAACAAGGATGGTTCTCTTGAAAATAGCGGCGCAGTTCCTTAATAGAATTTTCAATAAACGGGTCAGGACGCGTAAGAATCTTCTCGGCAATATAAGTAAATTTTATCAAAACCTTGGGAGAAAGGCGAGGCAATAAAGGTAGGGTATTGGAAAGCAGCTCCGCGGCAATTATGCTTTTTATTTTTTCTAGAGAGGACATTTTAATCTTGGCAGAAAAGGGTTAGCCCCCCACCTTTGAATATTAGAGTCAAGGAGCTAACCCTTTGGTTGAACTAAAGCTTCTTACTCTTTGGCAACCGCCAAGGTAATAATCCCTGCTAAAATCAAGAATAAACCAATGCAACCCTTAATTACCAAAAGAAGAGCCCCCCACCATCTGATAACTGCTCCTACACCCAAAACCAGAAACACCAACCCCAGAATAACCTTAAAGATAGTAGAGGCTATTTTTTTCACATCTTGCTTAGTCTCTGCTTGTTTTACCTCTTCTGCCATTGTTCCACCTCCTCCTTAAATTGGCTTTTCCACCTGCGGTGAATCCATCCCCATTCCGCGGGATATTTCCTTATATACGACTCAATTATATTAGTCAATCGCTGTATATTTATAAAAACGGTTTTTTCGTAGGTGTCGGCTTTTTCCAGCCTGAATTCCGGTTCGAAAATAACCTGATGCGTATCATTGCCGCCACGAATAATAAAACACGGCACTATCGCCGCCTGCGTGCGCAGGCTCAAAACCACCGGCCCGGTAGCCGTGGCTGCTTTCCTGCCGAAGAAATCCACAAATACGCCGCCGGTGCCGAAATTTTGATCCAGAGGGATAAACAGAAGTTCGTTGTTGCGTAATGTCCTGATGGAATTCTCCACACAGGCCTTTCGCGGTTGGCTGTAGATGGTCTTTATCCCTACTTTCTGGCGTTGCTTATAAAAAATTTTCTCTGCCTTTTTATCGCGCGTATAGCGTATGATGCCGGCTATCTTATAGCCCTCCAGGCTCAATTCCGCCATCATCAGCGGGAAATTCCCAAAGTGGGCACTCACCAATATTACGCCTTTGCCTTTGTTTAAGGCGGCGTCCAGATGCTCTTTCCCTAAAAAGGTGACTTTTTCCCTGATCAGTTTAGGCCGGTCTATAAGAAATAGCAGCTCAACCCCGCTTTTCGCCATAAAGATAAAACAATCTTTGGCGATTTTCTTTATCTCGTCAGGCGTCTTTTCCTTACCAAAAGCAGCGTTTAGGCCCTCTAAAGCAATATTTCTGTGCTTACTGGCAATAAAATAACCTAATCTTGCCATATGCTTAGCAAATCCGTAAATCATTGCTCCCGGCAAACACTTGATTATCAAAGAACAAATCTGTAGTCCCGAACGCGCAAAAAAACGCTTACTACCCTTGGTTGTCTTTTTCCAATCCATGTATTGAATAAGATAAATCAAATTATAACAAAAAGATTAAACAATGCAAGTAAAAAAATTACCGCTTATAGCCGATCTTGCGCAGTAAATCATGGCGCCACTTTATGTCATCGTCGGATTCGCTACCTTTAGGCAAGGCACCGTCCACCACACCTAATATCCCGCGGCCTTGCGATGTTTCGATAAGAACAACCTCAATAGCATTCCCCGAAGCGCAGAATACGGAACAGACCTCGGGAACCATTTTTATGGCATTTAAGACGTTCATGGGATAGGCGTCCTTGAGTAAAATAATAAAACTGTGACCGGCGCCTATCTCTAAGGCATTCTCCTCAGCCAGTTTTTTTAATTCGGGGTCAGTACCTTCCAAGCGAACCCGGCAGGCACCGGAAGACTCCACAAACGCCAGCCCGAATTTAATCCCTGCTATACTATTAGCCAAGGCCTCATATAAATCTTCCACCGTTTTGATAAAATGCGCCTGACCTAAAATAACATTTACATCCTGCGGCTTTCTTATCTGTATGGTTTTTAGTTCGAGCATAAACCCCTCCTAGCTTTCAGGTTGTTCCAGACTAGTTATGGGTTCAAGATGAACAACCACATCCGTTACTCCCGAAAAACGTTTCTTGATGGTTTCTTCTATGAGACAGCTTAACTCGTGCGCGTTATCCATGTGCATATCTTTTCTTACTAACACATGCAGGTCGATAAATATGTCATCACATCTGCCGCGGGTCCTAATCTTATGGCAGGCCTTAACACCTTCGATGTTTTTCACTATCCTCTCAATCTCTATGGTGTCGATAACCGCGGTATCGCATAAAATGCGGGAACTTTGTCTGAGGATGCCAATCGCGGCATAGCCGATAAATCCCGCGATGACTAAAGAGCCGGCGGCATCGATTAGATGAAAACCGATTTTTACGGAAATCAAAGCAATAATTACGGAAAGGGAAGTAAAGATGTCCGCACGGGTATGCATAGAGTCAGAAACTAAGATATCGCTGTTTAGTTTTTTGCCGACTCCGTATTCATAAATCATCACAAATATATTTATTGCTATTGTTACCAGCATCACGATAAAACTATAAATATTCACATTGGGAATAGCCGGATTTCTGAAACGCTCTATCCCGGCATGAATAACGCTCAAACAGATAAGAAAAAGCAGAATTGCAATCACCTGGCTAAAGAATGTTTCGTATTTCTTGTGGCCGTAAGGATGATCCTTGTCTATCGGCTGAGTAGCAAACCGCATACCCACCAGCCCCACAATATTGGAACTGCCGTCGGAAAAAGAATGGAATCCGTCCGCAGTCATGCTGGTACTCTTTATCCAAAAGCCAAAAATAACCTTGGCCGCGGCGACCAACCAATTAAGGATCAGCACGTAGACAAGTGTGTGCCTGATTTTAACGGTTCTCTCCATAGTTATTCTATCAATAGCCATCTATCCTCTTTTCTTATCTTTACTAATTATACCATATATAACCAAAATTAAACATGCTAAAATAAAGACGTCTCCGTGGCGCGTATAAAAAGTTATACTGCGCTGCGTTGAAATATCCGCGGTTTTATGGCCGGTAATAAATATTGCCCTGCCTTTATTATCCGAAACCAAAGATTTTATTGTTCCCTCGGGAGTAATAAAACAGGAAACACCCGTATTTGCCGCGCGAACCAGGAATCTGCGGTTCTCTACTGCCCGCATCACCGAAAGAGCGAGGTGCTGAAAGGGGCTTGAGGTCCTGCCAAACCAGGCATCGTTAGTAATATTAACCATAAAACCCGCACCATTTTTTACAAACCTTCTCGACAACTCGGGAAAAAGGTCTTCAAAACAAATGAGAACGGAAAAAGAATCCTGGCTTGCGGCTTGCGGCTTGCGGCTTGTGACCTTGAATACTGTATATTCTCTTCCCCCCGCAAAATCTCCAATAGGAACAATAGTCTTCAAGAAGGGCAAAGTCCTCTTTAAGGGTATATACTCTCCAAAAGGTACCAAGTGTATTTTGTCGTAACGCTTAATAATCGCACCATAGCTATCTATCAATACAACGCTATTAAAATAATCCGATTTATCAATTACTATCGTCCCGATTAATAGATTTGCTTTAAGTTCTTTTGCCAAATTAAACATATTCTGAAAAATCCAAGCGTCTGCCTGCTTAAATAAAAATCCTGGGGAAGAGGCCTCCGGCCAGATAATCAAATCCGGCTTATGTAAAGAAGCTTCTTTAGAGAGTTTAATATATCTATCTAAGATAAATTCCTGGGAATAACTTTGCCACTTTAATTCTTGGGGAATATTACCCTGGATGATAGAAACCTTAATTGGTGTTTGGTGCTGGGTGTTTGGTGTTTGGTTTAATCTATAATAACCGTATAAAAGCGCACCGATAAGAAATACAGAACAAAACATAATCATAAATACCGCTTGTTTTTTTCTACCTAAGACCTCAGACCTAAAACCTAAGACCTCTTTTATGGCAACATTAACCGTCATGATTAAAAATGAAACTCCGTATACGCCGGTGATATCCGCAATTTGAATTGAGACAAGATTAAGGTACTGCGAATAACCCAATAACGCCCAGCCAAAGCCGGTGAAAAGATGACTCCTTATATATTCCAAAATAACCCATAGTGAAGGAATAAAGAGCGCATCGATAGTTGATAGTCTATGGTCAATAGTCGAAATAATCAAACCAAAGGTGCCAAAATACAATGCCAGATATAGAACAAGAAAAATCAAACCAATGAAAGTTACATGAATTAACCAATAGATAATGCCCAACCAAAAGATAATCCCGGTTAGGTAAGAGAGAAAAAACACCTTACATTTAGACTTATTTTGTATAGCGAAAAACAAAGGTACAAACCCAACCCAGGCAAAAAACTCAATATTAAATCTCGGAAAGGATAATATAAGTAGGACTGCGGAGAGCAGACAGAGAAATATCTCTTTTCTGAAAACTGAAAACTGAAAACTGAAAACTGATTTTATCTTCCGCAGCATTTTTTATATTTTTTCCCGCTCCCGCAAGGACAGGGATCATTACGGCCAACCTTGGGAACAGATTTCGGGGTAGGGACAGCTGTTTTACGGGGTTCGCTGACAGGGGAAAACTGAGAAAGCTCCGGTTCCTGAGCGGCTCTCTGGAACTGCACAGCTTCCGGATGAATAAATTCCTGAGCCGCACGGCTGAAAATACCCTGGAAGGTCTGCGGTTCGCGTTTTATGGGTTGGATTTTAAATACCGCCTCAAGGGCCTCGTCTCTGATACTATTAATCATTTCCTGAAACATCTCAAATGCCTCATGCTTATATTCAACCAGGGGATCGCGCTGGCCATAAGCGCGCAGCCCGATACCTTCCCTTAAATTATCCATATTATAGAGGTGGTCTTTCCATTTGGAATCAATTATCTGCAGAAAAACCATGCGTTCTAAATGGCGCATCATCTCTACACCTATCGATTTCTCTTTTTCTGCGTAATTAGCAAGGATTACCTGATACAACTTTTCTTTTATCTCTTCCTTGCTTAAGGAGCCAAGCTCAAAATCGGTTTTTATCCCGAATTTTAATCTGATATTTTCCTCTAAACTGCTAATATCCCCTTGCTCATCTGATATATTATCCGACAGATAACGGCTGATTAAATAACCAAGGCCTTTCTCTACTTCTTCCAATATCTCATCTTTAAGGGATATACCTTCTAAGATCGAACGCCTCTGGCCATAGACCACTTCTCTTTGCTTATTCATTACATTGTCGTATTCCAAGAGTTGTTTTCTGATTTCAAAATTGTGCTGCTCGACCCTGCGCTGGGCGATCTCAATGGATTTAGTAACCCAAGGGTGTTCGATGACCTGGCCTTCTTCAAATCCCAGCCGGTTCATAATTCCTACAAGCCTATCCGAACCGAACAAACGCATCAGGTCATCTTCTAAGGCAACGTAAAATCGCGAAGAACCGGGGTCGCCTTGACGTCCGGAACGACCGCGCAATTGATTATCTATACGCCGGGCTTCGTGGCGTTCGGTTCCTAAGACGTGCAATCCGCCTAAAGCAACCACTTTTTTATGCTCTTCCTCGCTTTCTTTTCTAAATCTTTCTAAACATTTTTTATATTCCTCCGGATAATTGGGGTCATCGGCGGTTAACTTCTGCTTGATAAAATTCTTTGCCGTAAATTCGGGGTTACCGCCCAATAAAATATCCGTCCCCCTGCCGGCCATATTAGTGGCAATGGTTACGGCTTTGTATCTTCCTGCCTGGGCGACAATCTGGGCTTCCATCTCGTGGTATTTGGCATTAAGCACTTGATGGGTAATGCCTTTTCGCTTGAGCATCTCGGAGAGTTTTTCGGATTTATCAATGGTTATTGTCCCCACCAATACCGGACGGCCGTTGTTGTAATGCTCGGCAATCTCTTCAACCACGGCATTGAATTTCTCTTTTTCGGTTTTATAAATACAATCGGGGTAATTTGTGCGGACGAGCGGCCGGTTTGTGGAAACTACCACCACATCTAATCCGTATATTCCCTTAAATTCAGCCGCCTCGGTAAAGGCAGTGCCGGTCATACCCGCTAATTTTTCGTACATCCGGAAGTAATTCTGAAAGGTAATGGTTGCCAAGGTCTGGTTTTCGCGCTCTATTTTCAAGCCCTCCCTTGCCTCCACTGCCTGATGCAAACCGTCTGACCAGCGCCTTCCCGGCATCATTCTTCCGGTAAATTCATCGACGATAATCACCTGACCGTCCTTTACCACATAGTCAACGTCGCGTTTGTAAAGATTGTGGGCGCGCAAACCCTGAATGATATGGTGGCGCCAGTCCATAGTCTTAATCTCATGAAGATTATCAATACCTAAGGTGGAGCAGACCTTCACTTCCCCTTCCTCGGTAAGATGGGCGGTGTGGGCTTTTTCGTCAATAATATAATCGTAGCCGCGGGATAAATCCTCGCCTTTATATTTTGCATCAATCTCATCCCTTTCTAAAATAATGCGGCCGCGAAGGCGCGGTATAATCTTATCAATGATGTAATATTTATCCGTGGATTCTTCCGCCGGTCCGGAAATAATAAGCGGTGTCCGTGCCTCGTCGATTAATATTGAATCAACTTCATCGACAATGGCAAAGAAAAACGGCTGCTGCACCAACTCCTCCAATGCATACTTCATATTGTCGCGCAGGTAATCAAATCCGAATTCATTATTGGTGCCATAGGTTATATCGCAGTTATAGGCAATTTTTCTTTGCTGGTCATTCATATCATGCTGAATAACGCCCACCGTCAGCCCTAAAAATTCATAAATCGGACCCATCCATTCGCGGTCGCGCCGGGCAAGGTAATCATTTACGGTTATGATATGCACACCGCGGCCTAAGAGGGCATTGAGATAGGCAGGCAAGGTTGCTACCAAGGTTTTACCTTCACCGGTGGCCATCTCGGCGATTCTACCTTCATGCAAAACCACACCGCCGGCGATCTGAATGTCAAAATGCCTAAGGCCAATGGTTCGCTTAGAGGCCTCCCTTATTACGGCAAATGCCTCGGGCAAAACCTCGTCAAAGATTTTATTACGGGCCAGTTTTAATCTTTCTTTCACCCTCTCTTTTTCTTCGGGGATAGCTACGGAATAAAGCATCTCCTCTAATTCCTGCAGTTCCTGCCGGTATTCTTTCTCTTTGTTTAATACGTGCTCTTTAAATTCCGCGGTTTTTTTCTTCAACTCTTCATCCGTCAAACCGCTTATTTTGGGCTCCAGTGCATTTACAATATTTACTATGCTGGCCAGCTCAACCATTTTATTTAGCGAAGGGTTGGGCATATCCGGATGCAAAACAATATTAACATTAGGGAATCTTCGCCGGATGATATTTTGTTTATTTGCCAGGATTATTTTTTTAATCAAACCTAACATGGTCTTTAAATCCTTCTCATTTCTGAATACTAGATTTAAGATACGTCTCGATAAATTCGTCGATTTCGCCGTCCATCACGGCTTGGACGTTGCCGGTTTCAAAATCGGTGCGGTGGTCTTTGACCATACTATAGGGATGCATCACATAGGAGCGGATTTGGCTGCCCCATTCAATCTTTTGTTTTTCTTGTCCGTATTGTTTAATTAACTCCTTTTCCTTTTTTTCTCTCTCTAATTCGTAAAACCGGGCTTTTAAAATTTTAAGGGCAGTCTGTTTATTCTGGTATTGCGAACGCTCATTCTGACACTGCACAACTAATCCCGTGGGCAGATGCGTAATCCTCACTGCCGAGTCCGTAGTGTTGACACTCTGCCCGCCTGCTCCCTTTGAACGATAAACGTCAATACGCAGATCTTTATCTTCTAATTTTATATCTACATCTTCATTGATTTCCGGAATCACATCTACCGAAGCAAAAGAAGTATGCCGGCGCTTATTGGCGTCGAACGGCGATATGCGTACCAGGCGATGAACTCCCCGCTCAGTCTTGAGATACCCGTAGGCGTATTCTCCTTCGATTAAAACCGTAACGTTTTTTATTCCCGCCTCTTCGCCAAAAAGGACGTCCGTAGTTTTTATATTGTAACCGTGCCTCTGCGCCCAACGGTTATACATCCGTAAAAGCATGTTTACCCAATCGCATGACTCTGTTCCGCCGGCTCCGGCGTTAATGCTAAGGATAGCGTTGCTCTTGTCAAACGGCTGGCTAAGAAGGGCTTGAAATTCCAGGCCTGCGAGTATCTTTGAAAGGCCTTCCATATCGCTTTTTAAGTTGGAGATTAAATCTCCGTCTTCTTCTTTTAAAATTCCGATAATCTCCTCTAACTCGCGGATTTTCTTGGCGGCTTCCTCCCACGGCTCAACGCCGGACTTTAGGTTCTTCAGTTCGCTGATTAATTTTGACGCTTTCTCATTATCGCCCCAGAATCCGGCCTCTGACATCTGAAGCGTTAAATCCTCGATACGCTTCTTTTTATTATCTATGTCAAAGATAACCTCTTAGTTGGCCCAAGGTCTTTTGTAAGTTGCGGAATTTTGTTTTTATTTCTTCCAGCATAAAATTCTCCTGTCTAGATTTTTTTAATGCCCTTAAGGTATAAATAAAATTCTTCCTTGTTATCGGAAAATTCGGCAGCAACATCCTCCTGAATTTTACCTGCCTTGGTTAATTTTATTAACGACTGGGTAAACGACTGCATGCCGAAAACCGCGCCCTCCTCGATAAAACGCGGGATTTCCCAGATTTTTCCTTCTCGGATAAGGCGGGAAACCGTGGGAGTCAAAAGCATTGCTTCATAAGCGGGAATCCTGCCGGAGGTATCTTTGCGCGGCACCAATCTTAAAGAGATAACCCCCTTTAAAAGAAAGGATAACTGCGTTTTTATCTCGTTATGTTGATGGGGAGGAAAAAAATTGACAATCCGCTCAATAGCCTGAGGGGCGTTTACCGTATGCAATGTACTAAAGACCAATGCGCCGGTTTCTGCGGCAGTCAAAGCAGAAAACATCGTCTCGCGGTCGCGAATATTGCCGATAAAAATCACATCCGGGCTCTGCAAGGTAAACGCGCGCAGGGCCGAGGGGTAAGATGTAACGTCCAAGCCTATTTCTCTCTGGTTAATTATTGAATGTTTGTCGTCGAAGGTAAATTCAATGGGTTCTTCAACGGTCAAGATGTGCTTCTCTAAATTATTATTGACGTAGTCAATCATACTGGCAATGGTCGTCGATTTCCCGGAACCAGCACTTCCGGTAAGCAGGATAAGCCCGCGGCTCTCCATGCATAATTTTCTTAATACGTCTGTGGGAAGGTTCAGGTCTTCAAAATTCTGAACACAGGGACGCACGTTTCTTATGACCATGGCCGGGTGGTTACGCTGCATAAAGATACTGACGCGGAAACGGCGGCCTAATTCTTCAATGAAAATCGCTAAGTCTATGTCTAAATTATTCTTAAGTTGCTCCCGCTGAGTCGAGGTAGTCAATTCTTCTACTGCGCGGGCTACTTCCGCGGCGGTTAAAATAGAATCAGACACCGGGACAACCCTGCCGTCTAAGCGCATATGGGGTTTACCTCCTACCCGGTAGAAGAGATCCGAACCATCTTTTTCTATCATCTGTTTTAATAAATCCCTTATACTCATCAGGCACCTCCAATGAACACATAACTTACGAGATCCTTCACTTCGTTCAGGATCGTCCATCGAGTCCTAAAGCGAAGCGTAGGACGAAGCGTAGGACGAATACAAAGTATGAGTAAGTTATGTGTGTGAATTGGCTCCCGCCCTCTATGCTTCATAAAAGAGATCTTTTTGCTTAGAGGGCGGGATAAATTCGGCCAAACGACTTATTCACTATCGTTCCATAAGTCGTGGCCTCATCTATTATAACACTAACTTTTTTATTTGTCTCTCCAGATTTAAAAGCACTCTCTTGGTCTTCCTGCCGAATATATATCCGCCTAACCTCCCGTTAGAGTGGACGATGCGATGGCAAGGAATAATCAAGGGATAGGGATTATTTTTTAATGCCGAGCCCACCGCGCGAACCGCTCTGGGGTTGCCGATTTTTTTTGCCACCCATTTATAGGTGCGCACATCACCTAAGGGTATCGTCAGAACTACTTTATAGACCTTTTTGGCGAAGGGAGTCATATCTTATTACTTGCCGATTATTTTTTTTCTCCTTAATACATGGTGATAAGAAACCGCAAACCGATGCGCTTCATCGCGCACGCGCTGGATAACCTGCAAAGCCGGGGAATCCGGCTTAAGCCTGATGGGGTTTTTTCTATTTAGAGTATAGATTTCTTCTTTTTCTTTGGCAATACTTATCAGCGGTATATTAATTTTAAGGCTATCTAACTCCTTTTTTGCCTCACTTAATTGACCGCGCCCGCCGTCAATTACAATCAGGTCCGGCAAAGGCAAATTTTCCCTCACCAGGCGCTGATAACGCCTCTGGATTGCCTCCCTTAGCATCCGGTAGTCGTCTATGCCGCTGACGGTCTTAATGCGGAAACGGCGATAATTATTCTTATCGGGCCCTCCGTCATAAAAAGAAACCAGAGAGGCAGCGGCTTCCGCGCCAAAGATATTAGAGACGTCGAATGCCTCAATCCGCCTAATTTTGCGCTTTATCCCTAAAATATTTTCCAGTGCTCCCGACGGCATTATGCTCTCCAGAGCCTTAATCTGATTACGAATCTTCGCCGCCTCTTCAAAGGCCTGCGCCTTAGCCTTCTCTTGCATACGGCCAGAAAGCCTGCTTATTAAATCATCGCTCCTGCCTTCTAAAAACATAATGATATCTTTTATATTTTCTTGATAACCATCCGGAGAAATTTGATTAATGCAATGGCCGGGGCATAAATGAATCCGGTAATATAGGCAGGGTTTTTTAGGCTTACCCCGGCAGGAAGCAAAAGGAAAGATAGCCCGTAAACTTCCAAGCGCCTGGCGTAAGAGCCCGGCATTAGTATAGGGGCCGAATATGCGCAAGTACCCTCTTTCTCCCTCTTTTAACTTGTGGGGATTACGACAGATAAAAATCCGGGGGAACTCTTCCTTAGCAAGGCAGATAAAAGGATAGGATTTATCGTCGCGAAAGGCGGTATTATACGGCGGCAGATGCTCTTTAATCAGTGCCGCCTCCTTAATTAATGCCGCACCTTGAGAAGGGGTAACAATATAATCGATGTCGTCAATCTTAGCGACGAGTGCCTGGGTCTTGCTGTTTAAAAATCGCCGGAAATAGGAACTCACCCTTTTCTTCAGATAACGCGCCTTTCCGATATACAAGATATTACCCCCCTTATCCTTAAACATATATACGCCGGGGCTTAAGGGCAGGGATTTTATTTTCTTAATTAATTTTTCTTTTTCCATAACCACATTAATAAATCGCGCATTTCTTTGACTTTTAATAGCAGGCAACTCAAAAAATAAACCAAAACCGAAATTAAAATTACTCCGCTAACGGAAAACAAGGGCTTAAATTTAAAAAATAAATTATGCCAGCTAAAAAAAGTGGCGGTTGACATAATTATACTGGAGAGGCTAATCTTTAAAAGTGAACCCCAAGTCTGTTTATCAAAAATATCACCGACTCTTTTTTTAAGAATAGAAAAAAGAATGATAAAATTGAGCGTTGAGGATACCGAACTGGCTAATGCCAAACCGCCGACTTTCATCGGAAACATCAAAATAATGTTAAGGATTATGTTGAGCATAAGACAGATAAACGAGATTTTAACCGGGGTGAGCGTATCCTTCAGGGAATAAAAACAGGACGCCAAGATCTTAACTCCCCCAAAAGCCACTAAGCCAAAGGCATAAAAGAGAAGTGCTAAGGAGGTAATCTGGGTTGAGTAAGCCGTAAACTCTCCCCGCTCAAATAATAAATGGATTATCGGCCTGGCTAAAATAATCAAGCCTAAACTGACAGGCAGCATAATCAGGTATATCGCCCGCAAAGAAAAGGAGAGGGTTTTCTTTAAGCCCTCAAGGTCATCCATGGCGACCTGATGCGACATCGTCGGAAGGACTGCCGAGGATAAAGCAATCCCGAAGATAGCCAAGGGAAACTGGATTATGCGATTGGCATAGTAAATTGCCGCCACTGCCCCTTCTCCGACAATATTGGAAAGAGAAGCAAGCATCGTATCAACGAATACATTCAACTGGTAAACCGCTGACCCAAATATACGCGGTGTGATCAGTTTGCCTATCTGCTTTGTGCCAGGATGAGAAAAATCCAATTTCAATTCACGGGGGTTAATACGCAAACCCCTCTTGTACATCGGCGGAATCTGAATCAAAAGTTGCAGTATGCCTCCGCAAAGCACCGCTAAACTTAAGCCGATAACCGGTTCTTTTAAAACACGGACCGAAACAATGACGCCTGAAATCATCGCGATATTTAACATGGCGGGGCCCAGCGCGGGAGTAAGGAAAGATTTAAAGGTATGCAAGTAAGCCATGCTGTAAGCAGTCAAGCCCACTAAAATCAAGTAAGGGAAAAGTATTTTCACTAATTTAATCGTGAGGAATAACTTAGCGGGTTCATTGATAAATCCGGGGACAATCAGACGGGTAATCAAAGGGGCAAAGAGTATTCCTAAGACAGTAATTAACACCAAAAGGGTGAAAACAATTCTTAATATATTTCGCGCCA
>Ga0315282_10006523_pt1 | contig 19503 bp, 14 predicted proteins | sample YL17G07_20_MG_FD_203693 | JGI IMG/M metagenome (GOLD analysis project Ga0315282, IMG submission 203693) | Sediment microbial communities from Yellowstone Lake, YNP, Wyoming, USA - YL17G07_20 | ecosystem: Environmental > Aquatic > Freshwater > Lake > Sediment | place: USA: Wyoming | collected... | reverse complement strand
CATTCATCTTCTTGGCCAAAAGCTCCGGCCTTTAGGCCGGAGATTGGTTTACTTCAGGCAACAATCAGATGAGGAAGGGCAGGTTACGGCGCCGGAGAAAGTCTAAGTTGGAGATCGATTAGACAGCCAGACAATTTCATCTAAAAATATTCAAAAAGATGGTAATGAGCACGGCCTTGGCAAAATCTATAAAAAAGGCGCCGACCATTGGCACGACAAGAAAAGCCCGCGGCGCCCGGCCAATTCCCAGAGCCTTAAGGTCATCAGGGCGAGGACAAGGAAAAGCGAGAGCGCCACGTGGCCGAGATCAGCAAGAGTCCTCTGGGAAAGGCCGATGATCTTGGTGACGTCATCGAAATTCCTGATGATCGCGGCAACGAACATGGCCCCGATATAGGCGGGAAGAGTAATCCCCAAGGCCGTAAATCCCCTGCTCGACCAGGAACCCACCCACATGGCGACGAGCAAAACGACGATGACCTCGGCCGTGATTACAGGAGTCTCCTTGTGAGGGCCTCAGGGTTTCTTTAACCGGTGGCGCTTGATCAGCGCCGTACCGACGGGGCCGCCGATCAGCCCCCCGCTGATGATCCCAAACATGGCCGTTGCGACAGCGATGCAGGCAGCTCCTTTGACCCCCGCCTGTTCGAAGAGAGGGGCAAAAGCAAGGCCCGTAGCCGGTCCCCCTGTCAAGGCAACAGAGCCGCTGAGAACCCCGAAGAGAGGATGGAGACGGAAAAGGACGGCAATCGATGCGCCCAGCACTTTTTGAAAGATGGCAAAAATCGCCGCAATAAGAAAAAAAATCAGCACCTGAGGCCCGCCTATCTTCAGGAGAGAGAAGCTGGCCCCGAATCCGATCGTTGTGAAAAAGGCGATCATCAACGGATCGCGGAGGGTCGTGTCAAACTGGAAAAGAGTTACTCCGGAGAGACGGGCGACCAGGACGATAATGGCCACGAGCAAGCCGCCGACCACAGGCGCCGGGATGTTGTAGCGGGAAAATGGCCGGACAACGCGGCAAAGGCCAAGGTGTGGATGAGGTCGAGGGTTATCATCACCGGCTCATCTTTGGTCCTCTATATATATCCTAATCAAAACGGGGAAGTGAAACTTTTCCGTTTTGAAAGAGGGCTGAGATTTGATAAGATAGCGAGTCAAAGTGCAACCGATCGCAAGCGAGGAGATCGTGCAGAATATCAATTGGCATTCACGGGACACGGCCGAGACTATCAGAAACCTGAAGACGCATCCGCATCACGGGTTGACCGATGAGGAGGTCAAAAAAAGGCTGACCGTCTATGGACCCAACGAGCTGAAAAAAGAGAAAAAGATCTCACCCCTTGCGGTCCTGTTCCATCAATTCACCAACACACTCATTATTATCCTCCTTATTGCTACGGCTCTTTCCGCCATAGTTGGCGAGATTTTCGACGCTGCCCTGATCTTAGTCATTGTCATATTTTGCGCCGTTTTAGGTTTTGTTCAGGAATACAAAGCAGAACGGGCCCTGGAGGCATTAAAAAAAATGCTCTCGCCCACGGTGAGCGTCATCCGCAACGCCAAAGAGCAGGAAGTGCCTTCCAAGGATCTCGTCCCGGGCGATATCCTGCTCCTTGAAGCCGGCTATAAGATCCCTGCGGACGCCCGCCTAATCGAAGTCGCCTCCCTCAAATGCGACGAGGCTTCCTTGACCGGGGAATCCATCCCTGTCGGCAAAGCGACCAGCCCGCTCCCCGAGGATGTTAGGGTCAGCGATAGGATAAACATGGTCTTTACCGGCACGACGGTAAGCTATGGGAGAGGAAAGGCGGTGGTCACGACGACGGGTCTAGATACGGAGTTCGGCAAGATCGCTGAAGAAGTGATGGCCGTGGAGGAAGAGAAGACTCCCCTCGAGAAAAGGACTGAGGAGATCGGAAAGTGGCTGGGGATCATCTCTCTGGCCATCTGCCTTCTGATCGTGGCGGTCAGCTTGATCAGGGAGGCCGCGGTCACGAAAATTGAGTTTGCTTTTGTCATCAAAATGGTCATGTTCGCTATCGCGCTGGCAGTTGCGGCCGTCCCCGAAGCCCTGGCTGCCATTGTCACGGGCACTCTGGCCATCGGCATGCACCAGATGGCCAAAAAAAATGCTTTGATCCGGAAGATGCCAGCTGTAGAGACTCTTGGCTGCACCACGGTCATCTGTTCGGATAAGACGGGGACGCTAACCAAGGGGGAGATGACCGTAAGGAAGATTTTTTGCGACGGCGGATTTATCGAAGTCACCGGGGTCGGCTATGATCCTTCGGGAGATTTCAGGCCTTCGGCCTCCTCTCCGGTTCCCGCCAGCGGGAGTGTTGACCTCCTTCTCAGGGCGGCCGTTCTCTGCAACGATGCCTCTCTTGAAAAAAAAGAAGACAAATGGACGATCCGAGGCGATCCGACGGAGGCCGCTCTGGTTGTCGCGGCGGCAAAGAGGGGCCTGAATCCCAGTGAGGTCAGGATCGAGAATCCCAGGATCGAGGAAGTCCCTTTCAGCTCAGAGAGAAAACGGATGACCACAGTGCACCAGATGGAGGATGGCAAGAAGATCGCCTTTATGAAAGGAGCTCCCGAGATCGTTCTTGAGAAGTGCCGATTTATCAAAACTAAAGAAGGGCTAAAGACGCTGGAGGAAAAGGAGCGCGAAGCTATTCTTGAAGCCAATGAAAAGATGGCTCAGGACGCCCTAAGGGTCCTCTGCGTGGCCTACAAGGAAGCCGGCGATGAAATTACGTTAGGTGACGAGGTGCTGGAAAAGAGCCTCGTATTTCTTGGGCTAATGGGGATGATCGACCCCCCTCGAGAGGAAGTCAAAGAATCCATCAAAATCTGCCGCGACGTGAAAATCAAACCGGTCATGATCACCGGAGACCACAAACTCACGGCCGTGGCCGTGGCCAAGGAAATCGGAATTTTCCAGGAGGGAGATATCGTCCTGGCGGGTGAAGAATTGGAAAAGATGACTGATGAGGAGTACGAAAAAATCGTCCGGCGCGTTTCCGTCTACGCCCGGGTCTCGCCCATGGACAAAATTAAGATTGTCAGGGCCTGGAAGAAGCAAGGCGAGGTCGTGGCTATGACCGGCGATGGCGTCAATGACGCCCCGGCGCTCAAACAGGCCGATATCGGAGTGGCCATGGGGATCACCGGTACGGATGTAGCCAAAGAGGCCTCCGACATGGTGCTCAACGACGATAATTTTGCCACAATTGTGAGCGCCATAGAAAGAGGCCGATGGATTTATGACAACATTAAAAAGTACCTCTTTTACCTTTTGCAGTGCAACATCATGGAGGTCATCGTCATCGGAGGCGCAGTCCTTGTCCTCGGCCCGGAATACCTGCCTTTGCTCCCTGCGGCTATCCTTTACATTAACCTGGCGACAGACGGCCCGCCTGCCCTGGCCCTGGGTATCACCCCGCCCGACCCCGACATCATGAAGCGGCCGCCCCGCGACCCGAGAGAAAGCGTTTTCTCTAAAGACCTCCTGCTCCTGCTTGCGCTGGCCGTCTTTTTATGGAGTCCGTTTTTCCTCTTTGTCTTTTTCCATGACCTCAGGGGGATCAGCCATGCGCGCACAGAGATCTTTTTCCTCTTCATCATCATCGAGCTGCTGATAGCCATGAATTCGCGTTCACTAAGATATTCCTTCTTTAAGCTTAGGCCGCACAAATGGCTCGTTCTTTCGGTCATCTCACAGCTCCTTCTCACTGTTCTTGTTGTGCTCATTCCGGCCGTAAGGCAATCCTTCGGGATAATTTTTCCATCGCTCCAGGACATGATGATCATCTTATGTTTCGGCGTCTTCGTTATGGTCAGTCTGGAATTGAGCAAGGCCTATTTGAGAAAAGTCGTTTATGCCGCAAAAAAGGAAGGCTGAGCCTTGCCGGCAGACGACTGAAAATCAGGGATTCGCGCCAGGGTCCGCAATTTTGCCAAAGCACCCTTGATCTCTTGCAAAAGCCGCGCCAACCGCTAATCCGATGAGTATTCCGGCAGCGATGGAAAATACGATCACTGAGACTCTGAACAGATCACTCCAAAAATCTGCCCACGGATCTCCCCCTTGGCCACCCTAATGCGCCGAGGCGCCTATCATTCCCGCTCCCGTGCCTGCCAGTAATTCAAACAGTGCCCCGTTGCCGGCACTCTCCCGAATGTTACTTTTGCCGACAAGCTTTCGGTCTATGCAGGCGAAGAAACTTTACGACTTGTGCAATAACGCACGCACACACCGACGGCGACACCGTGGTCTTTTTCGAAGGGCTCAAAGTCGTGCACATGGGGACATGTTCTTCAACGGGATGTTCCCGTTCTCGGATTTGTCCAATGGAGGGGACATTGACAGTTGGGTGCGCCAGCTGGATGCCATCCTCCCCGGCCTCCCGCCGTGCGCGAAGTTCATCCCCGGGCACGACCCGTTGGCCAGTCCCGCCGATAAGTTCTGCCGGGAGATCGCTGCCAAGCTTCAAAGCGGAAATCAGTGCCGACTATACCTCAGAGATTTATTGCGAAATTGAGCTCATGATCACCTGACCGGGTGAGGCAAAGGAAAACGGTCGCTGGTCGCGGAACAATGACGTTCATGGAGTGGGACTAGCTTAAAAGGCTGTTTTTGGGGGCAAAAACTGCGTTTTAAGCGCCAAAAAAGGCCTCAATCTGAATCTAACTTGCAGACAATAAATGATATAATTCGGTCCGACCCCAATTTTGCCATCTCCTTATCCTAATGTTATCGGCCGCGGGCAAGCTTAGAAGCCCCGGAAATCGCCCAGGCCTCTCTTTCTGGGATAAGAGAAGAACCGGGCGCCCGCTCAGAACCCGGCCAGATACGTGATCGAGATCCCGCGGCCGGGGGCGTCCAGGCCCCAGGCGATGCCGCGGTAATTCTCGTCGGTCAGGTTTTCCAGCTCGAGGACGATGTTGTGACGCCTCCCGATCTTGAAGCCCGCCCGGACGTTGACCGTCAGGTAGCCGGGCACCGCGCTGAACAGCGGGGAGGAGTTGACCCCCGCGCCCAGGACGCGGTCCTGGATCTGGGCCAGCGTCTCGCCGGTCTCGCGCAGGACATCGTCGGCGCTCCCAAACACCCCGTCGGCTCCGGGGTCCACCCAACCCCGGGCCGTGGCTCCGTTCAGGAAGAAATTCCGGATATTCGAGCGAGTCCTCATGGCGCCCGTGCGGCGGTCTTCCAAGTCCAGGCTCGACAACCGGTCCTGCTTGCCGGCCAGATGGAGGTACGGCTCCAGCCAGTAGTTCCCGCGCGGATGGGAGTAGCGGAGCTTCAGGTAGAAGTCGGGTCCCGGCGTCCCGCCCTCGATGTTGGGCGCGAGGCCGGTGGCAATGTCCTCGGTCCGGAGCAAAGTCAGGACGGTGGAAACCGACCAGCGGTCCGTAATTCGCCATTGGAGCCAGTGCTCGAGCCCATAAATGCGCGCGTCGCCGAAGTTGGTCCGGACGAGCACCGGGCTGCTCGAGGCGGGGACGTAGACGACGCCCGTCGATCCCTGCGAAGAGACGATCTGATCGCCCAGGGCCGTTCCGACCGCGCCCTGGGGCAGGATGAGGGCCTGGTAGACGATGTTGTCGCGGGCCGTGTTCAGAAAGATCGAGGTCTCGGTCGCGAAGTGTTCGCCCCGATAGCCGAGACCGGCCTCCCAGCTCAGGCTCGTCTCGGGCAGCAGTGTCTCGACGGGGATCCCCGTGGAGGCGGCCGTCCCGGAGGCGGAATCGCCGATCGTGGCGCCCAGGCCCCGGACGGTATTGGCCGAAACCTGGAATCCGGAACCCGTCAGCCCGATCGTCCCGAGGTCCGTCATGTGAGGGGCTCGGAAGCCCCGGCTCACGTTGGCCGAGACGGTGAAGCCCCGGCCGAGCATGCCAACCAGCCCGGCCCGGAACGTCAAGCTGGACGCGCTCATGCTGTCGTCCGGCCAGAGGGGGCTTCCTTTCACCATCGGGCTGTCGGAGGCCTTGGATTCGTAGCGCGCGGTCCCGTATCGCAGGCCGCCGATGAAGCGCAGGCGATCGGGCCAGAGGTCGAACGAATCCTGAACGTACGCGCCGAGGCTTCGGTACGTGGCTCCGTCCGGGACGCGTCCTCGGCGCACGGAGGAGACCCCCGTCACCGGATTATAGCCCGTCGAGGGGGCGTCGATGCTCTCGGGGTAATAGTCGAATCCGACATGGAACTCGTGGCGCGCGCTCCAAGCTTTGTGGGCCCGCAGCTGAAAGCCGTGGGCGACCGTCTGTTCGGGCTCGTGCGTGATTGTCGCCTTGGGATTGCCGTTGCCGCCCTGGTTGATCCGCTCTTCGCGCTGGGCGTTGTAGGAGTAGACCGCCGTGAACTGGTCGAACGGCCCCAGGCCGTAACGGTTGTACTTGACGTAGAACAAGTCGCCCCGCAGGTCCTTCAGGTCGGCCACGAGGTTGCCGTCTCCGCCCAACAGCTGGTCCGTGCGCTTGCCGCCTTCCTGCCGGCCCTGGGAATACGAGATGAGGATCTGGTCCCTTGCGGTCGGCGCCCAGTTGATCTTGAACAGGCCTCCATACTGGGTGAATTCCGTGTCGGGAAGCCGATCGTCGACGAACCGGTCCGACGTCAGCCCGAAGAAGCGGGTCACGGCGGCGTGGGAATCGATCCCGCCGCCGGCTCGCAGGGCATCGATGCGGCGGGCGGCCGAACCGGCCAGGACGGCGAATCGCGCGGACGAGTATTGGGCCAGGACGTTCGCCCCATAGCTCCAGTCGGCGCTGTTGAAGCGGCCGCCCAGATGGCCGGAGATCCGGGCCGGACCGTCGGACAGGGCTGGCACGAAGGTCAGGTACTGGATGCTCCCGCCCAGGGCGTCGCTCCCGTACTGGGCGCTGCTCGGCCCGCGCAAGATCTCGGCCGCCTGAAGCATGGTCGGATCGATCAGATCCATGAACGTTGTGATCCCGCCGCGCACCGCGGACGTCGAGTAGCGCACGCCGTCGACGTAGGTGTTGACCTTGTTGCCGGTCAGGCCGCGGATGTAGAGGCCCGCGATGCTCGGGCTCGTGCGCAGGAGCTGCAAGCCTGGCTCCTCGAGGGCGATCTGGGCCACCACCGCCTTGGCCCGCTCCAGGATGGAAAAGGCGTCGATCACGTTGACGGGCTGGGCCAGGGTCGTCCGGTCCTGGACCGATCCCGCGGTCGAGGCCACCGTGACCTCGGCCTCGACGGGGGTGGCCTCGAGGATGATATCGACCTGGCTGGCGGCGCCGGATCCGACAATGACGCCGGCCTGGCGCTCGTTAAAGCCCGTCGCCTGGACGATGATCACATAACGCCCGGGGGGGACGTCTTTGAACAAGAACCGCCCTTCCTCGTCCGTCCGGGTCCCGCCGACCGCGGTCCTCTCTCCGCTGAGCAGGGAGATCCGGACCCCTGCCAGGGCTTCGCCTCCCGTCATCCGTACGACCCCCGTGATCGATCCCGGCGCCGCGGCCGCCAGCGGACCCGCGGACAGGAACGCCATGACAGTCAAAACGAGCGCGTAGAAAAGGAACGCACGCGCGCCGTGATGATCTTGTTTCATCCGATAGCCTCCTACACCCTGCTATACGCGGAGCAGGCCCCGTTTCTTCCCGGCGCCCCGGAACACGGGATCCGCGAGGGATAAGAAATCCCTTTTCTGTTGAGCCGGTTGAATGAGCGTTCACGCGGCAATTTTGCCTCGTCTCATCGTCATGGAAAATATAACGTGATGTGCAAGGATGTCAAGTCGAACCCAAAATAGCTGAAGGCGGGCCAGGAAGCCGCGGGCAAGCTTAAAAGCTTCGAAAATCCGACAGACTTCTCCGCGCGAGCCAGGAGAAGATTAGGGAAGATTACGAAAAATATTCGGCCGAAGTCTCTGCGGCCATCAGAACTTCTTGACAGGCGATGCGCGGCGGGGGAGGCTTGTCTGCAATAAACACCAGTTTCAGATGGTTGATGATACCATCGACCACAGAGAAATCCGCAAGGAAGGCGATGACCTTTATCGTGCCCCCGCACTGGGCACAGACGAGCGGGCTGACTTCATAAACCTTGCGGATCATCTCGGCCCGGCCTTTCGAGGGGAGATGTCCTCTACGCTTGGAGTCAGGACCTGGCGTCAACTGATGTTGACAAACTCTGGCCGGGAATAGAACGCGACTCGGGTTTGTATGATTTTCCGCAGAGGCTCGAATAATATATAATCATCGGCAAGAGCAGGCCAACTCGTAAGAGTCTGCGAATCCGGGAGAGGAGGCTGCATGAGAACGAAGCTGAGAGAGGGAGAACAAAAGGTCCTCGAAACACGGACTCACTGGATCACGGTGGTCAAGCCTTTCTTCGTGCTTCTCTTCGCTGCTGTCCTGTTCATCCTCGCGTTCTTCTTGATCAAGGAGAGAGGCGTCCTGAGATACATCGCTGTCTGGACGACCGGGGTCCTGCTCTTTGCAGCGGCCTGCAACTTCGGCTACCGGGAATTGTACAGACGCCGCGATATCTGGGTGGTGACCAACCTGAGAGTGATCGACGAGAAGGGCGTCTTCAACCGTTATACCAAAGAGAGTGCCCTGGGAAAGATCAACAACCTGTCCTACCGGCAATCGCTGCTGGGCCGGATCCTCCGCTTTGGGGAGGTCGAGATTCAGACGGCGGCCGAAGACGGCGCCACGATTTACCGAATGGTGAAAAATCCCCTGCTTCTGAAGGACACGATCGCGAGATGCCGGGATGAATTCAATCGTCAGTCAGGGACCGGGGAGCAGACAACCGAAGGCCAAACACGGGTTTGCCCCTATTGTGCAGAGACGATCAAAGCCCAGGCGAAGGTCTGCCGTTACTGCGGGCGGGACCTTCCGCCCGCCGAAACTTAAGCAGGTTAAGTTGAGGAGAGGAGAAAGGACCATGAAAAAAGAGCTTCTTTTGTTGTTGGGAATTCTGTCGGCCTGCTTGTGTTTTTCTGACGCAGGAGGGTGCTTAGATCAGCAAAAACCGGATTTCACCGGAGTCTGGAAATTCAACCCCCAAAAAAGCAAGCTCCAGATTCCAGCTCCGGCATCGGGAGTCTTTCGCATTGACCACAAAGAGCCCGCTTTTCATTTGTCGCGGACGTTCATGAGCAACGGCAAGGAGGATACGTGGGGGATCGACCTGACCACGGACGGGAAAGAGGTCGTTCAGCAGGGAGAAGGAGAGATCGTTCGCGGCCGCCTGTCCTGGGACGGGAATGACCTGGTCTTCGATTCGAAGATCATCCTGAAAGATAGAGAAGCCAGCAACGTTGTGAGATATCATCTCTCCGAAGACGGAAAAACCTTCACTGCGACAGAGAACTTCAGGGGTCCCCGGCTCAAATACGACAATGTCTGGGTGTTTGATAAGGAATAGGACACAAAGGCGCGATCCTGCTGGCACGTTTTCCATCCCGGAGACGAAGCGATTAGAGCCGGCGAAGGTTTTGAGCGGGGATCCTAAAAGGAAAATCCCACTTCAAACTGCCACTGATCCATTTTCAGCTCGACACTCTGCAAGCCAGGGACTTCCATGGGATTCGGGCCCCTCACGCTGTTGGCAAAGGCTCTCATAACGGCAAAGCTGATTTCCTTTTTCCCGCCCAGGCCGCAGGTGCATCCAAAGGTCAGGTGCTGATCAACCACTCCGGGGGCCAGGATATTGAAAAGGACTTCACTTTCGGGAATAGGCTGTTTTCCGGAAGAGTAGCCTGCCCTCCAGGTCCATTTCTCACTGCTTTGCCACTGGACGCCACCTTTGAAGATGGTCATGTTTTCCCATCCGAACCCCGGGCCGTTCTCGCCGCCCAGGAGGATTCCTTTATAGAAATCTGCAGGATCAAAGGGATTGTGGATTGATTTTACTCCGCCGTAAAGAATTTGCTGAACATCAAGGGCAACATGGAGTGCCTTGGTCGGTTTGATGGCGAGACCAACGGTCCAGTTTGCGGGTACGTCAAAATCCCCTTGCTCGGCAAATAATCCCGCATATTTTTTAAAGGGGGTCATAATGAGTTTTGTCTGGTAGGAAGCTCCCACGGATAGATAAGGCGAAAGTTCTCCAAGATAACCCACTCTGACGCCGAATCCCGTTGAACCAGCGTTTCCTTTATTGGTGAGTTTTGTGGCCGCGATAGAGAAAAGGCTGAAGGCCTGCATTCCTTCGGCCTTGAAGGCCTGGTAGCAAAATATTGGAGTCAAGCCGATTCCATGTTTCTGGGCGATTTTCACGGCCACCGTGGGAGCAATAAAAATCTGCATGAGATTCACGCCGGTCGGTGAAGTGCCATAGAACGTGTTTGTCGGGTAGTTGGTGCTCATGCCGCCGTTCCCGAAGAGAGCGAAGCCTAGGGAAAGGTCCTCATTGAGTTGCCAGCTGGCTCCGAAGGCGGGCATGAGAAATGCCCTGCTGTCGCTCTGGATGGTCCCCGGGGCCAGGCCGAAGGTTCCTGGGAAACCGGACGGGTTGCCTGAAATGGTGTATTCTCTGTTCGGGTTGAAAAGGGCAAGGCTGATCTCGTAGCGGTTTCCAAGGAACGCCAAGGAAGCCGGATTGGTGGCAACTCCTAGAGGGCTTAAAGACAAGGCCACACCGGCGCCGGCCAAACCCAAGTGTTTTGTGCCGTAGCCTAGAGAAAAATAGCCGTCTGTTGCGTATAAACTGCAGGTAAGAAAGGTAATGGCGATCAAAAAAAGGGCCAAAGACTTGGTGGAGTTGTTGAGAGACGTTCGAATCATGCCCTGGTCCTCCTACTGGATTTTTGATTTAAAAAAATGGCTCTTTTATTTTAGTTATTAAACCCATCTGCCTTCGACGGCACTAAGAACTCCTATTTCATATGACAGCTTTTTTCTTCCGCCATGGTCCGAAGCTCCTACCCCTTTTTGCTGATGGCCTTCCTGACGGCCTTGTTCTGGGAACTCAGACTTTCTAACAAGACTTCGCTGATAAGATCATAGGCCTGTAAGATCTTCTTGTTCGATAGGCGATAATAAGCCCTGAGCCCTTTCCTTCGGAGAGTGACGACACCCTTGGACTTAAGCAGCATCAGATGCTGGGAGAGATTGGCCTGGGGAATTTGACTCTTTTCAACGAGCTCACTGACTGTCAGTTCTTGGTCGCGCAGGGCATTCAGAATCTCCTGCCTTTTGGCGTGAGCGAGGGTCTTGCAGAGCTCAGAATGCAAACGAAAAAATTCCTTTTTATCCATGAGCATAATCCCTAATTCTAAATTTCACTTTTAAGATATCCTAATATTCGAATATTCTAATATTAACTAGATATTGTCAAGTATTATTTTATCAAGATTGGTCAGGACTCTGTTCTCAGGAGGTCTGGGTTTTAGACAAAGAATAAGGCGCTCTCTTTTTGAATCCAAATTGACAATTCTCTTCCCATCTGAAATAATCTCGGACAAGTATGCTCGGGAAAATATTCGCACGCTGCAACGAGAACGCCCTCTGGGGAGGCCGCTTTCTCTCATTGTTTCTGCAAAAAGGCGAGCCCGGGACGAAGTGTCTTTGACGGAGGTTAAGAGTGTTCAAGCGCTGTCTCATGGTTTTTGGCCTGGTCATCTTGGCTGTTTCGTCGTTCATGGTTTGTTCCAAGAAAGCATCGGTTGACTTTGATATCCTGATCACTAACGGGAAACTGATTGACGGGACGGGCAATCCCTGGTTTTCCGGGGACATCGGGATTTCAGGCGACACCATCGCCGAGATTGGCCATCTTCTAGGCAAAACGGCCGCGAAGGTTATCGATGTCCACGGACTCGTCGTCTCGCCGGGCTTTATCGATCTTCACACTCACTGCGATCGAGGGCTGAGCGAACAGGCCTCCAAAGCGAACTTGAACTATCTCATCCAGGGAACGACCACGGTTGTCACCGGCAACTGCGGCGGCGGGACACCCAAGGTGGCAGAGACAAGAGCCAAATGGGAGCAGCAAGGAATCGGGACGAACGCTGTCCACCTGGTCGGGTTTGGGGATGTCAGGAAAGAGGTGATCGGCCTGGACCCACGCGCCCCATCCCCGGAAGAACTGGACAGGATGAAGGCGATCGTGCGCCAGGCGATGAGCGAGGGGGCCTGGGGTATGAGCACGGGACTCGAGTACATCCCCGACCTTTACTCGACGACAGAGGAGATCATCGCCCTAACAAAAGTCGTCGCCGAGTTCAGAGGTGTCTATGCGAGTCACCAACGGAATGAGGTTGCCCGTGTGCCCGAGGCGACCAGGGAAACCGTCCGCATTTCCGAGGAAACCGGCGTGCCCGTCGACGTCTCCCACTTCAAGGTCTGCGGGAAAAACAACTGGGGACTCATGAAAGAGGCCGTCGCTGTGGTGAATGAGGCGAGGGCCAGGGGGATATCCATCACCGCCGACCTGTACCCCTATGATATGGCGGCCACAGGACCGCTTATCTCGATCGCCAGAAACTCCGGCTGGTCGATTTTCAGGCTTCCCGATGAACTGGAGCCTTTTGCCGGGATCAGAAAGAGGCTGGTTGCTCCCGGGCTGTCGGATGAAGAGAAAACGCGCCTCCGGGACGAGTACATCTCTGAGCTCAAGAAAGCCCTGGCTGACAAATTGAAGCGCGAGCAGATCAGGCAATCCGTGCTCGTCGGGCTGCCTCATAACCCGAGCCCGGTCGCCGTTTCAGGCTGGGATGGATACGCCGTCGTGGCCGCCAAAAAGAATACCCAGTTGGTCGGCAAGATATTTTCCGACCTGGCCCAGGAACAAAAGCGCGATCCCTTTGATATCGCCGCCGAGCTGGTCATCGACGAGCCCGATCTCTACCTTTCGTGCGGCGTGCTTTCAGAAGACGACATAAAGCTGGCGATGACGAATGACTGGCTCAGTTTCTCGAGCGACGGCGGTGCGGCGCCCATCTCCGATCCGGCCGCCAAGCCCAGGTTTGGACACCCCCGAGCTTTCGGCAGCCAGGTCAGAGTCCTCCGCAAGTATGTGAGAGAGGAAAAGGTCTTGACCCTCGAAAATGCCATCAGGAAGATGACCTCCCTCCCGGCCCACTTTCTGCGCTTGAAGAAGAGGGGCCTTCTCCTCGAAGGATACAAGGCCGATATTGCCATTTTCGACCCCGCTACGGTTCAGGACAACTCAACCTACGCCAACCCCAGCGTTTACGCGACCGGGGTAGAATATGTTATCGTCAACGGGAAGATCAGCGTTGAAAATGGAAAATACAACGGTTCCCTCAGCGGCAAGATGCTCCTTCTCACGGAAAACAAATAAGCCGTTTTCAACCGGTGTGTCCGCGCGGATGGGATCACCGTCGGGATCTCCATCCCTCCGACTTGATTTAGAATTTAATGAACGGGGAGCACAGAGCATGAAAGAATTGAACACAGTCAGGAGAGGCTTCTCTCTTTTTGGCATCGCAGTCTTGCTGGTCGCTTTTGTTTTTCCCGCTCGAGCCGCGGAGACCAAAGGACGCGTCCCCACGATCGAAGACTTGCTTTTGGTCAGATCGGCCGGAAACCCCAAGATCTCTCCCGACGGCAATTGGGTCGCCTACTCGATCACCCAAACCGATTTCAAGCAGGACGCTTACGTCACCCACATCTGGCTGGCCGAGACGTCCTCCGGAAAAACCTTCCAATTCACGCGCGGCGAAAAATCCTGCTCGGGCCACGACTGGTCTCCGGATGGAAAATGGCTGGCCTTTCTGAGTAGCCGCGCCGGAGACAAGGACCAGATCTTTATCATAAGTCCGTTCGGCGGGGAAGCGATCCAGCTCACGAACACGGAAGACGGCGTCTCGAACTTCAATTGGTCTCCGGATGGAAAATCGATCGCCTTTTCCGCTTCCGAGCCGGTCTCGAAACCTCTTAAGGACCGCAAGGAATACCTGGACGACTATGAAGTCGTACACAAAGAATACAAATATGCGCATTTATGGACGATCGACGTCGGTGAGGCGATGAAGACTCCTCAGACGGGACGGCAGCGCACCAAGGGCACCGATTTCAGCCTGAACTCTTTTGCCTGGTCTCCGGACGGAAGCTGGATAGCCTTCAGCGCAAGCCTCAACCCCGACCTCATCCAGGGGGCGACCGAGGATATCTATGTTTTGAACCTGGCCGATGATTCGGTCAAGAAAATCGTTTCCCAGCCGGGCCCCGACTCGTCACCGCAATGGTCGCCCGACGGGAAACAGATTGTTTTTTCAACTCATATGGGGAAAACCAGATATTATGGGCTTATTTCGAGGCTCGCCCTCGTCTCTCCTGAAGGCGGGGCGGTCCGCCCGCTCACGGATGGCTTTGATGAGGACCCGGACTTTGTCGTCTGGAAAACAGAGGGAATCTATTTCTCGGCGCTTCAGAAGACGGCTTTCCACCTTTTTCGGCTCGATCCCTCGACATTGAAGATTGAACGGATCACAAGGCCGGACAATTTTATGGGCGGCGGATTTTCCTTCGACCGTGACGGGAAGCAGATGGCCTTTAGGAGCTCCTCGTCCACTTCGCTTCCGGAAGTCTGCGTCTCGGGACTTCCCTTCAAGCCGCGGACCGTGACCAACATGAGCGAACAGGCCAAAGACTTTATTTTGGGAACGCGCGAGGTCATATCCTGGAAGAGCAAGGACGGGACAGTCATAGAGGGCGTTTTGATCAAGCCGGCCGATTTCGACCCAGCCAAAAAATACGCGCTTCTTTGCATCATCTATGGCGGCCCTACCGGGATCGACTGGCCGACGCTGCTTTCGCCTGATACCAGGTACTATCCTTCGGACATCTGGGCGGCGCGCGGCGCTTTGATCCTCAAGGTGAATTACCGTGGAAGCGCGGGCTACGGAGAAAAATTCCGCCTGCTCAATTACCGCAATCTCGGCGTCGGAGACGCCTGGGACGTCCTCTCGGCTGTGGACAATCTGATCAAGCGGGGATGGGTCGACCCGGCCCGGGTCGGATGCATGGGCTGGAGCCAAGGTGGATACATCTCGGCGTTCTTGACCACCTCTTCGGACCGGTTCAAAGCCATTTCGGTCGGGGCCGGGATCTCAAACTGGGCGACCTACTACTACAATACCGACATCACGCCGTTTACCATCAATTATCTGGGCGCCAATCCGGCGGATGACCCGCAGATCTATGAAAAGACATCTCCCATGTCCTATATCAAGAAGGCGAGGACGCCCACCCTTATCCAGCACGGGGAGTTTGACAAACGTGTTCCCATCCCCAATGCTTACGAGCTCCGGCAGGGTCTCGAAGACCGGGGCGTGCCGGTGGAGATGGTTGTCTACAAGGGCTATGGGCATGGGATCACCAAACCCAAATCGATGCGCGCCGTGATGCAGCACAACCTGGACTGGTTCAATCACTACATCTTTGACGATCCGAAACCGGATCTGGCGTCGCCGCCCCTGCCCGAAAAAGAAAAGGAATAGGTGCTGAAAACCCGGCGACACGCACTTGAATTTCTGAATTCAGTATAAAACTGTCACCAGAGAAGTCGTTCCTGGCTTACAGGACCTTCATCTTTTCCCCAGTCCTTACTGTTTCATGATCACGATTGCGACGCGGCGGTTTTTCTGGCGGCCCTCTGGATTGTCGGAACCATCTGGCTTAGTGTTCGAGGCAACGGGCTTGGTGTCTCCCAAACCCTCCGTCGTCACGATTTTTGTGTCGATCCCCGCATTTTTCACAAGCCAGGTCTTGACAGACTCTGCCCTCTTCAAAGATAGTTGCTGGTTATAGTCCTTTGCCCCTTTGGAGTCGGTGTGGCCCGAAATGACCACCTTGGGACTATGGTAGGTCTTGATGATGCCACCGACTCTCTTTAGAGTCTCTTCGGCGTCGCTTCGGATGTCCCACTTGTCAAAATCGAAAAGAATGTCGCCAGGCAAGTCGATTTGAATCTCGGTCTTGGTCTCTTTGGCCCCCAGATCTTTGAGGGTTTTCTGAACTTGTTTGCTATCAAACTTGATCTCTTTTGATGCTCCCAGGATACTAGCGACTCCATAAGAGATCTTCTTCGCCCCCCGGTCGGGGCCCAGCGCTTTTAGGGCTTGGATGGCTTTCTCCTGAGCATCCGGAGGAACGACCGGTTCTTCTTGGCTGCTTTCCGCCCGAAGCGGCGCACTCACCCCTTTTTCAGCCGGATAGAGCAAAAGTGGAAAAAGGTGGACGAAGCACAAAACAAAAAGCGTTGCGAATCCGAAACTCTTCATGGGATCGACGTCATTTGGCCAGTTTGGCATTTTCGAACGGAGAGACCCCGGCCAGAGAGATGGTGATCGATACCGGGTTATCGGTGGGCTGAGGGAATTTGATCCACATCCCCATAGATTTTCCCTTGTCGATGCCAAACCAGAATCGTCCGCCATCGGAATGATCATAAGCTGGCCCAGCGATGAAGAGACCATCAGAATCTTTCAGGGCATAATATTTCTTCTGGTTGGTTTCATCCATGATGTAGCAATTCTTGAAGGGAATGAGGACCGTTTTCTTTTCAGCCCCGGTGTTTCTTAGTTTGAACTTTAAGGTGACGATGTTGTTCTGAATCTCAAGACTGGTCAGATCCACCTCGATTCCTTCTTCTGTGTCGTGCGATTGGGTTTGGATGGCCTGCTGGCAAAAGAGCAAGCCGATTGAAACCAGAAGGCCAAGGGACAGGGAAAGTAGCGTTTTTTTGGATTGAAAAATCATGAATACCTCCTCCAAATTTTCCACGAGAATTCCTCCCTTCCTTTTCTCGCCGCACGGGCCCGGAGGCAGCGAAGGAAAGACAAAAGGAAGATTTCGATGGTCTGCTTATCAACCATCAATATAAAAAGCTTATTTTAATTTTATCAAAGAACTCTCAAACAGAGAAGAGTTCAACGAGCAACCGCCCTTAAGCCGAAGAGTTGGCCCGAAAAAATAGGGTCCCAGGCTGGCCTGTTTCAAATTTCACGCGGGAAGACATTGGACACTGGCTAGATACGCGGCCGGGTCAGGCTGCCGTCCGATTTGTAGCGGCCATATAAGATAATTGTGGAGAGCCGTGGGAACACGGTCGGGGATCCCGCCGGAAATAACAGTCATGATCCGTTCGAGTGACCTCATGAGAAACCTCCCTGCGGAACCCCTGTTCCCCGACGCTGTCGAGGATCTATCTTAAAAACCTTATCAGCCGAAGCGAATTTCTGTCAATGGTAGACGGTCACGCCGGGCTCACGGGGATTTCCCTTCTCGTCCCCGGCTTTGAAGCTCGTTTTGAATTGCGGTGAGCGAAACGTGGCGCTTTTCCTCGCGCCCTTAGAGATCTAGCTCCAGACTCGCGTTCCTGGCTCTTATCTATGGCGAAAAGATCATTATCCACAGCCCGAACCGGTATCTTCATCCCGATGAAGGACTCGATCGCTTCGAGATGTTCGGCAGTGCCTTCCGAGGCCAGCGAGACCGCCTTGCCTGAATTCCCGGCCCTCGCCGTTCGCCCGATCCGGTGCACGTAGTTCTCGCAATCCTGGGGGAGGTCATAGTTGATGACCATTTCCAGACCCTCGATATGGAGGCCACGGGCCGCGACGTCCGTCGCTGCGAGAAAAGAGAATTTCCCGGCGGCGAAATCGTTGATGATCCTGAGTCTTGCGCTCTGGGGTAGGTCACCGGTCAGGCTTTCGCAGCGATAGCCGTTGAATTGCAGTCGCTTAGCCAATCGGGATGCGGCGTGCCGCATGTTCGTGAAAATCAGGGCGTTTCTCGGGTTGTCTTTCTGAAGGATGCCCAGGAGAAGATTCAGCTTGATGTGACTTTTCACGTGGCAGAGCTCTTGGGAAATCGTGTCGACGGTCAGCTGTTCTGGTGTGACCTCGATAAACGCCGGACGGTTCAGGTATTCACCGGCGATTTTTCTGGAGATGCGGCTCAGCGTCGCGCTGAACAACATGCTCTGGCGGAGTTCGCGTTCGGGCATCCTTTGAAGCAGTCTCTTGATGTCCGGCAGAAACCCCATATCGAACAATCGGTCGGCCTCGTCGATCACCAGGAATCCGATTTCTCTCAGCTTCAAGAGGCCTTTCTGGCTGAAATCCAGGAGCCTTCCGGGCGTGCCGATGACAACGTCCACGCCCCTCTTCAAGACGGCCAGTTGGGCGGCGTACCCCACGCCCCCATAAAAACTGCCGATGGAGAAGTCCAGGTAGCGGTTCAAAAGCCGAGCTTCACCCGCGATCTGGACCGCAAGTTCCCGGGTTGGCACGATGATCAACGCTTTTTTTCCTGGGGAGGCACCTGCTGCGAGCATCCGCTCAAATAGCGTGATCAGGAACGCAGCGGTTTTGCCAGTTCCAGTCTGGGATTGGACGGCCACGTCTCCACCCCGGAGGGTGATGTCTAGGGTTTTTGCTTGGACGGGCGTCATGTCGGTATAGCCCCTGTCCGCGATCCCGCGGAGGAGCTTTGGATTCAGGTTCAATTTGTTAAAATTCATTTCTTTGTCTCTATAGCTTTTTTTAATATAAGTGGGATAATCGTTAAGCGGAATCTCCGCTTCCAAAACTATCTGCCTGGGCCCGGCCTCCGACGGCAATTCGATATTCATTTAACAGAGTCTGGATAAGCTCTTTGACCGGGATAATTTTGCTGATACGGTAGGCGTTGGCCCCCGCAAACGCAAACCCGTTTTTCAACCTGCCCTTCTGTGCGTTGGTGAGCGCCATGGCGATACAATAAGGGCTGTCTTGCCGGTTGCATGTGATGATGCAATGATAAGGGCATTTGAAAGGTTTCCTCCTGCCCGAATTGACCTCATCGATGAACTGATTCCGGATGGCCCGCCCGGGCATCCCGACGGGGCTCTTGATGATGACCAGATCTTCTTCCTTGGAATCCAAAAATGCCTTCTTGAATTGGGGAGAAGCGTCGCACTCTTCCGTGCAGACAAAACGGGTGGCCATCTGTACGCCGGCGGCGCCCAAGTCCATGAATTTGCGGATGTCTCCTCCCGTAAAAATTCCCCCGGCTGCGACGACCGGGATCTGTTTCCGGTGTATTTCTTCAAACGGCCGCACTTCTGCGATAACCTCCGGAATCAGCTTTTCTAGGGAAAAATCCGGGTCCTGAATGTGTTCGGGCCGAAAGCCCAGGTGCCCTCCCGCTAAAGGTCCCTCCACGACCAGGGCATCCGGAAGATAGCTGTACTTCCCCAGCCATTTTCGGATGAGGATTCCAGCCGCTCTGGCCGAGGAGATAATCGGGACCAGCTTCGTCCTTGCGCCCGGCTCGAGAAACCCCGGCAGGTTCAGGGGCAGACCCGCCCCCGAAAAAATGATGTCAATCTTTTCCTCCAGGGCGGTGCGGACCATGTCGGCGAAGTTGGACAGGGCCACCATGATATTGACCCCCAGGATCCCCTTTGTCTTTTCTTTGGCCCTTCGGATCTCGTTTTTCAATGCGCGGGTATTCGCTTCCAGGTAGTTGGAGAACGCGTCCGGCTCGAGCATGCCGAGC
>Ga0315282_10006522_pt1 | contig 19503 bp, 15 predicted proteins | sample YL17G07_20_MG_FD_203693 | JGI IMG/M metagenome (GOLD analysis project Ga0315282, IMG submission 203693) | Sediment microbial communities from Yellowstone Lake, YNP, Wyoming, USA - YL17G07_20 | ecosystem: Environmental > Aquatic > Freshwater > Lake > Sediment | place: USA: Wyoming | collected... | reverse complement strand
GCGGACCTGGAACAGATCCGCAGGGCCGGCGAGAGCGCGGCGTCGCTGACGCGCCAGTTACTGGCCTTCAGCCGCAAGCAGACCCTGCAACCCGAGGTGCTGAACCTCAATGAGCAGGTGGCGAGCGTCAACAAGCTCCTCCGCCGAGTGATTGGTGAAGACGTCGCGCTGGTCACGGTGCCGGGTCGCGATCTTGATTTCGTGAAGGTCGACCCGGGCCAGCTCGAGCAGGTGATCGTGAACCTGGCGGTCAACGCCCGGGACGCCATGCCCAACGGCGGCACGCTCACGATCCAGACCGCCAATGTCGTGCTCGACGACGCGTACGCCCGCACGCACGTCGGGGCCGTCGCCGGGCCGTACGTGATGCTCGCCGTGGGCGACACGGGGTGCGGCATGACACCCGAGGTCAGGGCGCACGTCTTTGAGCCGTTCTTCACGACGAAGAAACGCGGGAAGGGCACCGGACTCGGGCTGTCGACCGTCTACGGCATCGTCAAGCAGAGCAACGGGTACATCTGGGTTGACAGCGAGGTCGGCAAGGGCACGACGTTTCGGATCTACCTGCCGCCCTGCGGAGCGAGCAAGCCCAGGCGGGTTCCGAGGGCGCCCCACCGGCAAGTAGCCGGCGGAGAAACCATCCTTCTGGTGGAAGACGACGTGCCTCTGAAAGAGCTGGCCGCGAGAACCCTCCGGGACTACGGATACAAGGTAGTGCAGGCAGGCAACGCCGAGGAGGCGCTCGACGTCTGCGAGCAGCACAGGGGCCCGATCCACCTATTGCTGACCGATGTCGTCCTGCCAGGCCTGAGCGGGCCGGCGCTCGCAGAGCGCCTGCGGGCGCTGCGGCCGCGGATCAAAGTACTGTTCATGTCCGGCTACTTACACCCTTCGATGTCCCGGGATGCGCTCCTGGCCGTCGGCGGAGCCTTCCTGCAAAAGCCGTACACCATGGCGGCTCTCGCCCAGAAAGCACGGGGGGTGTTGGGCTCGCGCCGGAAGAAGCATAGATGACGGCTCGAGTCGCAGGTCTTCGAGATGCTCACCGGGGCCCTCGACGGTTCTACGCGACGCAAAGCGCCAGCTCCTTCGCGCAGGCCTCGTCGGTCGGCAGATCCGGCGCCGCGCGGACGCAGTCGCGCCCATCGAGCTTCGCCCGGTACATCGCCTGGTCAGCCCGTCCAATCAGCTTGCCCGGGTCGGATTGGCCCTTGGGTGCCGCCGCCACGCCGAGGCTCGCGCTCAGGCGGATCATCTCACCGCGGGACGCGAGGGTAATCTTGCCGATCTCCTCCCTCAGCCACTCGGCGACGTGAAGCGCCCCGGACAGGGGGGTGTCCGGCAGCACAACCAGGAACTCGTCACCTCCGTAGCGGCAGTGGATGTCACTCGTCCGGAGGATGTCTTTGAGCCGGCAGCCTACCGCGGCAAGCGCGCTGTCGCCAATTAGGTGCCCGTACCGGTCGTTGATCCCCTTGAACCCATCGATGTCCAACATCACGATCGACAAGTGGGCTCCTGAGCGCCGTGATCGTTTCAGCTCGAGGTCAATGAGCTCGAGGGCATAGGCCCGGGTGAAACAGCCGGTGAGGCTGTCGTGGATGCTGTTGTCCCGAATCTCAGTGAACAACTGCGTGTTCCTCACGGCAATCGCGACGAGCGCGGCGGCCGCCGCCAGCGTCCGCTGCCGGCTCTCTCGACAGGGCGTCGGGCCGTCCAGGATGCCGAACACGCCGGTAGTCTTCCCGCCTACCGCCATCGGGAAGCACAGGTGCCCGTCCTGCCGGAGGCTGTCTGGCGGCAACAACGTCCCCGCGGCGGGCGCCACGGCTTTTTCGGCGAGGCGCTCCAGGACACTCGTCCTGTCGCCAGCGCCGCCACCTGCCGTGTCGACAACGACCTCCCAATGGCCGTTTGGGCGGATGAGCACCCACACGTCTCGTTCCTCCGACAGCGTCGGCAGATGCCGCCAGAGGACCTCGCGAAGGGCGTCGAGATTGACTGTCCGAGCGAGGGCCCTCCCAAGAGTGCCCAACTGCTCGAGCTCCTCGATTCGCTCGCGTATCTGTGCTGCCTCGGCGGCCATGGTCGCGGCCTGGGCCTTCGCCTCGCCTCGTTTGACGTATTGGTGGGACGTGAAGAGCAGGCCAAGAATGACCAGCGCCGGCAACAGCTCGACACCGTACGTCGCCTCGATTTCGCGCGCAAGTGCGAGGGCGGCGTGGATGGGTGGCTGGAAGATGACCAGGAGTGCAAACAGCAGCCCGGCCAGGAGCACACCATCATGGCGTCCGAACACGCGCATCATTCCATCCCTCCGGCAACGGACGGCGGCTCCGGGTCACCCAGGCGGGGGATCGCGAGCCGGCCCGTGCCTTTGACGTCCGTGCAGCAAAGACTGCGCCCGACGCCGGATGCCATGATGCCAGCCAATTCGGCCTGAATCCGGGCGGGTGTGCGCGAGGTCGATCGACCCAGGTGTGCGGAGATGGCCGCGAGACTGTGCGCGGTGTGCGCGAGCGGATCCTGGGCCCCTCTGCCCTCCGCGGACGGTTGCGTGCCAAGGCCCCGCGGCGGCTTACCGCAGGCCCGTCCGACGGGCCGGCACCGAACGACGTCTATCTTCTTCCATGCGAGCGGCTTCCGGGAACCAAGCGTGACATCTGCCGCAACCGGAGTCGAACACGGCAACGCCTGGAGGCTGGCGCAGTTCACCCTCCACTCTCCGACGGGTTGGTAGCAACGTTTCTTGCACATGTGGGATTCGTCCACCCGGGATCTCAACCCATGAACAACCAGAAACGACCGATTGCCGGCAGGATCCTCGTGGTCGACGATGTCGAGGGCCATGTCGAGCTGTTCAGACGGTTCCTTTCTGCACAGGGGTACGTGGTGACCACGGTCGGCGATGGAGAGGCCGCGCTGGCGGCAGCCACTCGTGACGTGCCGGACGTTGTCCTCCTCGACGTGCTGTTGCCCAAGCTGAGCGGCTTCGAAGTCTGCCGACGGCTCAAGAGCGATCCGGCTACGCGCCTGATCCCGGTTGTGATGATCACGGGCCTGCACGACCACAACAGCAGAATCCAAGCCATCGAGGCCGGAGCGGACGACTTGTTGGGGAAGCCGGTCGACCGCCAGGAACTCAGCGCTCGCGTGGAATCGCTGGTCAGGCTGAAGCGTTACACGGACGATCTGGATTCGGCCAAGTCGGTGATCCTGAGTCTCGGGCTGACGGTCGAGGCGCGCGACCACTACACCGAAGGGCACTGCTAGCGATTGGCAGACTATGCGACAGCGCTGGGAATCGACCTGGGTGTGCCGGGCGAAGACCTGGCAGCACTGCATCGCGGTGGTTTTCTTCATTTTCGACTGAGGTCATCAACGCTCGCCGCGCGAAGTCCTGTGATAGAGCTGTGAGCACACCCCTGGTGATGCCGGCTCATGTCCCCAGTGTCCGACGGTCGCCCTCGGGCATGTGCCCCGCCGGGGAGAGTCCGGCTCTGGTCTAGCATCCAAGATCGCCTTCGACATCGACAGCGCGGCCTATTCCTCCGGCCGTTTCCGGCCGATGAAAAAGAGAGAAAGCGTCCTGTCCGCGCGCGTCCGGCGAAGGGCCATGTCGCGTCGCCCGTGCGGGGGGAGGCGAGCAGGAGGGACGGCCAGTCATGAAGCCGGGAGAGAATGTTGCCGCCGTCGTTGCTGTAGACGAGCCAGCTTTGGCGCTCGATCGCCGTGTGGATCAGGCTCAGGAGGCGGAAGCGCGCGCCGCCGCGTGAGGTCATGACATGCATTCCAACACGGACCCGCCAGATCGCGCGGAGGCCGCCCCGCCGCGTCCAGCGGTCGAAGCGCGAGACCGGCTGTTCGGCGAGCGGCTGCTTTCCTGGGCGCTGATCAACACTCGCGACCTGATGGTGGCTGCGCAGCACGCGGCGCAATCCGGCGGCGGGCTGGCCGACAGTATCATCAGCCTCGGCCTGCTCCCGGAAGCCGACACCTATGCTGCGCTCGCTCGAGCCACTGAGATGCCGTTGCTCGACTTGCGCCTCGTCACGCCAGACGCGCTGGCCCTGCGGCTTGTCCCTGAGCGGGTGGCCCGCAGGCATGTGATTCTTCCCGTCAGCCAGGACAACCGGACGCTGACCTACGCCGTGGCGCGGGCCTACGACAACGAGGCGGAGCGGGACGTCAGATTCGCCGCGGGCCGCGAGCCGCATCCGGTTCTCGCCCCGCGGTCGCAGATTGCGGCCGCGATCAACCGCCATTACGCCAATGCCGGGCAGGTCGAGCTCCTCGTTGCCCGCATCCCCAGCCAGGCGGCCGTCGAAATGTTCGACGCTTCCTCTACGCCTGGCGGCAATGATCCAGCTCCGGCAATCCAGCTCTGCAACCACATCCTGGCGGACGCGGTGAAGGCCAAGGCGAGTGACGTGCACATCGAGCCGTCCGCCTCGGGCGCGACCGTCCGCTATCGCCGGTTCGGTATCCTCGAACCGGTGCTGACGCTGCCAGTCGGGGCTGTGCGCGCCGTCACCAACCGGTTCAAGATCATGGCTCGGGCGGACATCACCGTGACACACCGGCCGCAGGACGGCGCCTTCCATGTGCGTATCAACGGCGGGCCGGTTGATGTTCGGCTGTCGACCTTGCCAACGATGCATGGCGAGAAGGTCGTGATGCGAGTGATCGACAGCGTCAACGAATTCGTCGCGCTCGACAAGCTCGGCTACGACGCGATTACACTGGAGCGATTTGCGCACGCGCTCGACCGCCCCGATGGCTTGGTCCTCGTGACCGGACCGACCGGGTCTGGAAAGACGACCACCCTGTACGCCGCGCTGAACCACTTGCGCACCGGGCGGACGAACATCGTGACCGTCGAGGACCCCGTCGAGCGGCTCGTCGAGGGGGTGAGCCAGATACAGGTCAACAACCTCGGCGGGGCGACCTTTGCCACCGTGCTTCGCTCTGTGCTCCGCCAGGATCCGAACATCATCATGGTCGGCGAGATCCGCGATTCCGAGGTGGCCCAGATCGTCGGCCAGGCGGCCTACACGGGGCATCTCGTGCTGAGCTCGCTCCACACATCCGACACGACGTCCGCGATCGTGCGCCTTCTCAACCTCGGCCTCGAACCTTTCAAGATCGCCGAGAGCCTGTCCGCCATCGTGGCCCAGAGACTGGTTCGCAAGCTGTGCCCGCACTGTCGAGTACTGAACAACGAGCACGAGGCCAGCAGACTCGGCCGGCTCCACGGGGTGAGTTCAGTTCCCGCAGCGGCCGGACGCGGCTGCGAGCAGTGCAGGTACACCGGCTATGTGGAGCGGGTCGCCGTCGCTGAGCTGCTGGCCCCAGACGAGCAGCTGCGGGAGGTGATTCGGTCAGGCGCTTCCTCTGGCACGCTCAGGGCGGCGATGCGGGCCAGCGGCTGGCGCTCGATGCGAGAAACGGCCGTGGCGTTGGTGGCCGGGGGGACGACGTCAATCGAAGAGATCAACCGCGTGCTGGCGACCGGCCGCGTGCCCGCGGCAACCGCTCGCCAGAAGCGGCGTGTCGCGATTGTGGACGACGACCCGGTGACTCGGCTGCTGGTGAAGCGGCTCCTCGAGGTCGACGGCTACGACGTGCTCGAGGGCGAGAACGGATATCAGGCGATCGACTTGGCTCGTCGCGAGCGACCGGACCTCCTCCTGGTCGATCTGCTCATGCCAGAGATGGACGGTTATCAAGCGATCGCGGAGATCAGAAAGGATCTGTCCCTCGTGTCCCTTCCCGTCATCGTGCTGACCGCGGAGGGCAGCAGTGGGGTGGAGCAACGGGTGCTCGAGTTGGGCGCCGACGATTACCTCGTCAAGCCGTTCGAGCCGGACGTCCTGCTCTCGCGCGTCCGCGCGGGCCTCGAGCGCGTCAGTCAGCTCGCTGCGTGATGTGCCGCAGGAGAACGGAGAAACCAGGGAGACCACCTTGGAGAACGAGGGGCCCCGAGATCAGCGCACGAGCAACCTGCCGGCGGCGCGACACGACGAGTGCCTCGCGTAGCTGCAGGAGCGGGCCAGGATCATCGAGGCTCTGGCGGCCGGGGTGGCGTCAGGCGGGGAACGCCAATGAAACTGCTCGTTGCCGACGACGACCCGATCTCGCGAGAGCTTCTCCGCTGCACGCTGACCCAATGGGGCTACGACCTCGCTGTGTGCGTGGACGGCGATCAGGCGTGGCAGGAGCTCTCGGGGCCAGACGCTCCCACCGTCGCGATTCTCGATTGGATGATGCCGGGGATGGACGGACTCGAACTATGCCGGCGGCTCCGGAACACGCCGACGTGGCCGTCGATCTATCTCATCCTCCTCACTGCCAACAATCGGCCCGACCAGATCGCGGCGGGTCTGGAAGCGGGGGCCGACGACTACATCGTCAAGCCATTCCACCATGAAGAACTCCGAGCACGCATCCGGGCAGGCATCAGAATCGTGGAGCTCCACCAGGCCCTCCAGGAGCGCGTTCGCCAGCTTGAGGCGGCGCTATCGAACGTCAAGCAGCTGCAGGGCCTTCTACCGATCTGTTCGTACTGCAAGAAGATCCGCAACGATTCCAATTACTGGGAGCAGGTCGAGAGCTACATCAGCGGGCACACGGACGCGCAATTCAGCCACGGCATCTGCCCGGCTTGCCTCGCGAAAGTCATCGAGCGGGAGGGCCTGAATAGCAAAGGTCTTGAGGATGTGTTGCCCGGGGAGGGGTGTGACAGCTAGCGCTTCACCTGGTGGCTCCCACTCGCTTCTGTCGCTCGTTGGCGAAGCAACGAGGCGTACCATTGTTGCTCTGCGATCGATCGTCCGGGACATCACCGATGGCAAGAGGGCAAACACGTTGAAGAAGCACAGCGAACATCTCGATGAGCCGGTGAAGAAGAGGACAGCCGATGTGTCGGCAGTCAATGAACGGCTCCAGCGTGAGATCGCCGAGCGCGAGCGGGTGGAGCAGCGCCTTCGAATCGCGGCCGAGAGTTTGAGCGATGTGATCTACGAATGGGACATTCCGAGCGGCCGCGTCGAATATTTCGGCGACATCGACAAACTGCTCGGCTACGCCACGGGGACATTTCCCCGGACACTGGAGACTTGGCGGGAGATCATGCACCCGGAGGACTCCGGCCGGGTGATGGCTGCCGTCGAAGCGAACCTGAAGGAAAAGGAACCGTTCCACCAGGAGTACCGTGTCAGACACAGGGACGGGAGCTGGCGTTACTGGGCGGCCTACGGATCCGCGGTCCGGGACGAAGAGGGCCGACCCTGCAGGTGGATCGGGACCATCACCGACATAACCGAACGCAGGCAGGCCGATGACAAGCTGAAAGCGCTCGTTGCTATCCTGGAGGGGACGAGCGATTTCGTGTCCACGGCCACGCCGGACGCCGGGGTCCTGTACATCAACAAGGCCGGCCGGAGAATGGTGGGTATTGCTGAGGAAGACGACCTCACCGGCCGGCGGATCCCCAACAACCACCCCGAATGGGCTGGGAAGGTCATCGCGAACGAAGGGATCCCCGCCGCGGTGCGAGACGGGCTGTGGACTGGCGAAACGGCCCTCCTCGGAGGGGATGGAACGGAGATCCCCGTTTCGCAGGTGATCATCTCGCACAAGGGGCCTGATGGAAAGCTGGAGTATCTCTCGACGATCATGCGCGACATCAGCGATCGCAAGCGGGCGGAGGAGGCGCTACGCCAGAGCGAGGAACGGTCTCGAATCCTCTTCGAACAGGCAGCGGACATCATCCTTCAACTGGAGATCACGCCCGAAGGAATCCCCGTGATCCGGGACGCGAACAGCGCGACCTTCAGGCTCCTCGGATACGAACGGGACGAGCTGATAGGCCAGCCGGTATCCTTCATCGAGGCGGCGCCCGATGTTTCCGAAGTAGTCGCTGAGAGGCGGCAGAATGTCCTTTCCGGAATGGGGACGGTATTCGAGGCACGGCACCGGTGCAAGGACGGCACGATCCGGGATTTCGAGTGCTCGGTAACGGAGATGCAAGTCGGTTCGAAGACTGTTGGCATTTCGGTCGAGCGCGACATCACCGATCGCAAGCGAGCCGAGCTGGCGCTGCGGCAGGCGAAGGAAGCGGCAGAGGCCGCCAACGTGGCCAAGAGCGAGTTCGTCGCGAACATGAGCCACGAGATCCGGACGCCGATGAACGGGATCATCGGGATGACCGAGCTCGCCCTCGACACGGCGTTGACTCCCGAGCAACGGGAGTACTTGACGATGGTGAAAGCGTCCGCCGACGCCCTACTCGGGCTGATCGACGACATCCTGGACTTCTCCAAGATCGAAGCGCGGAAATTGGAACTCGACGCGCTGCCCTTCAACGTGCGCGACGTGGTCGACGCTGCCCTGGCGGCCGATGTTGTGAGCGCGCAGGGAAAAGGACTCGAGCTCGCCTCGGACGTGAGTGAGGACGTTCCTGAGACCATCATCGGTGATGCGCGCCGCCTCCGCCAGGTGCTGGTCAATCTTGTCGGCAACGCTGTCAAATTCACGTCTGTCGGCGAGGTCGTGGTGCGCGTGCGCAGAGCATCCTCCGACGGCCATAGAGTCGGTCTCGACTTCACCGTTGAGGATACGGGCATCGGCATCCCCCCAGAGAAGCAACAGATGATTTTCGAGACGTTCACGCAGGCAGATGCCTCGACCACACGCCGGTTCGGCGGGACTGGCCTGGGACTTGCCATTTGTACACGGCTGGTCGAGCTCATGGGTGGGCGCATGTGGGTGGAGAGCAAACCCGGTGTCGGCAGCCAGTTTCACTTTACAGCGACCTTCACACCGGCAGAGGGCGTGCCCGCGAAGCTGGACCGCAGCGCGTTAGCAGCCGTGCGGGTATTGGTCGTCGACGACAATGCGACCAACAGGCGAATTCTCGAGGAGGTGACGACTCGCTGGGGCATGCGGCCGTACGCGGTTGACGGCGGGAGGGCTGCGCTCGCCGTGATGAGAGAGGCCAGGATCGCGGGCGAACCGTACCCTCTGGTGCTGCTGGACGCCAACATGCCGGACATGGACGGCTTTGCCGTGGCCGAGCGGATTAGAGCAGACCCGCGACTGGCGGGCGTGACGATCATGATGGTGACCTCATCGGGGCAGCGAGGCGACGCGGCTCGGTGTCGGGAACTCGGCATCGCGCGCTATCTCACCAAGCCAGTCCGACAGTCCGAGCTGCTCGACGCCATCATGGGTGCCCTGGTCCGCGTGTCCCCCGGGGAGATGCGCGACGCGGCGTCGCCCAGGAAGCGGGCGGCATCGGGGCGTTTGGTCGTGCTGCTCGCAGAGGACAACATCGTCAATCAACGCCTGGCCACTCGGTTGCTCGAAAAGGAGGGGTACGAGGTGAGCACGGCCGCGAATGGGCGCGAGGCGCTTGAAAAGATCGCGAAGGGCGCCTTTGACCTCGTCTTGATGGACGTGCAAATGCCGGACATGGACGGGTTCGAGGCGACCCGAGCCATTCGGGCCGGGGAGCGCAGCCTCGGCGGACATCTACCGATCATCGCGATGACCGCCCATGTCATGAAGGGAGATCGCGAACGGTGTCTGGACGCCGGGATGGATGCCTACGTGGCCAAGCCTGTGCAGCGGGAGGTGCTCTTGGCGACGATCGACCGCGTGCTGGGAAGATCCGCAGGTCAGGCAAGCGACGCGACCGACAGGGAGATCTGCGATGCCGACGCCCTGCGAGCGCGGATACCGGACCAAGAGATCCTCGGTGAGGTGATCGCGTTGTTCTTGCAGGAATGCCCGCGCATGCTGGCTGATGTTCGTGAGGCCGTTGAACGAGGCGACGGCGCGAAGATCCGGTCGGCAGCGCACACGTTCAAAGGGGCGGCTGGGAATTTTGTCGCGGCGCCCGTTGTGGAAGCGGCCACGCACCTGGAAATGATGGGCGAGGCCGCTGATGTGGACGGCGCCAAAGGAGCCCTGGCACGCCTCGAGCGTGCGACAGAGCGATTGACTGCAGCGCTCCGGCGGCTGGCTCGCCCGAGGTGATCCGCGCCCCCCACACCGCCTCCTCCTCGCCCGACCGCTGGCGCCTCCCGGGCCTTGACCACCAGGACGTCATCTAGTCGTGGTTGCTTCATCCCTAACGCGATCAACGTCTCGACCGTGAGGCGATCGAGTTCGACACCGCGCGCCGACGACTCGAAGGTGGTGACGTTCGCGTGCCTGCCCGCTGTCTTGACCCGAGCGCGGGCGGGTCTCGTGAGCGTGTGCGCGGGACGTGCGGTTGCGCACACCGGCAGGACCGTTTCAGCCCGCCAGACCAACCACCCTTGAGCGGGCCCCGGCCCAAAACGCCCAATGTCGGCAGATTCCACGTTTGACCGACAGCGCCGCAGTTGGCGCAGTTCTCGCAACATCACTGACAGACCACCGCGTCAGGCACGTCGCTCCTACAGGAGTGAAAGCAGATGCCTTGGATGCTCGTCTGTCGGCGTCACCTGCTCGTGCTCACTCTGATGATTGGCTCTTGCCAATGGTCCGCAGATTCGTCCGTCGTGTTCGCTGCGACGCGCACGACAGGCTTGACGGTCCGAGCGGAGATGCGCCCTCAGACGTCACTGTACGTGTCGACGCCCCTTCTCCGCTTCGATGTGCCGGCCGCCGGGACTCTCGACCGGCGGCAGACCACCGTCGAATTCACCGCCGCGGCGCGCACCGCGCGTGCCGGGGAGGTCGTCGTGACAGTAGAGCCGGCGGGCCCGATGGAGGGACCAGGCGGGGCGGCGGATGTGGAGGACGCTGTCAGCTTCTCCGGCGACAGCGACGGGACCCTCAGCGGGGTCGTGACGCCCGGCGGAATGCAAGTGGCTGCGCGCTGGACCGGCAGCGGCGTCCGACACGGGCGGCTGGTCTTCACGCTCAGCCGGTCTGCGCAGGCGGGCTCGTACGTCCTACCCGTCCGCTTTCTCCTCATCACCCCCTGACTGGCGGTGGGCAGGGGAAGCTCCGCTTCCGATGCCCGTATCCCGCCACAAAGCACCCGCGAGACACCGCTACGCTCGCCCCAGCGTCTCCAGGATTCTGTCTCCTGACCGCAGCGCGAGCGCGGCGAAGGTCAGCCCGCCGTTGATGCAGCCGGCGGTGGGCGTGGTGGGCGCGCCGACGACGAACAGGTTCTCGTGGTCGTGCGTCCGGCCGTGGCTGTCGCACACGCTGGAGGCCGGATCGGTGCCCATGCGGCAGCCGCCGCCCGGATGATCGAGGTAGTCGCCCACGTTGCTCCCCAGGATCTTGCCGTTGTCCGCGCGAGCGAGCTGCTCGAACACGCCGAGGATGTGCTTCTGGACCCGCTCCTCGCGGGCGAGCGTCGCCTCGTCGAACCGATGCTCGATTCTCGGCATCGGGTCGCCGTAGCGGTTCTTCTTCGCGGGATTGAGCGTGAGCCGGCTGTCGCGCGAAGGATGAGTGTCGTAGTACGCCCGGAGCCGGACTCCCCCGCCCCTGGTCCGCGCGCGCCAGTCGTCCATCAGCTCGTCTCCCAGGAGCAGCCGGCCGTTGGGGTCGCGAAGCCTCGGGCTGCGCCCCGCGGACCCCTCCCAGACCCGCGTGTCGTGGCGGACGAACGGCTTGTCCTTCGGGCAGCGCAGGTAGTAGCGCGACACGAGGCTGTGGTGCGGGTTCTGCCCGTCGTAGAGCTGCGCGTCGATCGACGCCTGCGCCGTGAGGAACTTATGTCCGTTCATGTAGCAGCCGACCAGCCCGGAGCTGTTGGCCAGCCCGTTGGGGAACTGGGAGCAGGCTGACAGGAGCAGCAGATGCGGGCTCCAGGCATAACCCGCGGCCAGGACGAACAGGCGCGCGCGGTACTCCACCGTCTCGTTGGGACGGTCGTGGTGCACCGCTTGCGCCGCCGCGACGACCGGACGCGCACCGTCGAGGACGAGCCTCCGGACGAGCGTCCGATCGTGGAGGACGATCTTCTTCTCTTGGATGAGCTTCCTGAAGGTCCAGTCGGGCGAATAGCGCGCGCCGTGCGGGCAGAGCGGCACGCAGCTGCTGAACGCGCAGCAGACGCCGCGTCCATCGGGGGTCGGCTTGATGTTGCGCGCGACCGGCAGCGGCGTGAACTTGAGGCCGCTCTTCTCCGCCCACGCCTTCAGGACCTCGAGGTTGTAGGTCAGCGGCACCGGCGGCGACGGATACGGCTCCGAACGCCGATCCTCCGGGTATGGGCTCGGCTCCCCCGCCACGTTGAGCCGGCGCTCGGCCTCGCAATAGGCCTTCTCGAGCTCCGCGTAGGAAAGCGGCCAGTCGACAGAGAGGCCGTACATCGATGTGAGCCGCAGGTCTTCCTCGGAGAACCGGTTGCACGCGGCGCCCCACAGGAGCGCCTGCCCGCCGACCGCCATCGTGGCGCAGATCAGGCCCTCGCCGATCTGATCTTCGAGGACGTCGTTCGGCCACGGGGCCTCGCCGTAGCTGATCGAGCGCTGCCGGTACGTGATCCGGTTGGCGACGTCGAAGAGGGCATTGCCCGCTTCGACGACGGTGATGGCCAGGCCCGGCCGCTTCTCGGTCAGCTTCTCCGCCAGCATCGCGGCCGAGATCCCGCTCCCGATGATGCACACGTCGCACTCGTACTTCGGCATGGGATCCTCCATCAGGAAAGCGGCTGGGGACGCTTGGCCACGGCGGAAAGCGGCCGGCACCTCTGCCGCCCGATGGAGGCGCGGAAGCAGGAGTCGTTGGCCTCGCTGCTCTGGAAGTAGAAGGCCATCAGGTCGCTGATGACGTGCTGCCCGTTCGGACGTGGCGGCAGCCTGTCGACCTTTGCGTCCTTCAGCGCGGCATCGACGAGCGCGCGCTGCGGCTCGGGGTCCAGTTGCCCGAACGAACGCCCCTGGCGCTGGGCCGCCTGCTCGAGCGCGTCGAGCTGTTTGGCGTACCGATCGGCGGGCGATGGCGGCGTTCGCTCGAGCCGCGTGTGCCCGTATCCATGGTCGGTCAGCACGCCCGCCTGGTAGCCACGCACCCACCCGGCAAACTGAGTGGCAATCTGGTCGACCGCGCGGCGGCCGAGGGATTTCGGCAGCACCGCGCCAGCCAGGGCGCCGAGCGTCGTGACACTGGCGTCGGGCAGAGCACCCTGCGCGCCCGGCCTGACACGATGGAAGGGAGAGACGGCCGCCCAAGCCACGGCCCAGCGGATCAGCGTTCGGCGTTTCATCGCACCTCCTCGCCTTCGGATTGGAAGCAGGAAGCCCCAGGCGCGCAGGGATGCCGCGGGGCGCCGGACTGCCGGCGAGACGATACACGAAGAGCCGGCGCACGTAAACAGATCGTCGGGTGAGGCTTCAGACTTCAGACCTCTGCCGGCGTGCTAGAATCTCGTCTTCCGCTTGCCGAGTCCGACGCCACCGGAGCGGCGATGCCCACCATCCTCTTCCGACCCTGCGGCCGCTGTGGGCGCCCCACGCGCATCGGCGCCTGGTCGAGCCGTTCTGCGGCGGTCTGGCGGTGGCGCTCGGCCTCCGTCCGGCCCGCGCGCTCCTGAACGACATCAACCCACACCTGATGGCGTTCTACCGGTGGCTGCGGCGCGGCCTGCGGGTGGATCTGCCGCTCGACAACGACGAGGCGCTTTTCTACGCGTACCGCGATCGCTTCAACGCGCTCGTGCGGGCGGGACGGGCGGCCAGCCGCGAAGCGGCCGTGCTCTTCTGCTTCCTGAACCGCACGGGCTTCAACGGCCTGTGCCGCTTCAACAGGCGCGGCGAGTTCAACGTGCCGTTCGGCCAGTACCGGCGGATCGGCTCCCTCCGCGACTTCTCGCCGTACCGGGAGGCGCTGGCCGGCTGGACGTTCGTCTGCCGCGACTTCGAAGACCTGGACCTGCGGCCCGACGACTTCATCTATGCCGACCCCCCGTACGACGTCCCGTTCAGGCAGTATGCGAGGCAGGGGTTTTCCTGGGCGGACCAGGTCCGCGCGGCGCGCTGGCTCGCGGAGCACCCAGGTCCGCTGGTGCTGGTGAACCAGGCAACCGAGCGCATCGTGTCGCTGTACACGTGCCTCGGCTTCTCTCTTCGTTTCCTGCCCGCGCCGCGGCGGATCAGTTGCACCGGCGATCGCACGCCCGTCCGCGAGGTGCTGGCGACGCGGAACCTGGAGGGACAAATCACAGCGTGACCGAGACGCCGAGCACCTTGCGGAAGACGTCGACGGCCTGCCGCATTTCGTCCATGGTGCCGATCGAGATGCGGGCGTGCGTCTTCAACGGGGGGAACGGCCGGCCCACCAGCACGCCGAGCTTCTGACACGCATCGCGAAAGTCCTGCGGGTCTCGCCGGACGTCGGCCATCAGGAAGTTCGCCTCCGACGGAATCACCTTGAAGCCATCCGCCTCGAGCGCCCGCCGCGTGAACTCGCGCGCCTCGCGGTTCAACCGGCGCTCCCGCTCGACGCGATCCTTCTGCTCGAGCGCGGCCAGCGCGGCCGCCGCGCCGAGGGCGTTGATGCTGTTCGGGAGCTTGTGGCGCCGCATCGGCTCGAGCGTGTCCGCGCGCGCGATCGCGTAGCCGACCCGCAACCCGGCCAAGCCGTAGACCTTCGAGAAGGTCCGGGTGACCAGCAGGCGCGGCCGCTCGAGCGCCAGCGGAATCGCGCTCGCGTAGGAAGACGCCTCGACGTAGTGGTGATAGGCCTCGTCCACCAGCACGACCGTCTCGGGCGAGGCTTTCGCCACCCGCGCGACGAAGTCGGTCACCGCCTGGCCGGAATGGAGCGTTGCGGTCGGGTTGTTCGGATTGCAGAGGTACACGACGCCGGCCCCCAGAGCCTGCTGCGCCATCCCGTTCAGATCGAGGCGCAGCTCGGCGTCGACCGGCACCGCGCGCACAGGCGTGCCGGCGACCTCTGCATGGCGGCCGGGCTCCTCGAAGGTCGGGGAACCCGCGACCAGCGGGCGCGCGGGCGAGGTGTAGGCGAAAACGGCCATCCGCAGCACCTCGCCCGACCCCGCCCCGAGCAGGATGTTCTCGGGCTTGACGCCGTGCAGCGCGGCAAGCGCGTCGGTGAGATCCGCCCAGTTGTGCGGGTAGCGGCACGCGATGCCGAACGCGCCCCGCACGGCGTCGAGGACGGCCGCGCCGGGGCCGTTCGGGTTCTCGTTGCTGTCGAGCTGGATCTCGGTGGCGACCGCGCGCGCGAGCATGGCACCCTCGCCGGCCCATGCGAGGGCTTCCCGCCCGCGCGCGGCGACGAACGCGCCCGAGAGGATCCCCGTGCTGCCCCAGCCAAGCGTGCGAACGAACGCGCGGCGCGAGATCGTCATGCTGCCCTCCTCGGTCCTGTGCCCGCCTCGTGTCCCAGGCGGGCGCCAGCCGCCTTGCGGCTGTCCGTCTCACCTGGGGAAGTCTCGATTGCGCGTATGGTAGCGCCAGAAGGGCCTGGCAACAACAGGAACCGCAACCCCATCAGGGCGCGGCGCGCAGGAGCGGGATCCAGCCGGGCCTGAACGTGGTGCCGGCGACAAGGGTCACGACCGCGTCGTAGCTGCGGACCCCGGCCGCCACCCGGTTGCCCTTCAGGTACTCGTCGTAGATGCGCCAGCTCGCCTGGCTGAGGGGCCGCGAGATCCGAGCAAGACGCGCGGCGATCGCGCCGAGATCACGCCTCGGCCGCGGGGCGAGCCTCGACATCAGTCGCGCGCGGCTGTCGCGAGGGAGGGAGTCTACCGACTGGCTGTAGAGATACAGCCAGCCGCTGTACCGATCGGCAGCGGTGCCCTGCACGCAGGTGAGCCACCCGAAGAAACTCGCCTCGGCCTCGTCCGCATAGCCCGCCAGGTGCGCCCACTCGTGAGCGACTGTGAAGGGTCGCTCGAACGGCAGCACCTCGCGGTTGACGATCACCTCGAGAAAGAAGGGATCGGTCACCCCTTCGACGCCTGCGCGCGCGAAGAAGGGCATCAGCACCGACCACTTGGGAACGCCGGGGGCGACGCGAGACGGCGCCACCGTGTCGAGCGCGCGCGAGAAGGCGCTCGCCAGGTGGTCCGGCATGCCCTCGAGCGCCGGCCAGCCAGCCGCGTGCGCCGCGTCGTGCAGGGCGTTCACTTCCGTGAGAGAGGTCTCGGCCAGTTCCAGGATGGCCAGGGGTGTCACGCGCGCCTCGCGGAAATCGAGTTTCGCGCCGAGCGGCTGCCGCCGGTAGTTCAAGCCCCACAGGAGCAGAAAGACCAGGTAGATGCCGGCCGCGGCGGTCGCCAGGCCGAGAAGGAAGCGCCCGAGCGCCCGCAGGCGGGCTCCCCGCCGCATCGCACGCACGAGGCGAACGATCGCCACGACGAAGAGGACGAGCGCGGCAGCAAGCAGCGGATCGAGCAGCGCAAAAGGAACGCGGTTCGAGAACGGGGTGATCGCGTCCTGCAGCCGTGGATAGAGCGTGCGCGAGTAGCCGTGCTCCACCCAGGCGGGACGGGTCGGGACGAGGAAAGCGGCGGCAGCGATCAACACCAGCGCGAGTCGAGCCTTCATCCCTGGTCAAGCCCGCGCGAAGCACCGTTCGGTGGGTCGACGAGCCCACCCCGAGGAGCCGGTGCCCGAACGGGAGGGCGCCGAAGCGCTCGGGACGAACGGGCCCAGCACGAGCGGAAGCCGGGTGAATCGAACGCGCGGCGTCAGTGCACGGTGCCGCGGGCGGCCTGAAACTTGCGCGCGACCTGACGGGTGTGCCACTCGATCGCCTTCAGATAATCGAGCATGGCGAGGTACACCGACGACGACTTGGGCAGGCAGACGCCCTCGATGAGGCGCTGCTGGTGGAACAGCCCGTAGTCGTTCGCGACGACCTCGAACCGCTCCCCTTCCTCGATCACGGACCTGACGAGCGTCCGGTTGTTGATCGTGATCAGGTCGCGGACGCCTTCGAGCAGCTCGAGCGTCTTCTCGAACAGGCTGCTCATCTCGCCGATCGCGCGGTCCGTGAACGGAATCCCCTCGCGCAGCATCTTGCGGATCGCGCCGACGAGCAGCTCGATGTTGTCGCCGATCCGCTCGAGGTGCATCGGGACGAACAGGTGCTCCTCGTCGGGGCGCGCGGCGGCGCGGGCGCCGAGTGCTGATTCGATGATCGCCTGCTCGCGCCGGTGCAGCTCGCGGCCGAGCTTCTCGGCCTCGCCGAGGAACTGCGGTGTCTGCTTCGCGAAGCTCTCCCACGCCAGGCGCAGCATCTCGACCGCCTCCTGGCTCATCGCGCGCGCGTCGCTGCGGAGCCGTTCGGGCACGACAGATGTCTGGGTGTTCATGGTCGCCTCCATATGCGCCTCCTCGAAAGCGCCCCAGCTGGTCCACCGACCGGGCGCCAGGAAGCGTTCCGCGGGCCGCGAACGGGATCTGAGGGAATGTGTGCGCGTTCCGCCAAAGTATGGATCAAGTGGACCCGAAAGGAGCGGGAAAAGTCGCCGACACCTCATCCTCGGCTGACATTGACCGCCGGTTGTGCGAGACTTAGGCAGCGTCGGACGATCCAGAAGGGAGACTCGACCGGTGGATCTGATCCAGGAGTTCTTTCGTACGATCTACAACGTGCCCGAGCTCATCCGGCTGGGAGGGATGGCGGGCCTCGTGTTCATCATCTTTGCCGAGACCGGCCTGATGGTCGGCTTCTTCCTGCCTGGCGACTCGCTGCTGGTCACGGCCGGCCTCTTCGCGGCGCGCGGTGACCTGAACATCGCGGTGCTCAACCTCAGCCTGATGGCGGCCGCGGTGACCGGCAACGCAACGGGGTACTGGATCGGCAACCGGGCCGGCCAGGCGCTCTACAGCCGGCCCAACTCCTTCTTCTTCCGCCGCCGGCACCTGATCAAGGCGCACCAGTTCTACGAACGGCACGGCGGCAAGGCGATCGTGCTCGCGCAGTTCATACCGATCGTGCGCACGTTCACCCCGGTGGTCGCCGGCGCCGCCGAGATGACCTACCGGCGGTTTGCGACCTTCAACGTCGTGGGCGCCATCATCTGGGTGACCAGCATGACGCTCACCGGCTACTTCCTGGGCCGCGCCATCCCCGACATCGACAAGCGCATCCACCTGGTGGTCGCCGCCGTCATCTTCCTGTCGCTGCTGCCCGGCATCATCGCCTGGCTGCGCGCGCGGCTGCAGGCCCGCTCGTCGCCGCCGGTCGCCGACGCGGAGTGAACGAGGGCCTCACATCGCGTCGCGCGTGGCACGGATCAGCCCCTCGAGACGATCGAGATACCGGTCGAGCGCCCGCCGGCCGGCCCCCGTCAGCCGGTACTGGGTCTTCGCCACGCGACCCTCGAGGTACCTCGCGCACGCGATGTACCGCGCTCCCTCGAGCTTGCGCGCGTGCACGCTGAGGTTGCCGTCGGTGGTTCGCAGCACGCGCTTCAACTCGTTGAACGTGAGCGTCCGGTTCACGGCCAGGGCGCTGAGGATCCCCAGCCGGACGCGCTCGTGAATCAGCCGGTCGAGGCCGGCGATCCCTTGCGCCGACGCGCGCACCGCCCGCACACCGTCCCAGGCCGGCGCGGGCCTGCGCTCCCCGATCGACCTGCTCTTCGTCGGCGCCATGTGCTGGCGGATCATCCCGAAGCCGCCCCGCAGTGTCAAGCACCGGCGAAACAGTTTGCGCGGCAAAGATCGACCGTTCTGTTCCGGGCCCCCGGCCTCCGGTCTCCCCTGCCCTGTGGCACGGAAACTCCATTGCTGGGCCTCGAGGGCGGCTTTCCGCTCACGCCAGGCGGGAGGGGATTTCGGTGACACGGCTGGCGCCGTGTGCGGGGCAAACCACCGGCGCCGGGCGGAGACGCCGCAGGCGATCTGGAACGGCGTCATCGCCTCGCTCGTGTTGTACGGACCTTTCTTCACCCCGGGGATCGTCGTCCCCTGCGCGGCCGGTTCCCCACGTGCCATGCCGGTTCGACAGGCGGCCGCGGCAGCGAGCAGTCCGCCCACCGTGACGCGCATGAAGTCCCGCCGCCGCACGTAGAGCCGGTAGTCGGTGATCTCCGACGACCGGATGTCGCTCCCTTTCCCGATCAGCATCGTGCACCCTCGTCGCGCACCTTCGTCGTGCACCTCCGTCGTGCACCTTCGTCGTGCACCCTCGTTCTGCACCCTCGTCGTGCACCTTCGTGGTGCACCTTCGTCGTGCACCTTCGTGGTGCACCTTCGTCGTGCCCCCTCGTTCTGCACCTTCGTCGTGCACCTTCGTCGTGCACCTTCGTCGTGCACCTTCGTGGTGCACCTCCGTCGTGCCCCCTCGTTCTGCACCCTCGTCGTGCACCTTCGTCGTGCACCCTCGTCGTGCACCCTCGTTCTGCACCCTCGTCGTGCACCTTCGTCGTGCACCTTCGTGGTGCACCTTCGTCGTGCCCCTTCGTGGTGCACCTCCATCGTGCCCCCTCGTTCTGCACCCTCGTCGTGCACCTTCGTGGTGCACCTTCGTCGTGCCCCTTCGTGGTGCACCTCCATCGTGCCCCCC